>Ga0187778_10000761_pt1 | contig 23032 bp, 19 predicted proteins | sample 1015_Q2_SP5_20_M_FD_132418 | JGI IMG/M metagenome (GOLD analysis project Ga0187778, IMG submission 132418) | Tropical peat soil microbial communities from peatlands in Department of Meta, Colombia - 1015_Q2_SP5_20_MG | ecosystem: Environmental > Terrestrial > Soil > Wetlands > Peat | place... | reverse complement strand
GGTGGACGAGATCGAGGTGCACCTCGCCGACATCGTCCGCGCTCCGCCGCGGGGGATCGCGTGAGCGGCCCGCTCTCGGCCGCCTGGCGCCGGCTGAAGCTCGAGCTAGTGGTGGCGTACGTGCACCGGCGCACGCTGCTGACGCGGCGGCACGCGCTCGAAGCGCTGAACACCGGCGGCGGGCTCCGGCTCCACCTCGGCTCCGGCGACCGGCTCCGCACGGGCTGGGTCAACGTGGACATCCACCCGGCGGCGGACCTGCGCCTGGACGTGCGACGCGCCTGGCCGTTCGCCGACGGGTCGGCCGTCGCGGTGTACGCCGAGCACCTGTTCGAGCACCTCGCCTGGCCGGCGGAGACGTCGCACTTCCTCGCCGAGGCACGCCGCGTGCTGCAGAGCGGCGGCGTGCTGCGGCTCAGCGTGCCGGATCTCGCGCGCCACGTGCGCGCCTACGTCGAGGGCGACGCGGCCTTCGCCCGCGACTTCGCCCCCTTCCTTCCGCCCGGCGCCGTGACCCGCGCCGACGCCCTCAACCACCACTTCCGCCAGGACGGCGAGCACCTGTACGCCTACGACGCCGAGACGCTGGGCGAGCGGATGCGGGCCGCCGGCTTCGAGGACGCCCGCGTCGTGGCTCCGTCGCGCGACTACGAGCAGGCGTCGCGCGACTTCGAGAGCCTGGTGATGACCGCGCGGCGCCCGTGAAGATCTGGGTCGTGCCCGCCGTGCCCAACACGCCGCTGCGCCACCGGGCGGCGGACATCGCGCTGGCGCTCGGCGCGCGCCACCGCGTCACCGTCCTCTACGGCGAGCGGCAGCCGCCCGGCCTCGGCGTCGCGGCCAAGATCCGCTGGCATCTGCGCCAGGCGCTCAGCACGTCGCGGCGGCCGCTGGGGCCGGGGGTCGGCGCGCTGCGGCTCCCGTCGCTGCCGCGCTGGCCGGCGCTGTCGCGCGCGTGGCAGTCGCTCTGGCTCGCGGCCTGCGCGCGGCTCGGCGGCGTCGAGGCGGTGCTCACGCAGAACACCGGCGAGGTGCGCGCGCCGCGCGGCCGGCGCGTACGCGTCGTGTACGACCTCCCCGACGATCACATGGCGGGCCTGGAGCTGGCCGGCCGGGACCGGACCGCGCGGGAGGTGCGGAGCTTCATCGCGGGCGAGCTGCGCGGGGCCGCGGCCGCGACCGCTTCCTCCCGCGTGCTGGTCGAAGTCCTGAGGCGCGAGTTCGGGCGCGACGCGCTCCTGGTGCCCAACGGCACCTGGGTGCGGCGGTTCCGCGACGCCGCGGCGACGCGGGCGCCGGCGCTTCGCGAGCGCCTCGCGCTCGACGCCGGGCCGGTGATCGGCTTCACGGGCGGTCTCGACGACTGGATGCAGGCGGGGCTGCTGGTCGAGGCGTGGCGTCTGGTGCGGCGCCAGCGGCCCTCGGCGCAGCTGCTGGTCGTGGGTGACGGGGCGCGAGCCGCCGAGCTGAGGGGCGCCGGCGCGGGGGTCACGGTCACCGGCTTCGTGGCACCGGACGAGGTGCCGGCGCACGTGGCGCTGTTCGACGTCGGCGTGGTCCCGTTCACCAGGAACGCGCTCACCGACGCGATGCTGCCGATCAAGGTCTTCGACTACGCCGCGGCGCGGAAGCCGGTGGTGAGCACGCCGCTTGGCGCGTACGATGGCGAGAACCTGCCCTTCCTGCGGGTCGCGGAGCCCACCCCGGCGGATTTCGCCGCCGCGGTCCTGGCGTCGCTCGACGGCGGCTGGCGTGACACCTGGGACGCCGCCGTCGACCGCTACGACTGGGAGCGGCTGGTGGCCCCGCTCGAGCGGCTGCTCACCGCGGCGACCGGCTCGTGAGGCGCTGCGCGGCGTGAAGGTCCTGGCCCTGCTCTCCGACTGCCCGTGGCCGTCCAACACGGGCTCCCGCGTCCGCAACGCGTTCCTGTGGCCCGCGCTGCAGCGGCTCGGCGTGGACGTCCGGCTGCTCGCGCTGGACCAGGGCCACACGTCCATCGTGCGCAACCACACCGGCGACGCGCGGGGCGGCGTGGACATCGAGCTGCACGCGCTGGACCGCGAGCGGTTGCCGGCGCGCGCCTGGCACGCGCTGACGCGCAGCTACCACCAGTGGCCGGCGTCCCGCTCGCTCCGCCGCCGGGTGGACGACTACGCGAGCGCGTGGCATCCCGACGTGATCCACGCCGAGGAGCTGCGGATGGCGGCGTACGTGCCGGACCGGCGTCACCTGCCGCGGTCCCTCCGCACGGTGACGCTGCACAACGTCGAGTCGGATCTGCTCCGGCGGACGGGCTCCACGGCGGTGCGGCGGGGCCGCTCGCTGATCGAGCTGCTGCACCGCGGCTCGCTGACGCGGTTCGAGCGGCGGGCGGTCCTGGCCGCCGACCTCGCCTTCGCCTACTCGCAGGCCGACCTCGAGCGCTACCGCCAGCTGGTGCCCGGCGGCCGGTGGGCCGCGACCCGCAACGGGACGCACGCCGCCGCCATCGTGCCGACCCCGCCGCCCGAGCCGCCGGCGGTGCTGCTCCTCGGCTCGCTCGGCTACGCGCCCAACGTCGAGGGACTGTACTGGTTCCTCGACCGCGTGCTGCCGCTGCTGCCGGCGGGTCTGCCGGTCACGGTGGCCGGCTCGCGCGCGCCCGGCGAGGTGCGGCGCCGGCTCGCGCGCGCCCGGGTACGCTTCGAGGACTCCCCCGACGAGGTGGCGCCGCTGTACGCCGCGCACGCGATCAGCGTCGTGCCCGTCTTCCAGGGCAGCGGCACGCGCGGGAAGATCCTCGAGGCGCTGGCGTACGAGCGCGCGGTCGTGACCACCACGCCGGGCGTGAGCGGCCTGGAGCTGGCCGAGGGCGAGGGCTACGTCGTCGCCGACGACGCGGAGGCCTTCGCGTCGCGCGTCGCGCGCCTCGCCGCCGCGCCAGTCGAGCGCGCCGCGCTCGCCGGGAGGGGACGCGCCGCCGTGCTCGAGCGGTACGACTGGTCGGTCGTGGCGCGCGACCTCCTCGCGGCCTGGTCGACCTGCGAGCCGCGCCGATGATGCACGTCGCCCTGATCAAGCTCGGCGCGCTGGGGGACGTCGTCCGCACCACGTCGCTCGTGGCGGGGCTCAAGCGCCTGGACGCGGCGGTGGAGCTGACCTGGATCACCGATGCCGCCGCGGTCCCGCTGGTCGGCTTCCACCCCGACGTACGCTTCGTGCGCACGCCGGAGGAGACCGGCGCGTGGCGCGAGACGCAGTTCGACTGGGTCATCTCGCTCGACGACAGCCTGGTCGCCTGCCACCTCGCGAGCCAGCTCCGGTCGCTCCAGCTCTCGGGCGCCTATCGCGCGGTCGACGGCACGCTGCGCTACACACCGGATCTCGAGGAGTGGTTCGGGATGGGCCTGCTCCGCCCCTCGGAGGACGGCGGCCTGGCCGAGGCCAACCGCCTCAAGCAGGCGAACGCGCGCACCTTCGGCGAGATCATGTTCGCGGGGCTGCGACTGCCCGGGCCGGTCGAGCGGCCGCTGGTCCAGGTGTCGCCCGCGGCACGGCTCGACGCGGGCCGCGTGCTCGTGGATCTCGCCGTGCAGACGGGGACCGACCTCGGCGGCCAGCGTGCGGGGCCCCTGGTCGCGCTCAACACCGGCGCCGGCACGCGGTGGAAATACAAGAGCTGGGGCGAGGACGACACCGCCCAGCTCGCCGCACGGCTGCACGACCAGCTGGGCGCCACGGTGCTCCTCACCGGCGGCGTGGAGGAAGCGGTGCGCAACGCCCGGATCGTCGCCGCGGCGAACCGGCATGGGGTGGTCGCGGCGCCTCTCGTGCCGGACCTGCTGGTCTTCACCGCCCTGCTCGGCCGGTGCGACGCCGTCGTGACCAGCGACTCGCTGGCGCTCCATCTCGCCCTGTCGCAGGGCGTGCGCACCATCGCGTTCTTCGGCCCGACCTCCGACGCCGAGATCGACATGTTCGGCCTCGGCGAGAAGGTCGTCACGCCGCTGCCGTGCCGCCGCTGCTACCTCGCGGACTGCGACGTGCGGCCGCACTGCATGCAGAGCATCGGCGTCGCGCGGCTGTTCGACGCGACCGCCCGCTGGCTGGCCCGGCCGCGCTGGAGCCGGCCATCGGGGCCCACGGCACGCGTCAGCGGCGCGAACCAGGGTCCGCCGCCATAGCGGCAGAGGGGCTTCGCGCCGGCGAGCGAGGCCCGTCGCCTCGAGTCCCGGCGCCGACGGTCTTGTCGCCCACCGCACGCCCGCGCAGATTGCCCGGCACGGGGCCCTTAGCTCAGATGGTCAGAGCGGCGGACTCATAATCCGTTGGTCGGTGGTTCGATCCCACCAGGGCCCATTGCCGCAACGTCCAGGCGGAGACGCGTGATCCTCGTTCAGGGACACGGATTGCCGCCGAAACCCGACCCGTGTGCCCCTTGTTCGCGCACGGCCTCCGACGCACGATTGCGCGAGCATTCCGTCAAGCCGACGGCCCCCGACGGCTTGCCGCCAGGCGATGCCCTCCCACGCAGAGCACCACACCGACGACGCCGCCGCGGCCACCGCACTCCACCGGGAGGCCCCATGCGCGCCGCAATCGTCGCCGCCCTCGTCTCGCTCGCCGCTTCCGTCTCGCTCCGGGCACAGTCCTCGTGCCAGCTGGTCGGCGTCTGGGAGCTCGTCTCGGGCAAGGCCGATACCGTGGCCTACCCGGCGACCTGGCACCAGCTGAAGATCATCACCAGGACGCGCTGGACCTACATCGGCAGAATGGACAGCGGCATCAGGGAGATGAAGACGGCGGCGGATTCACTGCAGGTCTTCCAGACCAGCGGAGCCGGAAGCGGGACCTACACTCTCCAGGGAACGACGTACACGGAGAGCATAGAGTTCTTCTCCGATCCCGCGTACATCGGCCTGTCGATTCCCTACACCTGCCGCACCGAGGGCGATCGCTTCATTCAGACCGGCACCTTCCCGGAGATTCACGGCGGGAAGACCGTGCACGCGTGGAGGCTCGAGGAGGTGTACCGCCGCATCGAGTAGCGTGGCATGGCGTTCCAAGCGCCGGCACCCGGTGCCAGCGGGCTGGGAAACCCTGCCCGGCCACCGGGGCCCATTGCACAACCCGCGTGTCCGCCGCAAGTTGACGGCAGACCCCACGACCCGCGGACGTCTGCGTCGACCGTGGCTCCCCTCAGCTGGCCGAGTGCGGTGCGTTATGAGACGGCGCCGTCGCGCCGTCTCATGTTGGCGTCACGTTCGGGCGACCCGACATGGAACTGAGGAAATCCGTCACCAAGCTGGTCCAGGACAGTCCGCGCCACATCCATAGTGCGGGCAAGTGGACCGTGCTGCTGCTCACGACGATCGCGGCGCTCATCGGCATCCTCGTGAACGCGCGCAGTCTCGGCCTCACGCCGTGGCTGGGCGTGGCGGGCGCCGGCTTCGCCAACCTCGCCGCGCGCCGGGTCGTGATCGCTCCCGCCCAGGATACGCTCACGGCCGTCGGCGACACGCTGCAGCTGGCCGCCACCGTGACCGACGAGCACGGCGCGACCATCTCGGGTGCGAGCGTGGTCTGGGCGAGCGACGACTCCGCCGTGGCGACGGTCGACTCCTCCGGTGCCGTGGCGGCGCGCGGACCCGGCGCCGCGACCATCACCGCCGCGGTTCACGACCACGTGGGCCGCGCCAGCGTCACGGTCCAGCAGCGCGTGCGCTCGGTGGCGATCGCGCGCGACAGCGTGGTGCGGCTGCCCGAAGGCGGTGCGGTCCAGCTGCTGGCGCGCGCCCTCGACGCGCGCGGCCGGCTGGTGGCCGGCCGCACGGTCCGCTGGGAATCCGATGACAGCTCGGTGGTCGCGATCACGTCGTCCGGCAGCGCGAGCGCGCGGACGCCGGGCCGCACCACGCTGACCGCGTCGATCGAGGGCGCCTCGGCGAGCATCGCGGCCGAGGTGTCCCTCGCGGCGGCGTCCGTCCGGCTCCTGTCCGGCGACGATCAGCGCGCGGGCGCCGGCCGGCGACTGCCGCAAGCCGTCACCGTCCTGGTCCTCTCTCACGGCGGCCGGCCGGTTCCGGGCGCCGCCGTCTCCTTCGCGACCGGCGACGCTCAGGGCAAGGCGGATCCCGAGACCTCCGCAACGGATCGCGACGGCCGCGCGCATGCGACGTGGTCGCTCGGACCGCAGGCGGGACGCCAGCACCTCACGGCCACCGTCGTCGGCCTCGACACCAGCGTCGTGCTCACGGCGGAGGCCGATCCGCTGCCCACCAACACGCGCGTGCAGCTCGCTGGGGACGCGCCGCAGGGCACGGCGGGCGCCACGCTCGCCTCCCCGGTCACGATCCGGATCACCGACAGCAGCGGGGCAGCCGTCGCCGACGTGCCGGTCGCATGGACGGCGGCGAGCGGCAGCATCGAAGCGCTCTCGCCGCGCACCGACTCGCTGGGCCAGGCATCGGCGCGCTGGACCCTGGGCCGGCGCGCGGGACCGCAGCGGGCGCGGGCCCAGGTCGGCAACCCGCGGACCATGCCGCCGTTCACGATCACCGCGACGGCGCTGGCCGGTCCGGCCGCGACGGTCGCCGTCGAGAGCGGAGCCGACCAGAGCGGCCCGGTGGGCGCCGCGCTCAGGCGCCCGATCGTCGTGCGCCTCACCGACAGCGCCGGCAACGTGGCCGCCGGCGCGACGCTGCGCGCGGCGCCCGCGAGCGGGAGCGTCGCCGACACGCTGGTGGTCGCCGATCAGGCCGGCCGCGCCTCGCTGGTGTGGACGCTCGGACACCAGGCGGGCCCGCAGCGTCTCGACCTGCGGGCGGGCGACGGCGCGCCGGTCCGCGTGGGGGCGAACGCCCGTCCGCTCGAGCCCGCGAACATCGCCCCGGGCGCCGCACCGCGGAGCGCGCCCGCCGGCCGCGCCCTGCCCAAGCCGGTGCCGTTCGTGGTCACCGACGCCTACGGCAACGCGATCCCCGACGTGCAGGTGGTGTTCACCGCCACCTCGGGCTCGGTCGCTCCCGTGAGGGTGATGACCGACGCGGGCGGACAGGCGGCCACGCGCTGGACGCTCGGATCCCGGATCGGAGAGGACACGCTGACGGCGACGGTCCGGGGGACTCCGGTCACGGGCTCGGTGGCCGTGCGGGCGGCGAAGCGCACGACGGGCAGGTAGCGCAGCGATTCGAACCGCGTGGGCCCGGCGCCCGGCCACGCCCCTGACGGAGCCGACCCATGTGCCGCAACATCCGCACGCTCTACCACTTCGAACCGCCGACCACCACGGAGGAGATCCGCGCCTCGGCGCTGCAGTTCGTGCGCAAGGTGAGCGGATTCACGAAGCCGTCGGTCGCGAACGAGCCGGCGTTCGACCTCGCCGTGGACGAGGTGGCGGCGACCGTGCGGAAGCTCCTCGATTCCCTGGTGACCACGGCGCCGTACCGCAACCGCGACGTCGAGGCGGCGAAGCTGCGGGCGCGGGCGGCGAAGCGCTTCGGGCGATCCGCCAGCCCGCCGAGCCCGACCGGCTGACGGAGCCGCGGCCGGCCCGCCGGGGCGGCCGCCGATCCTGACGCCCGGCCCGACCTGACGCCCGCCCCGCGCCGCGACAGGTCCGGAGCCGCTAGGGCGCGTCGCCCACGCGGCGGGCCCGCATCGTCTGGCCGCCCGCCATCACCGTGAAGCCGCTCACCCCGCTCGTGTCCGCCGAGAAGGTGATGCGGAGCGACTCGTCCGCGTCGCCGAAGGTGTCGTGCCCGAACGGGATCAGCTCCACGCTGTCGTCCTGCACCAGCAGGGAGAGAGCCCTCGGGCCGCTCCGCACCGTCGCCGCCAGCGGCTTGCCGTCCGGCTGGGTGATCTCGTACCGACCCGCGTACCGCGCGCGCTCGGCGGCGGACAGCGAAACCCGCGCGGGCAGGCGGGCGAGCGGGATGCCGAGCGCGGCGCGCGCCACGTTGCGCATCAGGCGCTCGGGGCTCGCGGAGCCGGTGTTGGTCAGCACCGTGACCGACAGCGAGTCGTCCGGGAGGTACGCGTTGGCGCTGACGAAGCCGTTGATCCCGCCTCCGTGCTGGATCATGCGCCGGCCGGCGAGCGTGTCGACGAACAGCCCGAAACCGTAGTGATGCGCGGCGGCGGCGCCCTCCGGCGCGGTCATCACGCGGTACGACGCGGGCGTCACCACGCGGCCGGTCGCGAGCAGGACGTTCCAGTGCGCCAGGTCGCCGACCGTCGAGCAGAGCGCGCCCGCGGAGTACGGCTGCGTCATGTTGAGGAAGTCGGCCCGGCGCCAGCCGGTCGAGTCGCGCTCGTAGCCCGGCGCGCGGCCCGGGAGGGCCCGCCGGACGTCGCAGTACCACGTGTGCCGCAATCCGAGCGGCCGGAGGAGACGCCGCTCGACGTACGCCGGGAAGGGCTCGCCGGTGACTCGATCGAGCAGCATTCCGAGCAGCACGTAGCCGCTGTTGTCGTAACGCCAGTCGCTCCCCGGCTGGAACCACATCGAGTCGTGCGCGGTGAGCGCCACCAGCGACTCGGGCGGCATGTCTTCGCCCCAGCGGCGGGTCCACCGCTCGCCGATGCCGGTGTAGCTGGGAACTCCCGACGTGTGATTCAGCAGCTGCCGGATCGTGACCCCCCGCCAGGCGGCGGGGAGGTTGGCGACGTACGCGGCGATGGAGTCGCCGAGGGAGATCCTGCCGGCCTCCACCAGGCGCATCACCGAAGCGGACGTGAACTGCTTGGTGATGGAGCCGATCTCGAACAGCGACGCCGCGGACGCGGGCACTCGCTGCTCCACGTCCGCGAGGCCGTAGCCCGCCTTCACGAGCGTGTCGCGCGCCCGGACGACCTCGATGGCGAGCCCGGGCGTCCGGTGCGCGTCGAGGTAGGCGCGCGCCAGCGAGTCCACCCGGGCGCGAACGGCGGCCGGCGTCGGTGCCCGCTGCGCGCCGGCAGGCGGTGCCGCGAGCGGCGCGAGCAGGAGCAGCGCGGCCGCCGCACGCCGCGGCCATCCGTCCGCCGGGACCGACCGGACCGGGAGATCGCGCGACGCGACGCACGCACTCATCGGGACTCCGGGAACGGGACGGCCAAACATGGGACCCGGGCCGGCGGGATGGCAATGCTCCCTTCGGCCGTCTATCTTTGTTCGCCGCGACGCACGCAGTGCATCGCGACGGACGGGTGGCTAGCTCAGCTGGTTAGAGCGCCGGTCTCACATACCGGAGGTCACAGGTTCGAGTCCTGTGCCGCCCACTGCCTCCTTCGAGCCCCGGCATCGTGACCCAGCGCCGGTGACTTCCAGACTGAATCCCGTGCAGCTGCGCCGCCTCCTGGCGCGCACTCTCCGCATCGCCCTCGACGGCGGTCCGGCGCACGCGCAGCTGATCGAGCGCTGGGCGCAGGCCGAGGCGCGTTCCGATTCCTGGTACGCGGCGCTCACCTGGGACGGCGTCGGCGCGGCCGTGGGCTGGGCGCTCGCGGCCCTCGACCTGAGGGGCGTGGCGCCGCCCGACGTGGACCAGCTCGCGGCCGACGCCTACGACGAGGCGCGCCGCCAGTGCGTGCAGCAGGCCGCGGACCTCGAGCGGATCGGCGTGGAGTTCGCGGCCGCGGGGATCCCGGTCATCGCCCTCAAGGGCTCCGCGCTGCTGGTGGGCAACGTCTCCCCTGCGCTCGGCATCCGCTGGATGAACGACGTGGACGTCCTCGTGCCCGAGGCGCAGCTCGAGCCGGCCGAGTGGGTGCTCGAGTCCCTGGACTTCCTGCGCAGCGCCCCGCGCGACGCCTCGGTGCCCGAGGTGTTCCGGCCGTACCACGACACCTTCACCGGCCCCGCCGCCCAGACGGTCGAGCTGCACTGGCGCCTGGGCCCGGCGCGCTGGGGCGAGGGCTGGGACGTGGAGGGCTGGTTCGAGCGCGCCGAGCCGGCGTCGGTGTCCGGCGTGCTGCAGCCGTCCGCGATGGACCTGTTCTGGCACTTCCTCGTGCACGACGCGCGCAACCATGCGTGGAGCAGCGGCTCGCTGCGGGCCGCGCTCGACCTCACGCTGGCCGCGCGGGCCCGCGGCTTCAGCTTCGGCGAGGTGCTGCGGCGCCTCGACGCCGATCCGCGGCCGGAGCCGTTGCTCGAGGCGGTCGCCGACGCGGCCAACCTCTCGCCGATCCTCGCCGCGGAGGTCGAGCCCTCGCCCCTGCCCCGCTACCTGAGGCTGGCGTCGTGGCGCGACACCATCGGACGGCGCACGTGGAAGACCGAGCGGGTCTCGGAGGCGATCGCCTGGGGCGCGACGATCGAGCGCGCGCGCCGCTACGGCCTGTGGCGGGCGGTGCTCGACCGGGCGCTGCGGGTGATCCCCGAGGCGGTGCCGGGGCGGGGCGTGTTCGCGTCGATCAGGCGGGGCTTCGTCACGATGCGCCACGCGGGCTTCGTGGGCGCGCTGGCGATCTCGCACATCCTCTCGATTCCGGCCGCGGCGGCGCAGCGCCGCCGCCGGCTGGCTAGCCCGCCGCCTCCCGATACAGCGTGAGATAGCGGTCGGCCATCCGCGCGGCGGTGTACTCCGCCTCCACCGCGCGCCGTCCAGCATCGCCCATCGCCCGGCGCCGCGCCGGATCGGCCAGCAGCGCCCGCAGCGCCTCGCGCAGGGCGCCCGCGTCGGCCGGCGGCACCACCAGCCCGGTGACGCCGTCGCGATTGACGGCGGTCACGCCGGTGGGCAGCGACGTCGTGACCAGCGGCCTGCCGCACGCCATCGCCTCGAGCAGCACCACGCCGAACGCCTCGGCGATCGTCACCGAGGGGAGGCAGAACACGTCGCACGCGTGGTAGTACGCGGGCAGGTCGGCGTCGCTCACCCGGCCGGCGAACACCGTGCCCGCGGGCGCGAGCGGGCGGAGCCTCGCCTCCTCGGGCCCCGTTCCCACCACGACCGTCGTCGCCTCGAGGCCCGCCGCCGCCTCGAGCAGGACGTCGAAGCCCTTGTACCCCACCAGCCGGCCGACCGCGAGCACCGCGGGCCTCGGGCCCCAGGCGGCCCGCAGGGCGCGCGCGCGCTCCGCGACGGCCGGGCCGGCGGCGAACCGCTCCACGACGATGCCGTAGGGAATGACACGGACCTTGGCGTCGAACCCGGCCAGCTCGCGCGACGTGCGGCGGTAGTTCTCGGACGCTACCACCACGAACCGCGCCCGCCGGAAGACGGCCCGCACCACCGGGCCGTAGATCGGCCACAGCGGTCGCTGGCGCACCACGTCGCTGTGCTGCGTCACCACCAGCGGGCGCGCGCGGTCGGCCAGCGCCGCGAGGTCGCCGAGAGGATTGGGATGGTGCAGGTGCACGACGTCGGCGATCTCGCGCCGCACCGCCGGCACGAGACCGGGCGCCAGGGGCTGCGACAGCAGCGTGCCGAGCGAGCCGGCGCGCACCACGCGGACGCCGTCCTGCACGGCGACGCCGCCGCGCCCGCGGGCCGCCGCCACGACGCAGGTCACCGCGCACCCGCGGCGCACCAGCTCCGCGTTGAGCGCGGCGACCGCCGACTCGAGACCGCCGTGGTACTCCGGGGGGTAGAACTTGCCGATCCCGACGATCCGCACGACGCGCCCGGGACTAGGGCCGCGCCTGCGGTGCCGGCGCGGAGACCCGCGAGGGCGGCGCCGGGTCGGTCGCGCGACGGCGCGGCGCCCCCTCCGCCGCGGGCGCCCGCGGCGGCGGCGCCACCCGGCCGGCGGCCGCGGCCAGCGCCGGCCGCAGCACCTCCACCAGCAGGTTCACGTCGGTGAGGAGCGGGCGGCGCCCGTAGCGGCGGAACACGGCCAGCTCGCCGCGCACCCCGCCGGAGACGCCGAGCTGGAACGGCACGTGCACCCCCCACTCGTCGGCCTCAGGCGCCACCGCCTGCTCGCGCACCCGGCCCGACTCCAGCAGGAACTCGCGACGCGGCTTCCCCGGTCCGCCGTCGTAGAGCACCAGCCGCACCGCGTCGAACTCGCACCGCTCGAACAGCCGCGCCAGCACGGCCACGATCCCGTCCCAGGTATCGGCCTTGTCCAGCTCGTGCGCGGCCTTGCGCACGTCCACGTTGAACGAGATCGCCCGCGTCTGCACGAAGCCGCGCCGGGCGATCCGCGCCAGCTCGGTGAGCTCGAACACCTTGAGGTGCCGCTCCGCGAACCACACCAGCACGCCCAGCATGGTCAGGAACACGGCCAGGCTGCGCAGGTTGGGGTTGAGGAACAGCATGCTCGCCAGCGCGAACGCGGCGGACACGACGTACAGCAGCGCCACGGCCTGCCGGGTCGTGAGCCCCATCGCCAGCAGCCGGTGGTGGAAGTGCTCGCGGTCGCCGGTCATCAGCGGCGCCCCGCGCAGGCCGCGCCGCAGCATCGAGACGAGCGTGTCCGTGACCGGGAGCGCGAACGCCACCATGGGGATGGCGATGGCGACGATGGTGGCGCCCTTGGTGGCGCCGCGCAGCGCCAGGGTGGCGAGCACGAAGCCCAGGAACAGGCTGCCCGAGTCGCCGAGGAAGATGCGCGCCGGCGCGAAGTTCCAGCGCAGGAAGCCGAGCGTGGCGCCGGCCAGCGCCACGGTGAGCAGCGCGACCAGCGGGTTGCCGAGCTGGACCGAGGCGAAGAACACGGCCAGCAGGGCGAAGATCGCCGCCCCCGCCGCGGCGCCGTCGATCCCGTCGAGCAGGTTGAAGGCGTTGGTGATCCCGACGATCCACAGGACCGTGAACAGCAGCCCGGCGACCTGGCCCAGCTCCACGATCCCGAACGGGAGCCACACGGTGGAGGCGCGGACGCCGGCCACGTAGAGTCCCGCGGCCACGACCACCTCGGCGAGCAGCTTCGGCGTGGCCTTGAGCGCGTGCAGGTCGTCGGCCACGCCGAGGGCGAAGACGACCGCGCCGCCGACGTACACCGCCTCCAGCTCGACGCGCGAGTAGCCCAGCAGCGCGCGCACCGGATCGAAGACCAGCGCCAGCAGCCCGAGGGCGAGCGCCGCGGCGGCCGCGATCGCGAGCCCGCCGAAGCGCGGCACCGGCGGATCCACGGTCCGGTCCAGGGCGCCGAGGCGCCGGCCGATGCGCCCCGCCACCGGCGTCAGGAGCACGCCGAGCACCGCGGCGAGGGCGAACGTGAACAGGTACGAGCGCATCCCGCGCCCCCCTTTGCGGGCCTAGTCTTAACGTGGCGGAGGGGCAACTGCAACCCCATATTAGGGCGTGACCTACGCCGTTGTGCCCGTGGCGGTGGCCGTGCTGTGCATCTGGCTGGGGCGCCGCCTGCTGACGGCGGTGGTCATCTTCACCTACCTGAGCATCGAGGGGCTCCTCAAGCTCCTCTCCGACTACGACCGCATCGTGCACGTCGGCATCGACCTCATCGTGCTCGCGGTCGCGAGTGCGTGGATCCTGGAGGCGGTCGTCGCGCGACGCGCCCACCTGCCCCGGCTGCCGTGGACCGGGCTGATCATGGCGTACGTCGCCTGGATCGTGCTCGAGACGCTGAACCCCTACAGCCCGGGCCTGCTGCCGAGCCTCGCGGCGTTCAAGACCCACCTCACGATGATTCCGCTGTACTTCATCGGGGCCGCGGTGGTGCGCAGCCGGCGCGACGTGCTGCTGCTGTTCGCGGCGCTGAGCGCGATCGCGCTGGTGCCGTTCGTGACGGCGCTGGCGCAGTATGCGGCCGGCCCGCAGAGTGTGCTGGACCTGTCGCCGCGGTTCTGGCAGAACATCAGCTTCTACCACGAGTGGCGGCCGTTCGGCACCAGCGCCGTGCCCGGCGGCGCCTCGGTGTTCGCCTTCCTGGCGACGCCGCTGGCGCTCCTGCTGCTGGTCGCGCCGGACCAGCGGCCCTGGGTGCGCTGGCTCGCCGGGCTCACGGTGGCGCTCGCCGCCGGGACGTTCATCGTCTCCGGCGTGCGCCAGATGATCCTGGGCTGCGGCCTCGCCCTGCTGGTGACGGCCGCCCTGCTCGTCACCCGCGGCCGGAGCCGCGGCCTGGTGGGCGTGGTGTTCGTCGGGCTGGTGGGCGCGGCGGCGTACGCCGGCATCCAGGCCTGGCTCACGCCCATCTCCACCGAGAACGTGAAGAAGTACGCGGCCGCGCCGGACATCTGGCGCGAGCGCAACGTGGTGGACCGGCTGCTCACGATGACCAAGACCGGCACCTACTTCGAGGCGCGGCAGGGTGCGCCGGCCGCGATCTGGTACCGCGTCCAGCGCTACCCGTTCGGCGCCGGGCTCGGCCGCACCGGATCCGGCGCCGGGGCGTTCATGACGGTGATCAACGCCGATCCCAGGAGCGCCTCGATCGAGCGCGAGGTGGGCTGGTCGGACAACTTCTTCGCCGACGAGATCGTGGAGGCGGGCCTGCCGGGCGTCCTCATCTGGACCACGATCCTGGTGGGACTCACCGTGGGCGCCGTCCGGCTGGCGCGCCGGTCCCGCGACCCGTTCACGGCGAGCGCCGCGGCGGCGATCGCCGGCCTGTTCTTCACCTACTTCGTGATCTCGTGGGGCTCGCAGCCGCTGCTCGCGAACCCGACGCTCGCGTACTTCTGGCTCCTGGCGGGCGTCCTGGCGGCGCTGCGGCGGATGGAGGCGGAGGCCGAGCCCGCGGCGGAGGCGGAGGCGCACCTGGAGGCCGCGGCGGCAGCGACGGAGCCGTGATCGGCCTGTACAGCCCGGACCTGCCGCCGGTCAAGGGCGGCGTGGCGGACCACACCTTGGTGCTGGCCCGGGCGCTGGAGGCGCTGGGCCACCGCCCGGCCGTGCTGGGGCGGTTCGGCGATCCCGCGATGTTCTCGCCCCTGCCCTGCCACGTCGGCCTCTCGCCGTGGCGCGTCGGCCGCGCGGTGCGCCAGCTGCGCCTCACGGCCGTGGTGGTGCAGTACGTCCCGTTCCTGTTCGCGCGCCGCGGCATCGCGCCGCAGCTCGTTCCCGCGCTGTGGCGGATGCGGCGCGCGGGCGCCAGGATCGCGGTGGTGCTGCACGAGCCGTACGTGCCGTTCACGCGCCTGCCGTGGCTGGTGACCGGGTGGCCGATGCGGTGGCAGCTGCGCTGGCTGCTGCGGCGCGCCGCGTTCGTGTACGCGCCGGTCCCCCGCTACGTGGAGATCGCACGGCGCTATGCCCCGCGGGCGAAGGTCAAGCTCGCGCCCATCGGCGCCACGCTCCCGGTCTCGACCCTGAGCCGCGAGGCGGCGCGCCTCAAGCTCGGGCTCCAGGCCGGGATGATCGCGATCGGCGTGTTCAGCCCGTCGGCGGCGGGATTCCAGCGCCAGTGGATCGAGGAGGCCGCCCGCAAGCTGGCGGGGCACATGCAGGTGGCGTGGATCGTGTTCGGATTCGGCGACGAGCTGGTGCTGCGCGAGCCGCTGCCGGGCACCAGGGTGCTGCACGTCCCCGACCGCGATCCCGAAACCGTGACCCGCATCATGCGCGCGCTCGACATCGCCGCCGCGCCGTACGTCGACGGTCTCACCCTGCGGCGCAGCGGCGCGATGCTCGCGCTGGCGCACGGCGTGGCCACGGTCAGCTCCACGGGGCCGCTGTTCGATCCGCGGCTCGGCGAGCTGGCGGCGTGCGAGGAGACGCCGGCGGCCTTCGTGACCAGGCTGACCCGGCTGGTGCTGAACCCCGGCGAGCGCGCGGCGCAGGCGGCGCGGGCCCAGGGGTACCGGACCAAGGCGTCGGTCGAGGTGCTGGCGCGGCAGCTGCTCAACGACCTGGGTGGTGCCAAGTGAGAGTCGTCTACGTCGTGCCCCACGCGACCCGCGGCGGCGCCGAGCGGGTCACCATGGACCTGATCGCGCTCCACGGCCGGGAGGCGGTGGAGCCGGTCGCGATCTTCCTGAGCGACGGCCCGCTGGTGGCCGAGGCGCGGCGCCTCGGCGTCCAGGCGGAGGTGATTCCGGCCCCCAGGATGCGCAACGTGTTCGCGGCCGGCCGCGCCAAGCGGCGGCTGGCCCGGCGGCTGGTGGAGCTCAGGGCCCAGCTGGTGCACGGCGTGATGGCGTGGGGTCACGCGTACGGCGGCGCCGCGGCGCGCCGCGCGAGGATCCCCGCGGTGTGGTTCCAGCACGACGTTCCCGACTGGCACCGCGCGCTGAACGTGGTGGCGGCGCTGACCCCGGCGCGCCGCATCATCGCCAACTCCGTGCTCACCGCGCGGGCTCAGACCCGCTTCAATCCGCGGCGCGCCCGGATCGAGGTCGTGCACCCGGGCACGCGGATCCCGGCCGAGCCGCGGGCGGCGCGGCGCGCCCGCGGGCGGAAGGGCCTCGGCTACGGCGAGCAGGAGTTCCTCGTGGGCATGGTGGCGCGCCTGGCCCGCGGCAAGGGCCACGCGACCCTGCTCCGCGCCGCGCGGTCGCTCTGCAACGCGCGCCGCGACGCCCGCGTGGTGGTGGCCGGCGGCGCGCCGTTCGGCCTCGACCCCGACTACCCCGACGAGCTGCAGCGGCTCGCGGCCTCGCTCGGCATCGGCGACCGGGTGCGGTTCACCGGCCAGACCGAGGCCACGGTGGACATGCTGAGCGCCTGCGACGTGGCCGTGCACGTGCCCGACGCGCCGGAGAGCTACGGGCTCGCCGTGGTGGAGGCGATGGCCGCGGGGACCGCGGTGGTGGCGGGCGACGCCGGCGCGGTGCGCGAGATCGTGGAGCCCGGCCGGACCGCGGTGCTCGTCCCCACCGGCGATCACGAGTCCCTGGCCACGGCGCTGCTCGCCCTGCACGACGACCCCGCGTGGCGCGAGCGGATCGGCGCCGCGGGCGCCGAGGCCGCCGCGGCGCGCTTCGACGCCGGCGGCATGACGCGGCGCCTCGAGGCCATCTACCGGGACGCCATCGCGTGAGGGTGGCGCTCGCCATCCACCGCGTGCGCCCCGGCGGCGGCCAGGACCGCTACGCCCTCGAGCTCGCCCGGCGTCTCGGCAAGGCGTGCGACCTCGATCTGATCGCGCTCGGCGTCGAAGGCGACCTGCCCCCCGGCGTCGGCGTCAAGCTGGTGCGAGTGCCCGCCAGGCCGATGCTGCTGGCCGCCCCGCTGTTCCGCGTCCGCGCCGGCGCCGTGGCGCGCGCGGGCCGCTACGACCTCGTGCACACGGTGGGCGGCGCCCTGCCGGGCGCGCACGTCGTCACCGCGCAGTTCTGCGCCGCCGAGTGGCGGCGGCTCGACGCCGGCGCCGACTGGTACCATCGGATGGTCACCGCGCAGGCCGTCCGCGACGAGCGCGCGGCGTACCGGCACCCGAGGCTCGCGGCGGTGATCGCCGTGTCCCGCCGCACCGCGTCGGAGGTCGAGCGGCACTACGGGCCGCTCCCGGTCCCCGTGTACGTGGTGCCGAACGCCGTGGACCTCGACACCTTCACGCCGCGTCCACAGGCGGCTCGCAGCCGGGCGCGGCTCCTGTTCGTGGGCGCGTTCGAGCGGAAGGGGCTCGACGTCGCCATCCGCGCGCTGGCGCGCCTCTCGCACGACGCCGAGCTGCGCGCCGTCGGGGGCGGCGACCACGAGCGCTACCGCCGCCTGGCGGCGTCGCTGGGCGTGGCCGGCCGGGTGGTGCTCGAGCCGCCGCGGGGGGGCATCGCCGCGGTGTTCGCCGACGCCGACGTCTTCGTGTTCCCGACGCGCTACGAGCCGTTCGGCATGGTGATCGCCGAGGCACTCGCGTCCGGCCTGCCGGTCGTGACCAGCGCGCGGGCCGGCGCGGCCGACCTGATCCGCGACGGCGTGTCCGGGTACGTCGTCGCCGATCCGGAGGACGAGGCGGCGTTCGCGGCGGCGATCGACCGCATCCTCGACGACGGCGCGGCGCGTGCCGCCATGTCGCGCGCCGCCCGCGAGGCGGTGAGGGACCTCACCTGGGACTCGGTCGCCGCGCAGACGCTCCAGGTCTACCGGGCCGCCACCGGGAAGGTGCCGCGGCCCCCGCAGCGACCGGTGCCCGGCGGGCGTGCCGCCGCGGCGGGCGCGTGAGGCCGCCGCTCCGGGTCCTGTTCTTCGTCGAAGGATTCACCGACATCCGGTTCGTCGTCGGCTTGAGCGAGGTCTGCGACCTCACTCTCGCGGTCCCCGCGCGGCACTACGTCGAGAGCGGGCTCGCCTCGCGGGTGGCCGAGGCCGGGCTGCGCATCGCGGTGCAGCAGATTCCCGGCGGCCGGCTGGCCTTCCAGGTCGCGTCGCTGCGCCACCTGCTCCGGGTGGCGCGCGGCTTCGACGTGATCCTCGCCCAGGAGATGCTGCGCGGCGCGCTCAGCGCCAACCTCGCCGGCCGGCTGCGCGGTGTTCCCGTGGTGACGTTCACCGCCCTGCCGCCGCTCGAGTACTTCCGCTGCCGTCGCGAGCGGCGGCAGATCGGCCTCGCGAAGGCGGCGGCCGGCGGGCTGGCGATCCGCTTCCTGCTGCGCGCGAACGGCCTGATGGCGGCGCGCTGCGTCGCGCTCGGCGAGTACCTGCGCGGGGTGGCCTCGCGCTATTCGCCGCGCTGCGAGCTGGGCCTCTACTACGGCGTGGACACCGACCTGTTCCGCCCCGCCGACCCGGCCGAGCGCGCGGCCCTGCGCCGGCGGCTCGATCTGCCGGCGGACCGGTTCATCGTCGTGCTCTCGAGCCGGATCAGCCACGAGAAGGACCCCGAGACCGTCCTGCGGGCCGTGGCCATCGCGCGCGAGCGCGGCCTCGACGCGTGGGTGCTGAACCTCGGCGGCGGCCACCGGGACTTCCTCGCCCTGGCGCACGGGATGGGGCTGCCCGGCGCGGAGCAGTGGGTGGCCGCCCGCCCCGCGGTCCACCCGATGCACGGCCTCGCCGACTACTACCGCGCGGCCGATGCGCTCGCGCAGGCGTCGCTGGCCGAGGGGCTCGGCCTCGCGCCGCTCGAGGCGCTCGCGTGCGGCGTCCCCGTCGCGGCGACGGCGGTGGGCGGCATGGCGCTCACGCTCGCCGGCCGCGGGCGACTGACGCCGCGGCGCGACGCGCCCGCGATGGCCGAGCAGTTGCTGTGGATCGCGGCGCATCCGGACGAGGCGCGGGCCCAGGCGCTCGCCGGACGCGAGTACGTCGTGCGCGAGTGGAGCCGCGCCAAGGCGTTCGCCGGCCTGCGGCGCGTGCTGGAGCAGGTGGCCGGACGAGGCGCGGACTCCGGCACCGGGAACGAGTCGCCGCCCGCGGCTTCGCGTCCGCCGCATTCCGGCGCTCGACGGGTGGTCTCGTGAGCCGCGTGCTGATGGTTCCTCCGCTCGCGCTCGAGCGATGGACCGGCGTCGATCGCTATGCGGCGGGACTCGCGCGGATGCTGCCCGAGACGGCGCAGCCCGGCGAGGCCCGCACGCTGCACGGGCCGCGCTACCTGGCGCGCTATGCGCTCTATCCGCTGGCGCTGTGGGGGTACCGTCCGGAGCTGGTGCACGTGCTGGATCATTCGTACGCCCATTGTCTCGCGTCCTTTCCGGGCGTTCCGTCGGTCCTCACCGTTCACGATCTCCAGCCGCTCCGCGTGCTGGCGAACTCCTCACGCTCCGTGCGCGCCGCGGTGCGCGGCCGGCTGCTCGGCTGGGTGCTGGACTGGGTGGGACGGGCGGACCGCTGGATCACCGTCAGCACGTTCACCGCCGCCGAGGCGCAGGATCTCCTGGGCCTGCCTGCCGACCGGATCCGGGTGGTGCCCCATGCGGTGGATCCGGCCTTTCTGGAGCGCCCTCCGGAAGCAGCCGTCGCGGCGCGGCGCCGGGGCTGGCTCGGCGACGGCGCGTCCTCCGGCGCGCGCATGCTGCTCAACGTGGGAACGTGCGTGCCTCGCAAGAACGTCGAGGCCGCCATCGCCGCCCTCGGCGTGCTGCGCCGCGGGGGCGTGGACGCGCACCTGGTGCAGATCGGGGGGCGGTTCGGGCCGGCGCACCGGGCGGCGATCGCGGCGGCGCAGCTCGATCGCTTCGTGCACCAGGAGCCCGTCGTGAGCGAGGAGGCCCTGGTCGCCGCCTACTGCGCCGCGGACGTGGTGGTGCTGCCCTCGACCTACGAGGGCTTCGGTCTGCCGGCGATCGAGGCCCTGGCGACCGGCGTGCCCGTGGTGACGAGCGGCGCCGGGGGCCTGGCGGAAGCGGTCGGCGACGCCGCGGCGGTGGTCGAGCCCGCCCCCGACCGGCTCGCGGCCGCCCTCGCCCGGGTGCTGGGCGACGAGGGGCTGCGCCGCTCGCTCGCCGAGCGCGGCCGGGCGCGCGTGTTATCCTACACGTGGGAGGCCGTGGCGGCGAAGATCCGCCGCGTGTATTCGGAGCTTCTCCCTACAACCCGCAACCTACAACCCACCAACGGTCTTTGATTCCCGTCGCCTGCGTCTCCGTCTCCTCGGCCCTCGGCGGCTCCGAGTGGGTGCTGCGCGACTTCGCCACGCGAGCGCGCGATCACGGGGTGGAGCCGCTGGTGATCCTGCCGAAAGAGGGACCGCTCGGCGAGCGGCTCAGGGAGGACGGCGTCACCCTGGCGATCGCCCCGGCGCCAGAGGAGTTCCTGGAGCTTTCGCAGCGCGAGCTGCGGCGCTCGCCGGAGACGCTGCTCAGGTTCGGCCGCGGGCTGTGGAGCTGGTCTCGCGCGATCGCCGCGGAGCTGGACTTCGCGTCCGTTCTGCCGCCCGGCCGTCCCCGGGTGCTGTACACCAACGGGTTCAAGGCGCACCTCGCCTGCGCGCTGGTGCGGGGATACCGGCGGGTGTGGCACCTGCACGAGTTCCCGCCCGAGCGCCTCGGCGTAGCGTGGCGCGCCGTCGCCGCGGCCGTTCCCGACGAGGCGATCGCGGTGTCGCGCTCGGTGGCCGAGGCGTGGCGCGCGCCGTCGCTCAACCCCGGCGTCGTCTTCAACGGCGTGGACGTGGAGCGCTTCCGGCCGGCGCGGCGGACGTTCTGGGTCCACGACCTCCTCGGCCTCGCGCACGAGGCCCGGCTCATCGGGATGCCGGCGGTGTTCGCGCGCTGGAAGGGCCATCTGCAGGTGGTCGAGGCCTTCGAGCGCATCGCGGCGCGGTTGCCGCAGGCGCACCTCGTGCTCGTGGGCGGGCCGATCTACGACACGGTGGCCGAGCGCGGATACGCGCAGGAGCTGGCGCGGCGCGTCGGCCGCTCGAGCATCGGCGGCGGGGGGCTGGCGCGGTCGCTGACCGATCGGATCCACTTCGTCCGCTTCCAGAACGACCCGTGGCGCCTCTATCCGGAGTTCGACCTGGTGGTGCACTTCTCGACGCGGCCCGAGCCGTTCGGCCGCGTGATCCTCGAGGCGATGGCGTGCGCGACGCCGGTCATCGCGGTGAACGCCGGCGGCCCGGCGGAAATCGTGGAGCACGGGGTGACGGGATGGCTCACGCCGATGGGCGACGTGCCGGCGCTCGGGGAGCGCATCGTGGCGGCGCTCGCCGTCGACGCCACGCCGCTCGGGGCCGCGGCGCGCCGCGCGGTCGAGGCGCGCTTCACCGCCGACCGGTTCAGTGCGGAGGTGTCGGCGGTGCTGAAGCGCGCCGCCGCGGCCGGGCCGGGAGCGTCGTCAGCGCCAGCCCGGCCGCGATCGTGAAGGCCCATTCCGCGGTCAGGCGGTGCCTCAGGCCCACCGCGGTCAGCGCCATCATCAGCAGCCAACCCCCGGCGACGCCGATCAGGGCGCGGCCCTCGGCCTGCCTCCGGACCCTCCACAGTCCTGCCAGCGCCAGCCAGGTGAGCGCGACGTAGAGCGCGGTCGCGGCGGCGCGGGCGACGGGCCACCGGCCCCAGTAGCGCGGCACCGGCACGAGCGCGAGCACGAGCCGGAAGGCCGAGACACCGGCGAATTGCAGCGGCTGGTCCGCGAGGTACCTCACGGCCAGATCGCCGAAGTGCTGGTCGGCCCGCGCCTCGTCGAGGCCGGGCAGCGGCCCGGGCGGTGGCTGCGGATCGGGTCTGCCCTCCCAGACCTCCCGCCATGGGTTCGGGCTCGGGTGGTTGTTCAGCCAGAGGTTGGCGCCGGCTTTCGTATCGAGCGGCACGAAAGCGTGGAAGAGGTGCGCATTGCGCGCCGTCCACGGGGCGACGCACGCGGCGAAGACGAGCAGCGCGGCGGCGGCGTGCCGTGCGTGTAGACTCCAGGCGAAGCCGCGCCTCGGCAGGCTGAGCGACACCATCGCGACCAGCGCGAGCAGCGCCGGCGAGCGGGTGAGACACGCGGCCGCTGCAGCTGCGCCGAACGCGCATGCGCGCGCGGCGCTCGGCCGCTCGAGGTACCGCACCCAGGCCAGGTAGGCCCCGAGGAGTAGCGGCATGGCGAGCGCCTCGGACATCACCCACGCCGAGTTCAGCGCCAGGCCAGGGTGGATCGTGGCCAGGCCGCCCGCGATGAGCGCGGCGCGCCGGTCGGCCAGACGGAAGGTGGCGTAGGCCACGGCCGCGACCGCGGCGGCTCCGATTAGCGACTGCAGGAGGAAGAGGACGAGCGCGTCGTCGCGCGCGGCGGCGTACACCGCGCCGACGAACGCCGGGTAGAGGAACCCGCCGTAAGCCGTCGGCGTGCCGGCCTGCGCGATCACCCAGTCCTGGTCGAGCAGCCAGCCGCGTCCCGCGGCGATGCTCCGGCCGAGGGCGTCGTAGCCGATCTCGTCCTCGGCGAGGACGGTGCAGTCGGGGCGGATGTTCACTCGGCTCGCCGAGCAGCCGACCTCGTTCTCTGCGTAGTCGCGAAGGGCCAGCGCGCGGGGAGCAGCGAAGGACACGGCGAGAAATGCGAGGCGTACCGTCAAGGCGGCGGCAGCCAGTTGTACGGCAACCCACCGGCTCACCAGGCCGGCTCCGATCCTGCCCCGTGAATCAACTCAGACCTCCTCAGTGTCGGACCCGCCGACCCGCCATCTCTCCGTTGCCCTCCGCTGGACGTTAGGACGGAATACTACTGTGCATTGGGGCCTGACCCATCCCTCATTCGTTGTGGCGCCCACGCAACAGCTCGTGCACGTCTTGGGACAGCGCCTGACAGTGGCTCCCAAACCCGGAGGCGCCGCCCACGTGATG
>Ga0187778_10000759_pt1 | contig 23041 bp, 11 predicted proteins | sample 1015_Q2_SP5_20_M_FD_132418 | JGI IMG/M metagenome (GOLD analysis project Ga0187778, IMG submission 132418) | Tropical peat soil microbial communities from peatlands in Department of Meta, Colombia - 1015_Q2_SP5_20_MG | ecosystem: Environmental > Terrestrial > Soil > Wetlands > Peat | place... | reverse complement strand
TCCATGTGTTCCTGGGAAAGATCGAGAGTGAAGTGCAAATCGGGGAGGCGGCGCAACTGCAGTCGCTCGATCAGTTCGTGACGGATGAATCCCGCGGCATGCTCCAGGGCCTTGATGGCGTCGGCCTGTTCCTTGGCGTTTTCCGTGCGCACGCTGACGAAGATGCGCGCGTGCTTCATATCCGGCTGCACGCGCACTTCGCTGACGCAGACGTTGCCTTCGAGCCGCGGGTCCTTGAGCTCTCCCGCGAGCATGGCATTGATTTCGTGAGCGATCTCCTCGCCGACTCGTTCGTGCCGATGATGATCAGGACTCATAGAAAGTTATCGGTAATCAGTTCTCAGCAATCAGTAGGAGCTGCCTACTTTGTGATGCGCTACACATCTCTGGTTTTGCTTCTTTTCGCTGACTCTTGTGCCGGATGTCAGATATCAGTAATCAGAAATCGGGAACCGAGAGCCGAAATCAAAGCAAATCCACCGCGTAGGAGGTCAAAAGTGGGCCGAGAATGCGATCCGCTTCGGCCAGAACTTTCTGCAATGCCTCCTCCACATGGTGCTCTTCGTTGGACACCGTGACGACGCCCACAACCGAACGCTGCCAAGTGTCCTCGAAATCCAATTCCGCCACCGCCACGTTGAAGTTGGCCCTCAGCCGGTCCTTCAAGCTCCGCAGTACCTGCCGCTTGTCCTTCAGCGACCGGGCTTCGGGCAAATGCAATTCCAAAGTGAGCAACCCAACCGGCATGGCAATGCAACCTCAGGTCGCAACGCCTGAGCTTCGACGCAGCGCTCTACTTTCGGGCGGGAACTGACCCTTGGGCAGCGGCTTCCGCGGCGGAAAGTTTCACTACCTGGAAACATTCCAGGACGTCGCCAAGCTTCACGTCATTGAAGTTGGCGATTCCGAGGCCGCATTCGTAACCGGCGCGAACTTCATGCGCGTCATCCTTGAAACGCTTCAGCGAATTGAGCTTTGAGGTGTAAACGACAGTGCCGTCGCGGACGACACGCACCTGCGCGTCGCGCTTCATCACGCCGTCCAGGACATAGCACCCCGCGACTGTGCCCGCTCCCTTGATGCGGAACGTATTCCGCACTTCGGCGCGGCCCAAATAGGTTTCCTGGACAACGGGCTCGAGCAAGCCTTCCATGGCCTTCTTAATTTCGTCGGAGACTTCGTAGATGATGTTGTGCGTGCGGATGTCGACCTTTTCCTGTTGCGCGAGATCGGCAGCCTTGCGGTCCGGGCGCACGCCGAACGCGATGATGATGGCTTGTGAAGCGCTGGCCAGAAGCACGTCGTTTTCGGTCACGGCACCCACGCCGGTGCTGATGATCTTCAGCTTCACCTGGTCGGTGGAGAGCTTGGGCAGCATCTCGTCCAGAACTTCAGCAGAACCCTGCACGTCCGCCTTGATGACGATGGGGAGCTCTTTGACTTCGCCGGCCTTGAGCTGCTCGTGCAACTGGTCGAGCGTGATGCGGCCGCCGGCGCTCGCACGCAATGCAGCGTCGCGCTGTTTGGATTGGCGGAATTCCACGACGTGACGCGCCTTGGCTTCGTCGGTCACCTGGAAGTGATCGCCGGCCTCGGGCACGCCCTGCAAGCCGAGCACTTCGACGGGGGTGGAAGGCGGCGCGATTTTCACGGGACGCCCGCGGTCATCAAACATGGCGCGAACCTTGCCGAAAACCGAGCCGACAATGAAAAAGTCGCTGGTGTCGAGCGTGCCGTTCTGGACAAGAATGGTGGCTACGGGCCCGCGGCCCTTATCCACGCGAGATTCCAGCACCGTGCCGCTTGCCGGCGCGTCGGGGTTGGCCTTCAATTCGCGCAAGTCCGCGACGAGCAGGATGATCTCCAACAATTTGTCGAGGTTCTTTTTCTGCTTTGCGGACACTTCGACGAATTCGGTGTCGCCGCCCCATTCGGCGGGCATCAAACCTAAATCCGTCAACTGGCGCTTGACCCGCTCCGGCTGCGCTTCCGGTTTGTCAATTTTGTTGACCGCCACGATGATGGGCACGTTCGCGGCTTCGGCGTGATCGATAGCTTCGCGCGTTTGCGGCATGACGCCGTCATCAGCGGCAACGACGAGCACGACAATATCGGTCACTTTCGCGCCACGCGCGCGCATCCGGGTAAACGCTTCGTGGCCGGGAGTGTCCACAAACACGACGCTGCGCTCACCGACCTGAACCTTGTACGCGCCGATGTGCTGGGTAATGCCGCCGGCTTCCCCGCCCGCAACGTCGGAGGCACGGATGGCATCGAGCAAGCTGGTTTTGCCGTGGTCAACGTGGCCCATTACCGTAACCACCGGCGGGCGCGGCTTCAGGTTTTCCTTGGTCTCTTCCTTCGCCACTTCCAAGACCATTTCTTCTTCAAGGGAAACTACGTTGACAATTCCGTTGAACGCTTGCGCCAGGTCAGTGGCCGTCTGGACATCGAGCGCCTGGTTGATGCTGGCGAACACGCCGCGATCCAGAAGAGTTTTCAGCAGATCTTTCGCGCGGACATCGAGCTTTTCCGCGAGCTCGCGAATGGTGATTCCTTCAGTGAGGGTGACTTCGCGCGGCGGACGCGGCTCGGGCGGCGCGACCGCAACCGCAGCGGCGCCTCTTCCGGCAGCGCCGGGACGCTGACGGGTCGGATGCAGCTTGCGCTCACCTTCCATCTCGCGCTTGTCGACGGTGGGCCGCTGGCGCTGCGGAGGCTTGCGGGTGTAGAGCGGTTTCCCGGGCTCCGCCTTGGGCGGCATTCTGTCGGGAAGCGGAGGCAACATGGCGGGTCTGCCGGGCATGCGCGGGCCCGGGCGTGAACCTGTAGGAACTGCTCCCGGTCGTTGACCCCAGGTGCGGCCAGCCCCGTCTGGACGCGGTGTAAGCGAACGGCCAGCTTGGCCCGGCTGCTGTGGGCGCATGGGTTGGCCGGGACGAGGACCACTTGGACGGCCACTGCCGGGAACGGTGCCAGGGACGGGGCCCCGATTTCCGCCCGCGGGCATAGGGGGTCGGGCGGGAGCCGAAGGCCGAGTCGCAGGAGTCGTTCCAGTTGCTGGTTTTGCGGCGGCGGGTTGCGCGCCAGGCGCTGTTGCGCGAGCCGAGGCGGGCGCACCTTGCGCGGGACGCGCAGCGATCGGTTGACCCGGAGCAGGAGCAGGACGAGCAGGTGCTGCAGGAGTGGGTTTGGGTGCGGCTGCGGGTACAGCAGGAGCTGGAGCAGGGGGCGCCGCGGCCTTTGTAGCCGCAGGTGCGACGGGTTTCGCTACAGGCGGCGCTGCGGGTGGCGCGCCCAGAGCGGCAGGCGCAGCAGGTCTCAGGGCTGCGGGCGGGTGAGCCGCTGCCGGAGGATGCACGGGAGCGGCAGGGGGATGCGCCGCAGCGGGTGCCCCAGGCTTGGCAGCAGCGGGCGCCGGAGCTGGATGCGCTGCGGGGCCCGGAACGCGTTTCACCTCGGGTTTTGGGGCGGCCTTGGCTGCTTTGGCGGCTTCCGCAGCCGCTTCCGCTTCCGCGATGCCCTTTAGTATTTGGCGAACTTTTTCCGCAATTTCCAGTGGAATCGAACTCGAGTGGGTCTTTTTCTCGGTAACACCAAGACCCGGCAGAAGGTCGATGATGGCCTTGGCCTTGACCTCCAACTCCCGGGCCAGCTCGTTAATTCGGACTTGAGATGCGTCACTCATGCTGGGTTAAGAATTTTTCTCTTCCTGCTGACCCTCCGGAGAATCCTCCGTTGATCCAGCCGCCGCAGAGTGAGTCTCCGCGGTGGGTTCATCGCTCTTTGCTTCGGATTCCGTGCCGGTTGCTTGCTCGCTCGAGGCTTCTGATGTTTCCGTAACGCCTTCGGGAGCTTCTTCCGCGGCCTCCGCGGGCTGCGCCGCTTCCGCAGCACCCTCGGCAGCAGCGGCGCTGGCTTCGCCGCTCTCGTAGAAGCGGTTGACCGCCTGATAGATTTTGTCCACCATCTTTTCGCCGATGCCGGGAATTTCCATCAACTGCTCCGGCGTCATGCTGGCCAGCTTTTCGAGCGAGGTGATGCCGGCGGCTTCGATCTTCTCGATGGTCTTTGGACCGACTCCTGCGAGCACCGTGAGCGGCGTGGCCGGCGCAGTCAGGGCGGTCATCTGCTCTTCGATTTCGCGGCGCTTCTCTTCTTCGCTCTTGATGTCAATGTCCCAGCCAATCAATTTGCTGGCCAGGCGGACGTTCTGGCCTTTCTTGCCGATGGCCAGCGAGAGTTGAGAGTCTTCGACGATCACCTCGAGCTTCTTGTTCTCGGGGTCGGTGATTTGGACCCGCGTTACTTTCGCCGGGCTGAGCGCCTTCTGTGCGAACGCGACGGTTTCCTCGCTGTATGGAATGATGTCGATTTTTTCGCCGCGCAGTTCCCGGATGATGGATTGCACGCGCATGCCCTTCATGCCCACGCAAGCACCCACGGGGTCAACGTCCTTGTCGCGGCTGGCGACAGCAACTTTTGTACGTTCCCCCGCCTCGCGAGCGGCCGCGCGAATCTGCACAGTTCCGTCGTAAATCTCCGGAACTTCCATCTCGAACAGGCGCTGCACCAACGAAGCGTCGGCGCGAGAAACAATGACCTGCGGCCCTTTTGCCGCGCGGTCCACAGCCTTGATCACGACGCGCAGGCGCTCGCCAATGTTGTAAGTTTCGAGTTTGGATTGCTCGCGCTTTGGCAGACGCGCTTCCGTACGGCCCATGTCCACGATCAGGTCCGGGCCTTCGGCACGCTTCACGATGGCGGTCACCAGTTCGCCCGCGCGCGTGTGGTATTCGTTGTAAATCGTGTCGCGCTCGGCCTCACGCACTTTCTGCAGGATGACCTGCTTGGCGGTCTGCGCGGCGATGCGCCCGAGCACGTCGGTCGGCTTGGAGGTCTTGAACTCCGTTCCGATTTCGGCGTTGGGATCTTTTTTCTTTGCGTCGGCCAAGGTGATTTCGCGCTTCGGGTCGGTGACTTCTTCCACGACGGTAATAACGGAGTAGACGTCCACCTGGCCGGTTTCCGGATTCAATTTCCCGCGAAGATCTTCTTCGGACTTGTAGAACTTTCGAGCGGCCACGACCATGGCGTCCTCGATGGCGGAGATCACCACTTCCGGTTCAATGTGCTTCTCCCGGCTCAACATTTCGATTTGTTGGTAGAGCAGATTCGCCATGTTCCAGTCCTAAAATTCAACCACGAGATTCGCTTTGCGGATCGTCTCGAGCGGTATCTCCACGATCCGCGCTTCTTTGCCTTTCAACTCCATGCGGACTTTGCCGTCTAGGAATCCTTTCAGCCGTCCCTCGAAAAACTTGGCCTCGCCAATGGGCTCGCTGGTGGAGATTTTCGCCGAGCGTCCCGCATACCTCTGAAAATCGCGCTCCGTCTTCAAAGCCCGGTCCATCCCCGGGGAACTGATCTCCAGGATATAGCCCGGGCCGGGCACCAATTCCTCGACGTCGAGGATTACGCTCAACTGCTGACTGACGCGTTCGCAATCGCCGTGGCTGACTTTCGGGTAGGGATCTGCAACCTCTTCCCGATGAATCGCTTCCAAGGGCGCTTCCACGGATGCATCGGATAACGCTGGCGCAGGCACCCGATCGATGTACACCCGCAGGAAGCGTTGCTTGCCGATCTTCCACTCGACATCCACGACTTCCAAGCCTTCTGAGCGCGCCACACGCTCGGCGGCTTCGCGGATTTTTTCCAAATTCACCTAAAGACTCCCCGGCCTAGGCCGGTCTGAAGCTCAGTCCATCCGGCAGCAACAAAAAAGTGGGCTTGCGCCCACCCTATGGTGCGACCCGTAACAGAGCGAACACTAAGTATATGGCGGCAACACGGCAAAAGCAAGGTTGGGCACTTCGGGCAGGAGTATCCAGCCGGAACAGGGCGCAAAGACGGAACCCTGCTGATCCTCTGCAAAGCGCATTGTGAAAAGAAAAGGCCGTCCCAGGCCCCAGGGTGAAACACCGAACCTGGGGCACCTGGCGCTGGCTTCGCAGTCCGTTTTGCACCCCCTTAGCGTGAAGGGGAGCTTTGTTTTCGTGCCAGTTCGCTCTGGTGAGTTATTCCAGACTTCGGGCCATAACCGTAGAAGATGCCGCGCCCACTATTGCCGACATAGACGAGATCCTGAGTCCGCATGTCGGCCTCGAGGGAGTTGATCAGCCCGAACTTCATTCGGGTGGGGTCGCTAATCTGAATCCATGTGGCACCCATGTCTTCAGATTCGTAAATGGCGTCTGCCGTAGCGCCCGGCACCTGCCCGTGGACATAGAGATAGGGCGTCGTGCTCGAGTTCCCTTTGCCAAACGCAACATAGTTGGCGCTGGCCAAGGTGCTTACAGCCGAAAATGTTTTGCCGCCATCGGTGGAATGCAGAAGCTGGTACGTCCAAGGCTGGTTCGCGTTCGGAGCGAACGTCATCCAAACATCTCCGGCCTTAACGGGATTGGGCACGATGCTGACATTCAGAACCCAGTGCGGATCCGTGGGCCAAGTGGTGATTCCCAAATTCCAATTGGCTCCGCCATCTGAGCTGTAATAGAAATTGCCGCTGTCAAAGTAATAGAAAGTGTTTTGAGCCACGAGGTCAGGAGCGAGCACGTCGCCATTCCACCATGGGTTTGTCAATTGCCACGAGGCCGGGAGAGACGAGCCATTGTAGGCAGCCACTTGCCATGTCACGCCCCCGTCGCGGGAATAATGCGGAATCGCATTGTAAGGAGCCCAAACCAGGTTCTTGGGATCGTTGGGGGCCATGGCAATCTTGCCGCCTGTGCCCGGGCTCGTGTTGGGGAGATGAATCCAAGTGATTCCGTTGTCGGACGTGATTCCTGACATGGGAGCCGAGACGTTGGTTTCGTCCCAGCCCACAAATGCGGCGTTTTGCGGTTGCGAGGCGCAATAGGTGATGCCCGTACCCTGAGCGACATATGGAAAACTATCAATGGGAGTTTGAGGAACGATGTCTCGGCCGGCATAACGAAATCCCACCATGTCGGCGACGACACTGAGGAGATCGGCTCCTGGCAGGCCGCTGCCAGGAACAGTCGGCACAGGGGGAACCTTAACCTTCTGCACTACAAGTTCTTCCAGATTGTTCATCTGCCACGTCCAGGTCGTGGAGGCAGCGGTGATGTCATCGGTTTCGATGACACCATATCCGTTCGTCTGCCAAACTCGCTTCGGGTTCGCCGGATCAATCAGCAACGCCGCATTTCCCCACGAGGAGGAGTTCGCTAAGTAATACTGCGGTTGATAGGAGAATGTCCCGACAGCAATCGCGCTCCAGGTGTTGCCCTGATCGGCGCTTCGGAAGATCTGCATATTCGAGTTGACTGCAACCATCACAATCGCAGGATTCGTGGGATCCGAAGCGACTCCGGAGTAGCTCTTACCATTGTTTTGCGGAGTGACGTCCGTCCATGTGCCGCCTTTGTACCGAGCGACGCCGCCTGTGGTGCCTCCCTCGTCACCGCCGAAGGTGACGAACAAAGTTCCATCTGTCGCGACAGCGGCGCGAGCGGGGTTGGTCGTGCCGTTGATCTGAGACCAGGAGATTCCGCCGTCCACACTGGCCCAGACTCCACTCCCATAAACGCCGGCGTAGAGGTTCCGTGTGGCACCAGTGCTCGTGACGCCCCCACTGGTATCGAAAAGAACGAAGCTGATGCCGGGGGAAGTCGCGGGGGCAGGCAAACCACCACCTACTTGGGTCCAATTCATAGCGGGAGGAGAAGCGGTAGAAGTGCCTTGCCAGAGACCATTCTGGCGGGAAGCGAAGTAGACCACGCTGGGCTGAGAAGGATCCACCGCCAGACGTTCACCGGTTGTGCCGCGATAACTATCGTTGGGGCCGATGTAGAGCGCTTGCTGCGCCAGGCCAGTGTCGCTCCAGGTTGTGCCGCGGTCGTGCGAGACCAACACTTCGGCGGGAGAAAATACATTGGATCCCGTTATGGTGCGTCCGTGTGCCGCTGCGATGTAAACGGTGTTGATATCGGTCGGGTCGATCGCGATGCTCTCGATGCCGTAGATCTCGGATTCCAGTCTGCCGTACTGATCTAAGAGAGGTATCCAGTACTGATTGTTACGATCGAAGCGGTAGGCGCCGCCGACGTCGGTACGAATGTAAATATCGTTTGGCGCCAGCGGGTGCGCTATCAGTCCCGTCACGTATCCCATGCCCTGCGTGTTTACGCTAGCCCAAGAGAAGCCCGAGGCGCCGGGAGTGACTAATCCCTGGGAAACAAACGCTTGAACTTTGGCACTGAGCGAAGCGAATGCCGCCGATACTGTGACTGAACCGGGGGAGAGTGCGGACAGGACGCCCGAGGCGGAGACTGTGGCAACGGCCGAAGGCGCAGTGCTCCAAGTCGCGCTGGCAGTCACGTCTTTGGTTGTGTTGTCGCTATAAGTGCAGATCGCAGAAAGCTGGACATGATCGCCAACCAGGAACGCTTCTCCGGGGGCGGTGATCTTGAGAGATTGCGGCGTTGGGGCCACCGGCGGCGAACTTGAGGAACCACCTCCGCCGCAACCGTGGAAGGAGAACATGACCAGAGTCAAAACAGTGGGTAGACGCCGAGATCGCCAGATGGCTGATGAGCGGAGAAATGATACAGGGGAGAGTATTCCCACGAAACCCTGAGAGAATGGCATGGACCGGCCGCCTGGAAAGAGGAATGCCTAATCATAACAGGCGCTACCTGTAGTGAGGAATATCGTGGAATAGGAGCCAGCGACGAAGAGGAACCTCGAGATGCGGCGTTTGTCCTCGGGTCGTGACGCCGCCACAAGGTGGAGGAAAAAGAGAAGCCCCGGGTTCAGCCGGGGCTTCATGCGAGATCCCGTAGCAGTCGAAGCAGAAACTAAGGTTTGGTTGCAGGAGGCGTGGTCGTCTTCGGAGTTGTAGCAGCCGGCTTGGTGGCAGCAGGCGCCGCAGTAGCGCTCTTGAGCGGATAGGCCTGATCGTACTGCTTGATGATGTCCTGGGTGATGTCGATGTTGGTCGAGCCGAACAGAATTGGGGAATTCTGCGCCGAGGTGTCCAGTACGACTACAAGGCCGTTCTCGCGTGCGTAACGGTCCAAAACATCCATCATTTTCCGGCCGATGCGGTCCACCACTTCCTGCTGCGCTTCGTTCAAGTCTTCCTGGTACTCGTTCTGCTTGCGGTCAAGCAAGCGGGTCAGCCGCTGTCCCTGGAGAGTGGCTTTGGCCTTTTGCTCGTCGCTCCAGGTGGTCTGGTTGGCGGCGAGTTGTTGGCGGAGATCGTTGATCTGCTTGTTCAGGGATTCCAGTTCGTTCTGACGTGAAGCAAACTGCGACTGGAGCTCCGCGGAGGCCTGTTTCCCTTCTGCGGTGGTGACAATCGCCTGCCGCACGTTAATCACGCCGATCTTGCCGGTGGAAGCGGAACCCGCCGCCGCCTGGGCCCGAACGGCTATCGTTCCCAGCAGGCAAGCCACGCCGAGAACCGCCACACGAATGATGTTTCTCGAATTCACTGTATTCTCCTTGTTTATCTCCGGGCTCGCCTTCCTTTTCCAAATTGCGGCGAACGGAATGCCAACCCTGAACTTTTGCGGAACTCTTTCGACCATGGTCCGGCTAAATGTCTCCAGTAATCCCTCTTGAAGGAAGGACGACCGGTAGGTCTCATAGCCCTTCGGGATGTCCGAACTCCAGTCCGACGGCGGCCTCACAGATCTTGTTGTGACGCACCCAGAAATTTTTAGTATAGCCGACTTTCCAACGGAGCCGCAATCGGGGTTGAGCCCCTGTACGAATCTCCATCCTTGCGGATGCCCTATTTCGGGAGCGCCAGAAACACGACGCGATTGTTATTCTGGTCCGCGATCACGGCGGTATTGGTAAAGTTGTCCACCGCGACGGCGAATTGCGAAAGACTGCTGATCCCCAGAGTCTGGCGGGTCTTGAAATTCTGTGAATCGATCACCGAACTCGTATTCGAAGTGGAATTGATGCTGAGCAGGGTCCCGGTCTGATAGTTGAACCCGACAGAGTACGGATTGACCCCCACGCGAATGGTCTGTGAGGTTCCCGTGTCCGGATTGAACGCATAGACGGCGTTCTGCTGCGTGGACGTGGCATAGAAAAGCCCAACGACGACGGGTGAAGTGTTGGGATTGCCGGGATCGTAGACGATGCCCGTGGGATTTGCCGTCAACGATGAGACGGAGGAAGTGCTGCTCCTCGACGGAGGCGTAGTTGCGAGATTGACCACGTCCAATCCGCCGGACACGCTGGTGGTGCCGGAGTTTTGAATGTTGGTGACCACAGCGATGGCCCGGTTGGGATCCACGGCGATGGCCGTCGGGGGTCCGCTAAGCCCGATGGTTGTCGCCGCGGGCGCCGTGGTAGTCACGGCGGTCGGAAGCAGGACGGTCAAGTCAATCGAGGAAAGCGTGTTGGAGCCGCTGTTGGCGACCAGAGCGAGAGCGCGATCCTGGTCAATGGCGACGCCAACAGGCGCGATTCCTACAGTGACGGCGTTTGATGTGGAGTTCGTGGAGCCGGAAGTGACGGTCCAAGTAACAACATTGGGGGCCAGGGGATTGCTGATGTTAAGGATCGAAGCCGTCCCCGTAGGTGACACACCGTTGTTCGCCACCACGGCATAGCCGAACCGTGGCATCACCGCAACGCCGATGGGCTGCGCCCCCACGGTCACGGAACTCAGGATGCTCCCAAACGGCATTCCGGGATAAGCGAGCCCAGTGACGTCAAGATTGATAATCGAGACGCTGTTGCAGGCGTAATTCGTGATCAGAGCGATGCGGCGAGACTCGTCGATCGCCACAGCCTCGGGACCCTGGGGGAAGCTGGCCGTAGGCGCGCAAGCCGGGGTTACATCCGAAATCCCGACGACGTGCAAATCGATGGCATTGGAAGTTTCGCCACCGGCACTCGACTGAACATCCAGCGCGTAGTCGTGCGGCGCGAAAAGGGCCGCTGCAGGAATGCTGACGTCCACTTCGCTGTCGCTCACAAACGTGGTGCTAATCTGTGCCGCAGTAGACTGGCCCGGAGGCGTGATTGCCGTTTGCCCGTCGAGCCGCGCCACCGGCGAACCTCCTCCAGAACTGAAACCCTGACCGAGCACGCGGACTACGGCATCCTTGCCGACTTGCACCGCTTGCGGCATGCAGGGCTTCTGCGGGTCGGCAGGGCTGCAAGTGGTCGCCGGGCTCAGAGAACCCAACAGGGGCTGATAGACGGGCACGGCGAAGCACGTCTGAGGAGTTGTGCAACTCGTATCCGGCAACTGCATAGACTGGATGTGCACTTTCTGGAATGAATTCGAAGGATCCAGATTCATGTACGTGAGGGTGTTGCCTCCGGCGTTGGCGACCAACACGTACTTCGACTTTGGATCGTAGGCCATCGGGCCGTACACAGTCACCGAAGACGCTCCGCCCGCAGGCGTATAGGAGCCGGTCCCGACCTGCCCCGTGGGAATGGCCGCAATGATGCGATACGCGGGATTGGTCGAACTGTTAGCCGCAGGACCTCCCGGATTAATCAGGGAAATCGAATTCTCAGGGAAATTCGAACCCACGTTCACTCCGGGGTTGTAAGCCACAAGCACGTTGGTAAACGGATCGAAGGCAACAGAACGGAAGCCGTTTTCCGGGCCGCCGCTCGGAGTAGGGGTGCATCCGTTGCAACTGCCCGCGGAAAGAGAGAGCGAAGTCAGGGACTGGTCCAGCGTGCTGATGAAACCGATCTGCGCATTAAAAGATGCGAAATCGGCGTAAGCGAAGGTGCGAGTCACTGGATTGATGGCCGCACCGGAGACGTTGCTGGAAGTGCTGAAGGTGTAGTAGGGACTGCCGTACTGCACAGTGCCGGGACTGCTCGAGGTGTTCGTTTCCTGATCGTCGGGCATGCCCGTCTGCGCGTAGGTAAAGGTATAGGGATCGATCACGGAGACGAAAAAGGTTCCGTTGAAATTTGAGCCTGTCGTCGTGGTAGTGACGCCCGCGATGATGACCGTGCCACCCAACGCGGGATTGATGCCGTGCGGCGTGGCGGTCTTGATGGTCGTGATGCCGGCCGCGCGGAAAGCGCCGGTGGCAGTGGTCGAAGAAGCTGCGGGCAGAATGTTCACCGTGGTGGCTCTTTGCAGAAGGTCCACGACTGCGGTCGTCCCGTTGGCTCCGCCCGGAGTCACGTAGGCCAGCGGCGCCTGGGGCTGCATCACCACTTGGGGTGTCGGCCCCGTGAGGAGCGATACCGGCGCAACGACGCAAGGGTTAGTTTGTCCCTGCAAAAAGCAGGTGTGGCCGTCAACGCCATTGGGATTCACATCCACGATGAATCCAATGTTCGTACCGACGTTCGTACCCGTATAAGCCACTACGCCGAGATGCGTGCCGGGATCGACGCCGAAGGAAAATGGAGTTCCGAGACCGGTCGCCGAGGGCTGTTGCAAAAGGGTTCTGAGATCGACCGAGACGGAACCCACCAGGGTGAAGTAGGGAGAAGCCTGCGGCGTGATCGAGTACAGGTAGAGAGTGCTGTCGCCGCTGCTGACAACAATGCCCAAATCGCCGCCGTTGACTGTCAATTGGTCGTCGATGACAACGCTGGTGGGGCCCGAGGCTGTGCCGCCCATGGGCACCGGACCGCCGACCTGCGCCGGCGTGGGACCAGTCAAGTCAACGAGTTGCAGAGTGGCGCTAGCCTGCTCGGCAATCACTGCATAGCCCTTGACGGAGTTCACCGCGACGCTGCTGGGGGCCAGATTTGTTCCAGAGCTTGCGGTGGTGTTGAGGGGAACCGTGACGGGCACAGGGGCGGTGCTGAAGTTGGGCTGCACCGCCGCATTGGTGGTTGCGGTCAAGAACATGGGCGGGGCGCCAACCGTAGCACTGCTGGCGATTGAAAGTTCATAGAGTCCCGGGTTGGGAAGCTGGAAATTATCCTTGGTGCCAAGAATCTTCCGAGGACCCGAACCGCTGGTCTGCACGAGGGTCGCTTGGCCAGCGTAAGTCAAATTGACCAGACTGCCGGTGGCCCCGAAATAGCCTCCATCCACGCCCAAGGTAATGGTGCCATTCGTGGAAACTTGCGGGAAGCTGTCCGGAACTGCGGCCACCAATGTCGGGCTGGCGTTCACGATGTGCAACGGGCAGGCAATCGCGGTGGTTGACGTCCCGGAGTTGGGGACAGTTATGCAAGGCGCCGTTGCCGAAGGTGTACCCGGAAGGTTCGGGATCATGATCCACGCAGGATGATTGGCGTCCGGTTCCGCCAACGATAATTGCGTGGCGTTCAAGCGAACACGCGTCATGATGGACGCATCACAAGTCACCACAGGTGTCACGTCCGCGGCGCTTGGAGTGCAGTACTCCGAGGAAATCGGAATCGTGAAGATCTGGGTGGTGCCCAGCGGATTGCCGGAGGATGCAGTCAAATCGGATGCCGCCGCTGGCGGAATAAAGTTGATCAGCGTCGTGTTCAGGAGGTTTCTGGCATCCAGGAAAACGTCCTGGAGCAAACCTCCGGCCGCGATGGTTCCCGGATAGATACTGTCGAAAGTGATGGCATTGGCCGTGGCGCTCACGAGAGTGATGTTGGAAATGGCATAGTGGTTCGGGTCGGCGGAATTCCATGCCACGACGTACACAGTAGTGGGGTTTGTGGACTTGCTGCCTGTGGGCTTGGTGTCCGTGGGCAGGGTGGATGGGGCGGTGTAAATACCAGTGGCATTATCAATGGTGCCGCAATTGGGATCGCATGTGTCGGCAGTCAACGGAGTCGCGGTTTGGTCGGAAGTAGTGGAAGATGCGCTATTGGGTTGCACCAGTTTGAATTGTTGGCCGGACGCATTGGCGTTGAGGAAGGAAGGGTAGAAAACGGCGGTCTGTGGCGGCGTGAGGCCCACGGGAACTGTGGCGGCGGCGGGCGTGATGGACACGCGGATTCCCGAATCCAGGTTCACGGTGGCAGTTGCGGTCTTTTTCTTGTCGGCGTCGGCGGTGGCAGTAAACGTTAAAGTCGGCACGGGGTTCGGAAAGTCGGCCAAGGCGGGAGCCGTGTAGGTCAGCACGTTGGAATTGTTGGTGGTGGAAATCGTCCAAGTCCCAATCTTCCCGGTCACGCCGGTGATGGTACTGCCCGAAGTGCAGGTGCCGGTCACGGCCTTCGGGTTGGGCGTAGACTGAGTGGGAATGGGGATATAGGAGTATGTGCAAGGCCACGAGGACACCGTCAACGTGGTGGTGCCAGAGACGGTCGCGGTGAAGTTTTGCGGTTGTCCTGCAAGGACCGTCGCGGACGACGGACTCACCGAGATCGTAATGACATTGACTGCGCTTTTGCCGCAGCCCGCCAGCCATCCGAGCGAGCCGGCAAGCATGGCCACAGTGAGAATCGAATTGTTTCGCAACTTCATGACGGACGTCTCCCTAAAACGTGCGACTGACGGTGAACCGGAAAGTGCTCCTGGGCTCAAAATAATGCAATCCTCCTGGATTCTGCAGAATCGTCTGAAGGGGCTGTAGCACGATCGGGTCGCAACTCTCGATATTGGGATTGCTGGGGTTGTAAGGAACGATCGGGTTCAGCAGCCCCATGTTGTAGCAAGTGATGGCCACGTTCCTGGCGTTCACCTGCGCATAAGGCGCAAACAAACTTTGATGCAGTCGAAGAGGGTTGTATGCCCAGTAGATCCGAAATGGCGCTTGCACGATCGGCAAGTTCACGTTGAACTCAACGCCGGTGGAACTCCGCAGCTTAAAATTGGTGCCCGGGGCGATCTGGAGTTGATCGGTCTGATTGACCAGCGGAAACTGTTGATTAATGGTTTGCACGCCAGTCGGATTTAATCTCAAAGCGCTCCTATTCAAGATGCCGTTGGTGCCAAGATCCGCGAAGAGCGTCATGCCGACCGGTCCGGCGATGGGAATCCGGTATTCGACGTTCCCGACGCCCTGGATGTCTCCCCCGGGGAAAGTAATGGTGTAGGCCACCATGGGCACGTTAATCGAGACTGACCTTCCCTGGTAGGGGAAGGAGATGGCGTGATTGACGACGCTGGGGATGTAGGTCACCGGTGAGATGCCACGGATGTCGAATCCCCGAAGATCGTTCTCGCCTCCCATATAGAAGCGGCTGTAGGGTGGCACTTCCTTCCCGCCGTAACCAGTGGTCCAGGCAGACATGAAACGGAAGCCCAGGGAGTTGCGCTTGTGGTTGATGGGGTGAAAGAACTTGTACTCGCCGGTGGTGGTGATGGTATTGACGTTGCCGCCGATGGGTCCGCCGGTGAAGGCGGTCGAAAGGAAATAACTCCTCCCGCGCGTGGCGTTGATCGGGTTGTCAATGGTGTTGTAGCTGATCGAGGCGGTGATGGTGCTTGCCAGAATCCCGTTCAAGGCGCTGGGCCCCGCGATGCTGCGATACTCCAATTGCGTGAAGAGCAGCTGTGAAGCCTGGTTGTAAGTGCTGATATTGGTGCGCGTCAGACCGTAGGTGAGCGCAACGCGAGTGAAGGCATAGCGCCGCAAAGGATAACTGGCAAAGGTCGTAAAGCCGGTGCTGTTCTGGTTGTAATTCTGGATGTACTGAGGGTTAATGCTGACCTGTTGTCCGGTCAACAGAGCCGCTTGCTGCGCCTGATTGAATTTGTACAAAGAAGAGAAAATCGTGAAGCCGGAGGAGATCGGCCGGTCGAAGAGATAAGGTTCGGTGAACCCGAACATGACGTTGCGCGAGTATTGACCCACAGACGCGGAAAGTGTCAGGGTTTCGCCAAGACCGAGGAAATTGTTGGTCTGATAGGTCAGGCCAATGAAACCACCCATGAGCCCGCTGACGCCGCCTTGCAAACCGATGGATTGTTTGCCCTTCTCTTTTAGCTTCAGAAGAATGTCAACGGTGCCATCTTTGGAATTACGCTTGATCTCGGCGGCTTTGTCGGCTTCGAGTTTTTCGAAGTAGTCGAGTTGATTCAGGCGAAGGATGCTGACTTCCCAGCGGTGCTTGTCAAATAACTGGCCCTCGTCAATCAGGAGCTCGCGGCGGATCACTTTGTCGCGCGTGGTGGTGTTGCCGGAGAAGTCGATGCGGCGGACGTAGTATTGCTTGCCTTCGTCAAATTTCAAGGTGACGTCAATCCGCTTGGTTTGGTCGTCAATGTCGAAGCCCGGCTCCGGAGTGAAATCGATGAAACCGAACTGGCCATAGATCTTCGTGTACTCCTCCATGGCTTTGCGGATCTTGGCGGCGGAGAAAATGTCACCCGTTTTCAAGGGGAAAGCGCCCTTGAGCGCTTCCACCTTCAAAGAAAGAGCCTTGTCGGGGTCAGCGCTGACGATCCTCAGCGTCCCCATCTTGTATCTCTCTCCTTCTTCGATGGGGATGGTAATGTTGACAGCCTTGCCATGGGTCCTCCCCGTGAGGGGCAGGCCCATGCGCCAGCCTTCCGTATCAATATTCTCGACAATGGGGTCCTTCACCAGCACGCGAAAATAGCCGTTGTCCTGGTACAAGCCGCGGATTCCGACTTCGATGTCCTCGATCAATTTGTCGTGATCGTAGGTTTTGGACATCACGTTGATCTCGCGAATATAAAGCGGGATTTGATAGGGTCGGTCGTGGCGCATCGCTCGGATCAGCTTGCGGCGGCTGAAGGCGTGGTTTCCGGTGAAGTTGATTCTGCCGACCTTCACCTTTGGCCCTTCATTAATCTTGAACACCAGGATGACGGCGTTGCTCGAGGCGATTCTTTCGTACTGCGGCGTCACGGTCGCAAACTGCCTACCGTGCTCGCCGAGGAGTTCCTTGAGCACTACTTCGGCCTTCTTGATGCGCGTGGGGTCGAACTGACTTTCCACCGTCAGCCCCACTTTCTTTTCCTTGAAGCGGTCCAGGATGTCGGATTCCGAAACGGAGTGGATGCCGTCGTAACGGATTCTGCGGATAACCGGGCGTTCCTTTACGATGAAGACGATGATTTTGCCATTCGGCTTGGTGCCTTCTTCCACCTGTAGCTTCACATCTTCGAAAAATTGGGTGTTCCACAAAGCTTGAAAATCCCGTCGCAGAGTGTCTTCATTGTACGGATCGTTCTCGCGGCTGAAAATGCGTGCTTGAAGCGTATCCTTGCGAATGCGGCGATTGCCCTCAAATGCGATGAGCTCGATGAACGCTTGCGCTTCGGCGCGCAGGCTGCCTTGGGCTTCGCTCGGCGGCAGCGCCTCTTCGATCTTTTCTTCCAGAGACGTTTTATCCAGCGAGCCGTGGAAGAGAGTCCTGCGATTCGTTGAATTGGCGCTCTCGCCAAATGCCCTGGGGGTTTCTGTAGCGAAGCTCTTGCTGCAAAGGAGGAAAAACAGCAGCACAAAAGAAAAGACACACGCCCCCCATGAACGCTGGGCGTACATGTTTAGTGAAGAGCAGACTATCCTTTGAGCGGCCATTGATCGGCTCAAGGCCGCGCCCCCAAACCCAAGTTGTTATTCTCCTGCCAGACCCGGTACGGGCTGGCTGCGCGTACTTCGCTTCACGGCCCCAAAGGCACCTAGGCCGCTTCGCGGTCACACGTTGCGTCTGATTCGCTAGTGGACGACTGGGGTTGCCTCACCCACCGGCCGGAACGCGAGGCCGTCTCCTGCAACGTAGATCTGTAACGTTGCCGGCCTCTGAATTCCACCCTGAATCAATGCCTCGGACAGCGGGTCTTCCACGTACTTTTGCAACGCCCGCCGCAACGGCCGCGCACCGTAATTCCGGTCCGCGCACGTTTTTTCGAGGATCCACTGGCGTGCTTCCGGCGACAAAACGACTTGCACCTGCCGATGGATAAGCGTGTCGTTCAATTGCCCGACAAGCAGATCAATAATCCGCAGCAGGTCCTCGTCGCCCAACGGATTGAACAGGATGATCTCGTCCAGCCGGTTGAGAAACTCCGGATTGAACGCCCGCTTCACTTCTCCCAGCACGAGATCTTCCAAGCTCTTCAGGCCAGCCTCATCGATGCCGGACTGGAAGCCGATCGAGGTGCGCTTTTGCAAATGACGCGCCCCGAGATTGGAAGTCATGATGATGATGGTGTTGCGGAAATCGACGGTATTGCCCAGACCATCCGTCAGCTGCCCGTCCTCAAACACCTGCAACAATATATTGAAGAGGTCGGGATGCGCCTTCTCGATTTCGTCCAATAGGATAACCGAATACGGCGTCCGGCGCACGCGTTCGGTCATCTGGCCCCCCTCCTCATAGCCCACGTACCCTGGGGGGGCGCCAATCAGCTTCGAAACCGAGTGCTTCTCCATGAATTCCGACATGTCGAAGCGAATGAGCGACTTTTCGGAGCCAAACAGGAATTCCGCAAGGCGGCGCGCCACTTCGGTCTTTCCGACGCCAGTCGGCCCAAGGAAGAAGAAGCACCCCACGGGGCGCGAGGGCGACTTCAGACCCGCGCGGCTGCGGCGGATGGCGCGGGCGAGAGCGGTGATGGCCTTGTCCTGGCTGATGACGCGCTTGTGCAGTTCGGGTTCGATGCGCAGGAGTTTCTGCTGTTCATCTTCCTTGATGGCAGTCACCGCGACGCCGGTCCAGCGCGAGACAACTTCTTCGATGTCCTCGCGGGTCACAATCCCGGTCGAGGCGTCATCAAGCTTATAGCGCTCGCGCAACACGCGCAGGTTCTCTTTCTCCTTGCGCTCTTCTTCGGAGTAGAACCGCGCCTTCTCGAACTCGTGCGCCGCAATCGCCGATTCCATGCGGTGGGTGATGAACTTGACGCGCTTCTGCACTTCGCTGACTTCTTCCGGAACGGAGGCCTGGCGCAACTTAACGCGGGCGCCCGCTTCATCAATGAGGTCAATGGCTTTGTCGGGGAGGAAACGGTCAGGAATATAGCGGCTGGAGAGATAGACAGAGTAACGCAGGGCCTCGTCCGTGTAGCTGACGGCGTGGAACTTCTCGTAACGTTCGCGCACGCCATTGATGACCTGGATGGCTTCGTCTTCGGTCGGGGCGGGCACCTTGACGGCTTGGAACCGCCGCTCGAGGGAGCGATCCTTCTCGACCGACTTGCGGTACTCGCCCGGAGTCGTGGCGCCGATACATTGAATCTCGCCGCGAGAGAGTGCCGGCTTCAGAATGTTCGCAGCGTCTAAAGAGCCTTCCGCCGAGCCTGCTCCCACCAGGGTATGCAACTCATCAATGAAGACGATGGAGTTCTGGCTCTCCATCAGCTCCTTCATGATGGTCTTCAATCTCTCTTCGAACTGGCCGCGGTATTTCGTGCCGGCGACGATGAGCGAAAGGTCCAGCGACAAAATGCGCTTGTCGGAGAGGAACGGCGGCACGTCGCCATCGCTGATGCGCTGCGCCAGTCCTTCGACGATCGCGGTTTTTCCGACGCCCGGCTCACCAATAAGGACCGGATTGTTCTTCGTGCGCCGGCAGAGAATCTGGATGACGCGCTCGACCTCACCTTCGCGCCCCACCAGGGGATCGAGGCTGCCTTCCGAGGCCGCTTGGGTCAGGTCGCGGCTGAACTCGGCCAGCAGCGAGGTCTCTTTGGGCCGCGCCGCCGTGTTTTTCTCGCCCGCGGTCCGTGACAATTCTTCGCGGAGGACGGAAAGCCGCAGGCCGCGCTCCATCAGAATTTCCGCGCCGAAGCACTTCTCTTCCCGAAGAATTCCCAACAGCAGATGCTCTGTCCCGACGTGCTTGTGTCCCAGCCGCTCGGCTTCTTCCGCGGCGCTGTTCAGGATACGCTTGCACTCCGCGCTCAACGGCACTTCCACGGAGGTGGAAATGCGTTCGCGGATGGTGATGCGCGCCTCAATCTCTTTACGTATGGATTCAATGGAGCCCTGCTGACGCAGGAAGCGGCTGGCCAGCGCCTTGTCCTCGCGCATCAGCCCGAGCAAGAGGTGCTCGGTCTCGATGTAAGGGCTGCCGTACTGGCTGGCCTCATATCTGGCAAAGAATATGACGCGCCGCGCTTTTTCAGTGTATCGTTCAAACACGATTAGCTCGCTTCTCCCCCTGGAGTCTCCCCCGCAGCGCTTTTCACGCGGCGAGTCCGCAGAACGCCGTGTTCGAGCCCCACGATCCTGTCGCAACGGTCCGCCAGAGCCAGGTTGTGCGTCGCGACTAACGAGGTCAACCCGTGGCTTCTGTGCAGACGCTGAATCAAGTCGAACACAGCCCAAGCGTTCTGCTCGTCCAGATCTCCGGTCGGTTCATCGGCGAGCAGCACCCGCGGGCCCGTAATGAGCGCCCTGGCAATAGCCACCCGTTGTTGTTCCCCGCCCGAAAGCTCCCCTGCGCGGTGCTCGGCCCGGTCCTCCAGGCCCACTTCTTTGAGCCACTTCCGCGCTTCCCGCAACGCGTCCGAATGTGGCTCTCCACGCGCCAGCAGCGGCATCGCAACATTCTCGGCTGCCGTAAAATCGGGCAGCAGTTGGTGCCTCTGCCAGAGAAACCCTACGGCGCGATTGCGATATTCCGCGAGCGCCGCGTCTTCAAGTGTTTCAATCGCTTTATTCGCAAAGTATACTGTACCGCTTGTTGGAGTGTCTAGCGCGGCCAGCAGGTGCAGCAAAGTGCTTTTTCCGGCGCCGGACGGCGCGACCACTGCCACCATCTCCCCTTCGCGCAATTGCAGGTTGACGTCCACCAAAATTTCGAGTTTCTTCTCCGGCGCGCCGTAGGTTTTTTTCAAACCGCGCGCTTCCAGGACCGCTTCGCTGGAGTTGGCTGTAGTGCTCATACGCCTCGTTTCTTGGCGATCCTGCCTTTGCTTCTTTCCTCAAATTATCCCATCGCAAGCGCCGCCGGGCTGTGATGTTTGCACCCGAAACAATCTTCACCTATCTATAAAGATGCCCTGCCTATCACTTGGGACTACTTGAGTTCTCGAACTGCTCCTGACTCCTTCTGGCCTAGCCTTTTCCCATTTCCTTACCCCCGCTACCCGGTGCAAAAATCGCGGGTGCAGGCGCGTTTTTGAAGCGCCCGCAACTACCTTTCTTTCAATGGCTTGTGCGCAGATTCTCAGGAAGCGATCTTTGGGTAAGCCCGTGCCTCCCAAGCCCGCCACACAGGTATGCTTCTTAGGAGCAAATCGGCGGCCAAAGCCCGGGAGGGAGTCCCGAGGCAGCATGTGCAGGTTCTCGTCATTCAAACCTAAGAATGTCCACAGGCAACAAGCGGGAGGCTTCTCGCGCGGGCAGCACCGTGGCAAGCATCGCGATCCCCAGCGCGGCGGCAGCAATCCACACGCCATCCAAGAAGTTTGGATGGAACGGCACATACTCCACGGCGTAAACCTGAGGATCAAGCGGAATCAGATGATAGGTTCCCGCGACCCAACTGAACGAGTATCCGATGATCAGGCCGACTGCAGTGCCGGTCGCGCCAATGGCCAGCCCGAGCAGTAGAAAAATTCGCCGCACTTGCTCGCGTCGCGTACCCACGGAAAGCAGAACGGCGATGTCCTTCGCCTTGTCGGTCACAGTCATGGAAAGCACAACGAGAATGTTTAATCCGGCCACGAACGTGATGAGGCCGAAGAAGATGGCGGTGACGAGCTTCTCCAGGCGCAGAGCGCGAAAGAGGGCGCGGTTCTCTTCCATCCATGTGGCCGCCGTGAATCCCTGACCCGCTGCATGCTCGACCGCCTGGGCAATTTCGCTCGCTTGCTCGGGCTTCGTCAGGCGGAGCTCCAGCACGTTCACGACGTCTCCCGTGCCCGCCAGCGATTGCGCCGCGGGTAAGGCGACAAAACACCAGTTTTCGTCGTAATCGTAGAAACCGGAATCAAAAACCCCTGCGACCCGGAAGCGCCTCGTGCGCGGCAGCAATCCAAACGGCGTGAGCCGGCCTTGGGGACTCGTGAGGGTTACATAGTCGCCGGGCTGGAGTTTCCACTCGCCGGCCAGTTGCTTTCCGACAAGCAAAGCGTCTATGCCGTCAGGATCCGGCAAGAAATCCAGCCGGCCAGCGGACAATTTGCGCAGCGCTTGGTCGCCGCCTTTCTCGAGCGTGGTGTCGATTCCCTTGATGACTACGCCTCGCGCTTGCCCACCGAAGGAGAGCAGCACCGTTTCATAGATGGCGGGCGTGACGGAATTGACGCCGGGCATTTGTTGAAGACTCGCGGCCAACGCTTTGTAACTCTGGATCCCGCTCGAGCCGGGACGAGTCAGAGAGATGTGTGCCGTGACGCCCAGCAAGCGGTCCTGAAGCGTTTCGCGGAAGCCGCTGTTCATGGCCAGGGCGATCACCAGCGTGGCCACACCAGCGGCAACGCCCAACACGCTGAAGGCTGTGATCAGCCGCAAGACCGCAGGGCGGTTGGGCGACCGCAGGTACCGCTTGGCCACGAACCATTCGAAGCTCATGCGGTTGCTCGTCCTTTACGCTTTCTCGCCGTGACCACGCGCGTCATCCGGATTGGCTTCGGGGCGAAGCAAGGGAAAGAAAATCACGTCGCGGATAGAGTGGGAATCGGTCAGCAGCATTGTCAAACGATCTATGCCGATGCCTTCGCCCGCGGTGGGAGGCATGCCGTAGCAGAGCGCGCGAATGTAATCCGTGTCCAACTGTTTTGGAACTTCTTCTCCGCCGTGCGCAATCTGCGCGAGAAAGCGGCGCTCCTGCTCCGCAGCGTCATTCAGCTCAGAGAAGCCATTGGCGATCTCCATGCCGGCAACGATAATCTCGAACCGTTCGGTCAGCGAGGGATCATCAGGCTTCTGCTTGGAGAGCGGTGAAATGTCAGTGGGAAAATCATATAGGATCGTCGGCTGAATCAATTTGTCCTCGGCGATAGTTTCAAAAAGCAATCCAATCCACTCACCGTCAGACAGCGTGCCCTTCGCGGCGGCGTATTCTGCGTGATTCACCTTCGCCCACACGTTGTAGCGCTCCGCAGCGCGTTGAGGACCGCCGGGTGAAGCCAATTCCTGCAGAGCTGGCGCGATGCCCGCTCCAACGGGCCAATACTTCACGATGGCTTCGCGCATGG
>Ga0187778_10000758_pt1 | contig 23071 bp, 23 predicted proteins | sample 1015_Q2_SP5_20_M_FD_132418 | JGI IMG/M metagenome (GOLD analysis project Ga0187778, IMG submission 132418) | Tropical peat soil microbial communities from peatlands in Department of Meta, Colombia - 1015_Q2_SP5_20_MG | ecosystem: Environmental > Terrestrial > Soil > Wetlands > Peat | place... | reverse complement strand
TTCGACGGCGGGATCATCGACCCACGAGGGTACGAGCGTGCTCATCGTCTCGCCGAGGTCCTCGACACGTACGCGACCGGCGGCGAGCTCGGCGGCGAGCGGGGCGAAGATGTCGCGCCCATGGAACGTAGCGCTCGGCCGCTGCACGCCGAGGTGCGAGAGCTCGGCACTTCCGACACGCACGATGAGCGCATCGCCCGCGCGGCTCACCAGTGGCGCGAGCAACCCGTTGTCCGGCGCGATGAAGTAGTGGCCCGCGGTGCGTACCACCACGATGTTGCGTGAGGTACCGACGCCCGGGTCCACCACCGCAATGTGCACCGTCCCCACGGGGAAGTAGCCGAACGCCCGCGCCAGCCAGAACCCCGCCTCGGCCGGCCAGTGCACCACGATCTCGTGAGTGAGATCGACGATGTGCGCCTGCGGGAAGCGCGTGAGGATGCAGCCCTTCATCACGCCGACGAACGGTCCCTGGTGGCCGAAGTCCGTCGTGATGGTGATGACGCCGGAGCTCACGGCGCGGTTCGCCCTGCGCGGCAGTCAGCCTCGTACATTGCGTCCGGCGCCCTTGCGGCCCCCTTCCGCGCAGGCGCGACAGCGGTCGGTGCAGGGCACGGCGGCGAGACGCTCGGGCTCGATGTCCTCGCCGCACACGGCGCAGGTCGTGTAGCGCCCCGAAGCCAGGCGGCGCAGTGCGGCCTCGACCTGCTGCAGCTCGGCCCGTGCGGAGCTCGAGATCGCGCCGAGCACGTCGTCGTTCTCGCGCTGTGTGACCTGCTCGGCAAAATCCGCGGACAGCGGGTCCGCTTCGTGACGCGCCTCGGCGCTCGCGTCGCTCGCGCGCTGACGAAGCTCGTCCCGGCGCTTGAGCAGTCGCTCCCGTACCGCTTTGGTGTCCACGTCCGTTCCCCCGGGAAACAAGTCGCTCTTCACGATGGCCGCTGACGGCGGCGCTTGTCCTCGAGCCATTGTTGCAGCTTATCGAAGGGCTCGATGAACTTCGCCACACCCTCGCGCTCGAGCTGCTGCGCGATGGCCTCGAGGTCGACGTCGAGCCGCTCGAGTCCCTCGCGCGCATCGCAGCCCTCGGCAATGTGGCGCTCGAGCCGCAGCTCGGGGCGGCCGAGGCGCCGGTAGGTGTTGAGTGTCTCGAGCGGCATTGTGTTGACGGTTCCCGGCACCACCAGCTCCTCGACATACTTGATCGGACTGTAGCTCGGATCCTTGGTCGAGGTCGACGCCCACAGCAACCGCTGCGGCCGCGCGCCGCGTGCCGCCAGGTGCTGCCACTGCGCCCCCGCGACCGTCTCCTCGTAGATCTCGTAGGCCCGGCAGGCACTGGCGATCGCCGCCTTGCCGCGCAGCGCGCGCGCCGCCGGCTGACCGTGTGCCGCAAGTCCGTCGAGCACCCTGTCGACTGCAGTATCGATGCGGCTGAGGAAGAAGCTCGCCACGGACGCAACGCGCTCGAGGGGCTTGCCGGCGGCAACGCGCGCGGCGAGCCCGTCGCGGTAGGCCTGCGCCACGGCCCGGTACCGTTCGGGCGAAAACAGCAGCGTCACATTCACGTTGACGCCGGCGGCGATCAGGTCGCGGATCACGGGCAGCGCGGCCTCGGTACCCGGGATCTTGATGAGTGCGTTGGGGAGCTTGAGGCGCTGCCACAGACGCTGTGCTTCCTTGAGGCTCGTGGCGCTGTCGTAGGCGAGGTGCGGTGAGACCTCCATACTCACGAAGCCGTCGCCGCCCGAGCTCGACTCGTACAGCGCCCGCAGCAGCGCCGCCGCATCGCCCAGGTCCTCGAGTGCGAGCTCCTCGTACAGCGCCATGGCCGACGACACCCTCGGCAGCAGCTGTGCGATCGGCTGCGCGTACTTCGGGTCGTGCATCATCGAGTTGGCGAATATCGCCGGATTGGAGGTGAGCCCAGCAACACCGTCATCGCGGATGAGGCGTGCGAGGCTGCCGTCCTCGAGCATGCCGCGGCTGATGTCGTCGAGCCAGACGCTCTCGCCCAGCTTGCGCAGCTCCAGCAACGAATTGGGAAGAGGCGCGGCCATGCGAACCCTCCGCCGAGGAGAGTAGCGCAGCTGGCGGCGCGAGTCTCGCGGTTTCGGCGCGGATGTGCGTAAATCGCGCCCTCGAGGAACTGCCAAGGAGAACGACCATGAACGAGAGCTTCAACGGCGGCAGAATTGCCGAGGATCTGCGCGCGCTGGTGAGTGACGCCGAGGCGCTGCTGCGCACCACGAGCACCGCGACGGGCGGTGCGGAACTTCAGGAACGCGCCCAGGCGACGCTGCGCGAGATGCGCGCCCGGCTGAGTGCGCTCGAGGAGCAGGTGCGCGAGCGCGCCCGCGACGTGGACACTTACGTGCGCGACAATCCCTGGCAGGCGGTCGCTGTGGCTGGCGGCGTCGCGCTGGTGCTCGGGCTGATCATGGGCCGCCGCTGATGGATGCAGCCACGCCGCCGCCGCGCGCCGCAGCGGACGAGCCTCCGCATGCGCTGCGGGAGCTGTTGGCCGCGGTGCTCGAGGCGCTGCGCACCCGGCTCGATCTCGCCGCGGTCGAGCTCGAAATCCACCTGCGGGCGCTGCTACGGATGCTGGTGTGGGCGATCGGCGCGGTCGCCTGCGCGATGCTGGCGCTGGCCTCTGCGGTCGCCGCCCTCGTCGTGGCGCTGTGGGACACACACCGCATGCTGGCGCTGCTCACGGGAAGCCTGGTGTTCGTCGCGCTCGCGGCGGGCTTTGCCTGGCTGGGCGTGCGCACGCTGCGCTCGCAGCCGGGCGTGCTCGAGAGCTCCCTGCAGCAGCTCGCGGAGGATCAGCAGCGCGCCGGAGGCGGCGGGCGGTGAACCGTATGGCCGAGCTCTACGTGCGGCGGCGCGTGCTCATCGAGCGCTGCGAAGCGCAGCGCGTCGACATCGCCGGGCGCGTGGCTGAGCTCAAAGGGGGACCGCTGCGCTGGGCGTTGAGCGGCGCCGCAGAGGCGGTCGGCGCCGGCGGCGGGCGCCACCCGCTCGCATGGATCGCCGCGCTCGCCGGGCTCGTGCTGCTGCGCCGTCCGCGCCAGGCGCTGACGCTGCTCGCCTGGACCCGCACGGCACTCGCAGTGCTGTCGCGCGTTACGCAGGTGATGGGCGTACTGGCGGCGCTACGCAGGAAGCGTTGACGCGGGCGACGACGACGCGGCGCAACGCGGGGCGCGAGGCGCCCAAGCTCAACGCGACGCGCGGGTCTCGCCCGCGGACGCCTGCGGGGCGAGTGCCGCGGGCTCATCGGGGTCGGCCGTCAGGCCCACCAGCGTCGGGATGCCCGACGCGGCGCGCAGCGTCGCGCGCGCGAGGTCCCAGTGGATCGCGGCATTGTCCGCGCCGAGCGCGTGATCGAGCTTCTGTGACAGCAGCTTCAGATCCGGCGCAACGCTCTGGCCTTCCTCGTCGACCGGAGGATGCGCTTCGAGGAACAGCTTCCCGTCTACCCACGCGACCTTCACCGGCTCGTTGACGAGGCGCACCGGGGTGCCGACGGGGATCAGCGCAAAGAGTGCCGCGACGTCCTCGGGATACATGCGGATGCAGCCGTGCGTCACCGCCATGCCGACGGCCGTGGGATTGTTGGTTCCGTGGATCATGTACTCACCGCGACCGGCCGCGAGGCGCAGTGCGTAGTCCCCGAGCGGATTGTCAGGCCCGGCGCCGATCACCTTCGGCAGCGGATCGCCGTTCTCGGCATGCTCCTTGCGGATCGACTCGGGTGGATACCAGGCCGGGTGTTTGATCTTCGCGACGACATGCGTCTCCCCGAGCGGCGTGCGCCAGTCCATCTTGCCGATGCTCACCGGGTAGGTGATGACGACGGGCTTCTCGTGTCCGTGCGGCTTGGGAAAGTAATACAGCCGGTGCTCGGGCAAATTGATCACAATGCCCTCGCGCGGTCCCGGCGGCAGGATGCGTCGGCCCGGCAACACCAACACTTTGCCGGCACCCGGCAGCCACACATCGACCCCGGGATTGGCACGGATGATCTCGTAGTAACCGAGGCTGAAACGATGCGCGATGTCCGGCAGCGTGTCCTCGTAGACCGTCCTGATGCTGCCATCCGTGCCGACGACGGCGGTGCCGTCGGGGGGCAAAGAATACAGGCTCGCCGTGGCAGGACCGCTCGCGAGTACGCACGCCGCGAGCACGACCATGAGGGGTCGCGTGCACCGCGCGGACAACATGAGGCCCCGGCGAGTAGACTCTAAGTCCCTGATTTTAAAGTCGGACATTCCGTCCGCCTCTCCTTCATGCGTGCATTGTAGAGGATTCTCCGTACCATCGCGCGCGCATGCAGCGCAGCCGCAGACTTCCACGCGCATTCTTCGAGCGCAGCACGCTCGCCGTGGCGCGCGCGCTCATCGGCGTGCACCTCGTGCACGACGACGGTCGCGAGCGGCGCGCCGGGCGCATCGTCGAAACGGAAGCCTACCTCGGGCCGCGCGACCTCGCGGCGCATTCCTCGCGCGGGCGCACGGCGCGCACCGAGGTGATGTTCGGGCCACCCGGACATGCGTATGTCTACTTCATTTACGGCTTCTGGAACTGCCTCAACGTCGTCACCGGTCGCGCGGGTGTGCCGCACGCGGTGCTGCTGCGCGCGCTCGAGCCGCTCGACGGTCTCAGCGAGCGCACCTGGGGTCCGGGGCTGCTGTGCCGTGCGTTGCGCATCGACCGGCGCCTGAATGGGGCGGATCTGCGTGGCGAGGTGCTGTGGCTCGAGCCACCGCCCGCGGGGGCGCCGCGCGCGCGCATCGCGCGCGCCACGCGCATCGGCGTCGATTACGCCGGCGAGTGGGCGCAGAGGCCCTGGCGCTTCTTCGACCGCGACTCGCGGCACGTTTCGACCGCGTCATCGCGCGCTCGCGCGAACGCTGCCGAGCCCGCCGTCTTTGGGAAATAATGTGTGACCGCAGCAGGATTAGCTCTGCATCAGGGGGAGAGAGATCCGTGAGACGCATGATGTGCTTCACGCTGGCGGCGCTGCTCGGCGGCTGCGCCGCGCAGGCGGCCAAGCCGCCGAAACCCGCGCCGGCCGTCCCGGCGGCCGCGAGCACCGACGGCGCCGCGTTCTATCCATCGACGTATCAGCCGCCGCAGGTCCGCCCGACGCTCATCCGTAACGCGACCGTGCTCACCGGCACCGGCACACGTCTCGATCACGCCGATGTGCTGATCGTGGCCGGCAAGATCAGCGCCGTCGGGGGCCACCTGCAGCCGCCCGCCGACACGCTGGTGGTGGATGCGACGGATCGCTGGGTCACGCCCGGACTCATCGACATCCACTCACACCTCGGCGATTACCCGGTCCCGCAGGTCGATGCCAACGCCGACGGTAACGAGGCGACCTCGCCTTCCACCGCCAACGTCTGGTCGGAGCACTCGGTGTGGCCGCAGGATCCGGGCTTTCGCACCGCACTCGAAGGCGGCATCACCACGCTGCAGATTCTACCCGGCTCCGCCAACCTCATCGGTGGCCGCTCGGTCGTGCTCAAGAACGTGCCGAGTGTCACCTACCAGGGCATGAAGTTCCCGGGCGCTCCGCAGGGACTGAAGATGGCATGCGGGGAGAACCCCAAGCGCGTCTACGGGCAGGAGAAGAAGCAGTTTCCCTCGACGCGCATGGGCAACATGGCCGGCTACCGTGCGCAGTGGGCGGAGGCGCAGGAGTATCTGCGCGACCAGCAGGAGTACCGGAGGAAGCTCGCGGCGGGGGCCAAGGACGCGAAGCCTCCGAAACGCGACCTGCGGCTCGATACCCTCGCCGCGGCGCTGCGCGGCGACATCATCGTGCACATGCACTGCTACCGCGCCGACGAAATGGCCGCCGTGCTCGACATGTCGCAGGAGTTCGGCTATCACGTGGCGGCGTTCCATCACGCGGTCGAGGCCTACAAGATCGCCGACCTCCTCTCCGAGCGTGGGGTGTGCGCGGCGATGTGGGCGGACTGGTGGGGCTTCAAGATGGAGGCCTACGACGGGATCCCGGAGAACATCGTGTTCGTCGATGCCGCCCCCGGTGGCTGCGCGATCGTGCACTCGGATTCCGAGGAAGGCATACAGCGACTGAACCAGGAGGCCGCCAAGGCCGTGGCGTATGGCGCACGCGCCGGGCTCGACGTCCCCCCGGAGCGCGCCATCCGCTGGCTCACCGCCAATCCAGCGAAGTCGCTCGGACTGCTCGATCGCGTGGGCACGCTCGAGCCGGGCAAGATGGCGGACGTGGTGGTGTGGAGCCGCACACCCTTCAGCGTCTACGCGCGCGCCGACCTCGTGTTCATCGACGGCGCCGTGCGTTACGACCGCGCACACCCCGCGCTCACGCCGCAGTCGGACTTTCTCCTCGGACAGCCCGCCGCCGCGGGGATCTCGCCGTGAGGCCCACGAGGTGGATCTGCGGCGCGCTGCTGCTCGCCGGCCCTGCCGGACACGGCGCGACCGTGGTCATTCGTGACGCCACGGTGCACACCGTGAGCGCCGCGGGCGTGCTGCAGCATGCCGACATCCTCATTCGCGACGGCCGCATCGACGCGCTCGGCGCCAGGCTCACCGTACCGCCCGGAGCCGACGTCATTGAGGCAGGTGGGCGGCCGGTCACGCCGGGGCTCTTCGGCGGTGTCGGACATCTCGGAATCGAGGAGATCGGGCTCGAGCCCACCGTGGACGACTACGCACTCAAGCTCGGTGCGATGCGGCCGGAGTTCGACGTGACACCGGCCTTCAATCCCGACTCGGTGGTGCTCGGTGTCGCGCGACTCGGTGGAGTCACCTTCGCCCAGCTCGCACCGAGCGCCGAGCCGGGCGGCAAGGGCGAAGGCGGAGCGATCATTGCCGGCCAGGGCGCCATCGTGCGGCTCGACGGCACCGTGGCGCCGGGGCGCGCGTTGTTTGTCGCCGCTGGCGGAGCGGCGAACGCGCTCTCCGGTGGCAGCCGCGCCGCACAGTTCATGCTGCTCGAGCAGGCGCTGCTCGAGGTGCGCCAGCCGAAGCTGCTGATGGCGAGCGATGCACGGCTGCTCACCCCCGCGGGACGGCAGACGCTCCTCGGGTATCTGCGCGGTACCGGTCCGATCGTCTTCGACGTCGAGCGAGCCGCGGATATCCGCCAGGTGATCGCCTTTGCGCAGCGCGAGCACTTACGCGTCGCGATCCGTGGTGCGCCCGAGGCGTGGCGCGTCGCCGGGGAGCTCGCCGTGGCGCGCATCCCCGTGATACTCGACCCGCTCGATGATCTGCCCGAGAGCTTCGATTCGGTGGGGGCAACGCTCGAGAATGCCGCACGCCTCGAGCGCGCCGGAGTGACGATCGCCTTCAGCTTCGATGCGCCCGAGCCGCACAACATCCGCAAGCTCCGCCAGGCCGCGGGCATCGCCGTGGCGCACGGCCTGCCGTGGGAGGTGGCGCTCGCGGCGCTCACGCGCAACCCCGCCGAGATGTTCGGCGTGGCCGACCGCCACGGCTCGATCGAGCGCGGACGACCTGCGGATCTCGTGCTCTGGAGCGGCGACCCGCTGGAAGTGACCACGCTCGCCGACACGGTGTTCATCCAGGGCGTGCAGCAGCCACTGAGCTCGCGACAGACTGAGCTTCGCGACCGCTACCTGTCTAAACTAAGAGCGCACACTGCGCGCTGAGCGAAAGGACGATGCCATGCCGATGTCGCGACGGGCCCTGCTGCTGCGGATGAGCGCCCTGGCCGCTGCCGCCCCGTGGCTCCCTCGGGTGCGCGCGCAGCAGAACGGCACGGATTACCGCTCGCTGGAGCCGCCGCAGCCCACCGACAGCCCCGCCAAGATCGAGGTGCTCGAGTTCTTCTCCTACGCCTGTCCGCACTGTGCGCATTTTGCCCCGCTGGTCAGCACCTGGGACGCGAAGTTGCCCAAGGACGTGGTGTTCCGGCGTGTCCCGGTGGGGTTCGACCGTCCGCAGTGGGTGAACCTGCAGCGCGCCTTCTTCGCGCTGCAGGCGAGCGGCGACTTCGCGCGGCTCGACGGTGCGCTGTTTCACGCGATCCACGAGGAACAGCAGCCGCTGTTCGACGAGCAGAACCTCGCCGCCTGGGTGGGGCGCAACGGCGGGCACGCCGAGGAGTTCTCGGCGGCGTACGTTTCCTTCGGCGTGAACAATCAGACCGTACAGGCCGATAAGCTCGCCTCCGACTACCTCATCGACAGCGTTCCGGCGATGGCGGTCGACGGCAAGTACGTGGCGATGGCGGATCCGGCGAACGGCGAGATCCCCTATCTTCAGCAGCTGCTCGCCAACACCGACAAGCTGATCGTCAAGGCACGCGCTGAACGCGCCGCGACGGCCAGGCCGCCAGCAAAGCCGGTGGCGAAATCGAAGTGAGGCGCGCCCCTCAGTTCGACTTCGCCGCCTCATCACCCCCCAGCAGCAGCTGCCCGTTGCGAACCGGAATGCGATCGCCGGGGTCGTGATCCATCTTGACCGTCGCTTCCTGATCGCCGAGGCGGTAGCGCACCTGGTAGCCGGTGGTTTTCTCCGAGGTGTGGTAGACGGTGGTGCATTTCTGCTCGGTCGTCGTGTAGGTGTCTCGATCCTGCAGACTCTTCTGGATGCGGTTGCCCGCGTAGCCACCGCCGGCCGCGCCGGCGACGGTCGCGAGGTCGCGCCCGGTGCCGCCACCGACCTGGTGACCGAGGACGCCGCCAACGACCGCGCCCGCGACGGTGCCGATCAGCTGGTGCTCATCCTTCACCGGGGCCTGGTGGGTGACGGTCTCGTCGTGACAGTCCTGCTGCGGGGTGTGAGTTCTCTGCGTGATGGGGGTCACCTTCAGCACCTGTGCATATTCGGGGCCCTTGCTCGTCATTTTCAGGCCGGCCAACGCGCCCGCGCCTGCCGCGAACACCGCTCCAACCGCCACTCCGATGACCAGGGATCTATTCATCACGCTCTCCTGCACGTTTCGCGCGGGGCCGCCTTTCTGCCGCCTGCTGCGCTCGTGACGAATTGTATCGGGCCAGCCGGTCACGCCGGCGCGACACGCGTCACCACTCTCGCATATGAGCGTGAGGTGTTTCGATTTGGCGACAGAGAGTTAGAAGGCAGGATCTGCCAGCGGGATGCGCGCCCTGGCGTGGCGCTCAGCTGGCGCGTCCCTCGCCGGCGTTGCGCTTGAGCTCCAGAAGCTCCGCCGATTCGGGCACCCGCGCACCGCGTGCGAAGTGGATGGCCTGCACTGTTCCGGCGTAAGGGGCGTTGATGGTGTGCTCCATCTTCATCGCTTCGATGACCATGAGCACCTCGCCGGCTGCGACCTCCTGTCCCACGACGATGGGCACGGCGACCACCACGCCGGGGAGCGGCGTCGTGAGCCCGCCGGTGGCGGCGCTTGCGGAGAACTCGTGCGTGCGCGGATCATCGAGCACGAACTCGTAGTGCTCATCGAGCGCCCACAGGTGTAGCTGTGCGCCGCTCAACAGGTAGCGCGCGTCGCTGCGCCGCGCAGCGATCTGCGCGGCGACCGTGCCGCACTCGAGCCTCACCCCGGCGAGCGGCAGCGGCGCAAGTCCGTCGACGCCGGCGAGCGCGGGATGTCCGGCGCTGTACTCGAGCTGCACCGTGTGCCGCTGCCCACGCCACACGAAAGTGTAGGCGATGGGCGCGGCGAGGTTGGGCGTGAAGCCGTCGCGCAGATCCCAGGGGCTCGCGGGGCCCTGAGGAGAGGCGGCCGCGGCGCCCGCTCCCGCCACGCCAGCGTGAGCGGCGAGCGCGGCAAGGATCAGCGACTCGGGCGAAGCTGCGCGCGTGGCGGCAAACTCACCGCCCGCCTCGTCGAGCACGGCAACGCTGTGGCGGACCTCGAGGAAGCGCGGCGAGCGCAGGATGCGAGCCAGCCAACGCTCGTTGGTGTGCACGCCGGCGCAGTGCGTGTGATCGAGTGCGCTCGCGAGCAGCGCGGCGGCCTCATCGCGCTGCCCCGCGCGCGCGATGACCTTGCCGAGCAGCGAGTCGTAGCAGTCCGGCACAGTATCGCCGCTCGCGAAGCCGGCATCGACGCGCACCGACTCCATCTGCGGCCACTCGAGGAGCTCGAGCCGTCCGGCGCTCGGCAGAAAAGCGCGCGCGGGATCCTCGGCACACACGCGTGCCTCGATGGCGTGTCCCGCGAGGCGCACCTCCTCCTGCGACAGCGGCAGCCGCTCGCCGGCGGCGACGCGCAGCTGCCACTCCACGAGGTCGATCCCGGTCACCGCCTCGGTGACGGTGTGCTCGACCTGCAGCCGGGTGTTCATTTCCATGAAATAGAACTCGCGCCCGTCGAAGAGAAACTCGACCGTTCCGGCGCTCACGTAGCCGATCTCGCCTGCCACGACCAGGGCGGCCGCCCGCAGCCGCGCGCGCACGTCGGCGGGCACCGCCGGCGCGGGCGCCTCCTCGATGAGCTTCTGGTGGCGACGCTGCGTCGAGCAGTCGCGGTCGCCGAGGTGCACGAAGTTGCCGTGCGCATCGGCGAACACCTGCACCTCGAGGTGCCGAGGTGCGGGCAGGTAGCGCTCGAGCAGCAGCGCCCCGTCGCCGAAGGCGCTCTCGGCGAGGCGCCGCGCCGCCGCGAGCGCCGGGCCGAGCTCGGCGGGCTCGCGCACGATCTGCATGCCCTTGCCGCCGCCGCCGGCGGCGGGCTTGACGATGAGCGGCAGCCCCGCGGCGCGGCCGGCACGCTCGAGGTGCGCGAGATCCTGCTGCATGCCCGAGTACCCCGGCAGTACCGGTACGCCGGCCGCCTGCATGCGCGTCTTGGCGAGGATCTTCGATCCCATGGCGCTGATGGCCGCGGCCGGCGGCCCGACGAACACGAAGCCGGCATCGACGCAGGCCTGCGCGAAGTGCGCATTCTCCGCGAGAAAGCCGTAGCCCGGGTGGATCGCCTCGGCGCCGCAGACACGCGCGGCCGCGAGGATGCGCTCGGCATCGAGATAACTCTCGCGCGCCGGCGCCGGCCCAATGCGCAGCGCCTCATCCGCCGTGCGCGTATGGCGCGCAGTAGCGTCGGCATCTGAGTACACCGCGATGGTGCGCATGCCGAGACGCCGCGCGGTGCGAAAGATGCGACAGGCGATCTCGCCGCGGTTCGCGACGAGCACACTTCGGATCACGCGCCGCCTCGTTCGCCCATGGCGACTCACATGCGGAACACGCCGAACGGCTGCGCCTCGTGCGGAGCATTGCGCACCGCTGCCAGCGCGAGAGCGAGCACGCGCCGCGTGTCGCGCGGGTCGATGACGCCGTCGTCCCACAGCCGCGCCGAGGAGTAGTACGGGTGTCCCTGTCGCTCGTACTGCTCGCGGATCGGCTGCTTGAAGGCCTCCTCCTCGGCCGCCGGCCACTCGCGGCCGCTGCGCTGGAGCTGGTCGCGCTTCACCGTCGCGAGCACGCTCGCGGCCTGCTCGCCCCCCATGACCGAGATGCGCGCGTTCGGCCATTGAAACAGGAAGCGCGGTGAATAGGCACGGCCGCACATGGCGTAATTCCCCGCGCCGTAGCTGCCGCCGATGATGACGGTGAGCTTCGGCACGCCTGCGCAGGCGACGGCGGTCACGAGCTTGGCACCGTCCTTGGCGATGCCGCCCGCCTCGGCGCGCCGCCCCACCATGAAACCCGTGATGTTCTGCAGGAAAAGCAGCGGCAGGCGCTCGCGCGCGCACAGCTCGATGAAGTGGGTTCCCTTGAGGGCACTTTCCGAGAACAGCACTCCGTTGTTGGCGAGAATACCGAGCGGGTAGCCGCCCAGGTGCGCAAAGCCGCACACGAGCGTCGTGCCGTAGAGCTGCTTGAACTCCTCGAGCTCGGAAGCGTCGACCAGACGGGCGATCACCTCGCGCACGTCGTAGGGCTTGCGCAGGCTCGAAGGCAGCAGCCCGCAGAGCTCGCCGGCATCGTACCGCGGCTCGCGGGCGGTGAGCGGCGGCGCGGTGCTCGCGGCGGCCCGCAGCCGCGCGACGATGCGGCGCGCGATGGCGAGGGCGTGGGTGTCGTTCTCCGCGTAATGGTCGCAGACGCCCGACTCGCGGCAGTGCACGTCCGCCCCACCGAGCGACTCAGCATCGATGTCCTCGCCGGTGGCCGCCTTCACCAGCGGCGGCCCGCCGAGGAACACCCTTCCGGCGTTGCGCACGATGACGTTCTCATCCGACATCGCCGGAACGTAGGCGCCGCCGGCGGTACACGAGCCGTGCACGACCGAGATCTGCGCCACACCGAGCGCCGAGAGCGTCGCCTGGTTGTAGAAGATGCGCCCGAAGTTCTCGCGGTCCGGGAACACCTCGTCCTGCGCCGGCAGAAACGCCCCGCCGCTTTCCACCAGGTAGATGCACGGCAGGCGGTTGTCGCGGGCGACTTCCTGCGCGCGCAGGTGCTTCTTCACCGTGATGGGATAGTAGGTGCCGCCCTTGACGGTCGGGTCGTTAGCGAGCACGACACACTCGCGTCCCGCGACCCGGCCGATGCCGGTGACGATGCCGGCGCAGGCAATATCGCCGCCGTACATGCCGTGTGCGGCGAGCTGCGAGAACTCGAGGAAGGGGCTGCCGGGATCGAGCAGCACGCGGATGCGCTCGCGGGCGGTGAGCTTGCCGGCCGCCTTGTGCCTGTCCGTGGCGGTCTTCGAGCCGCCGCGGGCCGCACGGCCGACCTCACGCCGCAGGTCCTCGATGAGGGCGAGCATGGCGCGCTCGTTGTCCCGGTACTCTTCGCTCTGGGCGTCGACCCGGGTCGCGAGGTGGGGCATTTTGCTGCTTGCCAGGGTTGCCTATTTGTCCGACAATCATACAATTATGCCAGAATGGAAGGCAAGCCCATGAGCGCTCTGGACTGCACCGACAGTGACTTCGGACTCGCGCCCGAGCTCGAGGAGATCCGTCAGCAAGTGCGGCGCTTCGCCGCCGCGCAGATCGCCCCGCGCGCCGCCGCGATCGACCGCAGCAACGAATTTCCCCGTGACCTGTGGCCGGCGCTCGGCGCGCAGGGCCTGCTCGGCATCACCGTCCCCGAGCGGCTCGGCGGCGCCGGGCTCGGTTACCTCGCGCACGTCGTTGTCATGGAGGAGATCTCGCGCGCCTCGGGCGCCGTGGGGCTCTCCTACGGCGCGCACTCGAACCTGTGCGTCAACCAGCTGCGGCTCAACGCGAGCGAGGCGCAGTGCGCGCGCTACCTGCCGAAACTGCTCTCCGGCGAGCACGTCGGGGCGCTGGCGATGTCCGAGCCGGGCGCCGGCTCCGACGTCGTGTCGATGCAGCTGCGTGCCGAGAAGCGCGGCGATCGCTATCTGCTCACCGGGCGCAAGATGTGGATCACCAACGGGCCGGACGCCGACGTGTTCGTCGTGTACGCCAAGACCGAGCCGGGCGCGGGGCCCCGCGGCATCAGCACGTTCATCGTCGAGCGCGGCACCCGCGGCTTCAGCACCGCGCAGAAGCTCGACAAGCTCGGCATGCGCGGCTCGGGTACCTGCGAGCTGGTGTTCGAGGAATGCGCGGTGCCGGCGGACAACCTCCTCGGCACCGAGAACGGCGGGGTGCACGTCCTCATGAGCGGACTCAACTACGAGCGCGTGGTGCTGGCCGGCGGTTCGCTCGGCCTGCACGCCGCCGCGCTCGACCTGGTGCTGCCCTACGTACGCGCGCGGCGCCAGTTCGGTCAGCCGATCGGCACCTTCGAGCTCATGCAGGGCAAGATCGCCGACATGTATGCGGCGCTCAACGCCGCGCGCGCTTACGTGTACGCCGTGGCGCGCGCCTGCGACGCGGGCAGCGCGCGGCGACGCGACGCGGCCGCCTGCATTCTGTTCGCCGCCGAGCGGGCCACACACGCCGCGCTCGAGGCCATCCAGGCGCTCGGCGGTAACGGCTACATCAACGACTACGATGCCGGGCGGCTGCTGCGCGATGCCAAGCTCTACGAGATCGGCGCCGGCACCCAGGAGATTCGCCGCATGTTGATCGGGCGCGAGCTGTTCGAGGACGCGGCGTGAGCGTGGAATTCGCCAAGGTCCTCATCGAACCGGCGTACCGCAAGGTGGCCGCCGCCATCGGCGCGCGCATCTTGAGCCGCGCGCTGCGCGAGGGCGAGCGGCTGCCAGCGGAGACCGAGCTCGCCCGCCAGTTTGGCGTGAACCGCTCCACCGTGCGCGAGGCGCTGCGCGAGCTCGAGAGTCGCGGCCTGCTGCAGCGCCGCCGCGGCTCGAAGCTGATGTCGGTCAGTCGGCCGCGCCAGGAGTCGGTGGCGCAGGGCGTGAGTCACGCCCTGCTGCTGCATGATGTCACGGTGCGCCACCTGTGGGAGGCACTCACGATACTCGAGCCACCACTCTGTGCCGCCGCGGCGCGCGCCCGCACCAGCGCCGACCTCGAGTGCATCGCCGCCGCGGCCGCAGCGTTCGCCGCGCAGCGCGACGACACCGAGCAGGCGGTGCACCACACCGCCGAGGTGTTCCGCTGTATCGGGCGCGCGACCCACAACCCGGTGCTCGGACTCGCGCAGGAGCCACTGCTGCGGCTGCTCGAGCCCTCGCTGCGCGTGATGATCGACCAGGTGCCGCAGGCGCGCGCGCGCATCGCGACCGCGCACCGCCGCTTGCTCGAGGCGCTCGCTGCGCGCGATGAGGATGGCGCGCACGGCTGGATGGCGCGCCATATCCGCGATTTCCGCAGGGGATACGAGATCGCGGGTATCGACCTCGGGCGGCGGGTGACGGCGGCCTGAATTCGCAGTGCGACGCCCGTCGCGCTGCACCCGCCCCGCCCGTGACGGAGGTCACTTAATGTCCGCCGCCGGCAGCCGCGGCGCGCGTCGGCAGAGTATGCTTCGCCGCGGCGTCGGCATGCTCCGAGGAACTTCCGTCATGTTGCCATTCCTTGTATTCCTGTTCCTTCTGGTGGCGCTCTGCGGCTACCTGATCGGCGTCTACAACGGCCTGGTGCGGGTGCGCGCGGCGGTGAAGCTCGCCTGGTCGGACATCGACGTGCTGCTGGTGCAGCGCCATGACGAGCTGCCGAAGCTCGTCGAGGTCTGCCGGCAGTACATGCAGTACGAGGGCGGCACCCTCGAGCGTGTCATGCGCGCCCGCGCCGGCGTCGACGCGGCGCGCAGCTCCGGCAGCATGAGCTCGCTCGGCACGGCCGAGCGCGAGTTGCGCAGCGGCCTCACGGGGCTCTACGCGGTGGCCGAGAACTACCCGCAGCTCAAGGCGAGCGAGCCGTTCCGGCACCTGCAGGAGCGCATCAGTGGGCTCGAGACTGCCATCGCCGACCGGCGCGAGGTGTACAACGAGGCGGTGAACATCAACAACGTGCGCATCGCGAGCTTCCCGGATGCATTGGTGGCACGGCTCGGCGATTTCCCGCCCGCACAGCTGCTGCACTTCGAGTCCGAGCAGAAGGCGGACGTCGACCTCAAGGCGGCGTTTTCCTCCTGAGCGCTGCGCGGGTGCAGCCCCTTCCCGCGGTGCAGAGCCCGTGAGAACCGCGCCACCCTACCTGGTGCTCGCGGTGATCGCGGCCGCGCTCGCGCTGTCTGCATTGTGGCGGTTCTTCGTGCGGCTGCGCCGTGAGCGGCAGGTGGCCGATACCCCGCAAGTCCGGATCCGCTCCGCCGCGCAGGGTTACGTGAAGGTCAGCGGCCGCGCTCAGCCGGGTGGCAGCGCCCCGATCGCCTCACCGCTGACGTCGCGACCGTGTGTTTGGTGGAGCTACGAGATTGCGCACCAGGAGCACGACTCCAAGGGCAACACCCGCTGGAGCGTCCAGGAGAGCGCGACCAGCGTCGACCTTTTCGTGCTCAGCGACGGCGATGCCCAGTGCCTGGTCGGCCCGGTAAAGGCGGAAATCACCCCGACGACGGCCAACGTCTGGTATGGCGATGACTCCTGGCCCTGCGGACCCCCGCCGGCGGGCGACATCTCGCTGCCGCTGCTCCACACCGGCAAGTGGCGCTACACCGAGCGGCTGCTCGGCGTCGGCGACTGGCTGACGGTAATGGGCGAGCTGCGCTCGCATTCCGAGGTCGGCGACGTCGCGGCGGCGATCGCGGCAAAGCTGCACGAGTGGAAGCAGGACCAGGCGGCGCTGCTGGCGCGGTTCGATCTCGACCACGACGGCAAGCTGAGCGCGGCGGAATGGGAGGCCGCGCGCCAGGCGGCGGCCGCGGAGTGCCAGACACACAAGCTGCAGTCGGCCATCGCGCGCACTAGCGTCATCTCGCAGCCCGCCAACGGCGAGCCCTTCCTGATCGCCGCGCGCAGCACCACGCAGCTTGAGCGGCGCGAGCGGCTTTACGCGGCGCTCGACTTCGCGCTCGGGCTGATCGGGGTGATGGTCTGCGCCTGGGCCATCCGTCACACCGCCTGAGCCGCAGGCCAGTTTTTTCAATCAACTAATGTGCGACCTCGAGATGCGTGAGTAAGGCGTCCGACTGCTGCCTGAGCATGTAGGCGAACAGCGGCTGCAGCTGCGCGAGCTGCTGCTCGGGGAATGCCTTGAGATCGGGCGGCGCCTTGTAGCCGAGCCAGCTCTGACCGTTTCCACCCCACTGCCGGTCGCTGAGCTGTGCCGTCTGTCCGTGCACCGCGATCAGCAGCAGCTCGGTGAGATTGAGCAGGGACGGCAGGGTGTCGGGACCACCCTCCCCGCCGGTCACGAAGCACCAGCCGCGCAGGTACTCCGGCAGCGCCTTGTGCCGCGTCCCGCCCGCATGGGTGGAGTCGTTGCGCCCTGGACCGAGCACGATGATGGCACTGAGACCCTCGGCGACGGCCAGCCGCGCAAACAGCGGCGCACACTCCTTCGGCAGCCCCTTGGCGAGCGCGGCATCGAGGAAGCAACGCTCGCGCGCGCGTATCAGCTCGTCGCCCGTCGCCACTTGCACGGCGACGAAGCCGAGCTGCTTCAGGCGGTCCTGGACGGCATCGACTAGCATGGCGCTCACCGGCCACTTGACCGGGTAGGTCTTGAGGAAGCTGCTCTCGATCTGCTTCGCGGCGTGGAAGTGCGTCACCTCGGCGTCGAGCTGGTTGACGATGCCGACGCGGGCACCGGCGGGAAGGTCGAGGTGAGTGGGCGCCTTGGCCGCGAGCGCCGCCTCGGGCACAAAGGTCATCGCCACGACGCACAGCGCCACGGAAGACAGCGCTGGCGTGCATGCAAACATACGCGGGCCCCCTGTGACCGCGAGTCTAACGCGAGACAGGAGATGGCGGCAGCGGCTGCCGGTCGGCCCTGTCTGACGCGCTGTGCCCGTGTCGCGCCGGCCCGACAGCGGCGCGGCTGCGGGTTTCTTAGTGTCCGCCTTCCACCAGCAGTCCGGCATCGCGCAGCGCTTCAGCGAGCTCTGCCTCGATGCGCAGCGCCTCGGCTCGCGCGATGCCCTGCAGGTGCAGCGTCGGTCCGGTTAGCACCTCGAGCCCACGCCGCAGCACGCTGCCTGCGGCGCGGATGCCTGCCTTGTGCTGATCGAAGCGCTGCGCCGGGGCGTAGTGACTCATGCCGACGTACAGCCCGTACGGTCCGCGGTGGCGGTCGGCGAAGTCGAGCAGCACCAGGTAGATGTTGTAACGGCCGCGCCGCGCAGCGGTGAATGTACCTGCGACCTCGTACAGCGCCGGCAGCCAGTCGACGTGGCGCATCGGTAGCCATTCCGGGATGGCGGCGGCGGCACCCTGCCACAGCGCCGCGAGGGCCGCCTCGATGTTGGCCGCGAACTCCCCGCGCATCCACAGCTCGTGGATGCAATGAGCGCCTACGGCTCCGGCGCCGCTGCGTACGGCGGCGCGAAACTGCGCCTCGATGTCCTCGCGGCGCATCGTCGAGAGCGGCCGGGCCGCTGGCGGCTGCGACGCATCGAAGGCCTGCGCCGCGGCCGTCAGCCGTGCGTCGGCAGCGGCGCCCGCTCGGGCCTTGCGCAGACGAGCCATACGATTCCGGCGATCGCGATGCCGACCGGCACGATGAGCACCGCCCACGCGAGCGTTCCGACATCGGCGAGGTAGCCGATGATCGGCGGCGACGGCACGTCGCCGAGCAGATGAATGGCGAACACGCACAGTGCCATCGCCGAGGCGCGCTCGAGCGGTGAGACGCTGTTGGCGATCGCCGCGTTGACGGGGCCGGTCGACATGAACAGCAGCACCTCCGCGAGCACCAGCGCCGGGTAATAGAGCGGCGGCGCCGCCGTGGTCAGCGCCACGAGCGCAAGCGGCGCGGCCGCGAGGGTCACCGCGCCCGAGAACCACAGATACCCGCGCGGCGAGCGCTTGAGGCAGTAGTCACCGAGCCAGCCGCCGATGAGCGTGCCGACGAAACCGGTCACCACGACGATCGCGCCGAAGCCGGTGGTCGCCTCCCGGGGAGGAACGCCGCGTACCCGCTCGAGAAAGGTCGGCATCCAGAAGCCCAGCCCGCCGAGCGCGAACGTGTAGGCGGCGAAGCCGAGCACGGGCAGCCGATAGGGGCCGCTGCGGAGCAGGCTGAGGTACACCCCGAGCGCGCCCTGCCTGCCGGCTGCGGGGGCGCAAAGCGGTGGGGCTGCCCCGGGGATGGCCTCCTGCACTCCGCGCGGCGGATCGGGCAGCCACAGCATCGCGATGGCGAGCAGCATGCCCGGGGCCCCGCAGACGAAGAAGGCGGCGCGCCAGCCAAAGTGCTGCCCGATCTGGCCCCCGAGCACGTAGCCGAGCGCGGCACCGACCGGCAGCGCCATGTTGAGCACCGCGAAGACCCGACCGCGCGCGGCGAGCGGGAAGCAGTCGGCGAGCAGCGCCGGGGCGATCGCCGCGTAGGCGGCCTCGCCTACCCCGACCAGCGCGCGCGCCGCGAAGAGCTGCGGGAAGCTGCGCGCGAGCCCCGAGAGTGCTGTGGCAAGACTCCAGATGAACACGCCGAGCGCGAGCGGGCGGGTGCGCGAGCCCCGATCGCCCCACGCACCGAACAGCGGCGCCGTCAGCATGTAAACGACCATGAACGCCGGCCACAGCCAGCCGGCCTGCTGATGCGACAGCCCCATGGCGCGCTCGAGGTCCGGCACGAGCGGCGGCACGAGATAGCGGTCGAGATAGTTCAGCAGGTTGATCGCGCTCAATACGCCGAGCGCGCGCATGGCCGCGCGCGGCGTTGCCGCGGGGTCGCTCAAGGCAAGGTCCTGAAGGTAGCCGCTCCGCGCGCAACTTTACCGCAGCCGCCGCACCGGGCCCCCGCAAAATCACGCGTCTTGCTGAGCTCGCACAGCACTCCGGTCACGGCAAGCGTGATTTTGTGGGGTGGTTTACCGGGGTCGTGCGGGAAATCGCCCGTCTTGCCGACGGGATCGCCGCTCACGCGGCGCGCTGGGCGCGCTTTTCCCGGTGGTCTAGGCGGGAGCGAGTTTCAGCCGCTCCAGATACTGGCGCACGGACTCGCGAAAGCCCTCACTGCTCGTCACCGTGGTGCCGCCGGCAACGACCAGGATGAAATCCCCGCGCGGGGTGCGGCTGATTTCCTTGACGTGCCGCATATTGACGAGACAGGAGCGGCTGATGCGCAGCATCGGCTGCGCCTGGAACGACTTCTCGGCCTGCTGCAGGGTGCTGCGCGCGTGGAACACCTCGCGGCCGATGGTGAGGCGCACATAGTTGCGATCCGCCTCCACCACCTCGACCTGCGTCACGTCGAGCATGTGCATGCGGCTGCCGGCTTCGGCGAGCACGCGCGGCTGGGCATCGGCGCGCGCGCGCGCAGCGCGTTCCAGCTGCTCGAGGAGCACGGCGAGTGCGCCCTGACGGTCGAAGGCGTCGGCTGCCTGGTGGCGGCGGCGCACGCGCTCGACGGTCGCCTTGAAGCGCGCCTCGTCGAAGGGCTTGAGCAGGTAGTCGACGGCGCTCACCTCGAAGGCCTCGAGCGCGTAGTGATCGTAGGCGGTCACGAACACAATGAGCGGCAGCTTCTCGCGGTCGAGGGCGCGCGCGAGCGCCATGCCGGTCATCGAGTCCATCTGAATATCGAGGAACAGTACCTGGGGCGGATTGCTGCGGATCGCCTCGAGCGCCGCACGGCTGTCGCCGTATTCCCCGACGACCTGCAGGTCGGGCTCGCGCTCGCAGCACTCGCGCACCGTGCGCCGCGCCGCCGGCTCATCGTCGACGATGATGACGCTCATCACGTCGGCGGGCTCTCCGCATCCGTCCGCGGCGGTCCTTCGGGCCCATCGCGCAGCAGCGGCATGTGGATCTGCGCGAGCCACACGTCATCCTCGACCGGACCTGCGGTGAAGGTGGCGGTATCCCCGAACTGCACCTCGAGCCGCTCGCGCACGTTGGCGATGCCGATGCCGGTGAGGCCGGCCGCGCGGCCGCGCGCGATGGTGTTGAGGACCCGCAGCACCAGCTGCTCGCCGCTTGCATAGGCTTCGACGCGGATGGTGACCGGTCCGTCGTGTCCGGCGAGCCCGTGCACCACGGCGTTCTCAACGAGCGGCTGCAGGATGAGGCTCGGCACCCAGGCGCGCGCGATCTCCTCACGCAGTGGAACCCGGATCGTGAGCCGATCCGCGAAGCGCTTCTGCTGCAGCTCGAGATACAGCGTGACGAACTGCAGCTCATCGGACAATCGTGAGAATTCACGCTCGCCAGCCGTGAGGAGCCGGCGCAGCAGATCGCCGAGCTGCACCACCATCGCCTGCGCGGCCGGCGGATCCCAGGTGATCTGCCCACGGATGGTGTGCAGCAGATTGAAGAGCGTGTGGGGTGAGAGCTGCATGCGCAGCGCCGCCAGGTGCGCCTGCGTCAGTGCGCGCTCGAGCGCGGCCGAGCGCAGCTGCGAGTCACGCAGCCGCTGGTAGAAGAGGAACCCGGTGATCAGCGCGAGCCCGAACCCATAGGTGACGAGGAAGCTGGTGATGCTCGCGAGCCAGATGGGAATCTCGTGCGTCGAGAATGCCTGCCAGCTGCTCCACTCCTCGTCCATCGCGCCGTGCGCCTTGTAGGTGCCATGCCAGTGCGCCGTCAGGTACTCGCCGAGCACCAGCGCCGGTGAGGCGAGGATCGCGAATCCCAGCGCGCAGGCGAGCTGCAGCGGCACCGCGCGCCACAGCGGCTGCCAGCCGGTGCGCAGCGAGCGCCACATGCTGAGGATGAAGAGCGGATAGAGGAACAGGTGCTGCAGCAACCGCGCATCCCAGGCGGCGAACACGTGCTCGATCTTCATCACCGACAGGCTCGCCTGCATGTTGTTCGCGTACATGACATTCGAGAGTGCGACGTAGATCCAGAAGACCGTGAGTACGCCGAGCAGCGGCCGGAAACCGCTCGCGCTCGTCGCGGCCGCCGGCACCGCACGCGGCGCGGGCAAGCCGAGTGCCGGTGCGGCTCGTTCCAAGGGTGACGCGCTCATGCCCCGTTGTCCTGTGCGTGCCGATAGGTGGCCACTTTGGCGTCTAGCGTAGCGCCAACCGCGTTCCCCGTGCGTCCCCGGTGATGTTCCGGGGACGAGCCCGTTGCCCGCAGGGACGAGCTCGCGGGCTGATGTGAAATCGCTACGCCAGAGCGCGAGATGCGTGCGCCGCGCACGCGCGTCGTGGTGCAACTGCGCACGATGCGACGCGGTACGAACGCGTCGGGTGTGGGGATCAACGCGTATTCCGGGTACTTAGCACGAGCGCGTGTTAGGAGTTTCATGTGTAACGTCGAATGCAGCAACGCCAACACCGCTGACCAACACGACGGGAGATGATCATGACGAATGCCAACGCGAAGCTCCGACGCGCCGGAAGTCTCAGCGCCCTCGGTGCCGGTCTCCTCGGCGCCCTCTCGGGTGCGGCATACGCCGCCTCGCCCAGCACCGCAACTGCCTCCATGCGGGTGAGCTATGGTGACCTCAATCTCACCAGCGAGCAGGGCAACCAGGAACTCTACGTGCGCATCGTCTCCGCGGCGCGCCAGGTGTGTGGGGCAAGCCAGGTAGACATCCGCGATCTGCACTCGCTTGGGCTCGAGCGGGCGTGCGAGCGGCAGGCGGTCGCCACTGCGGTCGGGCGCGTGAACAGCCCGAAGCTCGCCGCGCTCTACAGCGCGCATCTGCGTGGGGGCTGACAGCGCGGAGCGCGCCGCCGCGCATGCGAGTGGCCCCGGTGGGGGCACTCGGTGCGCGGTAAGGCGGCGCTCACCTGCCGGGACTGCATTCAACCGATCGCGGCGAGCTCCGCCGCGCTCAGCCTGACGGACGCCGCAGCGACATTCTGTTCGAGGTGCGCGAGCGACGATGTTCCGGGGATCGGTAGCATCGCCGGCGACTTCCCCAGCAGCCAGGCGATCGCGATCTGCAGCACGCTCACGCCATGCGCGCGTGCCGCCGCCTCCACCGCCTGGCTGGCGCGGCTCTCGAGCCGGTCGCCCGAGCCACCGGCGATCGGTGCCCAGGGAATGAACGCCAGGCCGTCGCGCGCGCATACGCCGAGGACTTCATCGGAGCGGCGGTCGGTGAGGTTATAACGGTTCTGCACCGAGACGATTGGCGCAATGCGGCGCGCCCGTGCGAGCTCGGAGGTGTTGAAGTTCGATACGCCGATGTGGCGGATCTTGCCGGCGCGCTGCAGCTCGGCGAGCGCCTCGATCGAATACTCGAGCACCACGTACGGATCGATGTGATGGAACTGGTACAGGTCGATTCTCTCGAGCCTGAGGCGGCGCAGGCTATCCTCGCACGCCTCGCGCAGGTGCTCGGGCCGCCCGTCCGCAATCCACTGGTCCGCGCCCGGACGAGTGAGCCCGCCCTTGGTGGCAATCACCAGTCCAGGCGGATATGGATAGAGCGCTTCGGCGATCAGCTGCTCGCTCACCCTCGGACCGTAGGCGTCGGCCGTATCGATGAAGTTGACGCCGAGCTCGACCGCACGGCGCAGCACCGTGCGCGCCGCGGCGGGTTCTTTGGGCTCACCCCAGATGCCGGGACCGGTGATGCGCATGGCGCCGAATCCGAGCCGATTCACCGTGAGGTCGCCGCCGATGCGGAGCGTCCCGGCGGCGGGCGTGGTTGAGGCTGCC
>Ga0187778_10000757_pt1 | contig 23073 bp, 17 predicted proteins | sample 1015_Q2_SP5_20_M_FD_132418 | JGI IMG/M metagenome (GOLD analysis project Ga0187778, IMG submission 132418) | Tropical peat soil microbial communities from peatlands in Department of Meta, Colombia - 1015_Q2_SP5_20_MG | ecosystem: Environmental > Terrestrial > Soil > Wetlands > Peat | place... | reverse complement strand
TCGCCTTCTAGAATGCGCCTAAATGCGTCGTTCTGCCACCTTGCTTCTATTATCCGCCGGACTAGGCCTTGGTTATGTTGGGCTCTCAGCCGAGATAATTCATCTCAAGAATGGCCGTACCATTTGGGCGGAACACGTTCGCGAAAACGGTGCGCAGGTCGAATATGAGATCGGCGACGACAGCTACTCCATCCCAAAATCATTGGTGGAGCGGGTTGAGGCAGGAGGCATCTCTCCGCAGGCGGGTGGAAGCGCATCAACGGGCTCACGCGATTTGCCCGTTTTTGCTCCTGCCGTCAAGGCGAATCAAGATTCCCCAGCGCTGAAAAAGATTGTTCATGATGGTCAGGTCGACGAGGGTGAATTATCCAGCCTGGAGCAATCCGGAGACGCGGCCACTGCTGCGGCAGCGTACTTTCTTGCCGGCAAGTATGAGTTTGACCGTGGCAATTTTTCCAGGGCTCGTTCATTCCTTGACAATGCGCTCCGCTTTGATGCGGACAATCCCAGTGCCTTGAACTACTACGCTGTGTTGCTGGCGAAAACTGGACATGCTTCTGAAGCGCTGCCTTACGCCGAACGCGCGGTTCGGTCTTCGCCGAATTCGCCGGATAGTCTGACTGTCCTCGGTTTCGTCCAGTATGCCGCCGATCGAGATCAGGAAGCGATCCGCACCTGGAAACGGTCCCTTGAGCTTCGTCCAGATCCGGCGGTGCAAAGTTATCTCGCAAAGGCGGAACGTGATGCGACGGTGCAGGCAGGCTATTCCGAACGGGAAAGCACTCACTTCACCTTGCATTACGAAGGCGAACAAACCTCAGAGTCATTGCGCAGTCAGTTGCTGGCAACGCTTGACTCGGAGTATGACGATCTCGTCCGTGAGCTGGGGATCGAGCCACGCAGCAGCATCGGGGTTGTGCTCTACACTAAACAGACATTCTTTGACGTTACCCAGGCGCCGTCGTGGAGCGGGGCCATCAACGATGGGAAGCTGCGTATTCCGGTTCAAGGCGTAACCTCCATTACGCCGGAGTTGGCTCGGGTCCTGAAGCATGAGCTGGCGCACTCTTTTATCAACCAACTTTCAGTTGGACGGTGCCCTCAGTGGCTGAACGAAGGAATTGCTCAGCTTGTCGAACCCAAGCTGCTCACGAATGGAAGCCGTTTGGCCGAGCTTTATCGATCCCAGCGGCAGATTCCTCTGAATGCCATGGAAGGTACTTTCGTGAATTTCTCTACTGCACAGGCGACCTTGGCATACGCAGAATCTTTGGCGGTGACGCAATACATCACCGAAACGTATGGGATGAGCGATTTGCAGCGGGTTCTGCAAAAGCTCGGCGAAGGGAGTTCTACCGAGGCTGCCCTGCGCATCATCCTCCATTCCAGTTATGCGGATCTCGAAAACGAGCTGGCGAAATACCTGGAGAGCAAATACGGCAGTTAGTTGCTGGCCGGCTTCGACTCTTGGGGCGCAGGGCGCTTGACGTACTCCTGCGCAAGTGCCAGAATCCCTCCGGCAAGTGCTCGGGACTGGGGCAAAAGCGCGACTTCAATTCTGCCGTGTTCTGCGGCTCTGTGGTCTATCCCTGTCTTTAACAGCCATCGCTGGAGCGCAAACCTCGGGCGACCTCGGAGGGCCGCCCCCAGCTTTTAACGGCCTTCCCAGTGTGCTCGATAGCTTGCATGAGGGATCGGCACTTCATGTACATGCGCTCACCGAGAACAAGAAACGATTGGACAGACAAGCGGTCGCCAGACTTCACTGTAACTATCCGGAAGGGACCGTCTTCCAAACGACGAAAAGCGACTCCGAAACAATTTTCTTCGGCTTGCGATTCGGAACCTACGACCTGGAGGTCAGCGCCGTTGGGTATCTGTCGGCCCATCAAACGATTCAGATCACGGGGCTCACAGAAAACATTGATTTGCAAGTAATAATGCAGCGAGACCCGATGGCAGTTAGCTTGGACGCAGCGGGCAGCTCTGATGCGCTTATGTCCAGCAAGGCTGGAAAGGAAGCCGAGCGCGCCGTGCGAGCGTTCAAGTCCGGCAATTTGAAAGAGGCAAACAGGCATCTCCAGGCCGCTTATAAACTCGCGCCTTCCAGTTCCCGAGTGAACTTTCTTTTGGGGTATCAATGCTTCCAGCAGAAGAAGTTCGACCAGGCACAGACCTACCTCACGAAATCCGCGGCACTCGATCCCAATAATGCCCCGGCTCTCGCTCTGCTTGGACGCGTAGAGCTGCTCGGCGACCATTTTGATGAAGCCTCTTCAACACTTGAACGGGCGACTGTTGCCGACCCTGAGAATTGGCTGCCTCACACTCTCTTGGCTGACGCCTATCTGAAGCAGAAGCAATATGAAAAGGCACAGCAACAAGCTCACATCGCCCTGGATGAAGGCAAAGAGAGGGCCGCGCTGGCTCACATGGTGCTGGGGCAAGCACAGGCCAATCTGGGTCAGACCCAGGCGGCAATCCAGTCGCTCCAAGCTTACCTGCGATCGAATCCCACCAACTCCTCTGCCGAGCAGGTGAAAAAGCTGATCGCTGATCTCGAACATCCGGCTGCAGATACCGATATCAGTGTGGCGCCGCCCCAGACGGTGCCTTCTTTCACGTCCGCGGTGGTACAGCTGCCGGCGCCGGAGCCGGAAATATCGTATAGCTGGCAGCCGCCGGGCATCGATCAGTCAAGACCGCCTGTCGCTGGTGGGGTAGCTTGCCCGTCTGCGCAAGTGCTGGAGCGAACCGGTGTGAACGTGCAGAGACTGGTCGAGAACGTCGGGCGCTTCGCGGCCATCGAAGACCTCTTACACGAGAGACTCGACAGACAAGGCAATGCTCATCGCCGGGAAGTCCGAAAATTCGATTATGCCGCGAACATCTGGGAATCCAAACCGGGTTTCCTAATGGTCGACGAGTATCGGACTCAGCGGTACGGGGTCGAGAACTTGCCGGATGAGATCGTGACCGCCGGCTTTCCGGCCATGGCTCTCATTTTCCATCCCACCATGCGGGACAACTATGAGATGTCTTGCGAAGGTTTGGGCGAGTGGCAGGGACAGGCGACCTGGCTCGTCCATTTCCGCCAGCGACAAGATCGCCCCAGTCGCATTCAGAGTTTCAAGGTTGGCGGCATGGCGTACCCGGTCAATTTGAAAGGACGGGCCTGGATTTCTGCGGACCAGTTTCAAATTGTGCGGCTGGAGTCGGAGATGGTTAACCCGATGCCGCAGATTGAGTTTCAGGCACAGCATTCCATTACCGAGTACGGCAAAATCCACTTTCAAAGGAAAAATCTGGACATTTGGCTGCCGAAGAGCGCTGATGTTTACCTCGACCTTCACCGGCGCCTCTACCATCGCCGGCATAGCTTCGATCATTACATGTTGTTTTCAGTTGATTCAGAGCAAAAGGTCGGCGATACCAAGCACAGTCCACAGGGGCCTGGCTCGACGACACCAAAGAAGCGCAAGTATTGGCACGCCTGATGTAAACGGCAATAGACAGATCGGGTAAGTGATGCCGTTCTTATCCACCACAAAGCATTTGCTGCTCCAGCCATTCCATGGTATGTTCCCGCGTCCAACATGATGCGAGCACTATTTAATCTCATACGGCGTAAGCCGCTTCCGCCGCGCGAACCGGTTGCGGCGCAGGTCCCCGCTCTGCAGGATGCAAATCTTGCCGCGGTTTATTATGGGCAGCGAATGGGCGGAGATTTTCATGACTTCCTCCGCGTGAGCCCGACCCGCGTTCTGTTTGGATTACTCGACGTTGCTGGCCGGCTGGAAGAAAACCGCGGAATCGTAGCCGCCGCTCAAAACACCTTTCGCACTGCGGGTGCGGAGTTGCTCCGAAAAGAAGACGTAAACCTGGCGGAGGCGGTCATCGAGGTTTGTCTTCAGGTCAACCGCTCAATTCTGAAAACCGCAGGCCGTGTCCATTCCTGCCCCGCTTTTGCGGGGTGCTATGACGAGAGCTTCGGAACAGTCGTTTACTTCAATGCCGGACACACCCCGGGTTTGGTTCGGGATGGTGGGGGTGTAAGCGAATTGCCGGCTACTGGCCTTCCCTTGGGACTTTTCTCTCACACAACCTGCGATGCCTCGACGGTCTTTCTCGAACCTGGCGCGGCCCTGCTACTGGTCTCGCGCGGAATTGTTGAGGCGAAATGCGGGGAGCAGGAACTCGGATTGGAGTCGATCAAGAAAGAATTCCACAATACAACTGCGGCAGATTCTAAAGAACTTTGCCTCTCCGTACTCGACCAGGTGCAGCGGTTCATGTGTGTTCCGCCGACGCACAACGACGTAACCGCGCTTGCCTTGTTCCGCACGTCACCTGCCAAAGCCGTTGTGGCGAATGTCTGATGCCGGATGCTACCAGGCCGCCTTTTTTCGCGGTGTTGTATCGACTTTCGGGGGTTGATTTTCGATCGGTGCCACTTCGTCTGCCGTAACCAAGATGGGCTCGATATCGGTCGGAATCTCCTGCAGCTTATCAAGGACCTTGAGCAAGTTAGGGCGTATATGCCCAAGATCGTCCATCATCTTTCTGGCCCCAGCATAATCGCCTTGAGCTTCGATCGTCAGCAGGTCATGATCAAGCGCCACAACAGCATCCTTGATCTTCGAGGTGTCTACAGAGAAGGTACCGTCTGAGTGTTCGACGAAGGCGCCTTTGTCCGTGTATGTGTTGAATTGGATTGCCATGCCTTTGCCGTGCGCGTCGTTCAGCCCAAACCGCAAGGCGCGAAAAGCCGATGCAAGAAAAGTCGTGTAAAGCTGGCGCTGGGCAGCTTCATCGGACGGCAGAGTTTTTTCCAGGCCCATTTCTTTGGCATGATCCATCATGTAACTCAAGGCCCAAAGCCCGGTCACATCGGCTTTTGCCTCCTCGATTGTGCCGAAGAGGTCTTTTAGTTCTTCGCGGGATGTGGTCTCCCGACCCTGGATGGTAATTTGATGAGGGCCGAGGCCGTGCATCAATTCGTGCGCCAGAATGTGCGTGAAAAATGGCTCAAAGCTCACATCTACCATCGCGTCTTTGGTCAGCATACGACGGGCGATGGGCAGGAGCACGGCGCGAAACTTTGCTTCCTGCACATTCTTGAGCATCACACGTTTGGATCCCTTCTGATGTACAACCCGGTCGTCGTTGGGCAGGTTATACGCGGCGGCCCGCACTCCATGCGCACCGTCCCCCGCACTTAGGATTTCATCCACAACACGAATTGGAGCAGAGGGGCCAAGCTTGGGATTTCGATACGGCGCATCGATGGGCAGGTTGTTCTCGATCTCCTGGAGATGCTGCGTAAAGGCGGCGAGCTTGGCGGTCTCTTGATCATCCCGCAAATTGACATAGGCTTCGAACGCCGCCTTATAGCCGAAAAGTTCGTCCGTGTAGGTTTCGTACGGGCCAATAGTGATATCCAAGGGCGAATCGAGGTCCATCCACGCCATGTCACTCTCGTAATAGTCGTTGGACAGGAATGCATCAGCTCGCAGGTTCAGAAACTTCTTCAGGGAATCGTTGTCGGTTAGCGCGGCGGCGTCGTGCAACAGATCAGCTGCTCGCTTGAGATCATCCCTGTATTCCTGACTGTAAGGTTCGTAGAAGAGCGTGTCGACCGCCGGTGCCAGCGTTCCGCGCGTGTGAATTACGGTAAAGAAGCTTTTTGCTTGCTCCTTTTCGTCAGGCGGAAGTTGTGCCACCCATTGCTCAAAAACTTCTTTACTCATGTTTTCAGGATAGAAATTTGCGCCTGGAGGTTTGCGTGCGGGCACTCCTGGAATAAAAGCCTTGAAGTCGTCGATATAAGACCAAGGCCCCTTGTTAATCCAGAAATAATGCATGCGCGCTTTGCCCAGCGGAGTTGTATCCCGCTGCAGCTTGGCGTACAGATCGAGATTCCCTGACCATAACTGCCTCATAAAAATGTTGTTCAAAATCCGTGACGCCTCGATCAGCTTCACTAGAGCTTTCTGGTCGCCCGATGAAAGCTTAGAAACGTCCACTCGCATCTGGGTAGGGGCAAATCTGGCGATCATCTTCTGCAATTGTCCGAGATTCGCCACTTTGGGCTGTTTCTCTGCCGTGGCTGAAGCGGCGAAATTTGGTATTAGAATCATTATGCAGGCAACGGCTGCTAAGTGCTTCACGTCGCTAGGCTCCTGAGCGGCATCATAGCAGGAAGCACATTGGTGTCAGTTACGACGAGGGGGTACAATTCAGGCAAGTTGTTTCCCAGATCCTGCAACCCTCAGGCGGTGGTACGACGGAAAATTCTTATGCGAAAACCCTTGCTTTCCCTGATGTCGGTTCTGCTGATCGCTCTGTCCTGCTTGGCCGCCGATCAGGTTATTGAAGAAATTGTCGTACGCGTCAACAACCAGATCATTACGCGCAGCGAATACCTGCGCAGCAAAGAGGATTTGCGAAAAGAAGCGCAACAGCAGGATCCCGTTAACGCCGAAAAAATCATCGCCGACCGCGACAAAGATGTTCTTCGCGATTTGATCGATCAACAGCTTCTTTTGGACAAGGGTAAAGAATTGGGAATTACCGCTGATACGGAACTGGTCAAGAAATTGGATCAGATGCGTAAGGACATGAACCTCGACAGCATGGAGGAGTTGGAAAAAGCGGCGCAAGCCCAAGGAGTCTCTTTCGAGGATTTCAAGCAGAATATGCGCAACCAGATCATCACCCAGCAGGTGATTGGAAAAGAAGTTGGTTCTCGGCTGAATATCGGTAAGGACGACGAGCAGAAGTTCTACGACGAACACAAGAGTGAACTGGATCAGCCGGAGCAGGTGCGTCTCAGCGAGATTTTGGTCTCGACCGACAAAAAACCAAATGACAACCGGGATGAAGCTCAAATCATTCAAGCAGCCCAGGAAAAGGCCGATGGCCTTCTGCAAGAGATCAAGAAAGGTGCGAAGTTTGAGGACGTGGCCAAGAAGAGCTCAGATGGCCCAAGCGCAGCTCAGGGCGGCGATCTCGGATACTTCAAGCACGGAACCCTGGCCAAGGAACTTGATGAGAAGACATTCGCGATGAAGCCGGGCGATGTGTCTGATGTTGTTCGTACCAAGCAGGGCTTCATCATTCTCAAGGTCACCGATCACACCGAGGCGGGTGTGCCGCCCCTGAGTAAAATCGAGCCGCGCATTCAGGACGCGGTCTACATGCAGAAGCTGCAGCCGGCTCTTCGAGAATATCTGACCAAATTGCGTGAGGATGCCTTCATCGACCCAAAGCCAGGTTACGTTGACACCGGTGCCAGCCCTAACCAAACGCAGTTCATCATAACTGCTAACAAAGACGATAAATCCAAACCCCTAAAAAAGAAGAAGAAGTTGGGGATTTTTTAGTTTAAGCTTGGCTCAGCTGAGCGGGACGTGCGGTAACCTCATTGGACTGAGCCGTATCCATGAAGGAATTCTTTTTAGCCGACTGCTGCCATCACGAAAACAAAGTCATCACTTCCACCTTCGTCGTAATTTCGAAACAAGTCAAACCCAAGAAAACCGGGGAACCGTACCTGGCATTGACTCTCGGCGATCGTACGGGCCAGATCGAGGCCAAGATGTGGGACAACGTCGAGACCGCAATCGACGCCTTTGAGCAGGAAGACTTCATCAAAACCAAGGGGCTGCTGAACAAATACAAAAACCGCTTTCAGCTCACAATTCACAAGCTCAGAAAACTGCTCGATTCCGAAGTTGATTACTCAGACTACCTGCCAAAGACCAGCAAAGACATTGGCGAGCTCTGGCAAACGCTGGCGGCCTTCGTGGCGTCGTTTCAGAATGGACATTTAAGAGCGTTGGTCGAAGCGTTCATGTCCGACCCGGAGATCGCCGAGGCTTATCGCAACGCGCCGGCAGCCAAGTCTCTCCATCACGCTTACATTGGCGGCCTGCTCGACCACGTGGTTTCTTTGTTTCGCTCCTGCGACCTGATGTGTCGCAATTATCCGCAGGTCAACCGGGATCTGCTGCTCACAGGCGCGTTTTTGCACGACATCGGAAAGATTCACGAGCTTACCTATAATCGCTCATTTTCCTACACAACCCGGGGGCAGTTGCTTGGACACATGGTGATCGAACTGGAGATGCTGCACGGGAAGCTCGCGCAGGTCCCAGGGTTCCCGGACGAGCTCAAGACGTTGGTTGAACACATGATCATTAGCCACCATGGCGAATACGAATTCGGCTCACCCAAGTTGCCGATGTTTCCGGAAGCTCTGATGCTGCACTATCTCGACGATCTTGATTCGAAAATGGAGGCGATGCGGGCACATTTTGAGCGCGAAATCGGCTCGGATGGTCCCTGGACCGGGTACAACGCCTCTTTGGGGCGTCCACTCCTCAATAGCGAAAGGTTCCTTGAGAAGAAAACGAGCGCGGTGGGTGCGGCTACGGGAACCAACCCTGACGCAAATTCTTCCGCGCACGAGATCTCCGGTTCGGCCTCAGGCCTGGAAGAGCCAGCTGCACCTCAGCCACAACCGGCGTTAGGAAGCATCAAGCCTTGAGGCGGCGGTACTTCCTTGTTAACAGCGTGCTCGATTACCATTGTTTCCTGGCCTGATCTTCTGTTAATGCATCCGTATGGAGGTACTTATGCAATCGCGTTTGGGCGCACTCACTTTGACACTTTGTTTGTCCTTAGTTCTTTTTGGTTGCAGCAAGAAAAGCGATCAAACAGCCGATCAGAACGCGGCCAATCCCCCCGCTGCAACCGCACCTCCGGCCCAGGCGGCGAAGGAAGAACCGCGAAAGCCAAAAATAGAGACTATTACAATTCCGTCAGGCACCAGTCTGACGGTTCGTCTGGGCGAGGCGGTAGGCTCTAAGATCAGTCAACCTGGTCAAAGTTTCTCAGCGACATTGGCTGATGCCGTACAAGTAGATGGAAAAACTGTGATCCCGGCCGGGGCCGCTGCCAAAGGTACAGTTGTGGATGCCAAACCTCTCGGCCGTTTTAAAGGCGGGGCGTTGCTGCAGCTGCAATTGACCTCGATCAATGTTCATGGGACAGATCGCGACATTCAGACCACGGCTATTTCGCAAACGGAGAAAGGCAAGGGCAAACGAACCGCTGTACTGGCCGGTGGTGGCGCGGGTTTGGGTGCCTTGATCGGCGGTCTGGCCGGCGGTGGGAAGGGTGCAGCGATCGGAGCAGCCGCAGGTGTCGGCGCGGGTGGAGCGGGTGCGGCTTTCACTGGCAATAAAGAAATTGTCATGCCGGCCGAGTCGGCTCTGACCTTCACCCTCTCGCAGGCACTGCAGGTAAAAGAAAAAGAGTAGATAGATTCGCAGATCGTTACAAACACTTAGGGCCTGGACGCTCGCTGTCGAGGCCTTATTTTCTGTCGGTAAGCTCAGTATTAAACTGTTACTACGTACATTGGGCACATCAAGGCCCCGCTGTTCTCTCTGGAGATCGCATGGCGACTGCTACTGCTCGGATTAATCCTCTCTCTTACCTCACAGATCAACTTAACGAACTGAAGACGAAAGGCACGTATTTTCGTCTGCGGGTGCTTGATGACGAGCAGGCGCCCGTTTGCACTTTCGATGGGAAGAAGGTCATCAATCTTGCCTCCAATAATTACCTGGGCTTGACCACACACCCCAAGCTGCGCGAAGCCGCACTCCAGGCTACGCGCAAGTATGGCGTGGGCTCAGGTGCCGTGCGCACCATCGCCGGCACGATGAAGATCCACATGGACTTGGAGGAGAAGATTGCCCGCTTTAAGAACGTGGAAGCATGCGTGGTGTTCCAGTCAGGATTCGCAGCCAATGCGGGAACGGTTTCCGCGGTGCTGGGCAAAGATGATTTCATCATCTCCGATCAACTTAATCACGCGTCAATCATCGATGGTGCCCGCCTGTCTCGCGCCAAGATTCTCGTCTTCAACCACAAGGACATGGCGCACGCAGAAGAACAATTGGCGAGCGTGAAGGATCAGTCCGGCAAAAAGTTGCTCATCACTGATGGCGTGTTCTCGATGGATGGCGACATTGGCCCGTTACCCGCGTTGTGTGATCTTGCGGAGAAATACGGCGCGATCATGATGGTGGACGACGCCCATGCTTCGGGGGTTCTCGGGCGCAACGGCCGTGGAACGATTGATCACTTCAGCGTGCACGGGCGGGTCGATATTCAGGTGGGAACTCTTTCCAAGGCAATCGGCGCACTGGGCGGGTACGTTTGCGGCACACGCGACCTTGTCGATTTTCTGTACCATCGGGCACGGCCATTTCTGTTCTCAACGTCCCATCCGCCCTCAGTCGCGGCGACCTGCATCGCAGCTTTCGACGTCCTGCAGGAAGAGCCCGAGTTAATGGAGAACCTGTGGAACAATACTCACTTTTGGAAGAAAGAACTGGGCCTCCTGGGTTTTGATATCGGCGGCAAGACAACGCCCGCGAGTGAAACGCCGATTACCCCAATTATCATTGGGGATGGCAGGCTGACTATGGATTTCTCGCGCGAACTGTTCAACGAAGGCGTGATGGGCACAGGCATCGCTTTTCCAACCGTGCCCGAAGGCAAAGCGCGCATTCGCACGATTATGACTGCAACGCACACCAAAGAAGAATTGCAGCAAGCGCTGGAAGTATTGGAGAGAGTTGGAAGGCGAATGGGCATTCTTGCCTGAATTCACTCTGTGAGACTGTTTAAGCCAGGTTTTCGGGCTGTGCAGAGCGAAAACCGGAAAAGCCAGCGGCAAAAGAGAGAGGCGGCACAGTATCAGAGACACTTGTGCCGCTCAAGCTAAGTCCAGGATTACGCGCGGGCTGCGACGGCCTCGGCCGCTGCTGGAGCCTTTACTTCTTCACCATTGGCCTTCTGGCCTGCCTTGCGGATATCGATACCACCCTTGAAGAACGCGCCATCTTCAATGGAAATGCGCGCTGCTACCACGTCGCCAGTAAGGGACCCATCGCTGCGGATATCTACGCGATCGCTGGCGGTCAGGTTGCCACGAACCTTTCCCAAGACCACGATTTCACGCGCATTGATGTTTGCCGATACCACGCCGTTCCGGCCCACAGTCACGCGATTACCAGCCAGGTTGATGGAACCTTCCACGCGCCCGTCGATATAGAGCGACTCCGATCCCGTCACTTCGCCCTTGATGACCAGCGACTTCCCGATTGTGGCTTGGTCTGCGGTACTGGCAGAAACAGCTCGCGGGGCCGCCGGAGCATCGCTTGTCGCCGACGTCACAGGTGTCGGCATTGCCGGGCGTTCCGGTTCAGCGGGCCGACCAGGAGTGATAGGAGTCTGAGTGGTGGGTTTCCACATGGCGCAAAATTCCTTTCCTTGGGATGGGATTAGCAGGTCAAAGCCGCATTTGCGTGACCAAACCGGATTCTACTCCCCAGCGAAGCGGCCGTCTTGTGGAAATTCTGTGGTTTCTGCAACTTTCCTGTGCTTTGCCAGGACTTTTCGAAGTGGGCCAGTGAGCTCGATGCGGGTAATTCCTGCCGCCCTCCGGCAGTTCTTATACGCCCAGCCTCGCTGCCTGCATAAGGCGTATCCTATTAACCAGGTTCTCTGCACGAAGAATGCTCACCGATTCTGCCATCCTCAAGAAAATTGAGCGCCAGCCCAAGCACCAGGCTGGTTACAAGCAATTGGTGCGAGAACTGGGAGTTCACGGAGAGACGCGACAAGAGCTTTCCGAGCGATTACAGAAATTGGTGAGCACCGGCCGGTTACGGCAGCTCGATTCCAAACGCTACGCAATCCCGCAGGCTGCTTCCGGTAAGAATTTTGTGGTCGGACATTTGAGCATGCATCGAGACGGCTTCGGGTTTGTAATTCCTGACGCCAGCTCTCTTGATCAGAGTATGAAAGCGCGCATCTCCGGTGACATCTTTATACCGCCCCCCTTCGTGGGTTCGGCTATGCACGGGGATCGAGTGCTCGTCGAGATTACAACGATTCGCGCCGATGGCCGCGCCGAGGGACGAATCCTGCGTCCTGTGAGCCGTGCGCATCCTACCGTGGTCGGCATCTTCCACTACAGCCACCGGCGAAATTTCGTCACTCCGATCGACCAAAAAATCACGCAGGAAATCACAATTCCACCTGGGATGGAATACCCAGAATCGATGTCGCCCGAGCCTGCTGTGTCGCACGTCGGCACCGAAAAAACGAAGGGCCGGAGGCACGACAAACGGCGAAGCCCTCACCGCGTCCTCGGTAAAGAAGCTGCGCGATCAACTGAGCTCGACAACTTAGAAAATATGGTGGTCGACGTTGAGATTAGCGATTGGCCGACAGCAACCCAGAGTCCGCGCGGGCGAGTCGTGGAAATACTTGGTTATGAAGACGATTTCGGCGTGGACGTCGAAATCATGATTCGCAAATTCCATTTGCCTCACCGCTTTTCTCCTGAAGTGCTCTCCGAGGCGGAGGCTGTGGAGCCCCTGATCTCGTCCTCTGAGGTACGAAAACGTCGGGATTTCCGCAATTTCCCGATCGTGACCATTGATGGCGAAACCGCACGCGATTTCGATGATGCAGTGACAGTCAGAAGACTGGAGAATGGCAACTTCGAATTGCAGGTCCATATTGCTGACGTGGCGCACTACGTACACCCTGGGTCGGCGATTGATCAGGAAGCGCGGCTTCGCGGCACCAGCGTTTATTTCCCCGATCGCGCCGTGCCTATGTTGCCCCTGGAACTATCAACAGATATTTGCAGCCTGCGTCCGAAAGTGGATCGCCTCGTTGTGTCGTGTGTCATGGAAATTGACCACCAGGGCGAAATCCTGGGTTATGAATTGTCCGAAGGTATCATTCTCTCGGCTGAGCGCATGACCTATACCGACGTAAACGCAGTTCTCGAAGGCGATGGCAGTTTGCGGAAACGTTATGCCGATTTGATTTTCACCTTCGAGCTCATGCGCGATCTCGCACTGGTCCTCCAGCGGAAGCGAGGACGGCGCGGTTCCATAGACTTCGATTTGCCGGAGCCGGTGATCGAATTTGATGAGTTTGGACTAATGAGAAGCATCGAGCGCTCCGAGCGGAACATTGCGCACCGCTTGATTGAGGAATTTATGCTGGCGGCGAATGAAGCCGTGGCCGGGCACCTGGAGAACAACGGCATACCCTCGCTCTATCGCATTCACGAGAAACCGGACGCCAAGCGGGTTTACGAATTCGAGATTATCGCGGCGACTTTCGGGTACTCGTTAGGTGTAGGGGCGTTACCGATACAGCGCATGCAACTCAAGACCGATCGTCGCGCGAGCTATGGCAGCGGCAAGCGCGCAAGGGAAATCGAAATTCCCAAGGAAGTCCACATAACGCCTCGGATGTACCAGAGGCTGACTCAAAAAATTGCGGGGAAACCGGAGGAGCGCATTCTTTCGTATCTCATGCTGCGATCTTTGAAGCAGGCACGATATTCGGAAGAGAATCGGGGCCATTTCGCTTTAGCTGCTCCCACGTATACGCATTTCACATCGCCGATTCGGCGTTATCCGGACTTAATCGTGCACCGGATCTTGAAAGATACTTTGCACACAGCCGACATTCCGGCACATGCTTCGCGCCGGCAGCCTGCCGTTGCCTCACCATCACCGTGGTCGACGCGTCCTAATGAATCCGCACATGGCCACACACTCGAGACCTCAACCGGCCCAATTTCGCTCGAAGAGCTTCATGAGATTGCGGAAGAATCCAGCCAATCCGAGCGCCGCGCCGACGACGCCGAGCGCGAATTGATGGAATGGAAAAAAGTGAAGTTCATGCAGGATCGCATCGGCGAAGATTTCGATGGCCTGATTACTAGTGTGACCAAGTTTGGCTTTTTTGTTGAGCTGACTGACCTCTTCGTAGAAGGCCTGGTTCCACTTTCTTCCTTGGCGAACGACCGCTACACCTGTAACGAAAACACACGCGAGATTATCGGGCAGCGCACGCGCAAGACTTACCGCCTCGGACAAAGGATTCGTGTTCTGGTGGACCGCATCGATCCGGTGGAAAAGAAAGTCCAGTTTGCGGTTTTGGAGAAGTGAGGTTAGTGTAAAATTTTGGTTGACCCCAACGTTGCATCGGTTTGGTGCGCGTTGCTTATTGTCGGGACGTGGCTCAGCCTGGTAGAGCACTCGCTTGGGGTGCGAGGGGTCGGCAGTTCAAATCTGCCCGTCCCGACCATTCTTTGTCCCGACGTGTCCCGGGGGCTTCAGCCAATCTTATAAGGACGAGCCGCGCTAAACTGCTGGCTCGCGATGAAGGCCAGACCACCTGTTCTGCTAGACTCCTCTCATGTTGGCCGATTATGCGGTAAGGGTGGAGCGTTCCCGCGGGCGCCGCTATCCCGAGCCTCCACATGCTTACCGCAACGACTTTCAGCGTGACCGCGACCGCGTAATTCACTCCCGTGCTTTTCGCCGGCTCGATTCAAAAACTCAGGTGTTCACGCGGCGCTACTCCGATCACTTCCGAAATCGCCTGACGCACACTCTGGAAGTCGCCCAGATCGCGCGTACGATGGCTGCCCAACTGCAATTGAATGTGGACCTCGTAGAAGCCTTGGCTTTGGTTCACGACGTAGGTCACCCGCCGTTCGGTCACGCGGGGGAAAAGGCCCTGGATTCGGCGATGCGCGAGCACGGTTTTTCCTTCGATCACAATCTGCACGCGCTGCGCATCGTTGAAGATTTCGAATTGCGCTATGCCGCGTTTCGTGGACTTAATTTGACTTTCGAGGTACGTGAAGGCATCATCAAACACTCACGCGATTACGATCCCGTGCTGTTTCCGGAACTAAGTGAGTACCTGCTGGATTTACGGCCTCCTCTGGAAGCCCAGCTCATCGATCTTGCAGATGAGGTTGCCTACACGGCCGCGGATCTCGACGATGGATTTGAGGCGCGCCTGCTCACGCTGGAAGAGATTCGTGACGGCGTGTCAGGGTTCGATTCTCTCTATCACGAGGCCGACAGCCGATGGCCTTCCGCAATCGAGAAACTCAAGTTCAATGAAGCACTCAAGCAAATGCTGGATTGTTTTGTAAGTGACTTAATCCGTAATACGCAGGCGAACCTCAAGGATGCCTGTGTGCACAGCCTCGAAGACGTACGAGCGCACAATCGCCGGTTAGTCGCATTTAGTGCGGAGATCGAGGGTCGACGCCGCCAGGCAAAAACCTTTCTTTATGATCACTTGTATTACAGCCCGGCGCTTGATGCAGAGAAGCGCCACGGAGAAAGGGTGATTCGGGAGCTGTTTGAACTCTGGATGGAGAAGCCAGATTACCTACCTCCCGCCTACCGCGAGAAGTCTGTACGGCAGCCTTTGCCCCGAGTAGTCTGCGACTACATCGCAGGCATGACGGACAACTACATTTATGAGCAGCACCAGAAGTACTGCGGAAGTGGAAATCGGTTGCAGAGCCAAAATCAGGCGATCTCAACTCGCCGCCTCTAACTCCTTTCATTGCAGTTTTTATATCGTCTTTCGTCAAAATTACCCTCGCTGGTGGCATTCTGAGAACCTGGCGCTGTTGTGAGCCAATAAAGTTGCTGTAAAATAAGTACTTAGTCGGTTTGGTTGCTTTGGCATGTGATGTGATGTGGAGAGTTGCGGAATGAGCGTCGAAAGATGCTTGGATCGACTGGTTTTGTGCCTTACCTGATACGACTTTTATCTAATTCGCGGCACGCCCGCCAAGGCGTGGATAGAAAGCTCCCTGACGGCTTCCTAATGGAGGAATTTGAGATGAAAAACCGTGCAGTTGTCGCGTTGCTCGTCGCTTTCGTGCTGGCTTTGCCGGCACTCGCGCAAACGGGCTCTAACTCACAAGATCAAACTACAGCCAGCCAGCCTGCGCAGAATACTGCTTCTTCCTCTGACCAGACTGGGACGAGCGCAACCGGTAAGCCGCTGCAGCCACCGGCACGCGAGGGCTTCTGGGGTCGCGTCAACCCCTTTGCCCGCAAGAAGTATGTGCAACGGCAGACGCAGCCGATTCGTGACCGGCTGAACGAACTCGATGAGCTCACTGCCGCCAACAGCAAAATGATCAAAGATGTCGATACCCGCGCACAGCAGGGAATTCAGCTTGCATCGACGAAGGCGAACGAGGCTGACCAGCACGCGATCGACGCGGGCAATAAGGCCCAACTGGCCCAGCAGACGGCCACGCAGGCGAGCAATCGTCTGAACACAGTGGAACAAGTGGTGGGCAACATCGATCAATACAAAGCCACCAATCAAACCGAAATTCGCTTCCGTCCCGGGCAGGCAGTGCTAAGCAAGAACGCGAAAGCTGCCCTCGACGATTTGGCGACCCCTCTGAAGAGCCAACGTGGCTACATCATTGAAGTGCAGGGCTTTTCTGCTGGCCGGGGTCAAACGGCAATTGCGACTTCGCAGAAGATGGCTGATTCAGTTGTTCGGTATCTCGTTCTGAACCATGACATACCGGTGTACCGCATCTACGTCGTAGGCATGGGGAATGCTCCGGTACCAAGCGCAACCACTGAGCAGCAGGGCACGACCGCAAAGCGCACGAGCGGCGGCCGCGTGGAAGTCAGTCTGCTGAAGAACGATCTGGAGCAGCTCGCTTCTACCAGCACACCAACTCAACACTGATCCGAGCTAAGGAGCCAGGCCTCCCAAGAGCCTCTCGCAAACGCGAGAGGCTTTTGTTTTTCTAGCGCGGATCAGTTTGCGCTGGCAGTTTCTTGCTTGAGCTTCTCGGCCTGGAAGTGGGTTACAAGAGCATCCATCAGGGGCTGAAGTTTGCCGTCCATAACTTCCTGCAGCTGGTGGATGGTCAGGCCGATGCGATGATCGGTGACGCGATTTTGTGGGAAGTTGTAAGTACGAATCTTCTCGCTGCGATCGCCGCTACCCACCATGGCTTTGCGTTCTTTGGCGAGAGCCTCCTGCTGCTTCTGCATCTCCATTTCATAGAGTCGCGAGCGCAGAACGCGCATCCCCTTTTCACGGTTCTTGATCTGTGATTTCTCGTCTTGGCAGCTCACCACGGTATTGGTGGGAATATGCGTGATGCGGACCGCAGAGTAAGTCGTGTTTACCGACTGCCCTCCCGGACCCGAGGAGCAGAAAGTGTCAATCCGAAGATCTTTGGGATCAATTTTAATGTCCACGTCTTCAGCTTCAGGCAAAACAGCGACGGTCACAGCCGACGTATGGACTCGCCCTTGCTGCTCAGTTTTCGGTACCCGCTGCACGCGGTGCACTCCACTTTCATACTTCAATCGCGAGTACACGCGCTCACCCTGAATCATGGCAATGACCTCTTTGAGGCCGCCAACGCCTGATTCTGAGGTCGAGAGCACTTCGACCTTCCAGCCCTGGGTTTCAGCGTAACGCGTATACATGCGGAACAACTCGGAAGCAAACAGCGTCGCCTCATCTCCTCCAGTCCCGGCACGGATTTCGAGGATCACATCTTTTTCATCATTCGGGTCTTTCGGAAGAAGCAGCAGTTTCAGCTCTTCTTCGACTTTGCCGATCCGGGATTCTAGTTGCTCCAACTCTTCCTGCGCGTAGGCCCGCATGTCGGGATCTTTTTCGTGGGCGAGTAGTGCCCGGCTGTCTGCGATTCCCCGTTTCAGATCCTTGTATTCCCGATATTTTTCCACTACGGGTGTGATTTCGCTATGCGCCTTGGCGGTCTTCTGGTATTTCGCCGAATCGTTGATGATCTCCGGCGACGCCAACGCCCGGGTCAACTCGTCATAGCGGGCTTCGATTTGGTCAAGTCGTTCAAACATGAGTAGATGCTCAGAAACTTTGGTTCTTAAACTTAGTGTGCGGTTGAAGGTATGCAGTTCGCGGGGTGAACCGCTAGGCGATTACCAGTTCGCCGCCCCGCTGTTTTTCTAAAGACATGGCCTGATCGAGGGCTGCGATCGCACATTCGGCTTGCGGATCAGATGGCGGCTGGGTAGTGATACGCTGCAGCCACAAACCGGGAGCAGTCATAAGGGCGAACAGTGATCCGCGATGTTTTGCCGCAAAGCGGATTATCTCGTATGCCAAGCCTGTAATCAGCGGCAGCAACGCAATACGTAAGGCAAAACGGGCCCAGAAAGTGGTTACCGGAAACAACATATAGACCATGATCGAAATGATCATAACGGTCATGAGGAAGCTCGTCCCGCACCGCGGATGATAGGTCGAATATTTCTGTACCGTGGCGGTTTCCAAAGGATCCCCATTTTCGAACGCAAAGACCGTCTTGTGCTCAGCTCCGTGATACTCGTAAACCCGGCGAATATCAGGCCACAGCGAAGTCGCCCAGATAAATACCAGGAACAGCGTGAGGCGAATTACGCCGTCAACCAGGTTGAACATGATCTGCCCACCTAGCGCCGGATCCACTTTCTTTAACTCCGTAGCCGCCAATAACGGCAGATACTTGTACATGAAAATGAAGAAACCGACCGAGAAGATGACGTTGACGGCTGCCACCCAGCCACTAATCTCCAGTTTTTTCTGCTCTGCGCTTGCCTTGTCTACCGGCTGCAACTCTTCAAGCGCCACATTGGCGGAGAACTTCAGCGCGCGAAAGCCTAGCGTCATAGCGTGACCTAGTGTGATCACGCCGCGAATTACAGGCCAGCCCATCCACTTGTGTTTTTCCGACAGACGGTCCAGGGGTTCGCTGTGAACCGAAACCTCACCGGATGGCTTACGGCAGGCGATCGCCCATGCGTGGGGAGAGCGCATCATAACGCCCTCGAGCACAGCCTGGCCGCCGACTAAGGTCTCTTCGCCGCCTTCCAGAACAGGTAAAAGCTGCGCCGCAACCAGGAAACGCCACCATGTTCGCAAAAAACGCATGCCGATTAGATGATCTCCAGGCTCGCCGCGAATCTAGTCTAGAGTATCGCATACCCCGGGGAAGTACCATAGGGGTAAGTCGCGGCAATCGGGAGGCTTATATCCATCTGGGCGATGATATGAAACGACTGGCCGAGGTGTGCGAACGCATCGCTGCCACGACCAGGAAGCTGGAAAAAGTGGCCATCGTCGCTGACTTTCTGAGGGCTCTGAAGCCCGAAGAAGCCTCAGCGTCCGCCGTCTTCCTCTCCGGGCGACCTTTTCCCGTCTGGGAGGAAACCACCTTGCAAGTCGGAGGTGCACTCCTATGGCGTGTGGTTCAGGAGCTTTCCGGCAAAAGTGAGCAACAGCTAACCGCCTCCTATAGGCAACTCGGCGACCTGGGTGCGGTGGCCGCGGAGATGTTGCCGGCAAACACAGGCGCCGCACAGCATAAGGGCGCGGTAACCCCTAAAGAGGTGCAAGAAAGATTTCGGCAGATTGCGGCTGCCCGAGGACCCGCCGCCAAAGGTGCGCTCGTACAGGAACTGTTTTCGCAAGTGTCGCCCCTCGAGGCCAAATACATCATCAAGGTCATGACGGGCGATTTGCGAATCGGCCTCAAGGAAAGCCTGGTCGAAGAAGCTCTCGCGAAAGCTTATGGGGCGACATTGCCCGAGGTACAGAAGGCCAACATGTTGCTCGGCGATATCGGAGAGACGCTTCGTCTCGCGATTGACGGCAGGCTGTCCGAGGCAAGGATGCGGCTTTTCCATCCTCTCGGCTTCATGCTTGCAAGCCCCGCAGCCTCCTCCGAAGAGGCCCTCGGCTATTTCCAGAATGCGTTAGTGGAAGACAAGTACGATGGCATCCGGGCACAGGCACACTGTTCCGGCGATGAAGTACGGTTTTTTTCGCGCACCCGCGATGACATAACGGAATCGTTTCCCGAGTTACCCGAGGCACTGGCCGGCCTCCCAAAAGATGCCATCCTCGACGGCGAGATCGTGGCATGGAGTTATTTGAATGCCGATACGGCGGAATCCGGCCGCGCGTTGCCTTTCAGCACCTTGCAGCAGAGGCTTGGGCGCAAGAAGGTCAGCGAGAAACTCATGCGCAACGTGCCGGTTGCCTATTTGGTATTCGACATACTCTATGACGGCGGTGAATTGTTGATCGATCGTCCCCTGCAGGAACGAGGAAAAGTGCTGGATGAACTACTCGCAGCAACACGAGTTCCGGCGCGGCGGCTGCTGGTGGGAACTCAGGGCCTCCTGGCCCTGGAGTCCGCAGAGCCTGTAAGGGCCGCTCAAGTATTGCGTGCGCCCGTTTTCCATGCGGCCTCCGCCGCAGAACTCGATCGGCTATTCGAAGAAGCGCAAGCGCGGGGCAACGAAGGATTGATGATCAAAGATCCTGAGTCTGTCTATACGCCCGGTCGACGCGGAAAATCCTGGCTAAAACTCAAACGCGAATTAGCGACGTTGGATGTTGTGGTCACGGCAGTTGAATACGGCCACGGGAAGCGCATTGGCGTACTCAGCGATTACACATTTGCCGTCTGGGATGGCGACAAGCTTGTGAATATCGGCAAGGCTTATTCAGGACTGACTGACACGGAAATTTCCGAGATGACCAAATGGTTCCTCGAGCACACGATTGAAGATCAAGGCTTCCGGCTCATTATCGAGCCAAAGATTGTGTTGGAAGTGGCATTCAACAACATGATGCGCTCCGACCGCCACAACAGCGGCTACGCCCTTCGCTTCCCGCGAATTGTGCGCCTACGGCCGGATAAGCTCCCGGAAGAGGCAGACACGATCGAGACCGCGAAGGAGATTTACGAAAGGCAGACGTGAGCGCTACGCATTTGCCAGTTGTCCTGACAAACGACATCGACAAACTGGCTGAAGGTTGACTGCCAAATGCCGAGTCGCTGGGCCTAGTGGCTACGGCCGTGTTCGCCCTCACTCACCGGGATCACGCATCCATGCGCCACTTCGCAGATTGCGTGCTCGAACTGGATAGTTGTGTGGTCAATACGAAACTGGGTGTGAAGGCGATCTCTTACGTCTCGTAAAATGCGCTCGCTGACCGAGGGTGGGATATCGGCAATCGAAATGTGGCAAGAAAGCGCGCGAGTTTCAGAACCAATGCTCCATACATGCAAGTCATGGACATCGTTTACCCCCTCGACCGCTCGGATGGTATTTTCTACAAGGTGCAACTCGACGCCCCGCGGTGTACCCTCCAGCAAAATATTCAGAGTCTCACGCACAATCCCAAAGCCTGACCACAAGATCAGAACGCCAATCCCAAAGGAAAGCGCCGAATCGATCCAGTCCTGACCGGTAGCCAGAATCGCCCACCCCCCCACAATGACGGCAGCAGTCGAAACCGTGTCTCCGATCTCATGCAGAAACGCGCTGCGAATGTTAACGTCATTGTCGGAGCGATAAAGCAGGAAGGCGATCACACCATTCATGATCACTCCTGCCGCCGCCACCCACATCATTACGCCGGCCCGCACATGTTCCGGATGCTGTAAGCGTCGGAAAGCCTCGTAGAAGATCAAGAACGACACCAGCACCAGGGACCCGGCGTTTACCAAAGCCGCCAACACACCCGCCCGGTGCCACCCGTAAGTTTTAGTTGCGCTGGGGGGACGCGAGTGCAAATAAACCGCCACCAATGAAAGAAGGAGCGCCCATAAGTCCGTCAAATTGTGACCGGCTTCGGAAAGCAGAGCCAACGAGTGCGCACGCACGCCCGCAACGACCAGAAGCACAATGTAGGCCACTGTCACGGCGAGCGAAACCTGGAGAACCCTGGAAGTTCTCTCGCCCGCCGAATGCCGGAAATGCAGGTGCATCTCCTCAAGTTTAAGGGGAGCTAGAGCAGGCTTCAAGACAGGAATGGCGATCCAGCGTGACAAATCACAGACCTCGCATTAATTCCATGCAATAGAATGTGCTCACATGAAGACGGCAGAGGTGGTAATCGTCGGCGGCGGAATTGTCGGCTCCAGCATTGCATACCACTTGACCGAAGCCGGATGCAAAGATGTTCTGGTGATCGAACGCGAAACCGCTCAGGGCAAGGGATCGACAGGTAAGAGCATGGGCGGAGTGCGAGCCCAGTTTTCCACTCCCATCAGCATCCAGATGTCGCTTTACTCGATTCCGTTCTACGCTTCCTTCGACCAGAGATTAGGATTCCCCGCCGATTATCGGCCACAAGGATATCTATTCTGCGCAACAAACGACCGACATCTCGCCTATCTTCGGGCGAACTATCAAAAACAAATTGAGTTGGGGCTGAAGAATGTCCGGCTGATTACAGCGGACGAGATTCGTGGCATGTTCCCACAACTTCGCGCAGATGACATTCTGGGAGGAAGCTTCTGTTCGACGGACGGCTTTGTTGATCCGTATAGCGCAATGATCGGTTTCATGTCGCGGGCTGCGGACCACGGCGCCACATTGTGGAAGCACACAGCGGTGACCGACATTCAACGCGACGCGCTTGGAGTTACCGGAGTTGAAACCACTCGCGGCTTGGTTGCAACCCGCAAACTGGTGAACGCGGCAGGCCCATGGGCGGCGGAAGTGGCCGCCATGGCGGGAGTAGAGCTTCCCGTCCAACCGCTTCGCAGAATGTTAGTGCCTACCGAGCCATTTGATGAATTTCCGCACACCGCACCCATGATCATCGACATGTCGACTGGATTCCACTTCCGCCCCGAGGCGTTGGGATTGCTTCTGGCGTGGAATGATCCGGAGGAGACGCCCGGCTTTAAGACCGAATTTGAGCCTGGCTTTATCGAGAAAATTTTGACCCATGCAGCGGATCGGGTGCCTGTGTTTGAAAATTTGTCGGTCAATCCGAAGCGAGCGTGGGCCGGACTCTACGAGATGACTCCCGATCATCACCCAATCATCGGCGAAGCTTCTGATGTGCCCGGCCTCTTTTTCGCCAACGGCTTCAGCGGGCATGGTGTCATGCATGCGCCAGCGACGGGAAAAATTGTTTCGGACTTGGTCCTCAGTGGCAGGACGGATCTGGTCGACGTTTCACTGCTGAGCTTCAACCGCTTCGCAGAGGGACGGATGATCGAAGAAACTGCCGTTTTGTAATGTCGGCGACGAAAAGATCCGCACGAAAAACGCGGGAAAAGAGCGCTTTCTAACTCAGATAGAATTCAGCGAGTTCCAGATCGGCTGGCGT
>Ga0187778_10000756_pt1 | contig 23088 bp, 22 predicted proteins | sample 1015_Q2_SP5_20_M_FD_132418 | JGI IMG/M metagenome (GOLD analysis project Ga0187778, IMG submission 132418) | Tropical peat soil microbial communities from peatlands in Department of Meta, Colombia - 1015_Q2_SP5_20_MG | ecosystem: Environmental > Terrestrial > Soil > Wetlands > Peat | place... | reverse complement strand
CCCGAAGTGGCGGGCCAAGGTTTCCATGCGCAGCCAGAAGACGCCGGGAAGCTTGTCGACCTGCAAGCCCAAGGCATCTTTGATTTGTGTGCTGGCGATCAGGATTGCGACGCCGTTGGTGAAGCCAATCACGATTGGTCGCGGAATAAACTTGACCGCAGTGCCCATTCCGGTGAGGCCCATGATCACGAGCAGTACGCCGGCCATCACCGTACACATAAACAGACCGTCAACGCCGTGCATGGCAACAATTCCAGCTACCACGACGACGAAAGCTCCGGTAGGCCCGCCAATCTGCGTCTTGGAGCCTCCCAGCAGTGAAATCAAAAATCCGGTGACGATCGCACAATAAATGCCGGCTTGCGGAGTGAGGCCGGAGGCAATGGAGAACGCCATCGCCAGCGGGAGGGCCACCAGGCCCACGGTGATGCCGGCGACGAGGTCGTGGAAGAGTTTGTTGAGGTTGTAGTCCCGCAAACAGAGGACAGACTTCGGAAGCCAACGTTCGTCAGGGAAAGCAATTTCCATTTTCCCATTATGCGCAATCGGCTTGCGTTGCGGTACAAAGAATTTATCGATGGAACCAATCGAGAGAACGTGTACCAGCGGGGGCTGCGCGGCGCGGTTGAAACTCCTGAATTAAATCCCGGCCTCGATGCGCGACCGTGGATCGAGATAATCGCGCAGTGCGTCTCCGATAAAATTAAACGCGAGCACGGCGAGCATCACGGCGGCTGCGGGAAATAATACGTGGTGAGGAGCATCGAAGAGGTGGGCGCGGCCATCGTTGAGCATGGTGCCCCAGCTTGCGGTTGGCGGGGCGACGCCCAGGCCGAGGAAACTCATCGTAGCTTCGGCGAGAATTGCACCCGCCATACCGATGGCGGCTTGCACAATGACCGGCTGAATGATGTTGGGCAGAATGTGGCGCACGATGATGCGCAGGTCGCTGGCTCCGAGAGCGCGGGCGGCTTCCACAAATTCGCGTTCGCGCACCGCCAAGACCTGGGCTCGCACCAGCCGGCCGTAGCCAACCCATCCTCCGAGCGAAAGCGCCAGCACTAGATTGAAGATTCCCGGCCCGCGAAAGGCGACAAAAGCGATGGCCAGCAGGATGCCGGGAAACGACAGGAAGGCGTTCATCACGACCACGTTGACGAAGCGATCGACGCGGCCGCCGTAGTAGCCGGCGATGGAACCGACAATGAGGCCCAACGCCAAAGAACAAGCCACAACGCAGCTTCCCACGAGCATGGAAATGCGCGAGCCATAGATAAGGCGGGAGAGAATGTCGCGGCCGAGCTCGTCAGTGCCGCACCAGTGGGCAGAAGATGGAGGCGAGAGGCGAGCGGGCAAGTTGATGGATGCCGGATCGTAAGGGGCAATCCACGGGGCAAAAAGAGCGAAGAGCACGAAAATGATGACCAACACGAGGCCTGTGGCCGCCAGTGGATTGTGGCGGGCGGCACGAGGGAGCGAGATGGCAAGGGTGGCCAATGTTCTTTAGAGCAAGCCTAACAGCGGGTCCCTCGACTCCGCATCGGGATTCGCGAGCGAATCGCCATGCTGCGCTCGGGATGACAAATAGAAAGGGGTCATTTCACTGCCTAATCCTCGGGTTTACCACCGAGTACAGCAAATCCGTCAGGAAATTCACGGCGACATAGGTCAATCCGATCGCGAGAATGCATCCCTGCACCAGATAGTAGTCGCGATTGCCGATGGCCTGGATGGTCAAGCGGCCGATTCCGGGCCAGGAAAAAATGGTCTCGGTCACGATCGCACCCGCCAGCAGCGCCCCAAACTGCAATCCAAGCACGGTGATGACAGGGATCATTGCATTGCGCAGGGCATGACGATAGACGGCCGTGCGCTCGGGCAATCCTTTGGCGCGGGCGGTGCGAATGTAGTCCTGGCCAAGCTCTTCGAGCATGGAAGTTCGAACCATGCGGGTGAGGATTGCCGCCAACGCGCTGCCCATGGTGATTGCTGGAAGAACCAAATGGGCGAGGGTTCCGGAACCAGAGACTGGCAGCCATCCCAGCTTGATGGCGAAGAACAGAATCAGAATAGGACCGAGGGCGAAGTTCGGAAAAGACAAGCCAAATAAACTAATCACGCTCAGCAGCCGGTCATCCCATCGGTTGCGCCTTTGTGCCGAGCGCACGCCAGCGGGGATCGAGAGCACGATGGCAACAAACAAAGATGCCAGCGTCAGTTGCAGGGTGTAAGGATAACGCTGGACGATAAGGCGTGCGACGTTCTGGTTGAAGCGTAAGGACGGCCCAAGATCGCCATGCAGCACTCCATTCCAATAATGAAGATATTGTTGTCCGAGCGGAACATCGAGGCCGTAAGCATGACGGGCGGCTTGTACGTCGGCGGCGGGAGCTCCTTCGCCGAGCATTTGCAGAATTGGGTCGCCGGGTATCAGATGTATGAGGACAAAAACGACGGAGACGATGAGCCAGACCACGGGAAGCATGTAGAGCAGGCGAAGAGCGAGATAGCGAAGCACGATTCTCAGTTCTCAGTGGTCTGTGGTCAGTGATCGAGTTCTCAGCCAGCTTTTCCTACCGCCGCGGATTGTATCTTCTCGATCCTCACCTTCGCGATGCGGTGAGCTTCCATCTCCTCCACCGTGAAACGGTGGCTCTCATACTCAAAGCTGTCGCCTGGGTTGGGAATCCGCTGCAGGCGGGCGAGCACAAAACCGGCCAAAGTCTCAAAACCAGCATCCCGCGGCAATTCGAGCTGATATTGCGACTCCAGGTCACGAATGCTGACCGAGCCATCGAGGACGAGTGCGACATCTCCTTCCAGCACCGCTTGCTCTGGTGGCGAGATATCAAATTCGTCCTGAATCTCACCCACCAACTGTTCCAGAATGTCTTCGACGGTAATAACGCCGGCCGTCGAGCCGAATTCGTCTACCACCACCGCGAGGTGACGTTTGCGGTCTTTGAACTCCTCCAGCAGCTCGGTCAAAACCTTGGTTTCGGGAACGACCAGCACGTCGCGCATAATCTGGCTGATCTTCATGGCCGAAATGCGGCCGGCGATTGGCTGCACCGGCGTGGCGGTTAGCCGCAGGCGTGTCCAGCGCATCAGGTCTTTGGAATAGAGCACGCCGATGATGTGCTCGGGACCGCTTTGCGGGTCATAGACGGGAATGCGGGAGTGCTGCTCCTCGACCACTCGCGACAGGGCCTCGTCGAGCGTCAGATCGCCGGGCAAAGAGAAGATGTCGGGCCGGGGTACCATCACTTCGCGGACGGTGATGGTCTCCAGTTCCAAGGCGTGGTGGATCATTTCTTCCTGAAACGGGGGAATCTGTCCGAACTGGCGACTGGCCGTGACAATGAGCTTGAGTTCGTCCGGCGAATGCACAGGCCCCTGCCGCAGCTTGCGCGAACCAAACAGGCGAAGCACCGAACCGGCAGCCGTATTCATGATGAAGATGAAAGGCCGGGCGATGGTGAGAAACACGTCCATGGGCCCAGCCACCGCCAAGGCAACCTGCTCACCGCGCTGCAGGGCCAGGGACTTTGGCACTAACTCCCCCAAGACCACGTGCAGACTGGTAATCAGAATGAAGGCGATGGTGATGGCGATGCCATGCGCGTAGAGGGCAGCATGGGGGACCTGTCCAATAAACTGTTCGACCATCCTGGCCAGCAGCGGTTCACCCACCCAGCCGAGGGTCAGGCTCACTATGGTGATTCCCAGCTGAACGCCGTTCACGACTTCGTCGAGGTTACGGTGTAATCTCTGGACGATGCGGGCGCCGATGCGGCGGGCTTCGATCAACTGTTGAATTCTGGTGTCGCGCACACTAACCAAGGCAAACTCGGCGGCAGCAAAGAACGCGTTCGCGGCGACCAGCAGCAGGATGAGAAACACCCGCAGCAGCACATGGCCGATCATGAATGGCTAATTCTAACATTTCAAGGGAGTTTTATATTTCCTCGCGGACAGAACGTTGATAAGATAGTTTTCAATCTGGAACCGTGACTTCACGATTTTCCCAGGATGTTGCCTGATGTCTTCCAGGAGTTCTGAGCAGATTCTTGCTTTCATTTGCAGATTTGCCCGGTCTAAGTGTTAGGACAACGTACAAATGCATGAGATCTTAGGAACCAGGTGCGCGTCAGTTACGTAATAAACATCGAGCGCGGAACAGAGCAGGGAGGCAAACATGAACGGTAACGGCAATGGTAAGAAGAAACGGCGTAAACGGATCATCATTATCAGCGTCGTTGCCGTGGTGGTACTGATCTTTGCCGGAGCGCTTATCGCATTTAGTCGTGGCGGTACGAAGATCGATCCCAGCAAGCTGGCGAAGGTGGAACGGGGTGACCTGGCAAAGAGTGTGGTGGCGACCGGCAAAGTGACTCCGATCACCAAAGTTGAGATCAAGTCGAAGGCCAGTGGCATCGTGAAAAAGCTTTACGTGGAATATGGGGACATGGTCAAGAAGGGACAGCTGCTGGCACAACTGGATAAAGTTGAGATTGAGGCGCAGGTTGAGCAGTCACGAGCAGCTTTGCAGGCGGCGGAAGCCAATCTGGCCAGTTCGCAAGCGGATTATGAGCGGGCCAAAGTCGATGCAGAAGGGCCGGATGTCCCCTTGTTGAAAAGGCAGTACGAGCGTGCCGTGGAAATGGCTAAGGATGGGGTAGTGTCCGCGTCCTCTCTCGACGACGCCGATAAAAACTACCAGATGGCACTCAATAAACAGAATGTGGGCAAAGCCCAGGTAACGGTATTGAAGGCAAAGATCGCCCAGTCGCAGGCGGAGTTGGCGCGGGACCGAGCTAATCTGAAGCAGTTGGAAGAGCAATTGAGTTATACCGACATTGTTTCGCCGATCGATGGCATCGTTCTTTCGCGCGACGTGGAAGTCGGGGATGCGGTGAGTTCGATCCTGGTTCTGGGTTCCTCCGCCACGTTGGTGATGACTCTAGGCGACACGAGCGAGGTATACGTTAAAGGGAAGGTTGATGAGAGCGATATCGGGAAGGTTTATCTCGGTCAGCCGGCCCGAATCAAAGTGGAGTCGTTCAAGGACAAAACCTTTAATGGCAAGGTGACGAAAATTTCACCGATGGGCGTGGAAAAAGATAACGTGACGACGTTCGAGGTGCGTGTCTCGATCAATAATCCTGGCGGTGAGCTTAAGGCCGAAATGACCGCGAACGCAGAGATAATTCTTGAAGAGCACAAGAACGTCCTGCAGATTCCGGAAGGCGCGATTATCTACGACAAAGATAAGAAGGCGTCGGTCGACATACCGGATCCGCGGGCCAAGGATGGTATGAAGAAGATGGCTGTGAATATTGGTATCTCGAACGGAGCGAAGACCGAAGTTTTGAGCGGATTGAAGGAAGGCGATGAAGTCGTGTTGCAGTGAGGGCGCGCAGCTTTGCCGGATAACTAGCAGTCGCTAATGTCATCCCGATGCGCGGTGCGCGCGAGGGATCTTACGAAAAGCACAAAACCACCACAGGCGCACGCGGGACTGACAATCCTGTATACGCCACCTGCAGTACAAGCCGCCGTAGGATCCCTCACCTGCTAGTGCCGGTCTCGGGATGACATGAAAGGGAGTGGACCGGTTCATGGGCAAAGCTACGCAGCCGTGATAAATCAGCATCTCAAACGACTGCGGCGGGCGACTCGATAATTGAGGACTTTGGGTGCGAGGCGAGCGGCAGTCGAATTTCCACCAGCAATCCACCTTCCGGGCGGTTGATAGCGCGTACGCTGCCGCCGTGAAGGGAAACCGCTCTGGCGGTGATGGCCAGACCCAGACCCGCGCCTCCTGTCTGGCGGCCGCGGGCATCATCAATTCGATAAAAGGGACGAAAGAGTTTTTCGAGCGCGTCTTCGGGAACACCGGGTCCTGAGTCAGTTACCCGCACAACGGCCTGGGATCCGCCGGAGTCTTCTTCGGTTTCCAGCCGAATACGAACCGAGGTGCCTTCCTCGGTGTAGCGAATAGCATTGCGCACCACATTCTCAATGGCGCTGTGAAGCAGGCTGGGGTTGCCGCTGACCACGCACCCGGCAACGATCTCGACTTCCACCTGGCAATGGCGGTTTTGCGCTTCGAAGGCGGCATCCTTGGCAATTTCCTGAATGAGCTGCTCTAGATGCACGGGAGATTTCTCGAGAGAATCGCCGCCCGATTCGAGCCGGACAAGCGTGAGCAGCCTCTGGATCATCTCGTTGAGCCGACTGGCCTCGCGGTCAATGCGATCCAGCGCGCTGCTGGCATCGTCGCCGCTTCGTTGCCGGGCCAATTCCAGGGCCACGCTGAGGCGCGCCAGGGGAGATCGCAGCTCGTGCGAAATGTCGGTGAGCAGCCGCCGTTGCGCGCTCACCAAGGTTTGTAGACGCTCGGCCATACGATCAAAATCGCGAACCAATTCAGCGGTTTCATCGCGGCGGGTCGAGCCGGGGATGCCGGCACGGGCAGTCAAATCTCCTGATGCCAGCTTTTGAGTAGCCGCGCGCAGACGAACGATGGGGGCTGTGAGGTACCGCGCCAGGACGTAACAGACCAAGCCGGAGGAAATAATGCCGATGAGGATGCCCAGTCCCGGCACACCATGAATGCCGAACGGACCGGGTGGCTCGGGCGGCAGCTCTGTGATGAGCGTGTAATGGTGTCCGTCTGCTGCGCTCATGGAGGCACGCAGGAACTGCGGCGGCCGAAACCTTCCCCAAAAAGTATCGGCAGTCCGCATTTCTCCGCGCTGAGCGCGAGCGACCCAATCCGGAGGTCTTCGACCCAGGATGTCCTTACCTTGGTCGTCGAGAACGAAAAGGCGCACGTGGTGGGCGTCGTGGATGCTTCTCAGATAGCGCCAAGCGGCGGCCTCCCCACCCGCTTGGTAGGCCTGGACAGCTTCGCTGAGGAATTTCGGTTGTTGGGCCTGCAAATCAAACAGGTCGTGGGAAGGCCGCAGGGCCGAGGCAACCAGAATGGCAAGGATGAAGAACAATGCATGTGCGATCCAATAGGAGACGAAGATTTTGAGGAATAAGCTCTTCACTCTTCGCTCCTGCCTGTCTCGCGCGGATGAGCGAAAATGTAGCCGACGCCGCGCACGGTCTTAATGTGGTCCGTGCCGTTATCGGAGTCGCCCAATTTCTTGCGGACTTTACTGACATGCATGTCGATACTGCGGTCAAAGGGAGAAAATTTGCGGCTCAGAACCTCATCCACCAGGCGCTCGCGGGCAACGACGCGTCCGGCTTCCCGCAACAATACATGGAGCAAATTGAATTCGACTGAAGTCAAATCGACGGGTTGTCCCTTGTGCAACACGGTTCGCGTGGCCGGATCGAGATCGATGTCGCCGACGTGCAGAGCTTCGGGAATACCTTCGTCCGCAGGTTTTTCGCTGGGCTGGGCACGCCGCAAAATGGCCCGAATCCGCGCCACCAGTTCCCGCGGATTGAAAGGTTTGGGGAGGTAATCGTCGGCGCCGATCTCCAGCCCGACAATACGATCGACATCCTCGCCTCGCGCGGTCAACAGTAGAACCGGAATGCGGGAGGTACTGCGAATTTTGCGGAGCACATCAAAACCATTCATGCCAGGCAACATCACGTCCAGCACGATCAGCCGGTAGTTGCCGCTGAGGGCACGCTCCAGGCCGCGATTGCCGTCGTAAACAGCTTCGGTCTGGAATCCTTCCGGCTCGAGATACTCGCCCACCAAAGAGCAAAGCTCCACGTCGTCGTCGATAACTAAGATGCGATCCACTGGCTTCATATCACTTCTATAACAAACGGCTGAAAGCGCCGGTAAAGAATTGTCAAACCGGCGCTTGGCCGCATTTACAAAACTTTACTCCGGTTGACTGACAATTTACTACCAGCCCGCGGGAAAAGTGTTCATATCTACATACACACGCACTCCGAAGTCGGAAAGGGAATGGGTGGAAGGAGCAAATTATGAGATTTAGTCGCATGAAGATTTTCGCTGGAATGCTGGCGGCGTTGCTGCTTGCAGGCACAGCGATTGCGCAAGGCCCACACGGCCGTGGTGGAGATTTCTTTGGGCCAATGTTGGGGGACATGACCGACATCCTCGATCTGACGGACGCGCAGCAGGCGCAGATCAAGCAAATACACGAGAATGCCCGACCAGCGATGAAATCGCTGATGCAGCAGGAACATCAGAGCCACCAGGCGCTGATGCAGCTCATCACTAGCGGCAGCTTCAGTGAAGCTGCGGCCAAGAAGATCCTGGATCAGGAATCGACGGTCCACGAACAACTCGCATTGCAGCACGCGCAAACGTCGGCGCAGGCCTACCAGGTGCTCACCGCGGAACAGAAAACCAAGCTGGCCCAGGTGATGGCAAGGCGCCAGCAACGCATGCAGCAGCACATGCTGGAACATTCGCAGGAAGTGGCGCCACAGTAATCCTCATTTCGAGGGGGCGAGTGCCGGCATCTGATGCAGAGGCAAGGTGCCGGCGTTCGAAGCTTTAAAAGGAAGAGAGGTCGTATTTTGGCGAGCGCAACCATAACCGGCAACCTGGTCGACGTAATTGCCACCGAAATGGCTTCCGGAGTGGAGCGGGCGGTGGAGTGCTGGATGTCGCAAGTCGAACAAGCTTTGACCGATGTCCACCTGACCTCACTTGGCAGGCTGCAAGCGGCACGGCAAATCGTCGAGAAGTACAAGCAGCTGACGGGTAAGACAGAGTTGAAAGGACGGACCGCATAAGAACATCGCAGGAGACTTTATGAATCCTGACGCACTTTACTCTTATTTGATCGACCTGACGTGGTTCTTTCTTACGAGTTGGATAGTATTGCTGGCAACTGCTTACGTTATGGCGTTTAACGACAATTGGCTTCAAAGAATTACGAGAGGGCTTAGGTAGACACAGCAATTGCGCACGTTTGTTCCTGGGCTTGTTTTCCTGTCTGGATGCAGGGCAGTACTCCGAAACTGAAGCTGGTGCTGGTAGAATCGCATCTACTACAAGCACATGCTGCCAAAGAGCCTGCGCCCTCTTTTTCCTTATCTGAAGAAATACCATCGGAGCTACCTGGTAGGTACGCTCTGCATTTTCCTGCATAACGGAATCTGGATTTTGTTCCCGCTGGTCATCCGCCGAGCCATCGATGACTTGCATCTGGGAGTCACGCGGCAGAAATTGCTGACCTACGCCTTGCTTTTACTGGCGGTCGCGGGGGCGAAGGGCATTTTTCAATTTCTGACCCGCTGGATATTGATCGGAATTTCCCGCGAGATCGAATTTGACCTGCGCAACGATCTGTTCCGCCACCTGGAGAAGCTGTCGTATTCGTTCTATCAGCGCACGCGCACCGGCGACATTATGGCCCGGGCGACGAATGATCTGAACGCCGTGCGCATGTTGCTCGGGCCGGCGATCATGTATTCGGCGAATACAATCGTTTTCACCGCCGGCGCCCTGGCGTTCATGCTGTCGATCAGCCCCAAGCTGACGATGTATGCCTTCCTGCCGCTGCCGGTTGTGAGCATTACTATTCAGTATTTTGGGCGGCAAATTCACGAGCGCTTCGAAAAGATTCAGGCGATGTTTTCGGATATCTCGGCACGCGCACAGGAGAACTTTTCCGGTGCGCGGGTCATTCGCGCGTATGTACAGGAAGAGGCGGAGATTGCGGCTTTTGAGGGCGCTAACCGCGAATACATTGGGCGCAGTCTGAAGCTGGTGCGGTTGATGGGCATGCTCTGGCCAACGCTGGAAATCATGCTGGGGTTTGCCATCGTACTGGTGCTCTGGCTGGGTGGGCGCGAGGTGCTGCAGGGACAGTCAACTGTAAGATTGATGTCGTACTTACGAAGCATCACGACGCTGCATCTTGACGGACCCATGACCCTTGGCGACTTTGTTGCGTTCAACACCTACATGGTACAGCTCACCTGGCCGGTGATTGCATTGGGATGGGTGATCAACATCTTCCAGCGTGGCACGGCATCGATGGGACGGATCAACGAAATTCTGGTCGAGAAACCGGAGATTGCGGATAGTGCCGAAGCTTCAAGGGCGGCGGCGGACAAGAATGTCCGCCCTACACCGATCGAAGGCGGGATCGAGTTCCGGAACCTGAATTTTGCATATAACGGCACGCCTGTGCTGCATGACATTAACCTGCGAATTCCTGCAGGCAGCAGCTTGGCCATTGTCGGTCCGACGGGATCGGGGAAGACCACGCTGGTGAGCTTGATTCCTAGAATTTACGATGCCGCGCCAGGTGCGGTGCTGATCGATGGCGAGCCGATCCGTGAATATCCGATCGAATTTCTGCGAAAGAATATCGGTTTCGTGCCCCAGGAAACTTTCCTGTTCAGTGAAAGTGTGCGCGAAAATATCGCGTTCGGAGTGCTGGGAGCGGAGGATTCCGAAGTGCGGGCGGCGGCGCAGGGAGCCAGCATTGCCGAGGACATCGAAAGTTTTCCTGAGCAATACCAGACCCTGGTTGGCGAACGTGGGATCACGTTGTCTGGCGGGCAGAAGCAGCGCACAGCGATCGCACGCGCTCTGATTCGCAATCCCCGCATTTTGATCCTGGATGACGCGCTTTCGAGTGTGGATACGCACACCGAGGACAAGATCTTGAATCATTTGCGCGAAATCATGGCAGGGCGAACCACGATTTTTATCTCCCATCGCGTCTCAACCGTGCGGAATGCCGATATGATCGCCGTTCTGCACAGTGGCCGGATTGTTGAGCTGGGCACACATGAGGAGTTGCTGTCCAGAAACGGCTACTATACCGACCTGTACAACAAGCAATTGCTGGAAGAGGAACTGGCCGAGGTTTAAAGGATTCACCCTTCAGCTGCCGTGACAATTCTGCCTCGCGCAGGTTGTAATAATCAATCTCAAGCTCATGAGACGCCTCGTAATCCCGGAGCTTCTCGACAGCGATTGCGGCACAGCGAATGAAATCGCGGCTGCGCTATCTGATTTGCGGCGCATTAATCAATGGTTTGGCGGGATTGCAACCACACGATCGTTGATTCAATGTGTTGCGTTACAGACTGAAGCTCGGCAGCTGTCACTCCTGGAAATCGCATCTGGCGCGGGCGACGTACCGCAACAAGCAAGCGAGCGGCTCAAGAGGGCTGGAGTTCAGGTAGAAGTTACATTACTGGACCGCGCCAGCTCTCATCTCAAAGCTCGCAGCAACGGACTACGTGCCACTGCTGGTGACGCGCGCTTGCTTCCTTTTGCTGACGCCAGTTTTGATCTGGTTTCCTGCTGCCTGTTCGCGCATCATCTTGCCCCGGAAGAGTTGTTGCAATTTGTGAACGAGGGATTGCGAGTGTGCCGCATCGCAGTTCTGATCAATGATCTGATCCGGCATCCGCTGCATTTGGGGTTGGTTTATGCGGGATGGCCACTGTATCGCAGCCGTCTGACCCGGCACGATGCTCCGGCGTCAGTGCGGGCGGCTTATACGTCCGATGAGATGCTACGAATCCTTGAACAGACGGATGCTGCACGCATCAGCTTAAGCCGGCATTACTTGTTCCGGATGGGAGCGGTGTTGTGGAAATGACGTGCGACCAGCTAAGCGCGAACGCTGCTGGTTGAAATCGGTTATGTACGATCTGATTGTTATCGGCGGCGGACCGGCGGGGACATCGGCGGCAATCACAGCGGCCCGAACCGGCGCGCGTGTGTTGCTGCTGGAGCGCGGACGGTTCCCGCGGCACAAGGTTTGCGGCGAGTACGTTTCTTCCGAGGCTTTGAGTTTACTGGGTGAACTGCTGGATCCAGGCTGTGTAGCAGTTTTAGGGAACGCACTTCGGATCTCACGAACGCGTCTTTTTCTGGATGGACGGATTTTGCGGGCATCAGTGGAACCTGCCGCTGCGAGCATTACGCGTTTCGACCTGGACCGGGCACTGTGGAACTCTGCAGAAGGAAGCGGCGTGACCGCCAGGCAGCAGGTGACCGTACAGAAGATCTCCAGGTCGAGCGGCTTTCTGGTTTCTACGTCAGCTGGGGAGTTTGAGGCCCGTGCGGTGGTGAATGCGTCGGGGCGCTGGTCGAACCTGAGCGCCTCAGCGCACGGCAATGGTGATGCGCGATCAAAATGGATTGGCCTGAAGGCACATTTTGCTGAATCTTCTCCATCCGCCACTGTCGATCTTTACTTCTTTGAGGGCGGATATTGCGGTGTCCAACCTCTGAGTGAAGGCTCGGACTGGGCTCCAGGGCGGATTAATGTTTGTGCCATGGTACGTGCGGAAATCGCGTGCAAGCTGCCAGATGTATTTGAGCTGCATCCCGCGCTGCGCGAGCGCGCCACTCAATGGCAGCCGCTCATGGATCCCATCAGCGCGGCGCCGCTGTTGTTCCGGCAGCCCCGGGCTGTGCAGGATGGGATCCTGCTGACAGGAGATGCCGCCGGTTTTGTAGACCCATTTGTGGGCGACGGGATTTCGCTGGCCTTGCGCAGCGGCGCGCTGGCGGCGCAATGTCTTGAGCCCTTTTTCCGTGGCGGTGTCTCACTGGAACAGGCTCTGCGGCGGTATGGGGAAGAGTATCAGGGACAGCTTGCAGCCGTGTTCTGCTCGGCATCCAAAATTCGTCGAATCTTGCAATGGCGGCCAATCATGCGGCGTCCAATTGTTTCGTTGTTGTCGAATTCTCCCGCAGCCGTCGGCTATTTGGTGAGGAACACGAGATAAGGGCTTAGCGCACGACCAGCACTTCGCGGACGTTGTCACGGGTGAGGAAAAACTTGATCGAAGAGAAATCGCGGAAGAGATTCTCGATGTGGCGATTATTGAAAACACGCTGCAAGCGGAAACTCTTTTGTATGGCAGTATGGACCGCGCCGGTCGGGCCTTTCCGCAAATCCCGGCGTGCTTCGATGGGCTGTGCCTCGAGCATGTCATGGCCCACGATGTGGTAGCGATAACAAGGCGCATCGGGTCCAGCCTCGCGCGTATGGAAGAATGCCAGTAACACGCCCGCGGGCTTGGTCATGGTCCATAAACGCCCAACCACCGGCTTAACTAAACTTTCGTCCAGGTAATCAGCTAAATTCCAGCAAAGTACAATATCGAACTGGGCGGAAGAATATTGCAGATTTTCAGCCAGGAACTTTTTTTCGTCCAGAACGCGCTGGCCTTGGTCATCTTTGGTGACCAGGGAAGGATCGGTGGAAGCGTCCAAAAGATCTTCGCTGTAAATCTTATGCCCACGTTCGGTGAGATAACGAATGTTCGCGGCGGAAGTGTAACCAATGTCCAAAACGCAGAGGGGATCTTCCGATTTCAGCAAACGGGCTAACTCTGCCAGTCCGCTGGAACGACGGCTTGACCGCTGGACGGCCTGGGCAGGATTATCGCGAGAGGCCGGCCCAGTGGAACCGCGAAATAGCTTCATGAAGCCGTTTGTCACCGATGACATCGAAAACGCCTGATAACTAAGTAGAAACAGTTATCCAAATCAATCATAACGCGCGCTTGCAGTGGAAGTAGGGAAAACATCTAGGGTTTGGTTACCGTCGTGCTCGAATGTGAGGACGATGCGCCCGCTCCGCTGGCCATTTTAGCCGACGTGCCGGGCACGGAAGCTGCCGTGCTTTTTACCTCGGGCTTAGATTCGGCCGCTTTGGTCACTGCCGGCGAAGCCGGTGTGGCATCCCTTTGAATGTCTATCTTGCCCTTGAAGTAGGCGCCTTCCTCAATCGCCACCCTTTGGGTGAAAAGGTCGCCCGTGGCCACTGCCGAGCTCCGCAATTCAGTCCGCTCGCTGGCTCGGACGTTCCCCTCCAGTTTTCCGTGTATTACAACTACCTTGGCGTGGATGTCGGCGCGGACTTTGCCATTCGGACCAATCACCAAGTTATTGCCTTCCAACTTGATGCTGCCCTCGACCGAGCCATCTACGTATAGATCTTCGCTGCCCGACAATTCTCCCTTAATAATGACAGACTTACCGATATGAGCAAATTCCGCGCTTTTTGGCGTTTCCATACTTCCGTCTCCCTGTTGTGCGCCTGCGAATTGAGTAGGAAACTGGATTCTAACCCATCTGCCAGATTCCCGCCCGACGAAAAGGGGAATTTCGACAAGCAGGGGTAGAATCTTACTGTGCGGTTTGGCATGGGGTTTGCCAGCGTTGATACAACAGCTCGTTTCCATGATCTCGTCTAAAGTTGCGTAAGTGTGGGACTCAACAACCATGGGACCCAGAATTGCAATTCTGACAACTCTGGTTTTACTCACCAGCGGGCTCGCAGCTGCTCAGGAACAAGCAGCATCTGTACCGCTTTCGCAGCTGGTGAGAGAGACGGTGGAAAACGAGATTCGATCTAACAACGGTAATGCCAGGTTTATTTTCAAGGATTACAAGCAAACTCCTCACGGCTCCCAGGTAAAGCTCATCGTGGAGACAGTGCAGGGCACTGCCGGAATGCTTGTGGCGGAGAATGGGAAGACACTCACCCCGCAACAGCAGCAAGCTGAGGAGGCCCGCTTGAATGGGCTGGCGCACGATCCCGCGGAATTGCGGAAGAAACAGAAGTCGGAACGTGAGGATGCTGAGCACACCAACCGGATCATGAAAGCATTGCCTGATGCTTTCATCTTCCAGCCCGACGGGAAGGAAACCGGAACGGAGGGGATTGGCAATACAGGTGACGAATTGGTGCGTTTGAAATTCCGCCCCAATCCCAAGTACAGTCCGCCAACTCATACCGAGCAGGTGCTGACCGGCATGAGCGGGTATGTGCTGATTGACGCCAACCGGAAGCGCATTGCCAAGATCGATGGCACGCTGTTCAAAGAAGTTGGTTTTGGATGGGGAATCTTGGGCCGCTTGGATAAAGGCGGGCGGTTTGTGGTTCAGCAGGGAACGGTAAAAGGTAATTACTGGGAAATCACACGGATGGATTTGTCGTTTACGGGTAGAGAACTCCTATTCAAGAAACTACTAATCAAGTCCAGCGAGTGTTTCAGCGATTTTCGGCCTGCCCCGTCCGACTTGACCTTTGCCCAGGCGGTTGAGTTTCTGAAGAAGCAGGAATCCGAATTAGCAGAAAATCATCAGCAAAGCGGCGCAGAGAACCACGATCCACGATAAGTAGTAACCCACTTTTGATCACCGGCGTGCTCTGCCCGGATCTACTTGGCCGCTGCAATTGCCTCGAGCTGGCGAAGGTGATTCAGGTCGTGCCCCGCCATGGTTTCCAGCAAAACCTTGAAAGTCATGGTGCCGCGCTCGGGATGGGTCACCGGTTTTGAAAAGGTCGCCGGCGGAACATTCTTGAGCAAGGCGAGGTTCCAATGCCGGAGTGCTGAGAAGGTATCTACGGCGGCCGCTCCTGACAAATCTGGCGAAGAATACGCGCGCGCCCAAGCATCCTGATCAAAAGGCTGAATCACATGAGTGGGCTCAGCCAAGGCTTGGCGAAAGCGGAATGCAAACGCCACTTCGCAATCGGCCAAATGACACAGAATAAGCCGTGCCGTCCATTTGCCTGGAGCGTAACTGCGCTGCATGCCAGCGGGTTCTAATTTCTTTGCCAGATCGCTGAGTCGGTTGGGAGTTTCCGATGCGACTTGAAGCGGGTCGCGATTTCCCAAAAGAGATGCATAAGGATTCATGTGCGAAATCTTAGCAGAGAGTGGCGGAATGTTTGTCAATCGGCGTTGGCGCGCCTGGGGCGAACGGTTTCTTTTCGAACCGCGAGTTTTTCGATCAAGTCTTCGCGCACGCGGTAACCGGTGCCGGGCTCATCGCGCACGAGAATTGTTCCCTGAGGTGTCACCTCGACTTCCGGATCGATGATGTCTTCTTTCCAGTAACGCCTGGACGCGGAAACATCTCCGGGAAGACGGAAATTCTCGAGGGTGGATAGGGCAATATTGTGAGCGCGTCCCACGCCGGATTCAAGCATGCCGCCGCACCAGACCGCAACGTTGTGGCTGGCGCAGACATTATGCACCTTGCGGGCTTCGAAAAAGCCGCCGACCCTTCCAACTTTAATGTTGATGATGCGGCAGGCTCCGATTTCGACGGCCTGGGCGGCATCGCGAGCATGATGTATCGATTCATCGAGACAAATTGCGGTGCGCAACTTCTGCTGCAAGCGCGAGTGGTTGTAAATGTCGTCGTCCCAAAGCGGTTGCTCGATCATCAGCAGATTGAATTGATCGAATTCGCGGAGGTGCTCGAGCTGATCCAAAGTGTAGGCAGAGTTGGCATCGCAACTGAGCAGGATTTCGGGCCAACGCGATCGAATGCGTTCGAGCACCTTGAGATCCCAGCCGGGCTTGACTTTGACTTTGATCCGCCGGTAACCGGCGGCGAGTTCGCTTTCGATTTTGTCGAGGAGTTGCTCAATGGAATCCTGAATGCCGATTGAAACACCACAAACAATCTCGCGCTGCTTGCCACCGAGAACTCTCCATAAGGGCTGCTGCTTCTGGTTAGCTTCAGCCTCCCATACAGCATTCTCGATGGCGGCTTTGGCCATGCGGTGGCCGCGAACTTGAGCCATCAGCGGAGCACAGTCGCCTGCGTTCGCCAAGGTTCTTCCCAGAAGTGCGCGCCCAAGGAAATGAGTGATGGTGATCCACGCGGAATCGATCCATTCCGAGCTGTAATAAGGATTCTCTCCAGCCACACATTCGCCCCATCCCATAGCTCCGTCGCAGGTGACTCTTACAAGCAGGATGCGGCGATCGTAGGTTCGGCCGAAGCTGGTCTCAAAAAAATGTACCAGCGGCATGTGGATCTCATAGAGCGTGATGGCGTCGATTTTCATAGGTAAAAGAAAACCACAGAGGACACGGAGGGCCACAGAGTCTAAGAACTATTCCACTTCTCGTCCCAGCGGCCCAATAGAAACTTGCCGTTTCCTTGCTGATCGCGCTCATAACCGAGAACTGAGAGACCGTTCGCGAAAGCATCGAGGAACTCCGGGCGATTGCGGTCCTGTATCTGCTGGGCGCGATTTCGAGTTTCCGGTTTTGCTTTCCAGTCATAAATCTGGGCTGGGACGGAGATCGTTGCCTCGGTCTCGAAATGCGGCTTCACATGCTCTTTGAGCACGCGGTCGACCCGCTTGGATTTCAACCACCATTCAGCAACCAGGCGATCGGTGGGCAATCCGCCTTGGAGCGGAGACGAAGTGATGCCGTACTGATTGACATTGTAGCGGCGCACGATGGCGCCCAGTTTTTCTATGTTGAGATAGGCATTCTTTATTTCCAGCGGGTCAAAGGTCCACTCCATCAGATCAAAACCGCGAGCGAGAGCTTCGTCACGTTGAAACAGTTTTAGACGGTGGCCTACTCCGAAATTTCTGTACTGCTTGCGAACCGCCAGCATGTGGGAATACAAAAATGAGTGCCGATTGCGAACGCCCGGAAGGGCCATCGCAAAACCGATCAGCTCCTTATTAAGAAGAGCCCCGATTACCTGCCCACCAATCTTCTCGGCGACCACGAATATACGCAGTGGCACCAGTTCGATGTCGGCAAAAGCCCAGACTTCTTTTTGCAGAGCCACACAAGCACGCATTTCTTCGAGCGACTGACATTTGCGGACGAGGATGGCAGGCCCGCTCACCGCGTTGTCAGTTCCTGCCGCTTGGCCTGTTGCCAGAGGGATTCGAGTTGTTCCATGGAGGTGTCCTGAGGGGTGCGTCCGGAGGCGCGCAATTGCTCTTCCATCCATTGAAAGCGGCGCTTGAATTTGCGGTTCGTTTTCTTCAGCGCGGATTCGGGATCGAGCGAGAGATAGCGTGCGATGTTGACCAACACGAAGAAAAGATCGCCCACCTCATCTTCCAGCCGCTCGCGTAGTTCCTGACTGATCTGAGGGCGACCCGATCCTGCGACGCCTCGTCCCGACGGTTGCGGGCCAGGTTGCGGAAATTTCTTGAGCTGTTCCCGGAGTTCATCTGTCTCTTCCTGCAACTTTTCAAACAGGCCCTCGATGTGCGGCCAATCAAAGCCGACATGAGCAGCGCGTGAGCTGAGTTTGTGCGCTTCGAGCAACGCCGGCATGGCTCCAGAAACGCCGGCGAGCACGGATTGCGGCTGGTCTTCATTCTTAGCTGCCTTGCCTCCTCCGGACTCGAGGCGTTTTTTCTTTTCTTCGGCTTTCAGGGCCTCCCAGTTGCGCAAGACATCGGAGGATGTTTCGGCCTTGACGTCTCCAAACACGTGCGGATGACGGTCGACAAGTTTATTCGAGAGCCGGTCGAGAACGTCATCGATGGAGAACGAGCCTTGCTCTTTGGCCATCTGCGCGTAAAAGAGGACTTGCAGCAGGAGATCGCCGAGTTCGCCGGTCAGTTCGTGCCAGTCGCGATTGTCGATGGCTTCGAGAACCTCGTAGGTTTCCTCCAGCATGTAAGGCTTAATGGAGTCGAAGGTCTGCTCGCGATCCCAGGGACAGCCGCCGGGTGCGCGCAGACGGGCCATGATGGCAACCGCGCGTTCAAAACGTTCTCCCGTGGTAGGCATCGATGAAACTGTAAATGAGGGAAGCGGGTGGGAGCAATCGGCAGCAGTCGAGTGCGTATGGTAGGACGTTTAGCGCACCACGATGGCGTCATCCCGAGGCCCCGCGCCTTCTCCAGCGGGGCGAGGGATCTGGCGTGGAGTAGAGGGCCGGTTGGTCACCTAAACTCCGCGCGAGATCCCTCACTCGGCTGAAGTGCGCCGAGCTTCGGGATGACCACGCAAGATGGGGGACGGTGAGCCTCCAGAGCTATCCTGCCTCTAGTACGCGCTTGAGTAGGGCACCTTCCGGCTCGGATCCCAGATCACCTTTCCACCAACGATCGTCTTCAAGACTTTCACATCACGAATCTTGACTGGATGGATGGAGAAAATATCGTCACTTAGCAGAGCCATGTCGGCCAGCTTGCCAGGAGTGATCGAGCCTTTTTCTTTTTCCTGAAATTCTGCATATGCCGAACCCATGGTGTAGGCATGTACGGCTTCTGCCACGGTGAGCTTCTGCTCCGGGAACCATCCATTGGGATTTTTTCCATCCAGAGTTGCGCGAGTGACCGCCGCGTAAACCGTTAGCAAGGGATTCAACGGGGCGACATCCCAGTCAGTGCCGAGGGCGAGATGCACGCCGTAGTTTAGGAAGGTTCGAAATGCGTAGGTGCGGGTGGCGCGATCATGGCCGATGCGGGCTTCTGCAAAGCGTCCGTCGTCGATGGCATGATAGGGCTGCACCGACGCAATCACGTCCAATTGCGCAAAGCGGGCAAAATCTTTCTGGGCCATATGCTGCGCATGTTCGATGCGGAAGCGGCGCTCGGCACCACGATGGGCTTTGACGACATCGGTGTAGAGATCGAGAACGATCGAGATCGCCTGATCGCCAATGGCGTGGCTGCAAATCTGCAGACCAGCCGCATCAGCTTTCATCATGCGGTCCCGCATCAGAGAAAGCGGTTGCATTTCATCGGAGAGCAAGCCGCGGTTATCAGGCTCATCCGAATATGGCGTGAAAAAGTACCCGGTCCGTGAACCCAGCGATCCGTCGGCATAGGCTTTTAGGGCCCCGATGCGTAAATAAGGACCACCGAAGGCATGGCGAATTCCGATCTTTGCCTGGTCGTCGACGCCGGTGATGAGTGGCGCAGCATAGATGCGGGTAGTGAGTTCGCCGTTCTGCAAGAGCTCTGAAAAAACTGCGACGTCGGCGTACTCCGGATTCATGGTTTGCACGCTGGTGACACCCAGCGAAGCCGCGTGTTCGAGGGCACGTTTGGCGGCGCGCATGCGCTGCTCATGAGTCGGCGGCGGAACAACTTTGTAAGCCAGATCCATCGCGGCGTCTTTCAAGTCTCCGGTCGGATTGCCTTGAGTGTCGCGGACGATGGCGCCGCCGGGCGGATCGGGCGTTTGTGCGGTTATGCCGGCGAGACGCAGCGCTTGCGAGTTCGCCAATACGGAGTGGCCATCGTAACGGGAAAGAAGCGCGGGATTATCTGGCGTGACCGGATCAATCATTTCTTTGGTGGGGAGATTGGGCGGATTCCACTTGGTTTCGTCCCAATCGCCACCGAGAATCCATTCGGCTTTCGGCGTTTTCTTGGCCTGCTCGGCCACGCGGTGAACAAACTCATCGGTGCTCGTGACGTCATTCAATTGGACGCTGTCAAGCTGTCTGCCTCCGTCAATAAAGTGAACGTGCGCATCATTAAAGCCGGGAAGCAGGAGCTTGCCGCCGCCATCGATGCTTTTGGTCTCTACACCCCGCCAAAGCAGGATGTCCGCATTGGAGCCGACCGCGACAATGCGATCGCCCAGCACCGCAACCGCCTGGGCCTTGGGATGGGCGTCATCTCCGGTCCACACATTTGCGTTGGTGATGATGAGATTAGCGGCGGGCTTGGATTGCGCGTTCATGACACCGGCAACAACGATGACTAATAAGAACGTGGCGAGCTTCATAATTTTATTGGGCGGAATACGTCGCGCTTCGAGTGCCGATTGGAAACCGCCCGCTAGCGTTGCCCCCATTTCAATTTGGCGCGCAAAACATCGAAGAACGTGCCCCGGATGCGCAGCAACTTCACCTGATATTGCGAATTACTGCAAAGCACGCGGTCTCCATCGTGCATGGGAGTTCCTACCTGGCCATCGATGCTGAGGTAGCCCTGCTCATCGCCGGTGCTGATTACGATTTCTATTTTTGAGGTATCGGGAACGACCAATGGCCGGTGTGTCAGGGAATGTGCGGCGACGGGAGTGACGATCAACGATGCTACCGTAGGCATGACGATGGGGCCGCCGGCCGCCAGCGAGTAGGCTGTGGAACCGGTTGGCGTGGACACAATCAGACTGTCGGTCTTGTAAGCAGAGACAAACTCGCCGTCAATGTATACGTCGCAATGGTTAAGGCGGGAGATACTGGCCTTGCCGATGACGACGTCGTTCACAGCGTCAAAAGCAGCGATGCGGGAACGCTTGCGCATTAACTCGCAATGCACCATAGCGCGTGTTTCTACGCTGTAGTGGCCGGCATCGATACCTTCGAGGGTCGGATACAGCTCTTCGAGGCGTACTTCCGTGAGGAATCCGAGCGAGCCAAGATTGACACCCAGCACCGGAATCCCTCGCCTGGCTACAGCGCGAGCAGCGGCCAGCAGCGTGCCATCGCCACCTAATACGACTACAAAGCTCAGAGGCCGGGAAGCCAAGTGCTCGCGTTTGACGGCCTCGGCACCGCGGGCATAGGGCGCAGTTTCTCGATCCACTACAACCGAATAATTGTGCTGACGGAGCCACTGGAGTAGCCCGGGCACAATTTTCTTCAGTTCCGGCTGGCCAGGTTTTGAGACGATCCCGACAGACTTGGGAGGTTTAGCAGATGAGGATTTGCGGCTGGCCATTGAACTTTGAATTGTACCGAAATTCCGGGAGAAGCATGAAACAGAGACAAAACGGTACAGAGTCAGTTTGAAAAGGAAGCGAGCCAAACGCGCGATTGTTGGGTCGCAAAGGACGCGACGCTCCGCGCGGCTCGCGCAGATCCTTCGCTGCGCCAAGGCGGCTTGCTCAGGATGACAAACTCACTGACGACCGGCAAAGGGGGCTTGCGTGACCGGTGCACTGACCAAGATTTTGTCATTCCGAGGAGTGTAGCGACGAGGAATCTGCAGTTTCGGGTGAAGTCCAACTACAGATCTCTCGACTCCGCTCGCGATGACAACAAAACCTAAAACGTCCCCAGCAGCAGAAATTCCCGGTTACCTTCCGCCCCCAGGATTGGCGATTCGATCATGTCGGTGGTAGTGCAGCCTTGCGCAAGCAGTGCCTGGCGAACTTTTTCAACAGCGGCAAGCTGGGCCGCTTGATCGCGTACAATGCCACCTTTGCCGAGGTGCTCACGCCCCGCCTCAAATTGTGGTTTTACCAGCACAACGATTTTGAGGCCGCGGCGTTCGTCGGGGAAGCCAGATGAGATTGCGGCCGGAATAACCAGCGTCGCCGAGATGAAAGCAACGTCGATCACGATGAAAGATACCAATTCGCCGAGTTCTTCATGAGTCAGATAACGAGCGTTGGTATTTTCCAGGAGTCGAACGCGGGGGTCTTGCCGAAGGCGGAGGTCGATTTGGCCGCGGCCAGTATCCACTGCAATGACACGTGCTGCGCCATGCTGCAGGAGACAGTCGGTGAAACCTCCGGTTGAGGCCCCGATGTCCAGGCAAACCTGACCGCTCACGTCGATGCTCCAGTGCTCGAGAGCTTTCTCCAGCTTGAGGCCGCCGCGGCTGACGTACTTCAGATCCTCGCCGAGCAAACGGATTTCGACATCTGAGTTGATGCTTGAACCTGCCTTTTCAACCTTCTGCCCGTCCACGAGAACTTTGCCGGCCAGAATCAGTGCCTGTGCGTGTTCGCGCGAGGGCGCGAGACCGCGTTGCAACAGCAGTTTGTCGAGACGCAGTTTCATAGTCCAGGTAATAAAAAAGCCGCCCTTTCGCAGGCGGCTTCGGTCGAAAACAGAACGATTATCCCGCCACTTCCTCCAGCAGCTTCTGATCGATATCGAAATTGGAGTGGACGCTCTGCACGTCGTCGTGCTCTTCGAGCGCCTCCATCAGACGAATCATGGTATTGGCGGCAGCGCCCTCCAACTTGATGTAGTTCTGCGGAATCATGGCCACGCTGGAGGAAGCCGGAGTGATGCCGGCTTTCTTAACGGCGTCCAGCACGGGTTCGTAGGCAGAGGGATCGGTCAGCACTTCCCAATTTTCGCCATCATCGCGCAGATCTTCGGCGCCGGCATCAAGCACAATGCCCATGAGATCGTCTTCCTTGGCCACCGACTTTGGAACTACGATGTCGCCCTTTTTGTGGAACATCCAGGAAACCGCGCCGGCCTCGGCCATGTTGCCACCGTTTTTGTGAAAGACGTGGCGGATTTCGCTCACCGTGCGGTTGCGGTTATCGGTATTGATATCGATTAGCAGCGCGACTCCACCCGGGCCGTATCCTTCGAGGGAAAATTCCTCGTAAGTCGCCCCGGGCAATTCGCCGGTTCCGCGCTGGATGGCGCGT
>Ga0187778_10000755_pt1 | contig 23099 bp, 17 predicted proteins | sample 1015_Q2_SP5_20_M_FD_132418 | JGI IMG/M metagenome (GOLD analysis project Ga0187778, IMG submission 132418) | Tropical peat soil microbial communities from peatlands in Department of Meta, Colombia - 1015_Q2_SP5_20_MG | ecosystem: Environmental > Terrestrial > Soil > Wetlands > Peat | place... | reverse complement strand
GCCAGAGCACGGAAAACGTGAGCGCGCCCCCGAGCCCGGCGTACCAAGCGCGCCCACGGCGGCCACGGCCGCGCGTCTGAAGTTCCGCGGCCAACGTCAAGCCGCTCGGGGCCCCAGTCACTGCCTGCTCCAAGAGGGTCGTGTTGGTAGACTCGAGGATCTCGACCACGCGCAACTCGTAGGCATCTGCGTATGCGCCGAGACTGCGGCGCACTTGGGCGGGATCGAGCCAGTCGATGGGCGCAGGCAGTCGGTAGCCGCGGCCGTGAAGTCGGAGCAACGTCACCCCAACGTCTTCCAAGTCCTGCAAGGCTCTGCGCAGGCGTGCGCGCGTCACGCCGAGCGCGTGGGCGAGCTGCGCGCCGGAGCGAAATTCCCCATGGTTGAGCAAACGCAGGGCACGGAAGGTAAGTGGCGTGGGCGCGTGAGCCATCGGCTTTCTCGAAGGCGTGACGAGCGGAGCGGACGTTCGCTGCCAACGTGCCGCATCAAATAGCAAGCTTCGCCAGCGGCGGGCGGACCGGGTGAACGCTGGCCCGAGCTTCACTCGCACCGGCAAACTAATGCATCACCCCTGGTTTGTCAAAGACGCCGCCCCGCCAGCAGCAACGTTAGATATACTCGTGAGCTGCCTTGATCTGCGTCAAGCGCGTAGCGGGCGAGTTTGACAAACTGTGCCTGATCGCGGACTGAAGGGCTCGTGCGGTTTCATTCTCAGGGGGACAGGCATGTTCAAGCGAATCCTACTGCCCACCGACGGCTCGGCTCTATCTCGCAAGGCCGTCAAGCAAGGCATCGCGCTAGCCAAAGTTGTAGGCGCTAAGGTGGTCGGGTTCTTCTCCCCAGAGGACTATCGTGCTTTGCTCTACAGCGAGTACGTTCCGCCTAGCCTTATGTCCGAGGGAGAATTTCGGGCGCAGGCCAAGAAAACCGCCGAGAAACACCTCGCCTTCGTCGAAAAGACCGCTCAGGCCGCGCGCGTGCCCTACGAAGGGTTCTACCTGGCGAGCATGGCTCCCTGGGAGGCGATCATCGCCGCGGCGAAGAGCAAGAAGTGCGATCTCATCGTCATGGGATCGCACGGGCGCAGCGGCCTCGCCGGCTTGGTTCTCGGCAGTCAGACCACCAAGGTGCTGACGCACTCGAAGGTGCCGGTTTTCGTCACGCGATAGACGGGCGCGCCGAGCATGAAATTCATAGGGCAGCTTCTTGCGCACCACTTTCAGCGCTATCCGCGCATGGAATTGGCCGATGTCTACAAGCTGTTGCATCAGGCCGCCATGGGTCCGGGTCACGCGATTGACAACCTTGCCGCTGCCCGCGCACGGCTCGCGGCCGAAGCCGCCGAGCTCGGTGACGGGCCCGAGGATCCGATCGCGGACCCCATTTCACCGGACGGCAAGATGGCGCGCATCCATCTGCGCTCCTATCTCGCTGCGGGTTACGACGCCGATGTGCTGGTCGACGCGTTTGTTGAAACTGGGCACGCCTACCCGGGAGCGCCCGAGAAGCTCGAGAAATTCTGCGCTTGCCTAGCGGATCTCGCAGCAGCCGGCGGTATCCCGTTTCCGCGGCAAGACGTGGAGCGATACGTTCAAGCCATCGCTGAGCGCGCCTATCCAGTTGTACACCACTCGGAGGCGTACCGAGCCGCCTATCGCCCCGCGTATCGCGTCGTTTCGCTCGATCTGCTGCCCGCGTTGCACCGGATCTAGGGCCGTCTAGCCCTAGGGATGGTGGCCGCTGCCGTTCCATCGCTGCCCATGCCAAACCCGATCGGAATCGGCGGGTTATGCAGCGCCTTGCGCGAAGGTATCCGGGCTCCTCTTAAGATCGGCTGACGCCAAGTGAGTCGGCGCGCGATCGCGCCTCGAAGTCCTCGAGCCCACAGCGTCTAGGCCCGGTTCGCCTTGATGGGCAGCTGCGGTCCAACGGTACCGCCCACGCTCTCGAGCATTGCTGCGTGCGCGCTCAACAGTGTATCGTTGAGCTCAAAGCACACCCGCGGATCTTAGCTCATGTCGGCAACGAGTTTGCGAATCGTCGATGTCAGGGCATTTGCGTCGTCGTTCCCGGTTGACCCGAAGAACAGCGTGAGGTTAGGCATCGGGCGCGCCGTAAAGCGCGACGCGGTGATCGTGAAGGTCACAACCGAGGCGGGGATCATCGGCTGGGGCGAATCCCACCATGGACGATGTCCTGGTGCGGTGGCGCATCTTGTCAATACCACTCTCAGGCAGCTCGTGCTGGGTCTGGATGCTTACGACGTCGTCGGCGTTTGGAACGCGATCTACGTGCGGCAACTCGCAAGCCATGGCATGGGAGCTGGTGCCTGCCTGGGGATGAGCGGCATCGACATGGCCCTGTGGGACATCCGCGGCAAGGCCTTGCGGTTGCCGCTGTACCGCCTCCTGGGCGGCGCCTCGAAGCCGATTCCGGCCTATGCCGGTGGAGTATCGCTGGGCTACCAAGAGCCCGAAGCGCTGGTCGCCGAGGCGCAACCGCTGATCGAGGCCGGGTACAAGGCGATCAAGCTGCGCGTCGGAGACACGCCAGCTCGTGATCTGGCTCGCGTGAAGGCAGTGCGCGAGGCTTTGGGCGAGGATGTCGAGATCCTAGTCGACGCGAACACCGGCTATACAGTCGCCGATGCCCGCAGGGTCATGCCCGGCTATGACGACCACGGCGTAGGTTGGCTGGAAGAACCGTTCCCGGCACACGATTACCGCAGCTACAACCTCGCTTCCGGGTTCGCCAGCGTGCCCCTGGCGGCCGGCGAAAACCACTATACGCGCTTCGAGTTCAATCGCTTGATCGAGGACGGCGCCGTGACTATCCTGCAACCGGATCTGTCCAAGACCGGCGGAATCACAGAGGGTCTACGAGTGGCGCACCTCGCCTCGGCATGGAAGTTGCCAATAAACCCTCACACCTCTATGACCGGGCTGAACATGGCGGCCACCATCCACTTCTTGGCAGCTATTGACAACGGTGGCTATTTCGAGGGCGACGTGTCCAAAAACAACTTGTTTCGCGACGTGCTCGTTAGGCCACCCTACGAGATTGGCCCCGACGGCTGCGTTCGGCCACTCGAGTCTCCAGGCATCGGGCTGGAGGTCGACGAGAAGTTCCTTCAGGCTCACCCTGTCATCGAAGGGCCGGCCTATGTCTGAGGTTCGTCTGTCAACCGCGCGGCGAGTCCCACTAGTGCAATTCAAGAGGAGAGGCTCATGAACGTGAAATCCTTGCTCGTCTACGCGCTGCTCGCTGTGGGCGCGTGCCTCGCTGGCTGCGCCAGCACAGCCCCGCCCAAAGCCGACACGTTGGCCAAGCTGATGGAGCCAGCGGAGGGTAAGGCGGTGATCTACTTGTTCCGCAACAACCCTCCCAGTGCGCCTTGGCTGCTCCGTGTTACGTTAGATGGCAAGACCATGGGAAAGACCGGCGCGCAAACCTATTTCCGCTGGGAAGTGGGGGCGGGCCAGCACATCATCATTTCCTATGCAGAGCGTTGGTCCGGGCTTGTCATCGACGCCGAGCCGGGGCGGACCTATTACGTGTGGCAAGACGTCCACATGGGCTTCTTCCAGCCCACCTCCGAGCTCAAATTGGTGGACCGCGATACCGCCGAAATCAATCTGCGCTCGTGCTATCTGCTGCAAAGCGAGAGTTGAGGCAAGCGCTCGGGTAGCCGAGACCGCTGAGTCGTTAACCCGCCCTTTTCGACAGGCTCCATGAGCGCTGGGCCGGCTGCGGTTCTGATCGAGCGCCGGGACAATACAGCCACCGTCACACTGAATCGCCCGCAGGTTCTTAACGCGATCAACGCGAAGATGCGCGAGGCGCTGATCGGGGCGCTCGCCGAGTTGAACCGCGATGAGCGCGTTCGAGTGGTGATCATCACCGGTGCGGGAGAGCGTGCCTTCTGCGCCGGGCAAGACCTCAACGAGACCGCCCGCTACGGACTCGAGGATGTCGACCAGTGGCTCGAGCGCCAGCACGCCATGTACCGAGCGATACGCGACCTCGACAAGCCGTCCATCGCGGCCTGGAATGGGGTGGCAGCGGGTGCGGGGTACCAGATCGGATTGTGCTCGGATCTGCGCGTAGGCTTTCCCGAAATGAAGCTCGGCCAGCCGGAGATCCGTGCCGGGTTAGCGAGCATCGTAGGGTCGTATTTGATGACGCTGCACCTGGGGTTGTCGCAAAACGCGCAAATGTCGCTCACCGGAGAGCTCATCAGCGGCCAGCGCGCGTACGAGCTTGGGCTCATTAACTACCTCGTGCCGCGCGACGAGGTGTTGGAGCGCGCCTACGTCCTCGCCGCCGACCTCGTGAAGCTCGGCGCGAAGACCGTCCAACTGACCAAGCAGCGGTTGCGCGAGCTTACCCAAACCGGTTTCCACGCGGCGCTCGACGCGGCGAAGAAAGCGCAGCGCGAGGCTTACAAAAGCGGCGAGCCGCAGCAAGCAATGCGAGCGTTTCTCGAAGCGCGCAATCAATAGCGCCAGGAAGTGGTGTAAGGTCCGGGACGCGAGCCGCATCGATAACCGAGCGTCGCTTAACCTTGACCGGTGCGCGAAACGCCTCCACCCCAGCCGCCGCCCTTTACCACGTGTAGCGCACCGTATAGCGCAGCACGCTTTCCTGGTCCGGCGGCACCGTGACCGCAAAGTGCACGGTGCGAGCGTCCTGCTTGTCATACGGCTGAGTGCTCGCAACGATTTTCCAGTTGGTCCAGCGATACAAGTTCTCTTTAACAACGACCTTCACTGCTTCCTGCTTGCGATTGCGAAGCTTGATTTCGATTTCTTCGGTCATGCTGTTGTGGGCGCTGTCGATCTTGAAATCTACTTGGCGACGCTCGCCCACTACGTCAAAAGCTGAGCCCAGCTTGAGCAAGATGGTCTCGTTCTTTGGCGTGTGATCGATGCGATCTTCTCCGATAAACTCGAGCGATCCGTCTGCGCTGTCCAGCTTGCTCACACGTACGCGTCCCGAGGGCATCGGGATGCCCATCCCATTGTCCTGAGTGTTCTTGAAGCTCAGGTAAGTGTCGACTTTCTTGTTGCTGATGACCCCAAGATTGCGGTCGGTGTAAGGATTGGGACCGAAGCCGTAGTTGAAACCCTGCTGACCGTAGTAGACCAGAATCTTCTCGCACGGTACGGCGCCTACCGCGGGAAACAGCTCGATTTGCTTGGTGGAGTTGTCGGGCAACGAACTCGTGCGGCCCAGAGTATACAAATGGTACTCGAAGAACGTTTTCTCCTGGAACCCCGCCTCGTCTTTGGCCTCCTCCGCCATCGCCTTCATCATCACCCGCGTTGCGGGCGCGGCCGCAGGAGGCGCGCGATGGACGTCGCCGGCGATGAGTTTGATCTTTGCATCCGGATAGGAGGCGCCCGATTGGTTCAGGATGCTGACCCAAGCGCCGACGTTTAGATGGCACGAATTTGCGTCGCTTCCCTCCGAGTAGGTCAGGTTGTAATCCGCCCACCAGGTGATTCCGGTCGTTTGGTAGGCAACGCGCGCCGTATGTTTGCCTGGCTTCTTCGTGAGCACATCCCACACCAAAGTGGGTCGGGTGATCAGTCCGCCCGGCAGGCTAGGCAAGGTGATGCCGGAGTTGTGCGACACCACCCGCACCGAACCGTCGGCCTCGCGCAGCACCAAGCCGCCGGAGGTCGACAGCAAGGTACCGGTGAAGCTGTCCAACTTGTCGCCGCGAGCCTGCTCCACCGTGATGTCTCGGTCAATGAACTTGCGTAGCAGCTTGTCGGTGCTGACCAGGTCGAACTGAAAGTTCTGTTCGACCACACGCGTGCCTTTGGGGTCGGTGAGAGACTCGAAAGACACGGTCGTAGGATCGATCAACCCGGCAACGTCCGTGAAGCGAACCTCATTGGGGCCGCTTTTGAGCTCGATTGCTCGCTCGTGGCGCACTACCGCGTAGCCCGGCACCGACGAGCCCTGCTGCCCACCGTAGCGGTAGAGCTCAGGCGACACAGCGCCGGGCTGAGCACTGCTGTAGATGGTAAGAGAGTTGGCGACCGCCTCGGCGGCACAGGCCACGGAGCCGGCGCACAGCGTGGCGGGAATGGTGAGGGCGAGAGCATATAAACGGTTCACGGTGGATTCCTCTACACAGGGTTGGCAATTGTCACATGTCTAAACGCAGCGCAAAGCCAAACGGGGTTAAACAGGGCCCTAACGCTTGCACTGGCCAAACGCCTAGTAGACTTGCACTATTAAAACCTTGAGTCTCTGTTACTCATATATACCTGGCAACGCCAAACCTGAGCTGTATGACCTTGAGACCGAAGGATGTCGACAAGTCCCGCCGGGAGTTCAGGGCGTGAGCTGAATGAGTCATGGTTGCCTCAATCAGCCCGAACACGTCATTCAAGGCGCCGCGGCAACGCACGGTCTGCGCTCTTAAAACCCCTTTATGTGCGTCAACGCGCCGGACAATCTTCGCGCCGCACAGCGACCGAAGCTCGGGGAGGTCTGAGAGAGGGCTGGAGCACTACGCTACTCAGATGGTTCGCGATTGTCGATGATCGGCTGCGCCCAGAGTCTGCGCGGCGCGCCCGGATTTCGCGGGTTAGCGAGCTGGGGTACGACGCGTGCGCTCGCTCTGCGACGCGAGCTCAGGCGGCACCCAAAAGCTAGGTGAGCAGGCTGGCTGGTTCGCGACGCTCGTCTTTTCGGTCTTCGATTCGACTGCAATTTGCAACTCAGCGAAGACCACTCCTCTGAGCCGGTCCGCTGCTCGGTCTTCCATTCACCCGACGCAGCTCAATTGCCGGCTAAGGTCCAGTAGGCGAGTTTGACACGCGCACTGCAGGCGTTCCGCTAGGCGCTCCCGGGTGCCGGAATGGGTCCGAGCGCCCTCTCGAGGGCAAACCCCAGGCCGAGGAGATTGCGATCTGCCCCGCTGGCTGCGTCGAACTCGATGCCCACCGGCAAGCCCTCGGTGGTCAAGCCTCCCGGCAGCACTAAGGCGGGTAGACTCGCGCAGTTCCCCGGCGATACATTGCGAGAGTAGACGTAGTAGATCGGCTTCTTCTCGCCAGCCCACACAGTTTCGTTGTCCTCCCCGATGCGAGTCGCCGGGCACAGCGCGGATGGGAACATCAGCGCCTGCACGCCTTGGTCGCGAAAGTATCTTCTGAAGGTTTCCTGCAGCTTCGGGCGCACGCTCGCTCGAGCTTCGTTGTACGCCTTGTCTGTGGGGAAGTATTGGCCACCTGGCATGCTGAAGTTTTCGAATACCCAGCGCACACCCGGGCTCATCTGCGCCAGAATATCCTCGAAGGTGATGTCGGTTTCCTCGTCCCTCAGATATGCGCGCACCGACGGAACGGTGTCGTAGGTCTGGATCTGGAAGTTCATCGCATTGATCATGTCGGCCAAGCCTGGCACCTCGGCATCGACGATCACTGCACCAGCGTCTTTGAGACGCTCCAGCACACCGGCCATGACGCGATCGGTTTGCGGATGCAGGCCTGCGAGAAAATAGGTCGGAGAAACGCCCAAGCGCACGCCCTGCAGCGAGGCAACCGGGTCCAGATGCGCATCTCCTGTGACGACCGCATCGAGCAATGCGAGGTCTGCGACAGAGCGTGCATGCGGTCCGACCGTATCGAACAGCGGCGTGATTGGCATCACCCCCGCTTGCGGCCAGCGGCCAGTGGTCGGCCGCAACCCGGCGATGCCCGATAGCGCGGCGGGTATGCGGATCGAGCCGTTGGTATCCTCAGCCAGGCCGGCCGGCGCCATTCGACTGGCAATCGCAGAGGCCGTTCCGCCCGTGCTGCCGCCGGGAATGCGCTGCGGATCGTAGGGGTTGTGAACCGGGCCGAAAGCCTGGTTGTTGCTCGTCCAGCCATATGACATCTCGTGAATGTTCGTCTTGCCGAGCACTATGGCGCCCGCGGCGCGCAGCGGCGTCATCACGGCCGCGTCCCGCTTTGGGTGAAAGCTGCGAAGCGCGTTCGTGCCGCTCGTCGTCCGATAGTCGGACGTGTCGATGCTGTCCTTGACCGGCAACGGAAGGCCGTGCAGTGGGCCGAGCGGCTGACCCGAGGCGCGGCGCAGATCGGCGGCGCGCGCCGCCTCCAGCACGCGCTGGGCTTCGAGAGTAATGAACGCGTTGAGGCTTGCTAGCCCTTGGCAGCGCTCGAGCAGCGCTGCGGCGTAGTCCTCCGCTTTGATCTCGCCGCTGCGCATCGCAGCAACCGCCTCGACGGCGCTCATCTCAGCGTAGCTTGTCGCCTGCGCCGAAGCGACTCGTGCGTCGATCAGACCGCAAGCCAACGCTCCACCACTTGCCCGCAAGAAGCTCCTGCGGCCTACGCCCTCATATCCCATGGCACGGTCTCCTCTTTGATCGCGTGGTTCGTGACGGCGTTTGCGTGACCGAAGCCGACTTCCATGGTCGGCCCGTGTGCCGGCACGTCAATGAATCCTCGCGCAGTGCCGCCGTCTTGGTCACATCCTTCGCATCGAATGCTCTCGGTTGCTGGCTTCGTTCTTGACCGCGCACACGCCTGTGGGTGGCGCGACGTTCCTTATTAAAGCGCTTCGCGCGAGACCGATCAACTGACCCCCGAGCCCTCCGGTCTGCTGGCAATAAAAGCAATAAAATGAGAACGACATAGCGCCGTCGATCGGCTTTGTAGCCCATCGGGGACTCGTTGCTGACCGCCAGGCAAGTCGCGGTACTGTGCGCGTGCAGAGCGTTGCCTGGAAAAGACCAGGGCGGCGCAGGACTCACCACCAGAAAAATCCGCGAACTACAAGGAGAAGACCTTATGTTTGCTACTGTGCGTTACGTTGCGGTGTCGACAGCCTTTTTTTGCGTCCTGGCGCCCGCGGCGGCGCTCGCTGAGAAGAAGTATGGCCCCGGCGCCACCGACACGGAGATCAAGATTGGCCAGACCATGCCCTACAGTGGCCCGGGTTCCTCTTACGGCACCATTGGCAAGACGGAAGCGGCCTACTTCAGAATGATCAACCAGCAAGGCGGCATCAATGGCCGGAAGATTAACTTGATCTCGCTCGACGACGCCTACAGCCCACCGCGCACGGTCGAGCAAATCCGCAAGCTGGTGGAGGAGGAGCAGGTGCTAGTCACGTTCCAGACGCTCGGCACGGCTGCGAACACTGCCATCCAAAAGTACATGAATGCGAAGAAAGTGCCGCAATTGTTCGTCGCCACCGGTGCGACCAAATGGGGCGATCCCGTCCATTTTCCTTGGACCATGGGGTGGCAGCCACCCTATCAGCATGAGGCCCATGTCTATGCCAAGTATGTGCTGCAGAGCAAGCCCAACGCCAAGATCGGCATCCTCTACCAGAACGACGACTACGGAAAGGATTATCTCAAGGGTTTCAAGGACGGTTTAGGCGAAAAAGCGGCGAAGTTGATCGTCGCCGAGGTGAGCTATGAAGCCACGGATCCGACAATCGATTCGCAGATCGTGCAACTGCAAGCATCTGGCGCCGACGTACTGTTCGACATATCCATACCGAAGTTTGCTGCGCAAGCAATCCGAAAAGTCTTCGACATTGGATGGCGGCCGCTGCACATCATCAACAATGTTTCAGCGTCAATCACCTCGACACTCCAGCCAGCCGGCCTGGACAAATCGCTGGGGCTGATCTCCAGCGCCTACATCACGTTGAAGGATCCCTCCGATCCGAGCTGGAAGGACGACCAAGCGATTAAAGACTATCTCTCCTTCATGAAGACATACTACCCGGACGGCAATCCGGGCGATACCTTGAATGCCTACGGATACAGTGTGGCGCAGACCCTGGTGCAGGTGCTGAAGCAGTGCGGTGAGGATCTGACACGCGAGAACGTCATGCGCCAGGCCGCGAACCTAAAAGACCTTGAGCTCCCTTTGCTTTTGCAGGGAATTCGAATCAATACCAGCCCTACAGACTTCTACCCCATCAAGCAGGTCCAGTTGATACGATTCGATGGCAAGGCGTGGGTGTCGTTCGGGGAGGTGATGAGCCGCTGACGGGAGGCAAAACGCTAGGCAAAGTGCGCGCCGCAATGCTCCGGCTGTGGGGAGGTCTTTGGAGCATTCGTTCTGACTCCGGGAGCGAACTGCCCGCGACCCGCCACTCAACGCCCGCTTCGGTGCGATCGCACACAGGGAGATGATTCATGGCCATCATGTCCATCGGAAGAATCATCGGTGCGCTCGCGGAACGCACCCCAGACCAGCCTGCCATCACTTACGAGGATCGCACGGTTACGTGGATCGAGCTCGAGAAACGCACCAACCGGCTGGCGAGGGCCTATCACCGGCTGGGCGTCTCCCAGGACGACCTCGTTACCATTGCGCTGCCAAACGGAATCGAGTTCTATGAATCGGCGCTAGCCATCTGGAAGCTGGGCGCCACACCGCAACCCATTTCGCCTCGGTTGCCGAAGCTCGAGCGCGAAACTATCGTGGCGCTCGCCAACCCCAAAATAGTAATCGGGGTGGAGCCGGCATCGCTAAGTACCCGTCCCACCCTGACGGGCGGCTTCGAGCCCGAGTTGTCTCTGCCCGACACACCTTTGCCTGATCGGTCGGCTCGCTATTGGAAGGCACCGACCTCGGGGGGCAGCACGGGGCGCCCCAAGATTATCGTCTCCAAAGCCCCAGGCGAGTTCGACACCGATTTGGCGAATCCGCTCCACATCGTGCCGGGGCGCGCGCACCTGGTACCCGGACCTCTCTATCACAACGCCCCTTTCGTGTTTTCGATGCATGCGCTGTTCCTGGGAAACCACCTCGTAATTCTCCCTCGCTTCGAGGCACTGCGAACGCTCGAATGTATCGCGCGCTACCGCATCGACTATGTGGTGCTCGTGCCGACCATGATGCATCGCATCTGGCGTCTCGGCCCGGAGCTGCGCGATCGCCACGACTTGTCCTCGCTGCGAATCATGGTACACATGGCAGCGCCTTGTCCCCGCTGGCTCAAAGAGGAATGGATCAAGTGGCTAGGCCCCGATCGGGTCCACGAGCTGTACGGCGCCACCGAACAGCAAAGCGCGACGTGGATCACTGGCACAGAATGGCTTGAGCACCCCGGCTCGGTGGGCAGGCCGCTGGCCGGCGGTAGCATGAAAGTCTTCGACCCGAGCGGCAAGGAGTGCCGCCCTGGGACGATCGGCGAGATCTATATGATGCCCGACGCGGGGACCGGCACCACCTATCGTTACATCGGGGCGGAGTGCAAGAGCCTGCGTGGCTGGGAATCGCTTGGCGATATGGGATGGACAGATGCGCACGGTTATCTGTACCTGGCCGATCGCAGGACTGACATGATTTTAAGAGGCGGGGCCAACATCTATCCTGCAGAGGTAGAGGCGGCAATCGATTCTCACCCCAGCGTGCGCTCAAGTGCAGTAATTGGCGTACCCGATGAGGACCTAGGCCAGCGAGTTCACGCCATCGTTGACGCGCCGGGCGGGGTGACCGACGACGAGTTGCTGGCTCATCTTGCCGAGCGGCTGGTGCGATACAAAATTCCGCAGAGCTTCGAGTACGTGTCTGAGCCGTTACGCGATGATGCCGGAAAAGTGCGGCGCCCGGCGCTGCGAGAGCGATGTCTTGCTGCGAGCGCGGATGCTTTCCCCCAAGCGAAGCCGATCGACTGACCGACTGGGTGGCTACGCGCGTTGCAGCCGGCTCATCGAGAGCGTGAAAGGCCTATTCAAGCCGTCGCGAGCGCGAGCCGCGTCGGCATGCTCGTCAGCGGCCGTCCGCGATCGAGAAAGCTCAGCGGCGAGTTAGGACCGCGAACCGAGGTTTGCATTGTTGGCGCTGATAATTGGAAGCAATCGACCGAGATCGCACCACATGCGGTTGGTCAGCGGTTGGATCCGAATTTAAGCGTGCCTCAGTCTGGACATGACAGAGATGGGTAAGATCGCTAGGACACATACGCCGTACGCACTTCTGGTCGCGATCGTGATGGCCTACGGGTGCGCCTCCGTACCAGAGCGCCACCCGCTGCCCGAGGCTCCGACGCACATGCCGCAAATTCCCGATATTCCCGACGTCAGAAACTGGGACGACGAGATGCCGCGGGCAGCGACGCGAATTCTGAACGAAAGCGCGGAGCAGGTCCGTGCGCGGTTGCCGGCCATGGCCAATCACCCGCACAGGTATCTCGCGATTTCTGGCGGCGGCGCAAACGGCGCTTTCGGTGCAGGGTTGTTGGCAGGGTGGACCGCCAGCGGGACCCGCCCCGAGTTTGACCTCGTGACCGGAATTAGCACGGGAGCCCTGGGTGCACCGTTCGCGTTTCTGGGGCCTGCCTATGACGCCAAGCTCAAGGAGGCCTATACGAGCTACTCGACCAAGGACCTCATCCGTCAGCGTAGCAAGCTCGAGTTCCTGACAGGAGACTCAGCCGTCGACGCGAGTGGGCTAAAGAGCGTGATGGCCAAGTACATCAACGAAGAGGTCGTACGCTCCATCGCGGCAGAGCATGCAAAGGGGCGGCGCCTGTTTATCGGCACCACGAATCTCGACGCGAGCCGTGCCGTCCTCTGGGACATCACGGCCATCGCCGCGAGCGGTCGACCATCGGCGCTGGAACTGATTCGCAACGTCATGCTCGCGTCGGCCTCGATTCCAGTGGCATTCCCACCGGTGTACTTTCAGGTCGAATATGAGGGGAACATCTACGACGAGCTGCACGTGGACGGTGGAGCAGCCCAGCAGGTTTTCGTCTATCCGGCCGCGATCGAATGGGCCAAGATCATGGACAAGCTCGGAGTGCCGCCTGGAGAATCGAAGGCGTATGTGATCCGAAATGCATTCATCGACCCGAAGTGGGAACCGGTCAAATCCCCCACCATCGGACCGATCGCCAGCCGCTCGATCAACTCCCTCATCCGCACCCAGGGCATCGGCGACCTGAACCGGATCTATCTACTGTGCCAGCGCGACCGCATCGCGTTCAATCTGGCGGAGATTCCGCCCAGCTTCGACAAGAAGGAAAAGGAGGCCTTCGACCGGGAATACATGCAGGCCCTCTACGACGTGGGCTATAACCTTGCCAAGAACGGCTATCCTTGGGAGAAGGAGCCGCCTTACTACGCGGTGCGCGAAGAGACTAGCGTTTCGGCGCCGAAGTAGTAGGCGAGGAAGGGTCGCGCAAACAGCAGGTGATGCAAACTGCCGTTTGCGCGTCTGGTACATCGTTCAGGGCATCTGTACTCTCCATTCCAATCCGACCAGCCGGCCCCAGTCGCGCCTATGAAGTTACCCTGAAACTTGTTATCGCCGCTGATTCCGCGCCTCGGGCTTGTCCCGTGTAGTATCGTCGGCGATGTGGAATCAGCGAGGATACGTCATGGACCGCTTGCGAGGGCTGATGGGCAGATTCGGATTTCTCGGGCTGCTGACGATCCCACCGGCCGTATCGGTCAGTGTCGACGCACGGGCCGACGCCCTCGTTACCGAGGAATTCATGGTCCCTTCGGTCGACTTGGGGATCGAACTGTACGTTCGCAACAAGCATCCAGCGGGCCTGAGCACATTCCAATCAAATCGAATCGTGCTGTTTGTACACGGCGCGACCTATCCTGCCGAAACCGCGTTCGATCTGCGGTTAGGTGGACTTTCCTGGATGGACTACATTGCAGGTCAAGGCTATGACGTTTACCTGGTGGACATACGAGGCTATGGTCGTTCTACCCGACCGGTCGAGATGTCCCTGCCCACTGGCGACAATGCGCCCATCGTCCACACGCAGACCGCAGTCAGGGATCTCGGGGCAGCAGTGGATTTCGTACTCAAACGCCGCGGGGTTTCCAAGATCAATTTACTGGGGTGGTCGTGGGGTACGACGATCGCCGGATGGTACACCTCAGAGAACAATTCCAGAGTCAACAAGCTCGCGCTCTACGCCGTGGGGTGGCTGCGAAACACCCCTTCATTGACCGACTCGGGAACGAAGCTTGGCGCTTATCGATCCGTCACCATGGACGCGGCGAGGACTCGTTGGCTCACCGGGGTGCCCGAGGTCAAGAAGGCGGACTTGATTCCCGCCGGCTGGTTCGAGGAATTTGTCACAGCAACATGGGCAACTGACCCCGTGGGTGCCAGTCAGACGCCGCCCGTGCTGCGCGCCCCGAATGGGGTTCTTCAGGATAGTCGTGATTTCTGGAGCCAGGGCAAAGCCATGTATGACCCAGGGAAGATCAGCGTGCCGACGTTCATTGTCCACGGCGAGTGGGACCAGGACACTCCCAACTACATGCTATATGAATACTTTGAAAAACTGACGGCGGTGCCGTATAAGCGTTACGTTCAAATCGGGGAAGGTACGCATACCCTGATGATGGAAAAGAACCGCATGCAGCTGTTTCGTGCCGTGCAGGAATTCTTTGACGAGAGCATCAAGCCTGGCGAATAGCCAAAAATAAATAGCAAACGCCGCCGCCGTTGCCAGGGTGACGCCGAGTCGAACGTCTGGTCTAGACGATCAGCTGTGACTCCCGAGCGAAGAAGTCTCGCCCCGTCCAACGATGCGGGCCTTTCCAAGCAGTGTCTGTTGGACTAGATTCCCAGGCAATCGATACATGGATGTGGCCATGAAGATCACCGACGTGACCCTCACTTTGTTTGCCTGGGACAACATCCCGGCCACCACTTATGGCGCTCACTCTGGGCGACTTGCTGGCAGCAGCGCGCTTGGGCTGCTTAGACTGGTCACAGATCAAGGGATTGAGGGCCATGCGTTCCTCGGCTCCGCCCTGAATCCGGCCACTAGCGATGGGCAGGCGCTCATTACCCACTTGAAACCGCTACTTCTCGGCCAGAACCCCCTTGACCGCGAGCGGCTCAATCAAGCGATTTGGACCCGGCAGCGCTCCGCGGGAGTGCGCCCGATCGGAGCCGTCGATGTGGCGCTATGGGACATCGCTGGCAAAGCCTATCGGCAACCGATCCATCGGCTGCTTGGGACCTATCGCGACCGTATCGCCGCCTACGCCTCCTCGGCGATATTGAGCTCACCTGAGGCCTACGCTGAGCAAGCGCAGGCCTACAAGGCCAGCGGCTGGGCGGCCTACAAGATCCATCCGCCAACCCAGTGGCGCGACGACATCAAGGTATGCGAGGCGGTGCGCCGCGCCGTCGGCGATGACTACACCATCATGCTCGATTCGACCTGGAGCTACGATTTTCCGGCGGCGGTTCGAGTTGGGCACGCCATCGAAGAGATGGGCTTTCATTGGTACGAAGATCCGCTCGCCGATCAGGATATCTATAACTACATCAAACTGAAACAGAAGCTGCACATTCCAGTCATGGCGACCGAATATCCAATCACGGGATACGACAGCTACGCACAATGGATCATGATGCAAGCTACAGACTACCTGCGCGGGGATGTGGCGGTGAAAGGCGGTATCACGACGCTCGTAAAGACCGCTCATTTGGCCGAGGCCTTCCGCATGAACTATGAAGTTCACCACGGTGGAAACTCGCTCAACAACGTCGCGAATCTGCACGTGATCATGGCCATCCGTAACACCGAGCTGTTCGAGGTGTTGCTGCCTGGCGAGGCTCAGAAATACGGCCTGGCTGAGGACATCACCGTGGGACGCGATGGCATGGTGCACGCCCCCAGCGCGCCGGGGCTGGGCTATGAAATCGACTTCGCCTTGATCGAGCGCAAGACTATCTCGGTGCTGAGATAGTGGATATCGGCGCGCTTCGTACGAACGCTCGCGACGGCGGCAGGCTGCCGGCCTTAAGCGCTTGGCACACCTTGCAAGAATACGATGCCTGTCGTAGGAAGTTGTCATGTTGGTGTCACCGAGCGGGGCAGCCCGGGGCGAACTATCACCGCTAGCCTGTGGTAACACCACGCGCACGGTCGAGACGCCTGCGCCATTGCTTGGCAAAGTAGGTGACCGTATCGCGTAACTCGTCCCAAGTGATCTCGCTGCTCTTGAACTGGGTGGCAAAACTATGCTTCGCGCCGACCACAGCGTACACGCGCTCGCCGGTTGCACCATCCAGGACCTCCATCTCCCCAGACAAAGCCACGTAGTAAGCCTCGGTGCCGCTGGCGTAGCGCACAGCCGTGATCGCAGCCTTCATTGGCAGCACGTCTCCAGGAACGAAGCCCTGTTGAACCGGAGTCACCCCGGTTAGCGCATAGTGGAAAACCAGGACGCCCTCCGCCGGTCTGTCGACGATTTCGTACCGGCCGGCTTCGAACTGCTCGGATACAATCTGGCGAATGGTCTGCTCGATCTTGGCATACAGATCGACTTGAATCGCCGGATAGTCGGTGCCAGGATTGATCCACACCTCCATGGGCCGCATCATGATCCTTGTGTAGGGACGCCAATCCACGCCCCGCTTGACGTATTCCCATTCCCCGAGCACGCCCTTGACAGGCGCGAGCTGAGAGTAGTCGCCGAGGAACCCTGAGGCGCGCACATCCGATCCCGCCAGCAATGGTCCGCGTCCAGATGCTGGCATCTCGGGCGCAGTCATGCCCGCTTGCTGAGCTACCCTGGCGCATCCCGCGAGAAGGAACAATGCAATCACGAAGAGACAAAACCGCATCATAGTCGGCCTCCAGTAGCGTTTCTGATTTTCAAGACCTGCGCCAGCCCAAGCGATGGCCAGTGGTGAAACGGACCCACCGCTGATCGCTTCAATCCTTGGGGTCAATACAAACGAAGCACCATTACCGATTCAACGTCCCGCTGGGAAGAAAGGTGGGCTTACTGCTTAAGCTCCACGAGAATCGCTATTTGATCCTCCAGGCACTCCTCTGAGTGAGTAACAGGGGGATTAATGAACGCCTCACCGTCCCTCGGATTGCGCACGAAGCTTGTTCCGTCGGGGAGTGTAAACCTCGATACTCCGGCTTTGACGATGTACACCACGTAGGCCGGGTGGGAATGCATCGGAGTTGTGTCGCCCTTTCGCACGGTGAATTCAAGAACACGGACTTTCGCGTCTTCCTTTAGAACCCTGCAATTTCCCGGCGCAACAGAACAGAGATCGTCAGCGGCAACCGGGCACGATGCCCATGTCATCAGGACTACCAATGCCAAAGCAAGACTTTTCACCTCACTTCCTCCGTAGTGCTCACACCGGTGTGACCACTTCACACTGACCTACGGGTCCGGCGCCGCTTGACGTGCTCCCCGCGGTTAAGGCCGTCCGTCGATCAGCACGAATGCAATTCGTGCGGTTTTCTTGGAACGGTTCGCCCACGCATGGTTGGTACCCCTCTGAATGAGCACGTCGCCTGCGCGCATCAGGGTTTCCCCTGCGTCCATGATCGCGTAGATTTCCCCCTCTAGAACTATTGCGTAGTCAACGGTGTCCGTTCGGTGCATGCCCGGGTGTTTCCCGTCTCTTTTGTCATGCAGTGCGTCTTGGTACATCTCTCCGAATGTAGCGTGAATCATGCGTCTTAGTTCTTCCGGGTCACTTGGCTCTGGGGGAATGTCGATGATGCGAAGGATCGTACCACCGCCTTTGGGCGGCGAGATCCCTTTGTGGGTGGCGACAGTGTCGGGGGCGCTGATGGACGCAAACGACGATTCAGTTCGCCATACATTGACCGCGCGGTACCCCGGCCGCAGTGGAACCGTTCGGATAGCGCCGGCAGGTGCGTCCTCAATGATGTACGAGCGGCCTTGCGCATCGGTGCTGGTGACAACACGGCGAATGTCGGGAAGCTTCTCGTCGAGTTTAGGGGTCATTTGATGCAATCCTTCGAGTCCCACGGATTCTTACCTGAATCTCGAGATGTTGCTCCAGCGCGCGAAGCTCAGGACCGCCAGAACCTTCGGCATTACTGTTCTTGAATCTATTCTGTCGCGTGCGGACGAGGTGATCCGCCGACCGGCGGCTTCCCGGCATCCTTCGCGAAATGCCTCAGCTGATCAAACCAGCCACCGTCCGCGACTGAGCCATTCAATCGAACAACGGCAATGGGGTAGAACCCAAAGCTTAAACTTTCAACCCAAGGACGTTGTACGCAGGGATCGGGTGGTGAAAACCCTTAAGCGAGAGCTCACCCAGTGTGGCGACTTCCAGCAACCCTTCCGACCTCGCCATGACTCGCTTGGAGATGAGAATCTGGCCAGGCTTTGCCTCGGCGCACAAGCGCGCGGCGAGATTGGTGACTGAACCGATTGCACCGTAGTCCCACCGTCCTTCGAATCCGATTGCGCCGATCGTTGCGTAACCTTGCGCAATACCGATGCTGAGGTCGAGATCGTAGCCGAGCTTGCGCCACCTGGAAATGAGGTGCGAGACGCACTCGCGCATCGCGAGCGCCATCCGAACTGCACGCTCGTCGGCATTGGGCACCGGCACCGGATCATTGAAGAAAATCATCATGCCGTCGCCGGTGAAGCGCTCGAGCGTTCCTTCGTGCTCGACAATGAGCTTGCCCATTTCGGCGTGATATTCCCGTAGCACGCCCATAACTTCCTCCGGCTCGGCGGTCTCGGCGAACGCCGTGAAGCCCCGCAGATCGAGAAACACGACAGTCACATCGCGCCGATGCGTCTTCAACGGATCCTCCGCCCCTCCGGTCACGATCAGTTCGGCGAGCTGTGGCGAGAAGAAGCGCTTGAGCCGTCCGAGCCGCTCGACTAGAGCGACCTGCTCCGCGACTCGTTGCTCCAGCGTGCGGCTCCAATCCGCCAGCTCGCGCAGGTGGCGCACTTCCTGGTCGCGCAGACGCTTCTTCTCTAGGCAAGCACCGATACGCGCTCGCAACAATACGGCGTCGAAAGGCTTTGCCAGGTAATCCTCGGCACCTAGCTCAATACAGCGAACCACGCTCTGAATCTCGTCCAGTGCGGAGATCATGAGCACGGGGATGTCGCGCAAGGCCGCATCGCTCTTGAGCTGCTGTAGCACAGAATAGCCGTCTACCCCCGGCATCATGACATCCAGCAAGACGAGGTCGACGCTGCGCTCGCGGAGCGCGTCAAGCGCTTCACGCCCGCTAGCGGCAAGTTGCACCTGGTGTCCTTCGCGTTCCAGCCGCCGTCCGAGCATTTCCCGATTGCTCGCGTTATCGTCGACGATCAGGATCACTCCAGTATTGAGCCCCCCCGCGGGCGGGACCGACAGAACAGCTGTGTTCGTCTTTGTCGCTGGCTGCGCGACGATGCCTCCTCTGATCGCGGACTCTAGCGCGGCAGCGGCGCTCGCAACTCGATTCAGATCCAGGGCAACGCGTTCCGCACCGGCACGTTCTGCCGCGACGCGCAACCTGTCCACCTCCGTCATCACCGAGCGTAGCGGCACGGCCACCTCGGCCGACAGGCGCCCGAAGTCAGCTTCCTCGGCTTCGGCATGCGTCAGATGGTTGATGATGTCGAGCAGCTGCCGTGCGTCGTGCCGCACCTGCCGTAACCCTGGCCCCAGCGCAGCGAGGTCCGCCGCCACGACGTCCTCGAGCAGCATCTCGCTATACCCAATGATGTGGTTAAGTGGCGTGCGCAGCTCGTGGCGCAGATGTGCCAGCGCTTCCCGATCCATGTTCATGAGGCCTGTCGTGCGAGCAGCGCCTGGATCTTGGCCAACAACCTCGGCAGCTCGACTGGCTTAGTGTCGAAGTCGTCGCAGCCCGCCGCTAGGGCCTTGTCGCGATCGTCTGTCATGGCATGAGCCGTGAGTGCGATGATCGGGATGTTCTGGGTCTTGGCTGCGGCCTTGAGGCGGCGCGTCGCCTCCCAGCCATCGACGCCGGGCAGGCTCATATCCATAAGGATCAGCGCGGGCAAGTCGCTGTGGGCTTTTGCCACCCCTTCCTCCCCGTCCAGCGCCAGGAGCACTTCGTACCCTTGCTTCTGCAACCGCCGCGACAGCATGTCGCGATTCATCTCATTGTCTTCGACCAGAAGAATCTTGATCATCGCCTCGTGCTCCTTCGGCGGCCAATCGAGTTGGCCAGAAGCGCTCTCACCTCGGCCAGCACGTCTGCCCGCCCGTAAGCTCGTTTCTGCAGAATCCGGACCACCGAGCCGTTGAGCCGCTCGTGCTCCTCGGCTGTCAGGTCCTTGGCCGTGATGATCACCACGGGGACCTGCCGCCACGATGCGCGCGCGTGCAATGCCCTCAGGACTTCAAACCCATCCATCTGGGGCATCATCAGATCCAGCAGGATTATGCTCGCGGCAGTCTCTTCCAGGCGGTCCAGCGCCGCCCGGCCGTTCTCCGCCTCGACCACCGCATAGCCCTCTTCCTCCAAGATTCGCCGCAGCAGCAACCGCATATCCGCGTCGTCGTCAACAACCAGGGCCGGCAGGTCACGCCTATATTTCGTCAGAATCGCAGCGAGCCGCACCCGATCGATCGGCTTGGTGAGATAGTCCGACGCCCCCAGCGCGTATCCCATTGTCTCGTCCTCAACGATCGTGAGCATGATCACGGGAATATCCGCGAGCTCTCGCTCTGCCTTGAGCGCCGCCAGCACGCTCCAGCCATCCACCCCTGGCATCATGACGTCCAGCGTGATCGCGTCGGGTCTCTGCTCCCGCGCCAATCGCAGGCCAGCCTCCCCGTCCGGGGCCGCCAGGACCCGGAAGCCTTCCTTGCTTAGGAAGCGCTGCATCAGCTCCCGCACTACCGCTTCGTCGTCGATAACCAATACCGTCCCCGCGACGCTCTGAGCCTCGCTCGCACTCTCGCGGATCTGACGGACGTCAACGGGCAGACGCACGGTAAAGTTGCTGCCTTTGCCCGGTTCGCTCGTCACTGTGATATCGCCGCCCATCAACCGACAAAGCCTGCGGCTGACGGCGAGGCCGAGGCCCGTCCCGCCGTATTTGCGGCTGGTCTTGGCGTCAGCCTGGGCAAACTCCTCGAACAACCGTGGCAGCTGCTCGGGGCTCAGCCCGATGCCGGTATCGATCACGCTAAAGTTCAGCCAGGCACCGTCTCCGGAGTGCTCCCGCTGAACGGCCAGTGACACTTGGCCACGCTCGGTGAATTTACACGCGTTGCTTAGCAGGTTGAAGAGCACTTGCCGCACCTTGGTGAGATCAGTGTGTATCCTACCGACGTTAGCGCCGCACACCACCTCCAAGCGATTGCCATTCTTCTCTGCAAGCGGCTGGCCGACCGCCGCGACGTCCGCAATCAATGCGGCAACGTCGATGTCCTCGAGATGCAACTCCATCTTGCCAGCCTCGATCTTGGACAGGTCGAGGATCGAGTTGATCAGCTCTAGCAAGTGCTTGCCTGCGGTGTTGACTTTTTTCAGATCGGGCACCAGGGCGTTGGCTCCCTGGTCCACGGCGTCCTCCTGCAGCATCTCGCTGTAGCCAATGATGGCGTTCAGCGGTGTGCGCAGCTCGTGGGACATGTTCGCGAGAAACGCCGACTTGTGCTGGCTCGCGATCTCGAGTTGGTGGAATAGCCGCGCATTTTGCATTGCCAGAGCGGACTGACTGGCAAAGGTGGTCACTAGATCGACCACCTGCTTGGAAAACTCGCCGGGCTCGGAGCGGCCGAGCGTCAAGGCTCCCAGCACCTGGTCTTCGCGAATCAGCGGAACGGCCAGAAGTGCCCGAACCCCGCTCGCCACGACCAAGTCCCGCAGGCGAGGATCATAGGAAACTTCGATGGTAATGTCGGGAACCTCCACCGGCTGCCGCGTGGCGACCGCTCTGCCGCTTACTCCCTCGCCTTTCTTGATCGGGTTGCGCAGCAGCTCGTCAGCGACCTCCTGCGAATAGCCGGAAATAGCCCGCGGCCTCAGTTCTTCAGTTGCCTCGTCGTAGTCGAAGACCTGTCCCACCTGTGTGCCAGCGAGTTGGCTGGCATGCGCCAAGATGGTCCTGAGCACGGTGTCGACATCGAGCGTCGAACTAAGCGCGCTGCCCACCTCGCCGAGCGCCTTCAGCTCCTCCACCGAACGCCCCAGCTCGGCGGTGCGAGACTGGAGCTCATTGAACAGCCGCGTGTTCTCGATCGCGATCACCGCCTGGTCGGCAAAGGTCTTTAGCATCGCTATCTGAGTTTCCGAAAACATCTCGGGTTTCGTAGCGCTTACGTTAATCGCGCCGATAGCCGTACCCTCCCGCAGCATCGGCACGGCAAGGATGCAGCGGATCGCCGAGGCTTCATTCAATGGGTGCAATTCGTAATCGGCGTCTCGATGCACATCGCGCACGTACGCTATTGCTCGTGTCATGATCGCGCGGCCGCTTGCACTTGCGCGATCGGCCGGCCGGGGAAATGATCGTCGCAGCGCCTCAGCCCCCTCTTCGCTGAAGCCCTGGGCATGTGCTAGATGGATTAACTGTCCGTCGTACGTGAACAAGACTCCGATGGTCGCTTGGCATAATCTGCACGCGTTCGCACAGATCGTTTCGAATACCGGTTGCACGTCGCTTTGCGACTGGCTGATCACCCGCAGGACGTCGCTGGTAGCCATCTGCTGCTCAAGCGATTCGGTCAAATCCCGATTTCGCGTTTGCAGCTCATTGAACAGCCGCGTGTTCTCGATCGCGATCACCGCCTGATCGGCGAACGTTCGAAGCATTGCAATCTGCCGCTCTGAGAACATCGCGGGCTCGGCGCCAGCGACGGTGATCGCTCCGGTCGCCTTGCCCTCGCGCAGCATCGGCATGGAGACGATGCTGCGATAACCAACGATCCCGGCCAGGCCTTGCAGGTTGTATTCCGGGTCATGCTTGACATCGGGGACGTAGGCCACGTCCGCGCTCGAGATCGACTTCTGAGTGACTCCACCGGGGCGCCCGGGATAGGTCCGCCGAAGAGCCTCGATGCCTTCGGGACTGGTGCCGGCGGTAGCAACGATGTGGATCCGCTCTCCGTCAAAGGTAAAAACGTGGCCAAAGTTACCTCGGCACAGCGTCCGCGCATTGTCCGCGATCGCCTCGAACACCGGCTGCACGTCCGATTGCGACTGACTGATCACGCGCAGGATTTCGCTAGTCGCCGTCTGCTGCTCCAGGGACTCGGTCAAGTCTCGATTGCGAGACTCGAGTTCGTTGAACAGCCTGGCGTTCTCGATGGCGATCACCGCTTGGTCGGCAAACGTCT
>Ga0187778_10000754_pt1 | contig 23105 bp, 17 predicted proteins | sample 1015_Q2_SP5_20_M_FD_132418 | JGI IMG/M metagenome (GOLD analysis project Ga0187778, IMG submission 132418) | Tropical peat soil microbial communities from peatlands in Department of Meta, Colombia - 1015_Q2_SP5_20_MG | ecosystem: Environmental > Terrestrial > Soil > Wetlands > Peat | place... | reverse complement strand
GCGTGCTTGTAATCGAAGACGACAAAGACATAGTGGAACTGGTGCGCTATAACCTGGAGAAAGATGGATACCAGGTGGTATCGAGCGGTGATGGCGCCACCGGGCTTGCGCAAACCCGAAAGACGCCCCCGGATCTGCTGATCCTTGACCTCATGCTGCCGAAGCTTTCGGGGCTCGAAATCTGCAAGGAAGTCCGCAAGGACGTGAGCCTGAACCGCCTGCCGATACTTATACTTACGGCCAAGGGCGAAGAAGCCGACCGCGTGGTGGGCCTGGAGCTGGGCGCCGACGACTATGTAACTAAGCCTTTCAGCCCCCGCGAACTGGCAGCCCGGGTGAAGGCCCTGCTGCGCCGGGCAGAGCCGGGATCGCCCTCGGAGCGGCTGATTGAGATTGGGGCCCTTAAGATCGACCCGGCCGCCTACCGGGTCACCCGAACCGGCAAGCCCGTGCCCATGAGCACGCTAGAATTTCGCCTCTTGTATTTCCTCGCGGCGCGGCCCAACCGCGTCTTCACCCGTGACCAATTGCTCGACGCTGTGTGGGGCACCGAGCGCTTTGTAACGCCGCGGAGCGTGGACGTTTACGTCCGGCGACTGCGCGAAAAAATCGAGGCAGATCCGCAGCATCCGGTCTATATGAAAACGATTCGCGGCGCTGGCTACCTGTTCGAAACCCGTGCGAGCTAAGCTGTTCTGGAAATTGGGGCTTACATATCTGGCCCTGCTGTTCGGAGTGCTGCTTGCCGTCGACCTCTACTCCGCAGGTGTTCTTGAGCGGGAGTATATTCGTTCCTCCGCAGACCAGCTCGCGTCGCTTTTGAAACTCGCCAAGACCCGTCTTCCGCAGCTCGACAATCAGCCCGAACTTCGCACCTGGACCCAGTGGATCGCCCAAGCGGGTGTGCGCGTCACCGTGATCGACCAGACCGGCCGGGTTATGGCTGATTCCGTCAATGATCCGGAATCCTCGGCGAATCTCTCCGACCGTCCCGAGGTCCAGCAGGCATTCGCCACGGGGGAAGGTGGGGCGACGCGACATGGCCAGGCAGGTGGCGCGGATCTGCTGTATCGCGCGATGCGCTATCAGCCGCCAGTCGGGCAGCCGGTGGTGATTCGCCTGGGGGCGCAGCTCACGCCGCTCGATGCCGCGCGGGCGGAACTGCGGCGAAGGCTCCTTGCCGCTTCCCTCGTGATCCTGGGGCTGGGGCTCATCGTGTCACTGGCGTTTTCGAGGATGCTTGCGGTCCGGGTCGAGCGGCTGAAAGATTTTTCACGCCGCGTCGCTGATGGGGATTTCCGCTCTTTGCCGGCCGATCGCCCGCGCGATGAGCTTTCCGATTTGCGGGAAACGCTGAACGAAACAGCCCGGCAATTGGAGCTGGAGATCGGGCTGTTGAGCAGCGAGCGAAACCGCTCCAGCGCAATTCTGCGAAGCATGGTGGAGGGAGTGGCGGTGGTGGATGCGCAGGGACGGCTAGTCTTCTACAACCGCGCCTTTTCGGAAATTCTGAATCTCGATGGAGCCGGGGGCGGAGGCCGCCCTCTGATTGAAGTGGTGCGCAACTCGGAACTGCTGGGGCTGATTCGCAAGGCGCTGAGAGGAGAAGAAGGGCTCCAGACCGACATTGTCACGGGCATCGTGCAGCAACGCAGCTTCTCGGTTACAGCCGCCCCGGTGAAGGCGCTGGAAACCGGCCCGATGGGTGGTGGCGGGGCCGAACTTGGAGCGCCGGAGAAACCTTCCGGCGCCGTGGTGGTGCTGCACGACGTCACCGAATTGCGGCGGCTCGAACGGGTGCGCCAGGATTTTGTCGCCAACGTCTCTCACGAATTCAAGACTCCACTCACTGCCATCCAAGGGTTTGCGGAAACGCTTTTGGCCGGCGCGCTCGATGACCCCAACAACAATCGCCGCTTTCTTGAGATTATTCGAGACCATGCCACACGCCTGGCTCGCCTGACTGATGATTTGCTCAAATTGGCCCGCATCGAGGCGGGCAAGCTGGAGCTGGAGTTCTCGGCTGTGGGGATCACCGAGCTGATTGAGAGTTGTGCGGAAACAACGCTGCTGAAAGCCAGCCGGAAACAGATTGTCGTGGAGATCGAGAATCCGCCCGACTTGCCGGCATTGTGGGGCGACGCCAGCCTGCTACACGAAGTGCTCCAGAATCTGCTCGACAATGCGATTCAGTACACCCCCGAAGGAGGACAGATCCGAGTCTCGGCCACTGCTGCGGCGCGCGAAGGGGTGATCAGCGTAACCGATACAGGCATCGGGATTCCATTGGCCGCCCAGGAGCGGATATTCGAGCGCTTCTATCGAGTAGATGCCGCGCGCTCGCGGGAGGCGGGCGGCACGGGGCTGGGCCTTTCGATCGCAAAACACATTGCGGAAGCTCACGGAGGACGGCTGTGGGTGGAAAGTGCCGTTGGCCGTGGTTCCACATTTTCATTCTCCATCCCACTCGCGACCTGACCACCTGTTTTGTCAAACATTTACCTGTGTTTCATGCATTTGCAATCTCCACACCCCATGGTGTACGCGGGGAAATTAGGGGTATCGGCGGCAGTGCCGCCCGTGGGCAGCAAGAGGAGGAAAGCAATCGTGGCAGCAGCGAAAAACGGCAATGATGGAGTGCTTCAAAATGTCCTGGTGAACTACCTGGTTTCCCAGGCGCGCACCGTGGAGTCTTCGGTGAACCGGGCGCTTTGGGCCGTCCTGGAGAGAAACGAGCGGTTGGCAAGCGAAGTTTTCCTGACCGAGCCGCGAATCAATGAAATGGAAATCCTGATTGACGAGCACGCCATCCGCATTCTGCGCCAACCGAACTTGCTCGATACCGACGTGCGCCTGATCGTCGCCACTCTCAAGATCAACAACGACCTTGAGCGCATGGGCGACCTCGCCGTGAACCTGAGCGAACGCGCGATCTCGCTGGCCGGGATGGCCGGTGTGACGACTCCGCCCGAACTGGAGCCGATGACCTCCGCGGTGCGTGCCATGGTCTCAAAGTGCCTGGGCGCATTGATTTATCAAAACGTGGATCTGGCTACGCAAGTTCTTGAGAGCGACGATCTGGTGGACAAGTATCGGGACCAAGTGTTTGAAGCGCTGCTGGCCGGGATGACGGAAGATCCCTCCCAGGCTGCCCCGAATCTGCATTACGTGCTTGCGTCCCGCCACCTGGAGCGCATCGCCGACCACGCGACCAATATCGCCGAAGATGTGCTCTTCTGGGTGAGGGGCTTGGAGGTTCGTCACGGCCGTGCGCGGCAACTTGAGACGCACGCGGGAGAGGTGCGAGCCGCAAGCGGGTCGTAACGTACGTTTTATGCTTCGCTCATCGAGGAGTCACAAAGGGCACCTAGGCTGCGCCACTTTGGGATGGATTTGCGCATTGCACTGTGCCATCCGCTGTGTGCACAGACGGGGCAGGCCGGGGGTTGGGCACGAGATTCGGCGAAGAGAATAAGCGTTTGAATTCCATAAGTTCCAGCACATGTGTAGCTTGCGCTGGAAGTAAGGCAGCCTACGACCTGCCCACCGAAGAGGCGCGGCCTGATTCACCCCCGGGGCCGCGCCTCTCACATCCACACGGGAGTCACGCCCGAGTCATTTCGAATTCTTTGCGATGTAACACGGCTGTAACAATTCAAGTGCAAAATGCCGGGAAGGAGAGTCGAACTATGTTGCGAAAAAGCCTACTCGTCGTGTCGCTTTTACTCATGCTCGGGGCCGCTGGCAGCGCCCAGTCCCCTGTGCTCCTGAACGCCGCCGGTGCGACGTTCCCATACCCCATCTATTCGAAGTGGTTTGATGTGTACCACAGCCAGCACCCCAATGTGCAGATCAACTATCAGTCCATTGGATCGGGCGGCGGGATCCGCCAGTTAATGGCAGGGACCGTGGACTTCGGCGCATCGGACGGCCCGATGTCGGATGAGCAACTTTCCCAGGCGAAATTCAAAATTCTGCACTTCCCGACAGTGCTGGGCGCGGTGGTGCCTACCTACAATATCCCCGGCGTAAGCGCCGAGTTGAATTTCACCCAAAAAGCCCTCGCCGGGATTTATATGGGCAAAATCACCAAATGGAACGACCCGGAACTCACCAAGGCGAATGCAGGTGTAAACCTGCCCTCTGCGGACATCGTGGTCGTGCACCGATCGGACGGAAGCGGAACGACCTACATCTGGACCGACTTCCTCTCCAAAGTGGATACCGAGTGGAAGCAAAAAGTCTCGACGGGCACTTCAGTGAACTGGCCCGTGGGGCTCGGAGGAAAGGGCAATGAGGGCGTCACCGGCCTGGTAAAACAAACACCCAACTCAATCGGCTATATTGAGCTGATTTACGCCGTCCAGAACAAGATCCCGTTCGGCAAAGTCCAGAACTCAGCCGGCAAGTTCTTGAAGGCCGATCTTGCAGGCGTGACGGCGGCCGCCGCTGGAGCAGCGAAGGATATGCCTGCGGACTTCCGCGTTTCGATCACCAACGCGCCGGGAGCGACAGCCTATCCGATCTCGAGCTTCACCTGGCTCTTGATTCCCGAGCAGATTGCAGACGGTTCCAAGCGGGAGGCGATCAAAGGGTTCTTGACGTGGATGCTGGGGGAGGGCCAGAAGTATAATGAGGCCTTGTCTTACGCGCAGCTTCCCAAAGCCGTGATTGCGAAGGAGAGCAAGGCGATATCGCTCGTCCGATAAAATGTCCGCATCCGCCACTACCATCGAGCACGCGGCTCCGCCTGAATCGGGGCCGCGCGCCTTGATTCGCCGGCTGCGAGACGGCGACGAAGTGGCCCACATCCTCACGCTTGTTTTTGCCGCCGGCATTCTCCTGATCACCTCCCTGCTCGTTTATGAGCTTTGGATCAATTCGCATCTCTCACGCACCAAGTTCGGGTGGATGTTTTTCTGGACAAAAGTCTGGGACCCGATCTTTGACGATTTCGGCGCGGCCCCGTTTATCTATGGCACGCTGATTACGTCGGTGGTCTCGCTTTTGATTGCAGTGCCGCTCGGCCTCGCCGTGGCGATTTTTTTGGCGGAGCTCGCTCCCCGGAAGCTCAGCGACTCCGTTGCGTTCCTGATTGACTTGCTCGCGGCGGTCCCCAGCGTCATCTACGGGCTGCTCGGCATTTTCATCGTCGTGCCGCTGGTGCGGACCACGATTGGCCCGGCTCTCATCAATACTCTTGGACATGTCCCTGTCATCGGTATACTTTTCCGGCCTCCGAACTATGGCGTGGGTTTCTTCACCGCCGGACTTGTGCTGGCCATCATGGTGGTCCCGTTCATCATTTCCGTTTCGCGCGAAGTTCTGCTGACGGTGCCTCGGGATCAGCGGGAGGCAGCACTGGCTCTGGGCGCCACGCGCTGGGAATCCACCTGGCAGGTGGTGGTCCCCTGGGCCAGAACGGGAATTATGGGCTCAATTTTTCTGGCGCTGGCGCGCGCCCTGGGCGAGACCATGGCCGTGACGATGGTGATCGGGAACGACCCCAAAATCGCCGCCTCACTTTTCGCTCCCGGCTACACGATCGCCGCGGTGATCGCCAATGAGTTTACGGAAGCGACCGGCGACTTGTATTTGAGCGCGCTCATCGAGCTCGGGCTCGTGCTCTTCCTGATGACTTTCATCTTGAACGGCCTCGCGCGTATCCTGATCGTGGCCACGGATCGTGGCGGAGGGCAAACCGCGTGAGCCGCCTGCGACTCCTCTGGCGAAAATCGCTCAATGGAGTGATGCTCACTCTCACCGGCGTCGCTGCCTTCGCGGTGGTATCGATTCTTTTCCTGATCCTAGGATACCTGCTCTTCAACGGCGGGATGTCGCTGAATTGGGATTTTTTCACGAAGCTGCCGAAGCCGGTGGGTGAAACGGGCGGCGGAATGGCGAATGCCATCACCGGCAGCCTGAAGCTTCTGTTGCTCGCGGCGGTGTTTGGTTTGCCGGTCGGCCTGATGGCCGGCGTCTATTTGGCCGAGTTCGGCAACAAGGCTTTTTCGTTCGTCATTCGATATACGACCGATCTGCTGAACGGCGTGCCTTCGATTGTGATCGGGATTTTCGCCTATTCGCTGGTAGTCTTGCCGGTGAAGCATTTCTCCACACTGGCAGGCGGCGTGGCCCTGGCCATCATGGTCATACCCATCACCGTGCGAAGCACAGAGGAATTTCTGCGCTCGGTCCCGGGAAGCCTGCGTGAGGGTGCTATGGCGCTTGGCGCCAGCAAGTGGAAGACGATCGCGACCGTGGTCCTTCCCGCCGCGAGCGGCGGCATCCTCACCGGAATGCTTCTCGCGCTCGCAAGGGTGGCCGGCGAGACCGCGCCCTTGCTCTTCACCGCGTTCAGCAACCGCTTCTGGAGCACCAGTTGGAACCAGCCGACCGCTTCGCTGCCGGTGATGATTTACACGTACGCAATTGCGCCGTACGATGATTGGCACCGGCAAGCCTGGGCTGCCGGACTCGTACTGCTAATGCTTGTTCTTCTTGCAAATCTGGGTTGCCGGCTGGCGCTGGGCAGCCGCGGCTCGGCACGGAGCGCTTAAATGGCATCTGCCACACACGGGAAAAATATTTTTGCGACCAAGGCGGGACCGGAAATGATGGCTGAACACTCGACATCGGGCGCTCACAAAGAGGCGAAAATGCGCTTCCAGATTTCCAACCTCAACTTTTACTACGGCCCGAAACAGGCGGTATTTGGCCTAAACTTGAAAATCCCGGCAAACAAAGTGACGGCGCTGATCGGCCCTTCTGGATGCGGAAAATCGACCTTCCTGCGCACCCTGAACCGGATGAACGATACCATCCGCAACACCCGCATCGAGGGTGAGATCCTCCTGGATGGCCAGGATATCCTGGGAATGGATGTTGTCGGGCTGCGGCGGCGCGTCGGAATGGTTTTTCAGCGTCCCAATCCGTTCCCGAAATCCATCTACGACAACGTGGCCTATGGTTTGCGCATCAATGGATTTAAAGGACGCCTCGATGATCTCGTGGAACACAGCCTGCGAAGGGCCGCCCTGTGGGACGAGGTGAAAGATTATCTGAAAAAATCGGCGTTCGCGCTTTCCGGCGGGCAGCAGCAGCGGCTCTGCATCGCCCGGGCGCTGGCAGTGGACCCGGAAGTTCTATTGCTGGATGAGCCTTGCTCGGCTCTCGATCCCGTGACAACGGCGAAAATCGAAGAACTGATGTTTCAGCTCAAAGATAGCTGTACGATGGCTATCGTGACTCACAATATGCAGCAGGCCGCGCGAGCGAGCGACTTCACTGCCTTCATGCTCGATGGAAAACTGATCGAACACAGCGAGACCCCGAAGCTCTTTACCACACCCTCCGATCCGCGGACCGAAGCGTACATCACGGGCCGCTTCGGATGACGTCGACCGCTCTCGGATTTGCGGCCCAATAGAGCAAATGGAAGGATCTGGGACCGATGGAACGCCACTTCGAACACGACCTTGAGGAACTGAAGCAGCGGCTGCTCTGGATGGGGAGTCTTGCCGAGCGCGCCGTCCATCAGGCGGTGCACGCCGTTTTGGACGCCGAAGAGCACCTCGCGGAGACCGTTCTGAGCGAGGAAGACGCAATCAATGAAATGCAGATCGAGATTGACGAGCGTGTCCAGCGCCTGCTTGCTCTTCAACAGCCGATGGCGGCGGACCTTCGATTCCTTCTGGCGGTGTCGCGCATCAATGGCGACCTTGAGCGCATCGGCGACCAGGCCGTCAACATCGCCCAATCCGCCATGCGCATCCTGCGCCACCCTCAAGTGAAGCCCTACGTCGATTTGCCGCGCATGAGCGAGCTGGCAGAAGGAATGGTGCGCGACAGTTTGAATGCGCTGGTGCGCGGCGATCTGGACCTGGCCCAGAGCGTGTTGCAGCGCGACGACCAGGTCGATCGTCTTCGCGACCAGCTATTCCGCGAACTCCTCACCTACATGATGGAAAACTCGGCCGTGGTTTTCCCGTCGTTCGAGCTGATTCTCGTCGCCAAAAACCTCGAGCGCATCGGCGACCACGCCACCAACATCGCCGAAGACGTCATTTACTTTGTCGCTGGCCGCGACGTGCGCCACCCTGCCCTCGACCGGCGCTGACACGCGCAGCCCTAAAATCCCGCCGCGCGATTTCTCGATCCGGAGCCGGGCACGGCATGCCGTGCCCGCCACTGATTCTTGGCAACGGCGAATCCATGCCCTCTCGGAGCCGCACCCCGAGACCTTTGGAGTGCGGGAGCTTGCTCCCGCTTTGTTTTCAATTCCGCTGCAACGCACGCCAGCATCGGGGCTGAGCCAAATTCGGGAGGATCTCAACACAGCCAGATAAGTTCTAGACGCGGGTGAGAGCTACGGCTTCATCTTCCGCGAGATCGAGGATCGTGTCGAGCCGCACCATCTTGATCAGCATCAACACGCGCTTGCTGGGCGAATAGAAAGTGCACTTGCCGCCAGCCCTTTTTAGAGTGGTGAAGGACCGCACCAGCGCGCCGATCCCGGAACTATCGAGCTCCGTCACGCCTGCAAGATTGACGGCGACGTGGTTGTTTCCGGAGTCGATGAGCTGCTGGATCTGGTTGCGAAACGATTCCTCCGCCTCGCCCAGCTTCAGCGGGCCTTCCAGGTCGAGAATCGTGGCGCGTCCGGCCTTGCGAATCTTGATATTCAATGGGCCCTCAATGTGCGGTGCAAAGCTAACTGAAATAGGCCGTGCAATCAAGGGGATGCCGGAAGCACATGTGCTACCGGTGCAGCCACGGCAATTGACCTTTGTGAGACAACGCGAGCAGATCCATGCTCACAGCGACGGCGCAATGGACCATCACTCCTCCCCATATGGATTTTGTCTTCCACGCAAGCCAGCCGAGCACGAATCCGGCAACGACCGACGCAGACGCTTCGGGCCAGAGCTTGGTGAAATGCAGCATAAAATACGGCATCACGGATGCCGGCACCGCCAGTGTCCCCAGGTACCTGCCAAGTCCCCCGACCAGGAAGCCCCGGAAGAAGAATTCGAGCGCGACAAATTGAACGATGTACATTCCCTCCCAGGCAAGCAGATCGAGCCACGAACGCCCCGCCAACGGATACATCGGATAATAAGCCGTGAAGTTGGGCGTCAATGAGACCAGCCAAATCACCGGCAACACCGCCGCGTAAAGTCCCACGTAAAGCCAGAAGTGGTCTCGGAATCCCCGCCAGGAGAGATTGCAGTTCCTCAGCTTGAGGCCTGGCACCACGACCACGAAGATGGCCGGCAAGAATAAGAAACTGGATGTAACACACGCTACCCACCACGCTTTGTATAGAAAAATCCAGTGGGCCGTGTATGGCTCGCGCGGCGACATGAAGAGGTCATAAAACGTGCGTTCGCTGCCGACGAACCACTGGAGCCCCAGCGAAACGCACGCGACCGTGCAGATTGCCGCCACGGCGCAGAAATCCGGCCTCAAAGCATCAGCCAGAGCTCCTGCGAGGGATACTTCTCCCGGATTCGGATCGAGCATGGGAACATGCTGTCCAGGCTCGGGTTCCTTTAGCCCGGCGCCGCGCCGGTGCTTAGAGCTTCCGGGCCCTGCCCTGGAAGCGCCAGATGGATTTGAGGAATCGGGCATGGGAGTGGGGGAGTATATCCCAGGGATGACCAATCGCTTTCGAAAACGGTCTTCCCGTCGCCATCGAGCGCAAGCTTCCAAGCCTGATGGCTTTGGGATGAGCCGTTCGCGTTGCTGTTCCTTGACGGCTGAACGCAGCATTTGTTAGGCTGCGCGGGTTCCCTCACCCATTGAGCCAAGGAGACTTCCCGCCATGGGAGAGCGAACGCGTCCCCCTCCCCTGGGAGAGCAATGGAGACAACTTCCGCGCTCTTCGAACTGGCAAGCGTGTCTTTGGCGTGCCGCGATCAAGACACGCTTTTGAAATCGTTTGCCGCTCGCGTGGGCGCGACGCTCGGTGCTCGGGCCGTGCTGGTTTGGAGGAGCGATCCGAGGACGGAGGGTTTGATTTGCCGGATGCGCTGGAGCGAGCCCGGCGAGCGCTTGAGTCCCGTGGATGGTGTGGTGACCAACGGCCTGCTCACGGATGTCTTCGAGTCAGCGGAAACCCGGCAGATCGCAGGGCGAGAGATCTCGGCAGAAGATTTCGATCATCTTGATGCGAACAGCCGCGCGCGCGTCAAGTCCGCTCTTTATACCGGGCTGCCGGGGCCGCAGACAACCGACGGTGTGGTGGAAGTGCTGAACAAGCGCGCGGGCGAATTCAACGCCGAAGACGCGCATTTCCTCGAAGAAGCCAGCCGGCTGGCGGGCCAGGCGCTTACCAATCTGGATGCCCTCGAGGGCGAGCGTCAGGCGCAGCTCGCCACTCTGGAAAGATTGACGGCTCTCTACGATTTGGGCCGCACGTTTACCTCGACTCTCGAGCTGGGCGAACTCCTTCCCATCGTGGCCGTGAAGATTCGCGACATCCTGGGCGCCAGCGCCTGCAATCTGTGGCTCGTAGACCCAGATTCGAACGAACTTTTTCTCGGAGAGCAGGCCGGAGAAGATCCGACAGTCGAAGAAGATTCACGTCTGCCACTTTCCGAAGGCTTGTTGGGTGAAGTCGCACAACAGGCGAATCCAAAGTTGGTAGAAAACCCCGCCGAGGAGCCGGGGCTCGAGTCGCGCCGCAAGGCTGCCGAAGATTTCGAGATGCAATCCTGGATGGCCACGCCGCTGCGGAAGGATGACGAGGTGCTCGGCGTCGTCGAGATTGTGAACAAGGCCGACGGCACACCCTTCACCGAAGATGACCTGTTTTTCCTTTCCAGCATCAGCGAGCAGGCAGCGGTGGCTTTGCACAACGCGAACTTGCTCGAATCCGAGCGCAAGGTGCACGCGCTCGACGCCCTTTTAAAGATTTCGCAGGAAATCACGTCGACGCTTGACCTTGATCACGTTCTCACCACGGTGGTGCAGCACGCCGGAACGATCGTGCCGTTCGACCGCTGCGTGATCGGGTTTTTTGACCGCGGCCGGTTCGTCCTGGGGGCCGTGTCGGGCGAGCAGGAAGTTCCCAAGACGCGCGAGATGGCCGACCTTCGCGACCGCCTCGAATGGGTTGCAAGCCAGGAAGGCCCTGTCTCGGCGAATCTCGGTGAAGAGGGCTGGGAAGTGGAACCGGCCGAAGCGCGCTCGCAAATTACAGATTTCCTCGAAGCGCACGAAAACAAGGGTTTCTATGCGCTTCCGCTGCGCGATGATCAGGGAACACTCGGCGTGATGGCTCTCTTGAGCAGCAGTGCAAACTTTCTCAGCGAAAGCAACCTGGAGACCGTGGCGATTCTGGCCAGCCAAACGACGGTCGCCATCCGAAACGCGCAACTTTATCAGCAAGTACCCTTGGCGAATTTCCTGGCGCCGCTGGCAGAGCGCAAGAAAAAAATCATGTCCGCTGTCCCCTTGGGGCGGTGGCGCCAGATTGCTGAGCGCACAGGGATCGTCGTCGCACTGCTTATTTTGGTTCCGTGGCCCATGCGGCTGGGAACGAATGCCACGGTGGTTCCCGCCGAGCGCCGGGTGGTCAGTTCCATCGCCGGAGGTGTGGTCCGCCGCGTGCTCGTTCATGAAGGACAGACTGTGCAGACAGGGCAAGTGCTCGCCGAGCTTGAAAATTCCGAAGAGCGCATAAAGCTGACGGAAGCCGAAGCCGCCATGGCTCAAGCCCGGCGTGAGTTGGCGGAAGCGGAGTTTCGGAATGATCCCGCGGCCGCCGGCCAGGCTCAAATCCGCGCCGACTTGCACGCCGCCGAGGTCCAACTCGAGCGCCAACGGGTGGCAGACTCGGAACTGCGCTCACCCATTTCCGGCATAGTTGTCACGCCAAAAATCGAGGAGCGGACCGGCACGATGGTCAAGCCCGGTGAGGCTTTCTGCGAGATCGTGGAACAGGATCGCATGGCCGCACAAATGAGCGTCCCCGAGGCCGATCTCGGGCTGGTGAGACTCGGAAAGAATGTGGCGCTGAAACTCAACGCCTTTCCCACAACAACTTTCCTGGGCAGCGTGGAAAGAATCGGCGCGCAAACGCGGGCGGAGGAAGATGAGCAGTATTTCCTGGTCCGGGCGGTCTTCGAAAATCCGAGCGGCCTCGCTCGCGACGGCATGGTTGGCCGCGCTCGAATCCGGGCCGGCGGCGGCTGGTTTCAGAGCGGATGGTATCCGGTGGGCTATGTTTTGCTCCGATCGCCGGCTCGCTGGCTGTGGGAAAAGGCGTGGAGCTGGATGCCGTAAGAATTAAGGGGCGAGAATAATGATAAACCGTACGCTGTGGATTTTGGCAGCGGCTCTGGCTATTTTCGGGGCTGCTTGCGGAAACTCTTCAGTTGCCTCAGGTCCCGGCTCGCCTCCTGCCTCAGTGCCAAAGACACCTCCCGCCGCCCCAGCTCAGCCGTCCGCTCCCACGACGCTGGCGAAATCTGCCGATACCGGCGATATTCTAAGTGTGCTTTCCGTTGAGCATCAGGTGGATGTTTCAAGCGAGCGTGATGGCACGGTGATCTCGATTGCCAAGGACGAAGGCGCCTACGTGAAGGCGGGGGAGCTGCTCGGGCAACTCGACGACCGCTCACTCCAGATGGAACTCGTGAAAGCCCGCTCCGATCTGCAAGTCGACCAAGGCAACGTGAAGTATAAGGAAGCAGAGCTCAAAGCCAAGAAGGCGGCTTATCGCCGCCAACAGCAATTGCGTTCCTTCGGGCTTTCCAGCGAAGCGGATTTGGAAGCCGCCGAGTTCGAAGCCACCGGCGCGGAATACGACCTCCATTCCCTGGAAGCCCTCGTGGGAAGCGCTCAGGCGGAGATCCACCGCATCGAACTCCAAATCGATCAAACGCACATCCACGCGCCCTTTCCGGGTGTTGTTGTGCACCGCTACATCCGCGAGGGAGAGGCCATCTCAAAGGGACAAAGGTGCTTCCGCGTGAGCCAGCTCGCGCCGCTGCGCGTGCAATTTCAGGTGCCGGAATCATCCGGCCGCCGCCCGGAACATGGAGCACGCGTCGATCTTGCGCTCGTCGGTGATTCCAATCGAGCACTCACTGCACGAGTCGTCAAAGTTAGTCCGACGGTTGACCCCGCGAGCGACAGCTACAACGTGACGGCCCAGCTTACCGGCTCCGGAATCTCCGACCTCCGCCCTGGAATGGCTGTTCGCGTTCTCTGGCCGGGAATCTCCCGCCCGAAGCCATAGAGGAACTGCCGATGCGCTTCGGCCCCACCAGCCTTCAAGTCTCGAGCGTCCTCGCCAAAGGTTTGCGCCGGCCCAAGCTGCGTTCCGATCTGCGAATCAGCGAACAAACCGTCGCGGGCGAGAGAAGCTTCGTGGTCAAGAATCTGGAAACAAATTCATATAACCGCTACGGCGCGACAGAATGGGAGCTGCTCACGCTCTGCGACGGCACTCGCACGCCCGCTGAAATCGCTCAAACAATGAATGAGCGCGATCCAGAGAATCCTGTTGACGAAGCCGAAGTCCTCGATTTTCTCGATAGCGTGGAGCCGGCCATGTGGGAGCGGTCCCTGGGCGAAAAGAATCTCGCCGTGCTCGAACGCATCCGGGACGAGCGCAAGAACCGACTTGACCAATCAAGCGTCCTCAACATTTCCTTTAAGGCCTGGGATCCTGATAAAACACTCGCCTGGCTGGATCAGTATCTCGGCTGGATTTTTTCGCGCGGATTCGTGGTCTTTTCCGTCTTACTGCTGATCGCGACCTTGTATTTTCTCGCAGAGGACTGGGCGCGGGTTCAGCGTGACACAGCTTCCCTCTATTCCTTTGCCAATAAAAGTGCTTACGATATCTGGGCATTTTGGATCTTATTCTTCGTCCTTGTAGCCATTCATGAATTGGGGCATGGTCTGACCTGCAAGCACTTTGGCGGTGACGTTCATCAAATGGGCTTCCTTTTGATTTATTTCACGCCTGCCTTCTTCACAGACACAACGGACATTCGTCTATTTCAGTCCCAGTCCCATCGGCAATGGGTCATATTCGCGGGCATTTGGATTGAAATTGTCCTTTGCGGCATCTCTGCAACAATTTGGCATTTCACATCGCCCGGGTCAGCGGTCAACGACTTGGCCTATAAGATGATGGTCCTCAGTGGGATTGCAGGGACACTCATGAACTTGAATCCCTTGATCAAGGCCGACGGGTACTATGCCCTCTCGCAGTTCCTTGAAATCGATAATCTCCGCGAAGAATCCTTCGCCTTCTTGCAATCCTGGGCGCAGAAACACATTCTGCGGCAGGATATTGACCTTCCACCGGCGAGTCGCCGCCAGCGCCGCATTTTCTTGACCTTTGGAATCAGTGCCTTTCTATACGGTGTCGCTGTCACGCTGGTGACCCTTATCTTTGTAAAGAACATTCTCGTCTCCAAATTGGGTGACTGGGGGTATCTGGCCACGGTCGTCGTTGTGTTTCTCGCTACCAGGAAAAGTCTTCGCGCCGCACTTCCGGCCATCCGTGCCCGGCTGCGGGCGAAACGGGAGGAATACATGGCCTGGAAAATGACTCGGCCGCAAGCGGCCGGCGTGGTCGGCATCGCCTTCCTGCTGCTTATACCGCCGGTTCCTTCTAAGATATCCACGGATCTGATGCTAGAGCCCGGCAGGGATGCCCATGTCCGCTCCCTCGTGGATGGAAGGGTGAGCCAGGTGTTCGTTCACCAAGGAGATGAAGTTCAGCCCGGGCAGTTGCTGGCGACTCTTGAGAATCCCGAAATCGAGGCGGATGTGCAGACAACTTCTGCCCAGCTCGCGTTGGCCGATAGCACTCTGCGCAATTCGCGCGGAAGCGCCGATTTCGAAAAGGCCGCGCCCGCCGATCGGGATCGCAATCGTCTCCAACAGGAATTGGCGATTGCCCAGAAAAGAGTCGAAGAGCTTGAAATCCGCGCCCTGCTGAACGGCGTCATCACAACGCCGGAACTCGAACAGAGAATCGGCGAATTTCTTTCCGCCGGCGATGAATTCTGCCGCGTGGCCGACCGCAGCACGATGAAGGCTCGTATCCTCGTCCGCGACTTGGAGCTCCAGGACGTTCGCGAGGGCAGCCCCGCAAAGGTGATGGTTTCCTCCTTCCCCTTCCGCACCTATTCCGGTCGCGTTGAGCACATCCTGCCCGCGGCCGCGCCGGATCGGCCGGTCGCCGATTCGCAAAAACTCGAAAAGCTGGGCCAGGCGCTCACGAATTATTTTGCTGTCGAAATGGTTTTCCCCAACCCCGACGGGTCCCTGCGCGAGGGCATGACCGGCACAGCCAAGATTTCCGGCAAGAGCCATCCCATCGCCTGGCAAGTCGCTCGCTCCGGCTGGCGCTGGTTTCGCTCCCAGGTCTGGTAAGCCGGAGCCCCCAAAGAAAGCACAATTCCTGCTGATTTCTCGAAGGAATCGCGGCCGGAAAAGGAAAGGGGCCGCCGTTCCTGGGACGGCGGCCCCTGGGGGTTGCTGCTACTTCAATCTCCCGGCCAAGCAGCGGGCCCAGCCGGAAGACCAACTGTTAAGACCAGTGGCAATCTCTCGGAGCTCTCTGAGTGAGACTCTTCAGATTTCCATTCCTTTTGTCTGCCGTGACCCGAGCAATCAATCCGCCAAATGGAAGGGAGGTCGCATCACCACTTTCTGTCTCGATAGAAGGTACTTATCCGGCTTGCGAGGGCCCGCAAATCGTAGCAGTACGAAAACCGGCGTTGAATTTCCGCAGGCCTGTTGAATTTTTCAATTTCGGGGCGGATTAAGCGAGACTTCGGAAGGCCGGGAGAAGACGGACGTAAAACTCAAAAAAAAAAGGGCTGCCTCTTCTGCCAGGCAGCCCTGTCTCGCTTGGAATCCATCTCGCTGCGATAAATCCTTGCCGCAGGGAGAAACTTGCTCGGAAGCCTTAATTAGCCCTTGTAAACGCCCGGAACCGTCACGAGAGTCTTGTTTGATTCGAGCTTCTTGGACTTCTTGAGTTTCTTTGCCATGGTCTTTTTATTCCCCTCTCTAGATTGCCCCTCTGGGGCGATGCTTCATACAGAGCACGTGTCGCGCCAAGCTGCCGGCCTGGTGAACTATCCCATAAGCCCAACGAATTCATAAAGATAATTATCGAGGATTTGGCCGGAGGCACCGCAGGGGGCCGCGAGAATCGTTGACAAAGTCACCCTACGTTGAGTTTTTCACCAATTGAAACTTCCTTGGGGTCCTTTCTGCTCCCAATTCTTGTTCCGGAATCAGAATAACGGCGTTCATGGCATGCTGATTGATCAAGGGCGTCCCCCGGATTCGGCCGTACACCCCCGCGGCTGCACCATCCACTGTAAATATGCCCAGACACACGTGGCCCGGGCCCCTCTCGGTCTCGACCGGTACAGACTCAAACCGGCGCTGCGCCACCCAATTTGATGGATTTCGCCTCGCTCGTTCGGCGATTCTCTCAAAGGCGGTTTTTTTGCTGATTCCTGCTAAGCCGATCCCATGCCCTCCCACTCCGAATGCTGGCTTGAAAACCCACTGATCCTGGGATCTGCGCGGGACTTCAAGGGGAGACCGCGATTCCGGCGAATAGGCCTCAAAGATGGGCATCCGCGTCGCAAGTTCTGCCAAGAGCAGGGAGAACCGTTTGCTTTCGATCAAAATGGCAGACCCTGGATTGCTGGTGGGTGTCTTCGAACCGCAAAACCACGGCGCCCAAAGGGCCCGGTTTCGAAGCTTCGTAAACCACGTGGTGATTATCAACCGAACCATCAAATCAGGCCTGATCCTCCTGCGTCGGCTCAAAATTTCCGCAAAATTCGATTTCCACGAAACGCGGTGAGGGTTGGACAAAAATCCACTCATGCCTTGCATTTCCGCTTCCTTCAGGATGAACCGCGGACACCAGGCCGCGGCGCGGACGCGCACGTGAAACATGGCGACAGTCGCCCCTTTGCCCGCGAATTGACGCATTGCTTTCGCATACGCTGCTGCGGGGTTGGGAGGCGGCGTGTATCCCGGATACCACGAGGCCATCGATTTTGCGTAGGCATACGCGGGAATCCATCCTCCCACCGCGTCGGGATTGGCCTCCGAAAATCGCCAACCCTCCCGTGTGTGGTAGAAATCAAAGCGCATCACCCGCCCAAATCCCTTGGGGCGGCATCGGCGCCGGCAGTCTCGGAGGACCTCAGCTATCTCCCGGGGTAGCCCCAGCATATGGTGCAATTCTGGCCTTTCGAGCAACTCCTCCTCGGCTGCGGCGATTTCTCGGGAAAGCTTCTCGGCCAGCCGGGCCAGCCGAGGCCACTCTCCCGGTTGCATCAGCAAGGGAAAGTCGAGCAAAGGGAGGTGGTCGCCAGGCCGCATGCCGGTGTGGCGGCAATCCCGAACGAGCTGCTTGTAATAGTTTACGAATTCGGCGCGGGCAAGCACGCGGCCTGCTTCAAATGGCGGTTTCACACGTATCTCCGTGGCATGTCGCGGAGGATTGTGCCGAGTGGAATTCGGCTGAAATCTTTCCAAGGAAGAAGGCCGCCGAGGGGATGGAACAGCGGACGATCTATAGGCTCCGGCATTTCGGTGGCCGGAAGCTTACCACCGCATTGCGAAAGGAACCAACTGGGTGAGTTTGACGGGAATAGAAAAAGGGCTGCCGGGTTATATCCAGCAGCCCTCAGTCATGGTCAGACGAAAATTGGAATCCGCCGAGATTTGTCTGAGCTGGACGGCGCCTACCGATGTCACTCCCAGCGCATCAATGTCTTCGTTTCCTCGAGTTTTTTCGCCTTCTTCAGCCCCTTTTTTGCCTTCTTGGATGCCATAGACTTTCTCCTTCGGATTGGTTTGCCCCGTAGGGTGCCCGGATAGAGGCTCGTGCAAGTCGTTGGCCAACCGAGTTCCTGACGGGTTTCTCCCGCAAATCGCTTGCTACCTCAATCTCTGCTGTCGTCACAGGTTCCGCTTGGGGTCCGCCCGCGTCGGATTTCGGGTGAAATTGCCGCGCCGTGCTGAAAATTTCAATAGCGCGCTAGAGGTTGTACTTCCGGCAAAGGTAATTCAGCCGGTTACGGTCCACGCCCAGCAGCCGTGCCGCATCCGATTTCACTCGCTTGGCCTGCTCGAGTGCCTCCTGCACCCAGCGCCGCTCAAATGCCTCGATCTCCTTATCCAAGTTGATGCCGCCGCTGGGCATGCGGACCCGCCCTCGGGCATCGCGCCTCACGGCCTGACCGATCTCCGCAGGGAGGTCCTTCAGCGCAATCGTTTCCGCGTCGGTCATGATCACGAGCCGCTGGATGGCGTTTTCCAGCTCGCGCACGTTTCCCGGCCAGGGGTAGCGTTTGAGCGCCAGCATCGCGTCGTCCGCAATCCGCTTTTGAGGAAGGCCGTTCGCCGCGCAGTAAACGCTCACGAAATACTCCGCCAAGACAGGGATATCCTCCACTCGCTCGCGCAACGCAGGGACGAATATCGGCACCACGTGGATCCGGTAATAGAGATCCTCGCGGAACCGGTCTTCTCGCACCATCTCCTCGAGGTTTTCATTCGTGGCGCTGATCAGCCGGAAGTCCACTCGAATCTGCTTCTTACCCCCAAGCCTCGTAAGGGAACGGTCCTCGAGCACGCGCAACAGTTTGCTCTGGAGCGCCGGCGTGAGCGTCCCAATCTCGTCGAGGAACAGCGTTCCCTGATGAGCCAGCTCGATCCGCCCTTCCTTGGTAGCCACGGCGCCTGTAAATGCGCCTTTCTCATAGCCGAACAGCTCCGCCTCCATCAGCCCTTCCGGCAATGCCGCGCAGTTCACGCTGATAAATGCCCGATTCCTGCGCGGACTTTGCTCGTGCAGCGCCCGCGCCACCAACTCCTTCCCTACGCCGCTTTCTCCGCGGATGATCACGTTCGTCGTGGCTCGGGCCATGCGCTTGATTGAGTCGAACACGTGCTGCATCGACTCGGTCGCGCCAATCAGATCGCCCAGCCCGGATTTCCGGCTGATTTCTTCGCGGAGGAGTCGGTTCTCGCGCTGCATGTGTAATTTTTCAATGGCGCGCTCGAGCAAATGCCGGAGCACATCGGTGTCGATGGGTTTGATGAAGTAGTCGTAGGCGCCCGCGCCGATCACTTTCAGCGCGGCCGATTTCGTTTCGTCGGAGCTGAGGACGATCACCAGGGTATCGATGTCGCTGCCGTCCAGCCGCCCCAGCAGCTCGGTGCATTCCTTGACGCCGACGGTAGGAATCGGAGTGCCTAGGAGCAAAACGTCCAGACCCGCATCCTGCAGCAGGCGCACCGCATCGTCGTAGGTCTCGCCTTCGAAAATCTCGAACTGCGAATGCAACGCCGAGCCGATTTTCGAGCGCAGGCTCGACTCGTCATCCACAATCGCTACTTTGGGTTTGGGCGAACTGGGAGAGATCAGCCGTCTCCGGCAGGGGACACATGAAATTTGCAGGGGTGGTGCGGCCGAAAGGTGTCCCTCGCCGCCGCGATTCTAGGGGGCACCTGCCCTCGTGTCAACGTCACGCGCATCACAGGCCACCAACAAAGGAGTCTTTGTCACCACTCAATAACCGGCGCTTACTGCTTTTTCGGCGGCAAGTATTTCTTATCGATTTTGGCGATGATCACGTAGTTCGGGTCCACCATCTCCGTCAGGTGGATTTTTCCCACTTTCGAGAGCAGCTCGTAGGCATCGAGCTCCGAAAGGCCGTAGTCCGCGTGAATCCAGCCGATCAACTGAGTAAAAGCAATCCGCAGCGCATCGTCGAGCGGTCGGTAAATTCCCGCGGCCATAATTTCATTTTCGTTCTCAAACCGCGGCCAATCGATTTTGCGGCCTTTGATCACATTGACGCGCAGCCGCACCCGCAGCGGAACTTCGATCGCCGTGCCGGCCACTTCGCCATCCCCCATCGCTGCGTGCCCATCGCCCATATAGAGCAGCGCTCCGGGTACGTTCACGGGAAGGTAGAGCGTGTTTCCAACGCTTGCCTCCGGCGCATCCATATTGCCACCGAATTCGGCCGGCACCACGGAGCTGCGGACCTCGCCGCTCCCGGGCGCAACTCCGATGCAGCCAAGAAAATTGTGAATTGGAATTTTCACGGAGTAATTCGAATCGAGCGCCTTGAATGTCGCAAGGCCCGTCGAGTTGTCTATTGGATAGAGCCAGATGCGCTCGGGCAAAGGAGCGTGCACCATCGGCGTGTAGAAAGTCTCGTTCAGCGCTCCGAATCCCGGCGCAAATGCGCCCACTCCCTGCGAGGAATTCACTTCGAGTGAGAGGAACTCGACGGCCAGCGTATCTCCAGGCTCCGCGCCTTCGATATAAAAAGGGCCGGTCAGCGGATTGTCGCCTTTCACCAGGGCCAGCGTGTCGCCGGGCTTCTGAACGGCGTCGCCGAAAGCATCCACGGTGTTCGTTTCCAGGATGTCGCCCGGACCGAGCCGCTCGACCGGCGCGGCGGGCCCGTACACATATTTCACCACGTCCATCGTCGCGTGGTATTTCACGACCTTCGATTCTTTGGCGCCGGCGGCGGCTTGCCCCTTTGCGGCATTTGCGGAGCCCAACACCAGGATCGCGACGCTCAAGCAGCGCTCGAGTTTCATGAGCCCTCCCCTGTCCTGAAAAGATGCCTTCTTCCGTCCGCTTTTTTCTTTTCACGAACTGCCGATCAAAATGCCCACAATGAATACAGCCACTCCGCCGACAACGACTTGCAAAGTGGAGGCAAGGAGCGGCGTATCCATGTATCGGTGGCGAACGAAGCTGATGATCGCCAGCTCAACGGCCACCACGAAGACGGCTACCGTAAACGCCACATGGAAATTGGAAATCAAGAATGGAAGTGTGTGGCCGATTCCGCCTGCGGCGGTCATGGTGCCGGTCACAGCCCCGCGCAGGACGGGCTTCCCGCGGCCCGTGAGCGAACCGTCGTCGGAAAGCGCCTCCGCAAATGCCATGGAGATTCCTGCGCCAAGTGACGCCGCGAGACCAACGAGAAACGCGTCCCAGGGCTTCTGTGTTGCGAACGCCGCAGCGAAAATGGGCGCAAGAGTCGAAACCGAACCGTCCATCAGTCCCGCGAGTCCCGGCTGCACAATCTGCAACATGAACAACCGCCGCTTCGATTTCTCTTCCTCGCCGCGGGCACCAGACGTGACTTGTTCCGCTTCCAGCGCTTCCGCCTTGGCGTGGTGCTGCCTTTCGACGTCTGCCAGATCCCCCAACAGCTTCCGAGTCGAGGCATCCGAAATTCTTTCAAGCGCCCGCTCGTAGAACCGCAGAGTCTCAAGCTCCATGATTTCCGCCTGCTTGCGCACGGTGTTGATCCCGAGCGGGCGCACCAGCCAGATCGGCCGCCGCTCGATGAATCCCTTCACGTCCTGGCGCCGGATCAGCGGGATGTGATCGCCGAACCGTTTCCGGTACATGTCGATCAGGCCCTGACGATGGCCGGATTCCTCCGCCTGCATCTCCTCGAACATTTTGGCGGTGGCCGGGTATTGTTCGCGTAATCCTTCGGCGAAGTCGCCATAGACGCGTCCGTCTTCTTCCTCGAGCGAAATCGCCAGCGCCAATATCTCGCGCTCGGTTAGATCCTTGAAATTCTTCTTGGCCATGGACGCCCCCAAGTCTCTCCGCGTAAAGGGAGGATTATAGCGGGGAAGGCACAGGAAGAAAGCAGCTTCGGTATCCCGCATCCGGGAAATTGTTTCTCGGCGGGGCCGCGCCCGGATGATACCCTCGCGCATCGAATACTTTGCGTTTGCCGGACTGACAGGAATTAAGGGAGGCACGCAAGACATGCCAGAGACACTTGGCTTTATCGGCTTGGGAAACATGGGTGCGCCGATCGCTGCGAATCTGTTGCAGGCCGGCTACAGCTTGCGCGTGTACAACCGCACGGCTGCAAAGGCTGCGCCGCACACAGCGAAAGGCGCAACGCTTGCGGCAAGCGCCGCCGAGGTCGCCCAACCCGGTGGAATCGTCATCACCATGCTCGCGGACGATCGCGCTCTCGACGAAGCCTGCCGACCTTCGGGCTCCTTCGTCGAACGCCTCGGTCCTGGAGGGATCCACCTCTCGCTCAGCACGATTTCGCCCGTCACTGCGCGCCACCTCGCCGAGCATCACGCGAAGCACCAGGTAAACTATGTTGCCTCGCCCGTCTTCGGCCGCCCGGAGGCGGCCGCAGCCAAGCGACTCTGGATTTGCACTTCCGGGCCCGCCGCTGCAAAACAAAAGGTACACGCGATTCAGTCCGCCATCGGACAGGGAATTTTCGATTTTGGCGAAGAAGTCGGCGCCGCCAACGTCGTAAAGCTTTGTGGCAATTTCCTCGTGGCCGCAAGCATCGAGATGCTCGCAGAAATGTTGACGCTGGCGGAAAAAAACGGCGTCCCGATGAAAGCCGTGGCGGAAATGATCGGCAAGCTTTCGCCGCTGCACTCCGGCTACGCCACGCAGATCGCCGAGCAGAGATTTTCTCCCGCCGGTTTCCGCCTGACACTTGGACTGAAGGACATCAATCTCATCCTCGCCACCGCTGCCTCAAGCACCACGCCCATGCCGCTTGCCAGCATGCTGCACGATCGTTGGGTCTCCGCCGTCGCCAAAGGCCGCGGGGATCTGGATTGGTCCGCTAGTTCTCTGGGCGTCTTGGAAGATGCGGGCCTCGCGGTGCGAAAGGCTGCCGGATGAAGGCTTGCGTGCTCGATTCTCCTGCGCCGGTGGAGAAAAACCCGCTGGCGTATCGCGATGTTCCCGACCCTCGTCCCGGGCGCGGCGAAATTCTCGTGGGCGTGAATTATTGTGGAGTCTGCCGCACGGATCTTCACGTCGTCGAAGGCGAATTGCCTCCGCGCAAGTCGCCGGTGATTCCCGGACATCAAGTTGTGGGCACGGTCGAAACGCTTGGCGAAGGCGCCCACCGGTTTAGCGCCGGCGCGCGCGTCGGCATCGCCTGGCTCCATAGCGCGGACCAGACTTGCGAATTCTGCCGGGCCGGCGCGGAAAATCTTTGCGATCATCCCACATTCACCGGATACACCGTGGACGGCGGCTACGCCGAGTGCGC
>Ga0187778_10000752_pt1 | contig 23130 bp, 17 predicted proteins | sample 1015_Q2_SP5_20_M_FD_132418 | JGI IMG/M metagenome (GOLD analysis project Ga0187778, IMG submission 132418) | Tropical peat soil microbial communities from peatlands in Department of Meta, Colombia - 1015_Q2_SP5_20_MG | ecosystem: Environmental > Terrestrial > Soil > Wetlands > Peat | place... | reverse complement strand
TCTGCGCCTTTCGCGATATAGCTCACGAAATCAGGAGCAGGAGAGTCGACAATGGCAGCGAGCAAGAAGCCCAACATCCTCGTCATTTGGGGCGATGACATCGGCATATGGAATCTGTCCTGTTACAGCCACGGCACCATGGGCTACCGGACGCCCAACATCGACCGTCTCGCCAAGGAAGGCATGATGTTCACCGACTCGTACGGCGAGCAAAGCTGCACCGCGGGGCGGGCGTCCTTCATCACGGGGCAAAGTGTGTTTCGCACCGGGCTATCCAAGGTCGGATTCCCGGGTGTGGATGTGGGACTTCAGGCGGAGGATCCCACGATCGCGGAACTGCTCAAGCCGCAGGGCTATGCCACCGGGCAGTTCGGCAAGAATCACCTGGGAGATCTGAACAAGTACCTGCCAACCGTGCACGGTTTCGATGAGTTCTTCGGCAATCTCTACCACTTGAACGCCGAGGAAGACCCCGAGGACATCGACTACCCGAAAGACGAGAGATTCAGGGCGAGGTTCCTGCCACGGGGCGTGATTCATTCGTGGGCGACCGACACGGACGATCCCACCGAGCAGCCGCGCTGGGGACGCATCGGCAAGCAGAAGATCGAGGACACCGGTCCCCTGACCAAGAAGCGGATGGAGACGATCGACGATGACATCGTCGCCGCCGCCAAGGACTTCATCACCCGGCAGAACAAGGCGGGGAAACCCTTCTTCTGCTGGGTCAACACTACGCACATGCATCTGCGGACGCACACCAAGCCCTCGAGCATCGGCCAGGCCGGTGAGCACCAGTCGTTCTATCACGACACGATGATCGACCACGACAAAAACGTCGGCGAACTCCTCGACCACATCGACAAACTCGGCATCACGGCAGATACGGTCGTCATGTACTCGACCGACAACGGGCCGCACATGAATACCTGGCCCGACGGTGCCATGACCCCGTTCCGCAGCGAGAAGGACACCAACTGGGAAGGCGCCTTCCGTATTCCGCTGCTCATTCGCTGGCCGAAGAAGATACCCGCCGGCGTGGTCAGCAACGACATCGTGCAGCATCACGACTGGCTACCGACCTTCCTCGCCATCGCCGGAGAGTCGGACATCGTCGAGAAGTGCAAGAAAGGCTACAAGGCGGGTGACAAGACCTTTAAGGTGCACATCGACGGTTACAACCTGCTGCCCTTCCTGACCACCGAGGGCGTGAGGAGTCCGCGCAAGGGATTCATCTATTTCGACGACGACGGCAACCTGGTCGCGCTACGAGCGGGCAACTTCAAGGCCGTGTTCCTCGAGCAGCGCTGCCCGGGGACTCTGTTGGTCTGGGGGGAGCCGTTCACCGTGCTGAGAATTCCGAAATTCTATAACCTGCGCACCGATCCCTTTGAGCGTGCCGACATCACGTCGAATACCTACTGGGACTGGTACCTGCGCAAGGCGTACATGCTGCTCGCCGCGCAGGCGATCGTCGGAGACTTCATGTCAACCTTCAAGGAGTTCCCGCCACGGCAGAAGGCGGCGAGCTTCACCATCGACCAGGCGTCCAACAAGCTGGCAGCGGCAGGGGGCGGGAAGTAGTGGCACGGTGACTGCGCCGTCAACGAACCCGAGAGGCCATGGAAGTGCCCCTCGGGGAGGGGCCTGCGCTACAACTCTCTAAGCACTTTTGAGTCGCACCGGCAGCGAGCGGATCCGCGTCCCGCTGGCGGCGAAGATGGCGTTGGTCAACGCGGGAATGACGGGCGGCAGTGCCGGCTCGCCGAGCCCGGTCGGCGGTTTGTCCGATTTGACCCAGGCGATCTCAATTTCCGGTGTCAGCGGGATCCGTGCGAGACGGAAGTCGTCGAAATTACTCTGCTGCACGACGCCATCGACGAATTCGATCGCCTGACCGGCGAGCGCCTGCGCGAGACCGTCGATCACCGCTCCGCGCACCTGGTTCTCGGCGCCCAGGGGGTTGACGATCTGGCTGCCGACGTCGCCCGCGACCCACACCGTGTGCACGGTGACGTCGCTGCCCGCGACGCTCGCCTCGACGACCTCCGCAAAGTAGCCACGGTGGGAGAAATAGAAAGCGAATCCCTTTGCCCTGCCGGTTTGTGCGGATTTGCGCGTCCAGCTCGAGGTCTGAACCACCTTCTCGATCACGCCGCGCGCGCGTCCGGTGTCGAATGACACACCGTTGTCGTGCGGCGCAATCTCGCGGGGCTCACCGAGCAGCGTCAACATGAGCCGCGGAAGATCCGTGCCGGCCGCAAGCGCGACCTCGTCAAGGAACGATTGCGAGGCGAAGCAGAGCGCGTTCGAGCCCGGAGCGCGCAGCGCGCCTGTCGTGACGACGGTCGGCAGCATCGATTGACTGTAACGCAGGTGCTGGACGAGCCCGGCCGGAGGCATCGAGGCGTTAAAGCCCGCGGCCCGTGCTGGTGTCTTCCCGTCACCAAAGGTCACGAAATGATCGCTGAAGGCAATGAGCTCGCCGTTTGTGCCGATGCCCGCCTCGAAGCCGTGCCAGCCACCCGGACGGTAGTAGTCGCGGCGGATGTCGTCCTCGCGTGACCACACGAGTTGAATCGGCACACCTGGAATGGCCTTCGCGATCGCGGCAACCTGCACCATGTAGTCGTTCATGAGCCTGCGGCCAAAGCCGCCACCGGCACGCGTGAGGTGCAGCGTAACGGTCTGCGGCTCGATGCCGAGCGCCTTGTGGAGCGCCTCGAGGCCCCGCTGCGGCGTCTGGCTCGGCGCCCAGATCTCGAGTCGGCCGTGTCGGTAGCGCGCCGTGCAGTTCTGCGGTTCCATGGGCGCATGCGCTATGAAGGGATAGTCGTAGCGCGCTGCGATTCGCTTTGCGGCGGAAGCGAGCTTCGCGGATGGATCGCCGTCGACGCGCAGATCAGTGCCCGCGCCTGCTGCGATCGCGGCATCGGCCTTCGCTTTGTAGAGCGTCGAGCTGTGACCTTGCGCAGCGCTCAGGTCCCAGACGACCGCGAGCTTGGCGCGCGCCTGATTGGCGAGCCACCAGTTAGAGGCCACAATCGCCACTCCATCGGCAAGTCCCGCATCCGCATCACCATTGCCGACGATTGGCACGACATACCTGACACCGGGCGCGCGCTTTGCGGCCTCGGTGTCGGCCCTGACGAGTCGGCCGCCGTGCGCCGGCGCGACCTCGTAGACCGCGTAGAGCATCCCCGATAGTCGCGTGTCGACGCCGAAGATCCCTTCACCCTTCACGATCCTCGCGCTGTCGATGCCGACCAGCGGCTTGCCGATGATGGTGAACTGCGCGGGGTCCTTGAGGGGTACCGTCTTCAGATCCGGCGGCACCAAGGTTGCCGCTGCGGAAGCGACCTCGCCGTAACCGACAGAGCGCCCGGTGGCGGCGTGGAAAATGCGTCCCTTGGCGGTGGTCAATTCGCTGGCGTCTACGTTCCACTGCGCAGCGGCAGCCTGGACGAGCATGGCGCGCGCTGCAGCGCCGGTCTGGCGCATGGGCAGCCAGTTCTTGGGCGTTGCGGTGCTGCCGCCGGCCGATTGCTCGCCGTAACGTTGTTGATCGACATCGGCCTGCACGATACGGACCTGACTCCAGTCGCAGTCGAGCTCATCGGCTACCATCATCGGCAGCGAGGTTTTTACGCCCTGGCCGATCTCGGGATTCTTGGAGACGATGGTGACGGTCCCGTCGGGCGAAATGGAAACGAGGGCGGAGAGCTGTATGGGTTCCGCGGCCTTTCCTTCGGCGGCCTCCCACGCGTCAGCAGGGAGCGGTATCAACGCCTCAAGCGCCAGGCCGCCGCCAGCCAGCAGCGACGCCTTGAGTATGGTGCGCCGATCGAATGCGGCGACGGTGCCTTCACGCGACACGACCGCTCTCCTCTCCTTCCATGCCCGCAGCGATGCGGATCGCACTGCGAATGCGGTTGTAGCAACCGCAGCGGCAGATGTTGCCAGCCATGGCCGAGTTGATCTGATCGTCACTGGGCTGAGCTATCTCCCCGAGCAGCGCACACGCCGACATGATCTGTCCCGCCTGACAGTAACCGCACTGCATGACATCGATCTTCAGCCACGCCTGCTGCAAGCGGGCGCCGATGGCCGTCGCGCCGATATGCTCGATAGTCTGAATCTTCGCGTGTCCGACGCTTTCCACCGGCAGTTGGCAGGAACGCTTCGCCGCGCCATCTACGTGGACCGTGCAGGCCCCGCAGAGCCCCTTTCCGCATCCGAACTTGGTACCGACCAGCCCCAGCTCATCGCGCAGCACCCACAGCAGCGGCATGTCCGGCGGCACGTCCACGTGCCGAACCGCGCCGTTGATATCGAGTCGATAAGGCATACCTGCACCCGTGACGGAGCGTGAGCCGCGACTATATCCCTTTCGCTGCGACCGGCAAGAAGCGCGGCTCCATCAGCAGGCTGCACCGCAAGCGCAGCAGAGAGGCACCTCGCGACCGCTTCACGCCCCGGGTGACGACAGTTGGCCAGCGAGTGCGATGCCGCTCGAGTTGCGACCGCGCGCTTCTCGCGCACGATGAGCTCAGCAGATTTCAGTGCGATGAAGTCGACGCTGATACCGGACGGAGGACTGGCGTGTCGTTCGCAATGTCGAACACGACGCTCGTCGTCCGCGACGGACAACACAGTGGATCCGTCGGGGCGTAGCGCCGGTAGTCAGCGGTCAGCCGACCGTCGCCTTGAAGATGTACCCGATCGAGAGCACCGTCGGTGCGGCTGTCCATGGCGTGCGGGGAGAGCGTGCCGGCGAACACGCCGTGCACGAACACGAAGCCCTGATACTGGCGGGGGCGACACATCCCGTCGTAGCCGGCCGCCCCGAGGATGATGCGAATCTGCCAGCCCCCCTGAAAATCGCCGACGAGATCCCATCCCCGCTCCCGCAGCCGCTTGTCCTCTTCAAGCTCGGCGGGACGAGCGAGCGCTCGGCACCGGGGATCCACCGCTTCCTGACCTTTGGGAGCGGCAGGAATCTCGAGTGCGGGCTGGTTCCAGGATCCGGGCTTCGCTTCATCGAGCCAGGATGGCCCCGATGCCGGAGAGCCGCCGATCACGGGAACGCTGACGGTCACTGCACCCAACGCGCAGGCGATGCGGACTCGCCTGCTGGCGCGGACCCTATCCGCAGCTTGCATCGAGATCCCCCGTTACCCTGCCCGCCACTGATTGCATCCCAATTCTGTGGCGACCGGCAAGTCCACGGCCACACACACGAGCCTTCGGCGTCAGGCGCAGCAGGTAGCGCGTAGATCCAGGGCTTGAGCTCGATCGCCCAGGTCACCGGTGCGTCGGCGATGAGGGACGAGCGCACACTACATCGAAGGGATGGGTGCCCGCTTCGCATCCCCGTCGATGCGTATCGTGGGGTCCCCTTGACATGTGAGGCCGCCCCCGCAGCGGTTCAGGCGTGGGCGCGTACCCAGCGGACGATGTCCGACCTTCCCATCGCGCCCGACTGGCGGGCAACCTCACGACCCGCGCGGAACAACATCAACGTGGGGATGCTGCGAACACCGAAACCGCCGGCGAGGCTCGGCTCGGCTTCGGTGTTGACCTTGGCGAGGCGCGCCGTCGGTTCGAGCTCGCCCGCGGCCGCGGCGTATTCCGGAGCCATCATCTGGCACGGACCACACCAGGGCGCCCAGAAGTCGACGACGAGGGGGATGTCATTGCGCTGGAGGTGCCGCTGGAAGCTCGCCGCGGTGAGCTCGAGCGCATGGCCCGTGAAGAGGGGCTGGTGACAGTGCCCGCACTTCGGAGCCTCCTCGAGGCGGGTCGCCGGAATGCGGTTTACCTGCCCGCAGCGTGGACACACGATGTGCAGTGTTTCGGCCATCCTGCGCGGATGTGAGGCAGGCCCGAGCCGATTTCAAGGTGTTGAGGACGCCGCTGCGACTGCGGGGGTGCGGGCCCGATCAGAAGCTCTCACTCCAGGGGCGCAGATCGAGCTCGAGCGTCCAGGCGCTGCGATGCTGGTGGTGCATGTCCCAGAAGGCCTGCGCGATGGCGTCGGGCTTGAGCAGCCCGTCCGGACCCCGCTGCTCCTTGAGCTGCGGCGCCCGCGACAGCAGCCGGTCACCTTCGATCCCGCCGTCCACGACCACGTGCCCGACATGAATGTTCTGCTGGCCATACTCGCGGGCGATGCTCTGCGCGAGGTTGCGCAGTGCCGCCTTCGCCGAGGCAAACGCAGCGAACCGCGCCTTGCCGCGCAGACTCGCGGATGCACCCGTGAAGAACAACGAGCCGCCGCCGTGCTCTAGCAGGCGCGGAATGGCCGCCTGCGCCAGTTGAAATGCGCCGAGCGCGTGTTCGCGCCAGTGCCGCGTGAAGCGCTCTTCGCTCACCTCGAGGAAAGGCAGGGGCTCGTTGCCGCCGGCATTGTGCAAGGCGACCGCGAGTGGTGCGAGACGTTGCGCCTCGGCGACGAATCGTGCGGCATCCGCCGCTAGCGTCGCGTCACCGACGGCGAACGAGGCCAGCGCACCGCTTTTTTTCAATTCGCGCGCCGTAGCCTCGAGCTTCTCGCCGTTGCGGCCGGCGATCGTCACCGGATGACCTCCTCGAGCGAAGCGCCTGGCAACGGCGGCACCCAACCCGTGCCATGCCCCTACCCCGACGATGAGCACGCTCGACTGCGTGGCGTCCCTCGGCTGCTCGTTCATCCCTTCCTCCGCGTGCCGTTGCGCGCGCGGTCGCGAGGCGATTGCGCACGTCTGTTGTCCTGAGCCGATTCGCAAGGATAGTGATCTTCAGCAGCCGATCACAGCAGCACAATCCCGAGTCTCAACCCCAACGCCACGGCTTCGGTTCGGGAACTGACGCCGAGCTTCGTCAGGATCGATGAGATGTGGAATTTGACCGTATGCACCGAGATGTACAGTCGCGCAGCGATGGTCTTATTGCTGTCACCTGCGGCGAGCAGGCCGAGGATCTCGATCTCTCGCGGAGTGAGCGGCTCTGGCGTCTCGAGTGTAGATAAAGCATCAGGACCGCGTACGGCGCCCGCGGGCAGTACCGCCAGGCCATGAAACGCGCCCGATACCGCGGCGGCGATCTTCGCTGCGCCTGCGCCGCTGCCAAGAATAGCGCGCGCTCCGGCACGCAATGCCTGGAGTCCATCCTCCTCGGCGTTGGGTAGCAGAGCGACGACCGGCAAGCCATTGCAGTGCGCGATGAGCTGCGGCAATTCCTGAGCCCGTTCGTCGAGCCGCGCCACGACCACAGCCCCGCTCCTCCGCCGTGCACTCGCAGCCAGCCGCACGAGCGAGCGAGCCACATCCTGCAGCTCGGTATCGGCGGCCGACTGGACGAGCCCGGCGAGCTCACTCAGGCGGGCGGCGTCCGCGCAGTAGGCGATAACTGGAATACGGGCGATGAGATCACCCCAAGCTCGGGCGTTCACCGATCGTCAGACGAAGCGTGATGAGTCCGCCGGCGCGCACGAGCGTGACTGTCAAGCTAGAGCCAACGCTCTCCGGCGCCAGCGACCGCTGCACCTGCCGGTAGTCGCGGACGGGCTCGCCGTTCCACCCGACGATGACGTCACCGAGCAGCATGCCCGCGAGCGCCGCGCCGCTTTGCGGGTCGACGCTCGATACCAGAAGGCCAACCCCCGTGTTGGCGAGCTTCTGCAGCGCTTCCGGCAACCGCACAGGCTGCATGGCAACGCCGAGATAGCCGCGGCTGATTCTGCCCTTGGCCGCAAGCTGCTCGACGACGCGGCCGATGGTCTCCGAGGGTATCGCGAGGAGCGCCCTGCGCGGACCGACTACTGCCATGCCAATGAGACGGCCTTCAAGATCAAGGACCGCCCCACCCTCAGCTGCCCGCAACAAGGAGGCATCCACGCGAACCAAGCGATCGATGCGTCCGCCGAGCCGGCTGTGCCACGCTCCTCCAACGACTGCCACGCCGCCGAAGTTAACAATCGGACCGTGCTCGGCCGAGCGCCCCACGGCGAGCGCGAGCTGACCGGCACGCGGTGTCGCCGCGTGTCGAGCGGACAGCCCCGCTCCGGTCACGGCGGCGACGCTCAGCACCGCGACGTCCGTGCTGAGATCGCGTCCCAGGAGCGTTGCCTCGGATTCACCGGCGGTGCCCGAGGTGACGCGTAATGATGTCGGCTCGTCATCAAGTCGCTCGGCTGCCGTGACGACATGCCCGGGGCGCCATACGATGCCACTGACGGATCGGCCGCCGTCCAGCCGGACAGCTACGATGTGCTGCGCAGAACTTGCGACCAGCTCGGCAAGTTCGTTGGAGAGATCGTTGAGTCGGGGTACCGTGGATTCGCTCATGGTGTCATTCCGCATCCGGGTGGTGAGAGGCGCACTATAGGCGTCGGTCACCATGCGGCCATCACCCGATCGGCTAGGTGGCCGAGTCTGGCTGCAGCCGCCATGACGTGCGAGGCGCGCTGGCACGATTACTGGATTACTAGGAGATCAGCTCGATGCTGCTGCTCAGAAGCTCGGCGCGATCGGCACTCTGGCCAACGTGGATCTCAAACCGTCCGGGCTCGAGAACCCGATCGAAACGGGGACCCAGGAAAGCGAGCTCCTGCACCGGGAGCGTCCAGCTGACCCGTTCGCGCTGCCCCGGCTCGACGACGATCCTGCGTAAGCCCTTCAACTCCAGTACCGGACGCGCGATGCTTGCGACCGGGTCGCGCAAGAAGAGAAAAAGCAGCGCCTGGCCGCTGACGGAGCTCTCGTTGCGCACGGTTACCGATACCTCGAGGCATTGGTCCGCCTTCAGTCGCCGTGGCGTGCAGCTCAGGTCGTGCAACGTGAAGCGGCTGTAGGACAGGCCGTGACCGAAGGAGAACTGCGGCGTCACCGGAACATCGAGATAAGCGCTGCTGAAGCGCTCGCCCGCCTTTGGCGGACGGCCTGACGGACGTTCGCCGTAGAAGATCGGCAGCTGCCCGCCGTGGCGCGGCCAGGTCACTGGTAATCGACCGCTCGGATTGAATCTGCCCGTCAGAACATCGGCGATGGCGGTTCCGCTCTCGGAGCCAAGAAACCAGACGGCCAGCACGGCGGCGGCGCGTTCGAAGAGCCACGGCAGCACCAGTGGCCGGCCCGCGCACAGCAGCGCCACGACTGGCTTGCCGAGGTCGAGAGCAGCCTCGGCCAGGGCACGCTGGCGTCCCGGCAGCGCGAGATCGGCACGGCTGGCGGCTTCTCCACTCATCTCGGCGCCCTCTCCCAGACACAGAACGATCAGCTCTGCCGCGCGGCAGCGCTCGATCGCAGCGGGGATGCCCCGTGTATCACTTCCGCTGATCTCAACGCCGGGGAGGCTGTCGATGTTGCATGCCGGCAGGGCGGCTCTGAGTCCCTCGATGATCGATACGGTCTCTCCACCGCGACCTGCCGCGGCCCACGGCCCGAGCATGTCGTCTTCGGCCGCCGCCAGAGGTCCGATGAGGGCAATGCGGTGCAGATCAGGCGCGAGTGGCAGCACGCGCTCATGATGCGTCAAGAGCACGATGGCCCGCCGCGCCGCCTCGCGCGCAAGGGCGCGCGTTTCCAGGGCCTGGCCGGAAGCGCCGCGCCGATAGGGATCGTCAAAGAGACCGAGACATTCCTTCAGTCGCAGGACGCGCCGCACGCTGCCGTCGATGTCCGTCACGTTTATGAGACCACGCTTCAGCGCCACCGGGAGCCCACGCACGTAGGCGCCGCTCGCCATGTCCATGTCGATTCCAGCCTGGAGGGCGAGAGCGGCCGCGTGGGCATCGTCCTCCGCCACCCCGTGATTGCGCAGCTCGGCGATCGCGTTGTAGTCGCTGATGACGACGCCCCGGAAGCCGAGCTCGCCGCGCAGCCACCCCTGTAACAGCGCTGCGTTGGCTGTCATCGGAATCCCCGCCACATCGGTCAAAGCAGGCATGAGCGCGGCGACTCCCGCCGCGACGGCGGCGGCAAATGGCGGCAGATACACCTCGTGCAGCGTGCGCTCAGCGACGTCGACCGCCGCATACTCGCGTCCGGCGGTGACCGCGCCGTAGGCACAAAGATGCTTGGCCGTGGCGGCCAGGCTGGTGGCGGCACTCAGAGCGTGACCCTGGAAGCCGCGGGTCTTCGCCACGGCATATTGCGACGCGACCCAGGCGTCTTCCCCGGGGCCCTCGACAATCCGTCCCCAGCGCGCGTCGCGCGCCACGTCGAGCATCGGCGCGAAGGTGAGCGCAATGCCGTCCTGCGCGGCCTCCGCCGCCGCGGCACGGGCCGTGCTCTCCCACATGTCAGGATCGAACAGGCAGGCTTCGGCCAGCGGAACCGGGAAGATGGTGCGATGACCATGTATCACGTCGAGTCCCAACAGCAACGGAATGCCGTGGCGCGACTCCTCTACCGCGAGTCGCTGCAGAGCGCATACCTCGTCAGCACCCCAGAGGTTCAGCAGGTTCCCGATGAGTCCGGCACGAACGCCCTCTTCCACCGCGCTCGCTCCACCTGGACCGGTCACTACGCGTGCTGCCGCGGCCATGTTGAGCTGCCCGATCTTTTCTTCGAGCGTCATAGCGCCGAGCAATCGTTCGATGCGTGTCATGCGGTGGCCTTGCGGTAAGCTGACAGTCGGATCACCGGTTGGTTACGGCTTCCGGCCGGTCGACCCGCCGGAAGGAAGGATCGATATGACCACCGAACCCCTGAGCGAGCCTGCCGGTCGCGCCAACGTCCCAGTGAAGGATAGCCTCTTCTCGGAGATCAGGAGGATGCACGCGCTATTTTGGCGCTCCCGCGAGCGCAATCGGCTGGTCATGCTGGGCGCGGGCGTGGTCGTGGTGGTGGCCGCAACGGCCTACATACAGATCCGGCTCAACGCGTGGAACCGGCCCTTCTACGATGCACTCACGCGCAAGGATGTGTCCGCCTTCCTCGAGCAGCTGGTGGTGTTCGCCGGGCTGGCTGCCATACTGCTGGTGCTCAACGTCAGCCAGGTGTGGCTCAATCAGACCACCAGGGTCGTGTTGCGTCAGGGCCTGGTGCACGATCTGTTCGACGAGTGGCTCAAGCCGCTGCGCGCCTTTCGTCTCTCGCATGCGGGCGCGATCGGCCAGAACCCGGATCAGCGTTTGGCTGCCGACGCGCAGCATCTCACCGATCTGGTGACCGATCTTTCCATCGGGCTCCTGCAGGCAACACTGCTTCTGCTGTCGTTCATCGGCGTGCTGTGGGTACTGTCGCAGCACATGACACTTCCCCTCGGTGGCCGGCACGTGCGCATACCTGGCTACATGGTATGGTGCGCGCTGTTCTACTCAGCGACCGCATCACTACTCAGCTGGTGGGTCGGTCGACCGCTGATAGCGCTCAACGCCGAGCGCTACGCACGCGAGGCGGAACTGCGCTATGCCGTGGTGCGCGTCAACGAAGAGATCGAGGGGATCACGATTTACGGTGGCGAGGCCGACGAGAAGCAGATCCTTTATCGGGTATTCGACACCGTCCTCCAGGTGTCACGGCGCGTCGTTGGTGCGCTCACACGGCTGACCTGGATCACGGCCGGCTATGGCTGGTTCACGATCGTTGCACCGATCCTGGTGGCGGCACCGAGCTATCTGTCCGGAGACATGAGTTTCGGCGAATTGATGATGATCGTCGGCGCATTCAATCAGGTGCAGTCCTCGCTGCGATGGTTCGTGGATAACTTTTCCCAGCTCGCGGACTGGCGCGCCACCCGGCGGCGTGTCGCCGCCTTTCGCCGCGCCACGGCCACCATGGATGATCTCGGCCAGTCGGCCAACCGCATCGCCCTCGAGGAGACGCCCGGTGACTCGATCCGCATGGATGATCTGTGTATTGCTGCTCCCGACGGCTCGGTGCACCTGAGTCACGCGCACGTTGAGCTCAAGCCCGGTGAGCGCACGCTGATTATCGGCGAGCACGGTGCGACGAGAGCGCTGCTGCTGCGGGCGATTATCGGTATCTGGCCGTGGGGGCGCGGCCGGATCGTGCGCCCGCCCCGGGATTCGATGATGTTCCTCCCTGCGCGTGCCTACGTCCCGCCCGGCACGCTGCGTGCCGGGCTCGCTTACCCGCGCTCGGTAAGCGATTATGACGACGCCGCCGTCAACCGCGCGCTCTCCGCCGTGGGTCTGGAACACCTGCGGCTGCTTCTCGACACGACCGACCGCTGGGACCGACGGCTGAATGAGGACGAGAAGCAAAGTCTGGCCTTCGCTCGTGTGTTGCTGCAACGGCCTAAATGGCTGGTGGTGGACGGTGCGTTCGAGCAGCTCGATCCCACCTCGCGCGCCAGGATCGAGGCGCTTTTCGCAGGTCCATTCGCCGAGCTTGGTTTCGTCGATATTGGCCAGGAAAGGGCTCACGGCGTCCTCTTCACGCGCAAATTGCGTCTCCTGACCGATCCGCGTGGCCCGACCTTCAGGCCTGCCGATCAGTGCGCGGTTCCCGCCGCATAGGAAGGGTCTCTCCATGGCTGCTGGCCCCCGGGCCCGAACCCGTTCCAAAGTCCCCGCGCGCGGCCAAAGGCTCTCCGACGAGCGACTCCTCGACTTGGTGCAACGCCAGACGTTTCGTTATTTCTGGGAGGGGGCGCATCCCGTGAGCGGGCTGGCACTCGACCGTTGTCAGCGACGCGCCGCGGACGCGGATGGCCCGGTGGCCATCGGGGCTGCAGGCTTCGGCGCCATGGCACTGATCGTGGCCTGCGAGCGCGCGTGGGTGACACGCGAGGAGGCCCTGGCGCGCTTTGCGCTCATGCTCGATTGCCTCGAGAAGGCCACCTGCTATCACGGCATGTATCCGCATTTCATGCGTGGCGACACGGGCGCCACCGTCCCCTTCAGCCGCAAGGACGACGGCGCCGATCTCGTCGAGACGTCGCTTCTCTTCCAGGGACTCCTCTGCGCGCGTGCCTATTTCGATCGGGACGTACCTGAGGAAGCGCGACTGCGCGAGCACATCACCTGGCTGTGGCGCGAGGCGGAATGGAACTGGTACACCCAGGGTGGCCGCAAGGTGCTCACCTGGCACTGGAGTCCCACGAACGGCTTCGCGCTGGACCACGAGATCCGCGGCTGGAGCGAATGTCTCATTACCTACGTGTTGGCCGGCAGTTCGTCGCGCCATGCGGTGGCGGCCGAGGCCTATCACGAGGGCTGGGCCATGGGCCGTAATTTCATCAACGGTCGGAGCTACGAAGGTCTCGAGCTGCCGCTCGGTCCTGCGTGGGGTGGTCCACTGTTCTTCGCGCATTTCTCCTTCTGCGGCATCGATCCACGCGGGTTAAGCGATGCGTATGCCGATTACTGGCGGCAGAACGTCAATCACACCCGCATCAACTACGCGTACTGCTTGCGCAATCCGCACCGTTACAAGGGTTATGGACCCAACTGTTGGGGGCTGAGTGCCGGCGACAGCGTGGGCGGCTATGCCGCGCACTCCCCTGAAAATGATCTCGGCGTCATCACGCCCGCTGCCGCTTTGTCAAGCTTCGCCTATGCGCCACAGGAGGCCATGGCGGCGCTACGTCACTTCTACGAGGATCTGGGTGACAGGATCTGGGGACGCTTCGGCTTCGTGGAGGGTTTCAGCGAGCAGCATGACTGGTACGCCGATAGCTACGTCGGCATCAGCCAGGGACCGATCGTGGCCATGATCGAGAATTACCGCAGCGGGCTGCTCTGGAGGCTGTTTATGGGGATCCCGGAGATCCAGGCGGGGCTGAGGAAATTCGGCTTCCGCAGCCCGCATCTCGCGTGAGCGCATGCCCGCGCTGGATGACTGGATCGCGCTTGAGATGCGCTATGCGACCGAGACCATGTCGGGCGCGATCTCGGCGACCGATCGCCTCATGGAGCGCCCCGGGTTCGGTCAGCGGGTGATTCCGCGGCCGGGATCGATACTCGCATCGCCGGTGCCGGCCCACTACGACCCGGACCCGGACTACTTCTTTCACTGGTTCCGGGATTCCGCCATCGTCATCGACGCGCTGCGTGTAGCGCTCGCCATGGGCTACGCCGACCGCTCGGCGCTGGCCCGCTTGCGGGAATTCGTGCAGTTCAGCCGCTCGCTGCACTCACTGAATGGGCAGGAATTTCTCCGGCACAGCGACTTCAGGGCCAGGGTACAGCCCGATTTCCTCCGTTACGTGCGGCCGAATGCCGAAATCGCCGCGCTCTCGGGAGAGGCCGTGTTGGCAGACGTGCGCGTCAACGCCGACGGTACGCTCGATTTCATCCGCTGGACGCGGCCGCAGACTGACGGACCGGCGCTGCGCGCCGTTTCGCTGCTGCGTTGGGGGCAACAGTTCCCGCATCTGTGCCAGGATCCTACGCTCGGTCCTGTCTTGCGCGAGGTGATCAGCGCTGATTTGGCCTTTACCCTGTCCAGCGCGCGCAAGCCGAGCAGCGATCTGTGGGAAGAGGAAAGCGGTTATCACTACTACACGCAACTCGTGCAGGCGGAAGCCCTGACTCGGGGCGCCGCTTGGCTCGAGGAGACCGTACAGACCCCGCGCGCTCAGGCGTGTCATGTTGCCGCAGCCGAGGCGCTTGCACGACTTGATGGCATGTGGAACGACGCCGGCGGGTTCTACCGCTCGCGCATGGCGGCAGACTCCGGCGAGGCGCGACTGGATATCGCGGTCGTTCTTGCAGTGCTTCATGCGGCGCGCGCCGGCGGCAAACACAGCGTGCTCGACCCCAAAGCGCAGGCCACCCTCACGGCGCTGGAGGAGCTTTTCGAAGCGGAATACGCCATCAATCGCGAGCGCCCACCAGGCCGGGGACCGGCCATGGGCCGCTACGCGAATGACCGCTACTACAGTGGCGGAGCCTGGTATCTCGCGACTCTGGCCGCTGCGGAATTCTATTTCCGCTTGGCGCAGGCGCTTGGCTGCGGGGCGCAGCTGCCTGTCGTACCGGAGAACCGGCGTTTTCGCCAACGCCTCGGGAGCGCCGCATCGCCGGCCGACACCGACTCCATGGCGCTGCTCGCGGTGCAGCGCGGTGATGCAATCATGCGTACCGTGCAGGCGTTCACACCACCGAGCGGTGAGCTGTCCGAGCAGTTCGATCAGACCACCGGCGAACAGACCTCGGCGAAACATCTGTCATGGAGCTATGCCGCGTTCATCACCGCTGCTGCGAGCCGTGCGCAGGCCTGCCGCTCCATTCCAGCCGTAGATCTCGCAACGAATCCGGCAGGCACGGCGTGACGACGCGTGTGCCGAACCGCCGCCGCACGCCCAAGGCATGCCCGATGAGCACATTCAGGTAAAGGCCGGGCCCGCTCGAATAGATGCGCCATCCGCCATCAACCGCGACCGTCCCATCGCTGACCCGCGCCCATTCGGCGCTCGCTTGATAGCGGTCCTGAAAGGCGGCATCACTGCTGCTGAAGTAGGCATTGCACTGCCGCCGTGATGCCTGCAGCAGCCGAGTGGGCAGTTCGACCGGGTTGACCAGCAACAGCGCATCCCACATGTCCTGCGCTTCACCGAGAATGGCCATGGCCTGCGCGTAGCGCAGATGCGCATGCGTGTACATGAGCCCGATTTCGCGGCCGAAGAATGCCGCCGATTCGGCGCGTTGAAAGAGCTCCTGCGTGCCGCCGTGGTAAGCGATCGGCCGGTTCATCAGACGCACGCCGTCGGGAAAGCGCAGATGCCTGCGAATGAGGCCGAGGTGGTGTTGCGCCTGCTCGCGCGTAAAGAGCGCACCGAGAATGGCCTGTGTCATCGGCAGCAGCGAATAGCTGACTCCGGTGCGACGGTCGGCCGGATGGAACAGCAGCTCGGGCAAGCCGCCGGCGGGAGAGAACACGCCGTAGCCGGCTACCGTGCCATCGCGCATCAGAAAGCGGTTGAAATCCTCGCGCATCGCTGCGGCCAGACGTTCCTCAGCCGCACCGTCCGAGCGTCTGGCGCGACGCTGGATCTCGGCATAGCGGCAAAGCTGCTCGTAGAGCAATGCGACGGTCCAGCTGCTCACCATCCAGTCGCGTTTCGCGGGATCGACCGGCTGAAGCGAATCGTTCCAGTCGCCGTTGCCGTAACGGAGTAGATGGGTGCCGGGAATGAAGCGCTGGCAGATCGTGGTGATCAATTTTTCGACGTGGGTCGCAATGGGATCCGCCGCGGCGGTCTTTTCCAGAGTGTCCTCGCGCCGCCACGGCACCGACTCGCCGAGGAAGGCGAAGTCGCCCGTGGTCTCCACATAGTCGCACAGGGCCTTGAGCGGCCAGACGATCACATCCCCGTGTGCCTCACGGCCCTGAATCACCGCGTAAGGCTCGAGCATGAACCATTGCGGCCAGTCGCCGCGCCGCGCGTACTGCTGGGCGAACAGGATACGCAGTAACGACTTGGCCGGCTCGTCGTGCTCGAGCGTCAGGAATAGTTCCAGCGGGCCCTGACAGACATCGCGGGTACCCCACGCGCCGCCCGTATATTGCTCGAGCCCGTGCGGCACGGTTACGTGCACCATCGCATCATGCACCAGCCAAGGGACGATCGTGTTGATCACGGCGACATCCCCAACCGGCTGCGATCCCTCGATACGAACCTCACGCGTGAGGTGGCGCCAATGACACAGTGAACTCGCGCGGAGAGTCGCCTCCGGGACACGGCCGCTAAACTTCGCGGCGAGTCCTGCGGCGCGCGCTGGATCGGTGAGGGATCCGACCACTGCGAAGGTAAATTCCTCGGTCGGCAGCGTCCGCACGGTCGCGTAGGAGCCGCTGCGACGTGCACCATCCGCGTACAGCAGCTCGTCACCCCCGATGGTGTCGATGCTGTCCGGAGTACTCGTCACGAGGTGATAGACCGCCCGCGGATAGCGCTGACCCCACAGGCCGGCTGGGTCAGGCTGGAAACTGAAGCGCTTTTGGCCCGCATCGATCTGCCAGCGAGCCGCCTGCGCATATTCCTGCTCACCGAGCACGAGATGGCCGAAGACGAGAAACCGGCAGGGCTGACCGTCAACGGCCACTCGCCACTGCACGGCCGGCTCGTCGCCGGAGACCGCCGCTGATACCGTGACGGTTCGGCGGCCAAGCCGGTAAATCCAGCGGCACTCGCTCAGCCCGATGTCGAAGGCCGACGGCACGGTCAGCAATCGCCAGCCGCCGCCGCCGTCCACCAGCATGCGCAGCCCACTGCCGCGGATAATGTTGTAGGGATCTCGCGAAACGGAAAAGAGCCGGTGAAATGAGGTGTTGCCGATGGTGAGCTGCGCGCCGAACACACCGTGCATCCAGCACGTGAGGCACAAGGTCGAATCCTCGGGCAGCATCTCGGTGCCACTGACCAATATGGCGCCGTGACGCCGGAGCTCGCCGCGCTCCTTGTCGCGAAGAACAATGTGGCGGTTGTGGCCGTCTCCGGGGACAAAGAAGGACAGCATCCGGCCATTCACGCGCTCGCAATGCATCTGCCGGGGGAAAAGTTCCGCTATGGCCTCCTCGTCCAAGGCGTCAGCCACCGCGCACGGCGCACGTAGAACACTGCGCGTCGGGGGCGAGAAGCGCACTGCAGCGTGAGCTGGTAGCAGGTGGTCGCCTGCGGCACGCGTGATCAGCTCGAGATCGGCATCGGCGGACGCCCGCGGATGGTCGACTTGGTAGATACCGAAGAAGGTCCAGGATGTCGTGGCGCCAGGCACCAGCGTAACGGCCGGCGACTGCAGCGCCGCACAAGCAGTCTCGTGCTGCAGGCGGATCGAAGGCAGGTTCGTCTCAAAAGGAATGGCGAAGTCATCGCCATCCCGGTGCGCGGGCCCCATCAGCTGCCGCAGATCGGTCGCAAAGCCGACCCCCCCTTCAGCACAGCCGTGCGCGACCCAGGGGTGCCGGCCGCCCTGCGGCAGATTCTGCCGCGACATGAGCACGTGGCCCATTCGGGAATGGAGGGCAATGCACTGATCGAGGTACTGACTCGCGTAGGCCTCATTGTTCATCAGGAAGCCCGGTTCCCCGAGGCCGAGGTCCTGGATGAGTACCAGGTCGCAGGGCGCCGTTGCCTTACGCCCGTTGCGCACGGTGGCCTGCCAGATCCAGACATTCTCGTCGGCGCGCACGTGCAAGCTGACTTCATGGCCAAGTCCATCCTCATCCCCGCGCCAGAGGAAGCAGTCGTCCGTCAAACCGATTTCGCAGCGCGCCGCTGCGCCAGCGACCATCAGGTTGAGCGGCGTGCTGCCGCCAATGCGCAGCCACAAGCCCCCCATGCCCCCGGCCAGGGGTGACCCGAGCACCTGATTGACCATGATGCGGCGGTCTTCGTGGATGTGCTCGATCGCGAAGATCCCACCATTTGGCAGGAGGCTGATAGCCAGCCCGGAGCGGTTATGGATGCGCCTGAGATCGAGCTCGTCGCGGCGCGGGGTGATCAGGTGTTGAGTACGGTTGGTTGAATCTTCAGCTGGCACGGAACGAGCCTAGTACCTCGGGTTCTCCCCCTCAAGCGGTTCCGCGGTACAAGCGCTGCCGTGGCAGCTGGATTGACGTGCAGGAGCCCGCGAGGGGTGGAGTGACTTTCCGCGCCGCCGCGCTCGCCACCAGTGAACGATGCGGCGATCAAGAGTCGGGCGGTGCGACTTCGCCGCGCGGCGGGGCCTTGCGGAGAGCCCCCGTACGACGCTGCGGAGTCTGCGCTACGACAGCGAAACCCCGAGGAGGGACCCGATTCCGTAGGTAACCGACGCAGCTACACAGCCGAACACCATCTGCCGTACGGCAGAGAACCACGGACTTCGGCCGTTGAACAGCGACGTGAGAAGGCCGATGGCGCACAGCGCGGCGGCGCTGAGGGCGATGCTGACAGCGATCGCCTGCGTCCCCTGCAGCCATATGAAGGGTAGGACCGGAAAGATCGCCCCTGCTGAAAAGAGCGCGAACGAAGTGGCGGCCGCTGTCGGTGGATTACCGCCGAGCTCCGCGGGGTCAATTCCGAGCTCCTCGCGTGCTAACGTGTCGAGGGCGGCCTTCTTGTCGCTCATGAGCTCGGCGGCGACGCGCTCGGCGTCCGCCTTCGGCAGACCCTTCGCCTGGTAGATCAGCGACAGCTCGTGCTGCTCGGCCTGCGGCGTCTGTTCGATCTCTTCGGCTTCCCTGGAGATCTGCGTAGCGGCGAGTTCCCGTGCGTTGGTCACGGACAGCCATTCCCCGAGCGCCATGGAGCAGGCACCGGCCACCAGTCCGGCGATGCCGGTGAGCAGGATGATCCGGTTGCCGGTGCCAGCGCCCGCAATGCCCATCACCAGGCAGAAGTTCGAGACGAGACCGTCGTTGGCTCCGAGCACCGCGGCACGCAGATTGTTGCCGGATGCACCGCGGTGCCAGGGTTCGGCGCGCGCGATGTCAGCCCCGGTGACCACCGCACGCGCCGGCCCCCGCGCCATCTCCTGGACTACCGCCGCATGCCCGCGCTCCTCGGCCGAGATCGAGCGAGCGTCCGCCTGGCGCGCGTACTTATTGCGATCGGAGAACTCGGCGGCCGCGATGGTCGGCATGACGAAGCCGGGACCAAAGCGGTGTGCGAGTTTCCCCAGAAGCCGTGTGCGAAAGCTGGGAGCATACGGCTCTTCCGTGAGGCCGGCCGCGGCGAGCTTGGCGCGCCAGATGCCGGCGTGCTTGGCCTCCGCCTGCGCCAGCTGCAGGAAGAGATCCTTGCGGATAGGGTCGGGTTCCGCCGCGGCAAGCGCTGTATACAAGGCGGCCCCATCCAGTTCATCGCGCAGGTTGTCCTGATAACGCCTGATGTCGTCGGTAACCATGTCAGTTGCCTCTTGAGGGCGAGGTGGCGGCAAGCGGTCGGGCTCACTCGATCGAGGTTTCGACGCGCCAGCGCGCCGCGGTCACGGCAGGCTCCAGGCTCAGCCGTCCGACAATCTGCTCGAGCACGCTATCCGAGCTGCGATCGGCCGAGAGCTCGGCCAGCACCTCGACACGGTCCGAATCCTCGATGTTGGAACTATCGAGGCGATGCAGGCGGACACCGCCGGCACTGAGCCCTTGCAGGAGCAGCGCCCGCACGTGTGCTTCGTTGTCCCCCCTGCTGACCACGTTGACGACGTAGCGGCTTTGCACCTCTGCCGACGCCAGGGGCTGGCGGTTTATCCGCTGCACCAGCGGCCGCAGCAGCAGATTCACCACAATCACCATCGCGGCCGCAAGCGCGGCATAGGGCAGCGCTCCGCCTCCCGCCAGCACGCCGACCGCCGCCGAGCACCACAGCGTCGCCGCCGTGTTCAGTCCACGCACATTGAGGCCCTCGCGGAAGATGATGCCCGCCCCAAGAAAGCCGATGCCCGAAACCACTTGTGCCGCCACCCGTGTGAGCGACGGCTCCGCGGAAAAGAGATTGTCATACACCACGAACGAGGCGGCCCCGAGCGCTACCAGCGTGTTAGTGCGCAGCCCCGCGAGGCGCTGCCGCCACTGCCGCTCGAAGCCGATGACCGCGCCGAGGGCGACAGCCGTGCCGAGGTTCACAGCCGCCTGCGCAATGCCGATATTCATGAAATACTCTCCGCGCTCCGGTGTCGTGCGAGAAGCCACCATGCTTGCGCGCTCCCAGGAGCATCGATCGCTCAGTAGAGAATCGATGGCAGATACGCGCCGGCCGGCTCGTTGTAAAGGCCCAGCGTCATCAGCGTCAGCGGCTGCGTAATGCGCAAGCCATTTTGCAGGCACCAGCGAAGCAGCTCGCCGTTGCCGGAAGGCACGAGGAAGCCGGGCCCTGCAAAAGACTCTGCCGCTGTGATCAGGGCCCTGACGTCGTCCGTGGTTTCGCCGGTGGCATGACCAAAGAAGGCGATCTGGGTGGCATAGCCCGTGAGGCGCCCCGCGCGTTCGACCACCGTGGCCGTACCGTGGGCTACCGCATCCTGCAGCTCGGCACCGCGGTGGTGACCGTAAACACGGACCGCAAGGGCATTGCAGGCGGGGAGGTCCCGCTCAAGCGCGGTCCGCACGACATAGCCCCTCGTCTCCCCCCGGATCGGAGTGCCCTGCAAGCAGCTCAGGTGCTGCCGCACCTCGAATCCGAGCTTCGAATAAAGTGCCAGCGATCGACAGTGATAGCCAGCCTGCACGAGCCGAATCCCCGCAGGCTCTTCCTGTTCGGCGCGCGCGAGCGCAGCACGCATCAGCCGCTCACCGATGCCCTGGTTCTGCACCGCGGGATCCACCGTGATCGGTCCCAGACCCCAGACGGCCCCGCGTTCATCAACGAAGTTGCTGCCAACGACCTTCCCGTCCACCTCAGCCACGATCGCGTGGAATCCCCCGTGCCCGAGCAACATGGTGATCAGCCCGGCAGCGGTCTGCGCATTGGGGAAATCCGCAGGAAAGTTGTGAGCATTTGCGATTGCGGCGAATGCCTGGTAGCAGATGCGCCCACACTCGGGCGCATCGCTGGGCTGTGCCTGGCGTACTGTGACGTTCATTGCATCATCCCCCCGTGTTTGCTGACGGCGGCGTACAGCGTCCGCCTCTCCGACGAGGCTCCGGCCCGCAGCCGCGCTGACGCTAGTGTTTGCAGACCCCTGCGCCGACTGGCCGAGTCCCTCAAGGCCGACCCTCATGTCAGGCTGTCATGTCTTGTGCCACCTCGACAAGACGATCGAGATTCTGCAACAGGTCCTGGCGACGGAAATCGTCTGCGTGCTGCGCTACACCATGCATTCCATCGCGGCGACCGGCATTTCGAGCGAGAGCGTCAAACAGGAGTTCGCGCAGCACGCGAAAGAGGAGCAGGAACACATGAATGCCGTCGCCGAGCGGATCAATCAGCTCGGCGGCAAGCCGATTTTCAATCCCGAAGGTCTATCGACTCGCGCCGCGAGTCAGTACGTCGAAGGCGAAAACCTGTTTGACCTGATACGGGAGAATCTGATCGCCGAGCGGATAGCAATCGATCACTATCGCGAGTTGATCCGTTACTTTGGCGACAAGGACCCCGGCACGCGCGTCATGCTGGAAGGCATACTGGTCGTCGAGGAAGAGCACGCCAACGACATGCATGACCTGCTCGTGGCCCACGAGGGGCGTCCGATGCTCGGACGCTGAGACGGCTCGCAGCGCGGTGCCGGCCCGCACAGATCTTCACCCCCGACGGCCTGCGCTCGGCAGGCGCTGCAGGGCGAGCTGTAACGGCTTTGCGGCCGAGGAATAGTCCTGCCACGCCTGCGACCGGGCGAGGAGCGCCGCCGCGGTTTGAACCGCGTAGCGCGTTGGATCGAGCCCCTTCGTGACCTGCGCCCAGGTGAGCGGCATCGAGACCGGAGCGCCGGGGCGCGCCCGCGGCGACAGTGGCGCGACGGCGCTTGCCATCCAATCGTTACGCAGATAGTCGAGGAAGATTCGCCCCGCGCGCGCCTTCTTCGCCATCGTCATGAGATATTCCTGCGGGCTATCGGCGGCCATCTGCGCACAGATCTCGCGCGCCAGAGCCTTGGCCTGCGGCCAGCCGCCGCGATGCGTTCTTGACGGCGCCAGGGGCGACACAATGTGGATGCCCTTGCCCCCCGTCGTCTTGCAGAAGGCCGCGAGACCCAAATCCTCCAGGCGCTGTCTGAGCTCGAGCGCTGCTTCGACCACCCGATCGAATGTGACGTCGGGAGCGGGATCGAGATCGAAAACAAGGCGCCCCGGAACCTCCGGACGTCCCGGTGCGCTGTTCCAGGGATGCAGCTCCAGCGCTGCGACCTGCGCCATCGCTGCGAGGGCTTCTACCCGATCGATCTGCAGGTACGGGCGGCGATCTCCGGATACCCTCACCAGATTTACCAGCTCCGACGTCCCGCGCATCGCATGGCGCTGAAAGAACTGCTCGCCGCCGATACCGTCGGGCGCGCGAACCACCGAGCAGGGACGACCCTTGATATGCTCAATCAACCACGAACCGACAGTCTCGTAGTATCTGGCGAGACCCAGCTTGGTAACGGCCGGCCGGTCGCCCGTGGCAGGCCAAAGTACCTTGTCGGGGCTCGAGATCGGCACGCCCAGGACGCGGTCCGGCGGTGAGCGCTCTGGAGTCATCATCCGCGCGGCGTGCGCCCCCCACGCGCGCGCGGCGATTTGTCGTGGCGCGTCGGCCGCGCTGAGCTCACGCGCTTTA
>Ga0187778_10000749_pt1 | contig 23160 bp, 12 predicted proteins | sample 1015_Q2_SP5_20_M_FD_132418 | JGI IMG/M metagenome (GOLD analysis project Ga0187778, IMG submission 132418) | Tropical peat soil microbial communities from peatlands in Department of Meta, Colombia - 1015_Q2_SP5_20_MG | ecosystem: Environmental > Terrestrial > Soil > Wetlands > Peat | place... | reverse complement strand
CTCGATCGCCCGGCGATGCATCTCGGTGATGAAACAGTTCTCCCAGGAACTGCACTTTTGACCGAGACAGGTCTCCGAGCGGGCATCCAACCTGTGCCACAAGGCGCTCGATTCGGGCAGGGCGGCCAATTCCGCGCGGTCCCCGGTTGCGGTGGTCTTCTCCCAAGCGGCGATGGCGCGATAGTGCTCGATTTCGTCCAGCCCGCTGAGTACAGGCTGACGGGTCAGGTCGTAGAGTTTCTTCCGGCACAGGTAGTTGTTGCGCCCTTTCATGTAGCAGACGTTGAGCTTGCCCTGGCCATTGGGGTAGAGCGCCTGCTCCAGGAACGGAATGTCTTTGTAGAAAAGCTGTTCCTGCAGATTCTTGGTGCCGGTCGAAATAATGACCCGTTTCCCCGACTGAATCACGGGCACCAGATAGGCGAGGGTCTTGCCCGTGCCCGTGCCGGCTTCGATAATCAGGTGGCGCCTTTGCTGGAGCGCCTGTTCCACCGCCTGCGCCATCTGCAGTTGTCCTCTGCGAAACTCGTACGCAGGATGCGTGCGCGAGAGAAGGCCGCGCGGAGCAAAGAACTGGTGGAGCGAGACGCCCGGTTTCATGCTGGGTACCGCCGGCTCGGAACTCGAGGTCACGGAATCTCTATAATAAGCCACCGTAGGGCTGTCGATGCCCGGCGCAGTCCTGGTCCGAGGTCAGGTTTTCCGGGTCTCGAGATGGAAGCCCGCGACTGAGATCTGCCCAGCTATTCTCTCGACGGGTGGGACACCTGCTAGCAAACCGAACCTTGACGAACGGCACACCCAAATCGTTCCTGCCTCCCACCATCGCCATCGTGGGGCGTCCTAATGTGGGCAAATCCACGCTCTTCAATCGTCTTGTGGGCCGCCGCCGCGCCATCGTCGGCGACGAGCCGGGAATCACGCGAGACCGCCTCTATCAAGAAACGGAATGGCGCGGGCGCCGCCTCCGCGTGGTCGACACCGGCGGAATCGTTTCCCCGGGTACGGACCCGATGGCGGCTGAGATCTATCGTCAGGCCGAGGTGGCTCTCAAGGAATCGGCCGCCATCATTATGGTCGTCGACGGGCGCAGCGAGCTCGCGGCCCCCGATCTGGAGCTGGCCCGCTTGCTGATTCGCACCGGTAAGCCGGTGTTCGTGGCCGTCAATAAGATTGATTCCGAGAAGCAGCAGACGCTTGCCTTCGACTTCCATCGCTTGGGCATTCGCCGCCTGTTTCCCGTTTCTGCCGAGCACGGTCGGGGGGTGGATGAGTTGCTGGATGCGGTGCTAGAAACCTCTCCGCAAGAGCTCAGCAGGGGCGAGGAAGGGGAGGAGGAGAGGGCAGAAACCGGGGAAACCAAAGTCGCGATCATCGGCCATCCCAATGTGGGGAAGTCCACGCTGCTGAACCGCCTGAGCGGCACCACCCGCGCCATTGTGTCCCCCATTCCCGGCACCACCCGCGATGTAGTCGATGAGGTTCTCGAGCGCGATGGCCGGCGCTTCCGGTTTCTGGACACGGCCGGCATCCGCCGGAAAGGCAAGACTCGCCTGATGGCGGAAAAACTATCGGTGGTGATGGCGCGTAAGCACCTCGCCTCGGCCGATATTGCTCTGCTGGTGATTGATGCCACCGAGGGTGTTACCGCCCTCGACGCTACCATTGCTGGCTATGCCCACGAAAGCGGCCGCTCGGTCATTGTGCTGGTCAATAAGTGGGACCTTATGCGGAGCGATCAGCAGAAGCCGGTCGGCCGATCGAAAGCCGCTCGCCTGGCGAATAGCCAACCTCTGAATGACCGTCGCGTCTTCGAACAGAGGCTTCGCGACCGGCTGAAGTTCCTCCATTATGCCCCGGTGCTGTTTATCTCGGCGGCGACGGGCGGCGGGATCGAAAAGCTCTTTCCCCTGCTCGAGCGGGTTGCCGAGGAGCGGCGCAAACGCATTCCTACGGCAGAATTGAATCGCTTTCTCGAGCGGGTGGATTTCGACCGGGCCTCCGTCCCCATGCGCCAACGAATCAAGATCTATTACATGACGCAAGCCGCCGTGGCTCCCCCGACGTTCATCCTTTTTACCGATCGCCGGGTGAAACTGCACTTTTCCTATCAGCGATTCCTGGAAAATCAGATTCGCCACGCTTTTGGGTTCTTAGGCACCCCGATCTGGCTCAAGAATCGGGCCCGGGAGTAGCGGGTTCAAGAGGCGGCGAGTGGAGCTAGCTGCTTGCCTCGGGGAGAGGCAAGATGGGCGGTACGGCCGGCTGGGCTGCTGGAGGAGTCGGGGGCGCGGGGTGAAGCGCATTCGCCAGACTCGGGTAGCGGGAGGCCAGAAAGTAGATGGAGTAGGCAGGGAAGAACACCATCACCGGCACGGCGATGATGGCAATTAAGTAAAAAAATACCGCGGCTAGAATCAACCCCACGACTACCGCGAAGGTGATGGTGTAGACGTTCCATTGCAAACCGACGGCCTTCCCGGCCAGCACCGCGAGTGCCCCAAAGCCTCCAACCGGAATGAGCACAATTATGACGGCCACGGTCGCGAGAATTGCCAAAAGAATTCCGGCTCCGATCGCCATCACAATCTTCATGAGAAGATAGCCGAAATACGGACCCTTTTCCGCGCGCAGCATCGGCAAGAGGCGGTGCCAGGCCTCGAATGCGTCCAGGTCCTCGAGCGCCATTTGCGGGATGACGAAATCCTTGGTGAAGACTTGTACCACGGCGCACACCAAAAGGAACGTCATGACCACCAGGAACAACGCCAGGCCACAAAGAATCAACGCCGGCAGGTGCTCCTTGGGTTTCGTCAGCCATCCGGCGGCGAAGGCGAAGATGGCAGGAACCCCGATCAGGAACGCCAGTCCTAGGGCCGTCACCAGGGCGAAGGCGATCTGCCAAAGGAAGTACTTGAGGGCTGCCCCCTGCCGCCGGTTCCATTGTTGTCCAAGCTCACATCGCTTGGTCAAGACGCTATCGAACAGGATGAATCGCATAACGCTGTGCAGGTAAAGCAGCAACATAGAGAAGGCAAAGCCAAGCACGATCAGCAAGGCAAACAGCAGGGCCAGCGTGACAGGATTGATCGACGGGATGGCGATGGGGTGTGGGTTGGGGCGCTTAGGAACCTGAAAGTTGGTGTTGAAATGGCCGCAACTTCCGGTGGTCAATTCTCCCGCCAACAGTCCCACCAGTGCGAGCTTGGCCCACTGCCCCGCCCGGAACGGCTGAAACAGTTGCTGCTTGGTATGCTCAAAGGCTGGACTGATTGCGTCGATGGCGGAAATTGGCAACGAACACCTCGCCGCGGTCGGGGGGGATGGCAGAACGTTACAGCGAACAAGCGAAGAGGTCAACTGAATTCGCAATCAGCTGCGGGCATCGACCAGCCATGCAAGGTAGCGTCTATCTGCCTATTCATCAATGAGTTGCGGGTCAGCTTGCTCTCTGGTTTTACGCTTTGCTGCTCCCCATCTGACCCTCACTGGCCCCTGGCAACCAACGACTGTTTCTGCGAGATGTACCTCCCCACTTCCGCATCCAGCAGTTCCAGTGGCAGTGCGCCATTCATTAAAACGGCATCATGAAAGTCGCGCACATCAAACTCTGGCCCCAACTGTTTCTCCGCCTGCCGCTTGAGCTTCACGATCTCGAGCTGTCCTGTCTTATACGCCAGCGCCTGCGCCGGCCAGCTGATGTAGCGGTCTACTTCCGCCAGATTCTCGGTCGGAGCATGGGTCCGCAGATAGTTCTGGGCCTGCTCCCGTGTCCATCCCATCGCGTGGATGCCGGTATCAATCACGAGCCGAGCGGCGCGAAAGCGCTCGCTCGCCAGCTGCCCAAATCGGTTATAAGGATCCTTGTACACGCCAAGCTGTGAACCCAGCGACTCCGCATAGAGCGCCCAACCTTCCGCATAGGCGCTGTTGTTATAGAACTTGCGAAAGTCCGGCAGGCCGGGCAAGGAGTGCGCCAGGGAGATCTGAAAGATGTGCCCTGGAACCGCCTCATGCAGCACCAGCGCCTCCTTGTCGTACTTCACCTGCTTCTCCGGCTGATAAGCCTGCAAATTGAACCATCCCGGCGTGCTCCCGTCGGGCGAGGGAGCCTGGGCATTCGATGCCGTCACCTGTTCCCGGTCTTCCGGAATCGCCCGCACTCCATAGAGCAGCAGCGGCATGTGTTTAAACTGGTTCGGCAGCTCCGGCTCGACGATCTTCGCCACGTTGCGACAGTACATCAGCATTTCGTCCTTCGAGTGAAACTTCTCGCCCGGATCATTCGCGAGCTTCACCTCGAGTTCGCTCACGGTTCCCTGAAATCCCCTCTGGCGCGCGATCTCTAGCATCTCGCCCTCGATCCGGTCCACCTCGGCGAGCCCAATCTTGTGGATTTCCTCCGGCGTCTCGTGGGTCGTTGTCAGCCGCCGGATCAGGATCGCGTAATACTGTTTCCCGTTGGGCAAGCTGGAAATCCCAATTTGCGGACGCACATGCGCCGCATAGGTCGTCTGCATGTAGGCCAGTATTTTCCGCCACGCCGGACGAAAATCGTTCTCGAACGCATCGGTGGCTTCCCGGCGCAGCTGCTCGCGCTGGGCCTCCGGAATACTGGCTGGCATCTTCTTCAAAAGCTCGAGCAGCGCGGTTTTGTCCGCATCCTGGTTCACCTGCTTCGTGAGCTGCTCGATGACAAGGTCGGAGACGATCTTCGGCTGGGTAATACCGCGCGCAATCGCCTCGTTCATGATCTCGATGCTCTGATCGACATAGGCAGGGATGGCCTGCAGCCGCGCGATGATGTTCTCGCAATCCTTCACCGTAAAGGCCGGCATCCGGTCGATGGTCACGTAGACGGCATTGTGGAAGCCGAACATCTGCCCCACGCGGAACAGGTAGAGCTGCAGATCGAACGCATCGAGCTGCGTGCGCAGGTCGTAGCGCAGCAAATCGAGGCTGAGCCGGTCTTCCGGGGAAAGTCGCTGAGGACCCGCACCACTCGAAAACTTCTCGGCCTGGGCGAGTGCCTGCTCGAGATGCGAGCGGCGCAAATCGCGGCCCTGCCGGGAGAGATCCGACCAGCGGTCGTCATACTCATGCCGCCCGATGGAAGTCGCATACTCCGGCGAATCCCGCAACGTCTGCTCGAAATAGTCGGAGAAGAATTTCGCGAGCTCGGGCGACGACGAGGAACCATACGCCGGGGAACCCCCGGCTTTTTGCCCTACTCGAGCACGGACTGCCATGGACAAGATCAGAACGATCGCCGCCACCACAACCCATCGGGTATCTGCACGGAGAATCTTGGTCATAAGTGTGCGATTATACTGACTAACTGGATTCGAGAGGCAGCTTCCCGGCATCGCAGGTTCGCAGGGAGGACTCGATGCGATGGCAACGGCTATTTCCTCAGCTCTGCCTCCCAGTTGAGGACTAGGTTGATGGGCTGAGGCGCGGGTACGTGGTCCATCGAATCGATGAGAAAGCGTTGGCCGTCTGCGGCTACATCGTAGGGACTCGCTTCGGGGCTGCTGGGTGAGTACACCGGGTGCATCTCGAACAACTTCTTGGGAATGCCAATACGCGGAGCGGAACCGCTCAGATCCACCTCCACCGCCATCAGAACCGTGCCGTTCTGCGCGAGAAAGAACAATTCCTTGCCGTCACCCCGCCAACGGGGGTATTGCCCGCCGCCGGCCGAGACTTGCCATTTGCCCGTGTTGCTCGGAAATGGCGTGATGTACAGCTCCCGTCTACCCTGGCCGTATTCCGCGTAGGCCAGCCACTTTCCGTCGGGAGAGAACTTTCCTTGCCCGGGAAAATTTCCTGATTCTCCCCCAATGAACACCGAAGGTTTGCGCTCGCCAAATAGGGGCAGCAGCCAAAGCGTGTTTACCGAAGTGTTCGGTTCATACATGAGGTACCTCCCGTCCGGAGACCAGTCGTCGGGACGGTCCTGCCCATGGGAATTCTGCACTAACTCGTCTTTGCCCGCGCCATTCGAAGCTTTACGGTACATTTGCGGAAATGACGTCAGGCGGTTGGAAAAGAACACGATCTCCCCGCCGTCCGGCGACCAGATGGGCTGGCTGTTAACGGAGGGATCAAACGTGAGCCGGGTTCTGGTGCCGCCGCCCAGATCGTAGATCCAGATATCGGTTGCGCCGCGCCCCGGATCACCCACGGTGACGGCTAGCTTCTTTCCGTCGGGAGACAAACGAGGAGCCGTGTAGACGTTGTTCCCACCGGGTTCGCCCACCTCGCCAATTTGCCTTCCGCCGCGATCAAACCAGAGCAGCCGGGAAGGCTCCGCCTTGCTGCCAGCGCCCCCATAGGCGAGGATCCCATTGGTCGACACGGACACTATCGAACGGCTATAGGAAGGATTCTCCAGAACGCCGTCGAACAGGGGAACGGCGTCTCCATGCACGCTGCGATCCTGCTCATCGAATGGTTGTGCCATCAAGGTGCCATCTCGGACAAATAGCAGATACCCGGCCGTCGCAAGAACCACGTTCGACCGGCTGCGAAAGACCAACTTCTTCTCTTTGTCGTCGAGCGAGGCGGCATAGGTACCGGAGGCTTCCCCCTGCGAACTGCGTGTGAAGTAAAGGAAGTGCCGGCCATCGGAAAGAAATTGCGGCCAACGATGCGTGTTCTCATGTTGCGGATCAAGCTCCGTCACCTGTACGGGCGTACCCCCTGCGGCCGTCACCTTGTAGATCGAACCGTTGTAGGTGGGAGAGAAGATGATGGTGCCCTCACGGCTCCAGCTCCCGCCGCGGCCGTCGGGAGCATCACAAATGATCTGTGCCGGTCCGCCGGCGGCTTCGATCTTCTTGAGTTTGCCTTCGGCAAAGAATCCGATGAACCGGCTGTCGACGGACCAGAAGGGATAGGTTGCGCCCGCGGTTCCCGGCAGAGGCTGGCTGGTGGAAGCATCGAGGGCGCGCACCCAGAGCAATTGCTTACCCTCCATGTCCATTGCCCCGAAGATCAACCGGGTACCGTCGGGCGAGATCACTAACGGCGCGGTGCGGTCCCCCACAAAGACAAACTCGGTCCTGTCCGGCGCTGGAATATAGGCGTGCAATCCACGAACCGCCATCTTCGGCCGCAGGAACGGAATTAGCGAAAATGCCGCCACCGCTCCCAGCAAGATTCCTGACGCCAGCCAGAGAATTCGCTCGCGACCTTTTCCTGCGGAAACCACCGGTCTGGAGACTCCCGTCTGCGATCCACTCTCGGCGATCCCCTTCAGCTGCAGCTTGACGTCGTGCACGGTTTGGAACCGCTCCTCCGGGTCCTTGGCTAAGCAGCTTTTTACCACCCGCTGCAGTTCAGGTGGAGACATCGGTTGTAGGTTGGCAAGCGGTGGCGGATCAGCCGCGAGAATGGCAGCGATGGTCGACGCTGTCGTCTTTCCCTGGAAGGCGCGCTGTCCTGTCATCATTTCGTACAAAATTGAGCCCAAGGCAAAAATGTCGGAGCGCGCATCGGCGTCCTTCCCCTCTAACTGTTCCGGGGACATGTACTGAAAGGTCCCGACTAACACTCCCTTGGCCGTCAGCGGCTGATCTGCAGAGGGGCCGGAGAGAGTCATGGTCAAGCTCGACGAGGCGGCTCCAACCGCGCGCATCGCCTTGGCCAGGCCAAAGTCCATCAGCTTGGCTCCAGTCTTGGTCAGCATGACGTTGCCCGGCTTCAAATCGCGATGGACGACGCTGGTACGATGGGCGTTCTCGAGACCTTCACAAATGTCAATCCCGTACTTCAAGACTTGATGGAGGGGCAGCGGACCTTTACGCAGACGATCGGCCAACGTCTCCCCTTCCAACAGCTCCATCACCAGATAGTCGGTCCCGTCCTGATGTCCGACGTCGTAAAGCGTGCAGATATTGGGATGGTTCAGCGACGAGATGGTGCGAGCTTCTCGATCAAAGCGCTCGCGGGCCTCGGAATTGCGCGAAAGGTCGGGAGGAAGGATTTTGATGGCAACGATACGATTGAGCCGTGTGTCCCGTGCGCGATACACCTCTCCCATCCCGCCAGCGCCTAACGAGGACTGGATCTCATAGGGACCGAGTTTCGTACCGGACACAAGACCCATGTGTACGCGGAACTATAGCGGGAAAGATTATAGCGGGAAAGACGCGCCACCATGATATCGCGAATCGTCGGCAAACCGGGTGATGCGGGTTCACGGGTCGCGAAGCCGGGAAGCCAATCATTCGCAGCGCAGCGCCTCGACGGGATCTAGCTTGGCGGCACGAAAGGCCGGAACCAGGCCACTGATTACGCCGACGGTCAGAAGCACAAGCGTGGATACGACGAGAATCATGGCTGAGATTTTGAGATGGATATCCGCCTTCCCCGAGTCATCCTCAAAGAGCGCGCCCATCAACGGCAAGGTGCCCACGGCAGCAGCGATGCCGTAAGAGAGCAGCACCCCGAGGGCTCCGCCCAGCAGCATGATGAGCAAGGTTTCGGCCAGAAATTGACACCAGATGTGGCGCTTTCGCGCACCCAGGGCACGCCGCAACCCGATTTCGCGAACCCGCTCCTCCACCGAGACCAGCATGATGTTCATGACGCCCACCCCGCCAATCCCCAGGGTTAAGGTTCCAATGAAAGTGAGCAGCACTTCGAGTCCGATGGTCAGGCCGTCAATGATCGGACGAAATTCGTCCCGTCCGAACATCTGCAGGGCTTTCTTGTCGGTGGGTGAGAATTGCTGGCGTGTGGCGATCGCCGCCAATACCTGGGCCATGGCCGGCTTTTCAAACTGCGGAGCAATGGGCTCGAAGACCAGCACGGCGGCATAGCGGGTGTTCCACAAGTCCCCTGCCGTCGTATAAGGGATCCAGACCGACTCGTCATCACTCGAGAAATAATTGCTCAGCTGGATCTTCCGAGCCATGACGCCGATCACGGTAAAGCGGACGCCTCCGATCAGCACCGTTTCCCCCACCGCGGGACGGCCGCTGAAGAGCTGCTCGCGGATCCGCCCGCCAAGGAAGGCTACGCGTCTGCGTTCCATAAAGTCGCTGCCATCGATCCAGCGGCCTTCCCCGGGTACCTCATTCCGCATCTCTCCGTACTCCGGACAAACCCCCCGGACCGCCGCTGTGCCCACGAGACGCTCGCCGTAGGCGATGCCCGGACGATCCACGGTTTCGAGGCAGGCGTTCTTGACCAGGGGCGCGGTTTCTTTGACCAGGTCAAGATCGGCTTGCTCCAGCACCACCTTTTTTCCCGCTCGCTGCCCTCCCGGCTGTTCACTGGTCTGTTGCGGCCAACAGATCACCACGCTCTTTCCAAAGGCATTGAAGCCGTTCACCAGGATGGTTCGAAAGCTGCTGCCGTAGGCGATCAACAGAGTGACCGTCGAAATCCCCCATACGATGCCGAGCACGGTCAGAAAGGAACGCGTCCGGTTCCGCTTCAGAGCAATCCAGGCTTCGCGAATGATCTCGACTAACATGGCTCTCCGAACAGGCTTAGGAGATTCGAGCTTTGCGTCCTGCGTTCTTTCCGTGCTCTTTCGTCGGCTTCGCGGGGTGTCAGCTTCCCGCCTCGAATCGCAATGCTTCAATGGGATCGATCGCCGCTGCCTTTCGTGCCGGGTAGAGAGCGGCAACGACCGCCGTAGCGCCCAATAACCCGCAGGCAAGCGCACTGGTCGTCCAGGTGGGCAACAGGCCAGCGAAGAAATCCGGCATGGGAGCGAGATCCACCAGATAGCAAATTCCGTAGGCAATCCCCAGCCCGGCCCCTCCACTCAGCAGGGCAATCAACAGGGCTTCGAGAAAGAACTGCTTCAGAATGGTGTGGGCTGGCGCGCCCAGGGCCTTGCGCATGCCGATTTCCCGGGTGCGCTCCCGCACCGCCACCATCATCACATTCATCACACCCAGCGCTCCCAGCAGAAGCGTGACCAATCCGACTGCGCCCAGGAAATATTTCATCCCATCCGTCATTTGCCGGAACGCCTGGGCTTCCTCGACGGTGTCCCAAATCGGGCAGGCTTCCTTGTCGTTGGGATCGAAGTGGTGCATTCGTCCCAAGGCCGCGCGCACTTCATGCTTGCACGCCAAGTGCTGAGCCACCGACTTGGGCGTCACCAGCAGCTGATCGAAGGTGGTCGAAGTGCCGGGAGGTTTGTCGGGAAAATCCCTTCGCATGGCTGCGAATGGGACGAAGACCTTGTTCACGTCCCAACCGTCGTAGCTGGAGTCCTGCTTTTTCTGTGCCATCACCCCAATGACGGTGTAAGGGAAGTCGTTCAGATAGAGGTTCTCCCCGACCGGATTGCGGCCAGGGAAGAGCTGCTTGGCGGCATCGCTCCCTAAGAACGCCACGCGATGTCCGAGGTATTCGTCTTCCCAGTCGTAGAAGCGCCCCTGACCGACATTCAGCGAGCGAATATAGCCGTATTCGGGAAACGAGCCGGTGACCAGGAATGCCGCATTGTTATAGTTGCTGTGGGTACGGACGGTCTCCTGTTCGAGCTCGGGTATGGCGTACTGACAGTCGGGCGATTCGGCCGCGACCACCGGCACATCCTGATCTTCCCAGTGGACAAGTCTTCCCGCCCTTGCTCCTCCCGCCTGAAGGCTGGTACGCCCGTGGAAGACGATCATGACGTCTTTGCCCAGGGTTTCCGCGACTTTGGCCTGGCCCACACGCAAACCTTCTCCGGCTCCCACCATGAGCACGATCGACACCACCCCCCAGGCGATGCCAAACATGGTCAAGAACGTGCGCAGTTTATGCGCCCACAGGGTCCGAAGCACATCGCCGATGAGGTCTTCGAAGATCATCCCTTCGATTGGACGGCGCATCCCGACGAATGTGAGCCGGGTCAGTCCAACTCCGCTTCTCGAATTTAGGTACGCGCTGGGCCGCGATTCCGTTCCCCAAACATCGGACGTTCAACAATCCGTGGCTCGAGTGAGTGCTGCGGCTGGGGAGATCGAACCGGGTTCTAACATGGATCTGCGAGGTATCGGTTACTCAGACGATCAAGCCGCGGTGTTCTTTGGCCAGCTCGTTGATCGCTTAAAGGCGATGCCGGGCGTCGAGTCTGCAAGCACCTGGAACGTTAGTTCCCCTTTAGTTCACCGGACGGGGCTACGCAGGTGTGGCATTCAAGGCTATGCGCCGAAGCGGGTGAGGAGGTGGGACTCGACTATAACTCCCTTGGCTCTAAATATTTATCCGCACTTCGCAATTTCATAATTTCCGGCCGATAAAAAGGAAATGGTCCGACTGGCTAACGCCCTCCGGGGTCTGATTGGTTGCTTCGACCAAGTCCAGCCACAGTTCCGCTTCTGCTGCCGGTAGTTCGCGAAAGGTCTTCTGCCATGCAGTCGTGAATGACTCTACGCCAAGGAAAGCTCTCCGCTCGAACTTTTCCTCAAACAAGGCAAGGAACTCAGCTCCCGTGGTCAAATGCGCCCAGCCAATGGGGGGTGCGTGCTCAGGGTCCAGATTGCCATCGCGCAAATACTGTTGATGGAATGCCACACGCTCGGACACTGGTGCGAACTTGAATCTCAGCAGGTCCCGCAGGTAGGCAAGGCGATTGATGCCCGCCGCAAATAGTGTCCCGCCCTTTCTTAGAATTCGCGCCGACTCTTTCACGCTGCGTCGGCGCTCCTCAAGCGACCGCAAATGATAGAGCGGGCCCATCAATAGAGCCAGGTCAAAGCTCTCGGACTGAAGACCCTCGAGTCTCGTGCCCGAGGCGTGATGGCAACCCGCCACGGAGTCTGCGAAGCCGGCCTTGCGAAGCTTCTGACTTACCGCTTCAAGCAGGCGCACGGAGACGTCCACCAGGTGCAAGCGGCAACTCCTCCGGGCAAGAAACTCCGTGTAATGGCCACCACCTACGCCGATCTCAGCTACAAGATCTCCCGTCTTCGCCACGCGCCCGAGCCACCGCAGGGTAACCGCCATTTCCACTGGACATTCCTGGGGCAGGCGCGCAAGTTCGTCTGCGAAGACGCTCTCGTCGTAGTGCCGCGCAACATTCGATTCTTCTTCACTGAGTTTTGGCATATTCGCGAGATTCCCTCGCAGATTGCGAATTTACCAACCCCCTCGATGAGGAAGCGATTGTACCGCTTGTCCACGGGCTCGTCCGATTCATCGACGGCGGCAACACGGCGCCGCGCGGCCCCTCGGCCAGTTGGCATTTCAGTTCTTCCAAGGCCCACGCATCGCTAATGGCGTAAACCTCCCCATTGCCGTCCCAAAGTTCTTGACGTATCTGCAGATGCCAAGTTGCGATGCCCAAACGCTCCGCGAAATACCGATAGCCGACCCCCTGTACGCGCCCCCGTCACTTTGAGCGCCTTAGCCCAAAAAGGTCACTTTTGCCGTATATACTCTCTTGCGATGACACTAGCATGCCGCTCAAGTTCACTTTGGCTTCTGAATAAGATCGCAGCCCTCCTGATTTTGAGTTCCGTGGGTGTCCTCGCCCAGACGGCCTCGCGTTCGCGGGTAACTGACACGATCGATTCCATGCCCTACGCGCGGTCGATCGAGCAAGCTGCGATTTCTCCCGACGGAACTGAAGTCGCGGTTGTTGCCGGAGGAGAGCTGACCATAAGGTCGCTCCGCGGCGGAGCTCCCCGTCCGATCGAGATTGAGAGCCGGCTCCGGCTGCGCGATGTTGGCTGGTCGGCCGATGGCAAACAGATCGCCTTTCTTGCCGATCTCCCCGGGGAGGCTCCCGCGGCTCAGGTGTGGACGGCGGCTGCCGACGGCACAGCTCAGGTGAAGAGAGCGGAACTGAAAGGCTACGCTGAGGCCGTTCAGTTCGCTCCCGATGGATCGAGGTTGGCCCTGCTCTTCATCGAAGGTATGCCGCGAGTGGCTGGTCCCTTGCAACCCATGACTCCGCTCGCGGGAGTCATTGACGAAAAAACCTACGAGCAGCGCCTCACGACCATCGATCTCCGCACCAACACGCTCAGGACAGTGACGCCCGCCGACATGTACGTCTATGAATATGAGTGGACTCCCGACGGAAAGAACTGGGTGGCCACGGCCGCCCGCGGCGCCGGTGACGCCAACTGGTATGTGGCGCGCCTCTATCTGGTCAGCGCAGCATCAGGCCAGATGCGAGAGATCCACCATCCGCGATGGCAGATCGCGGAACCGCAGGTGTCGCCCGACGGCAATTGCGTGGCCTTTATCGAAGGACTGATGAGCGACGAGGGCGTAACCGGCGGCGACATCTTCGTCGTTCCGCTAGCGGGTGGCCCGGCACGGAACCTCACTCCCAACCTCGGAAGTTCCCCTTCGTCGCTCGCCTGGAGCGGTCCTGATCGAATCGTGTTTGCCCAGAATGTTGATGGAAAATCCGGATTCGCCACCGTCAGCCGATCCGGCGGGGCGGTCGAGACAATTTGGACCGGGGAAGAATTTGTGGGGACGGCGGACATTTCCTCACCCAGCGCTTCCTTCTCCGCCGACGGACTGCTGACGGCCGTGGTGCGCCAATCGGCCAGTGCTCCCCCCGAGGTCTGGGCCGGACCCATCGCAAAGTGGAAGCAATTGACTACCTTCAACGCCGGTCTGAAGCCTGCTTGGGGCGAGATGCGCAATTTCCATTGGAAGAACGGGAGCACGTCGCTGGAAGGCTGGCTCATGCTGCCCAAGGACTTCGTTCCGGGCAAGACGTACCCCCTGGTCGTCAACGTGCACGGTGGACCTTCGGCGGCATGTGTCTCCCACTGGGATACGCGAGCGATGGGCATTGCGTCGGCCCTCGGTTATTTTGCCTTCTGCCCGAATCCGCGCGGCAGTTATGGGCAGGGGGAAGCCTTTACCCAGGCCAATGTCAAGGACTTCGGCGGCGGCGATTATCGTGACATCATGAGCGGAGTCGATGCCATCCTCGAGCAGTATCCGGTGGATTCTCATCGCATGGGCGTTCGCGGGCACAGCTACGGCGGCTACATGACGATGTGGGTGGAAACTCAGACCGAGCGCTTCGCTGCCGCGGTTGCGGGCGCTGGGCTTTCCAATTGGCAGAGCTATTACGGGGTGAACGATATCGACGAGTGGATGATCCCGTTCTTCGGAGCCTCGGTCTACGATGATCCGGCCGTCTACGCCAAAAGCGATCCCATGCATTTTGTGAAGGCCGTGAAGACGCCAACTTTGATCCTGGTGGGAGACCGTGACGGCGAAGTTCCCATGGAGCAGTCGGTGGAATGGTGGCACGCGCTCAAGGACAAGCAGGTGCCCACCCGGTTGGTGGTCTATGCGAACGAAGGCCACGTGTTCGTCAATCCCAGCGATGCGCGCGACTACCTGGTGCGCACCTTCGAGTGGTTCGAGGAATGGTTTCAGAAGGCGGAACGGCTGGTTAGCGGCGAAGCCAAGCCTGCGGATGGGGCGGGGCCGGCGATCCACTGATCAAATTCGCGCAGCGCAAGACTGCATTGCCGGCGATGTCTTTCCTTTCGATCGCGGATGTTTTCCTCGAGAGGCGGTAGAAGATCGAAGGTGATGTTGGCCGGTTGAAAATTCTGGGGATCGGCGTGGGTGATGTAATGGACGAGCGACCCGAACGCCGTGGCCCGCGGAGGGGCAACTGGTTCTCGCCGGCTCGCTAAGGCGGCGGCGTGCCTACCTGCCATCAGGCCGGTGGCGATCGATTCCACGTATCCCTCCACGCCACAGATCTGCCCCGCAAAAAAGATCCTAGGGTGGGGCTTCATCTGCAAGGTTTCCTCGAGCAGCGTAGGAGCATGGATGTAGGTGTTGCGGTGAATCTGCCCGTAGCGCAGGAAACGGGCATTTTCGAGGCCCGGGATCAGGCGCAGAACCTTCCCTTGCTCCCCGAACTGCAAGTGGTTCTGGAAGCCCACCAAATTGTAGGAGTCCGCCCGCAGATTTTCCCGGCGTAGTTGCACCACAGCGTAGGGAATTCGCCCGGTTCGCGGGTCTTTCAATCCCACCGGCTTCATAGGGCCGAAGCGCAGCGTGTCACGTCCGCGACGGGCAATCTCCTCGATCGGCAGACAGCCCTCAAAATAGTTCAGCTTCTCCCAGTCCCGTTCCTCGACGGATTGGGCGGTGACCAGCGCGTCATAGAATCGGTCATATTCCTCGTGGGACAGCGGACAGTTGATGTAATCGGCGTCTCCCTTGTTGTAACGCGCAGCCCAATACACCTTGGCCATGTCGATCGAGTCGGCGTCCACGATCGGGCTGATGGAATCGTAAAAATAAAGATGGGCACTGCCACTGAGGCGAGCGATCTCCTGCGCCAGGGCGTCGGAGGCGAGCGGGCCGGGGGCAACGATGGTGATCTGGTCGGGATCTACTTCGGTGACTTCGTGATGGCGAATCCTGATGCGAGTCTCGCGGGAGATGGCCTCCGTGACCTTGGCGGCAAACCTCCTCCGGTCGACCGCCAGGGCGTGTCCCGCGGGCACGGCGCATTCTCGCGCCAGCGCGAGCAGCAGCGACCCGGCGCGTTCGAGCTCCTGTTTGAGGAGCCAGGGCGCAGTGTTCTCGCTGTCCGACTTCAAGGAGTTCGAGCACACCAGTTCGGCAAAATCCCCGCTCTGGTGGGCCGGCGTCATGCGCTGCGGGCGCATCTCGAACAGTTCCACGGCAATGCCGCGCTGGGCACACTGCCAGGCCGCCTCCGATCCTGCCAAGCCAGCCCCGATTATCGAAACTTTGTTTTGCATGGGCGCCAATCATTCGAGCAGCGCGGATTCCTGTCCGTCACAAGATCACTCTTTCGTCCCCTACTCGACGGGTAATGCGCTCCCGATCCAGATACTCGAGCAGGGGAATCGCGTACTTGCGGGTGACACCGGTCACGTCCTTGAAACGGGCGACGTTGATTCTTACGTTCTTTGTCTTCTCCTGTGCCATGAGCCGGCGAAGGTCGTCGAGCGCGTCCCGGTGAAAGAGCAGATCGTCAGAGACCTTTACCAGCACCTTATCGCGCAAAAGCAGGGTGACGATCTTCTGGGCGCGCGCCCTGTCGACCTTCAATCCGGCCAGCACCTCCTTCATGGCCGGAACCTTGAGCCCCGCTGTCTGAAATGCCGCCTCCAGAATCTTCTTCGACTCCGATTCCTCATCCTTCATCACCACGTTGCGCCCCCGGAGACGGACAAGATCACCGGCCAGTTCGACTTTGCCGCCTGCGACCGCACGCTCCAGCACGCGGGAGAACACCTCGTGGGAAACCTCGGGGAAGCGGCCGCGCAACTCCTCCTTGCTCATGCCCGCAACCAGCGGATTCTGGTTATGGAACGCCTCGAGCGTGGACGACAGCTGCTGCCCGATTCCGTCCAGGGCATGATTAAGGATAAGGTACTCGCCAACCGCGGCGATCTCTGGGATGCCGGCGAGGGTAGAGCTCAAGAGTCGCCGCGTCCAACCCGTGCGCGCCATGCCATCGCTCAGGGTCAGACCCGCACTGCCGGCGGCTGCCACTCGAGCTCGCAAGGCCTCGGTGTTCGAGACACGGATTTGCCTGAGGAAGGAAATGTATTCGGACGGGTTTCCGATTCTGCGGGAAGGTGTGTTTTCCAGTACGACACCTCCGCCGATGGTCATGACCGGAGACAACTGGCGGAGGATGAAACGGTCCCCAGGCACGAGCAGTGTCGGATGCGCCAGCCGCAGTTGTGCGAAGGCCGTTTCTCCCGGACCGACTTGTTTTTCCCCGTGCAGAATGACTGTGGCCATGATCTCCGAGGTGTAGGAGTGAAAACGCACGCGAGTCCGTTCTTTCAGGGGCTTAGCGGAGGACAAAAGCGACAACTCTACATCCAAGCGAGACGTGGGCCGGAATACTCCGGGAGGACCGAGCGTCATACCTCGGGCCAGCTGTTCTCGGGTTACACCCCCGAGATTGAGCGCGGTACGCTGGCCCGCCCCTGCCTGATCGGCTCCTCTCCCGTGCACTTCGACGGCGCGAACCCGGACTTGCGGTCCGTTGGGAAAGACCTCGAGTTCGTCTTCTTTCCGCACCGTGCCCGAAATCAGCGTTCCTGTAACCACCGTGCCAAAGCCTTTCATGGTAAACACCCGATCGATGGGCAAACGAGTAAAGGCCGCCGAATCGCGTGCCGGGATCTCGGCGGCTACTTGGACCAAAGCCTGCTTGAGATCCTCGATGCCGGCTCTGGTCAGGGAGCTGACGGGCACGATGGGGGCTCGAGAGGCGTCGAGGAATGAGTTGCGCAGGAATTCCTCGACCTCCAGGCGCACCACCTCGAGGGTTTCTCGATCCACGAGATCCGACTTGGTAAGCGCCGTGATGCCACGGCGTACCGAGAGCAGACGGCAAATGTCGAAGTGCTCGCGAGTTTGCGGCTTAATCGATTCGTCGGCGGCAATGACCAAGAGCACGAGGTCGATGCCGCCCACACCCGCCAGCATGTTGCGCACGAAGCGCTCATGGCCGGGGACGTCCACGAAGCCGAGGCGTAGGGTGTCTCCCTTCGGACTGGGGAGATCGAGATGCGCGAATCCGATGTCGATGGTGATGCCGCGCCGCTTCTCCTCCTCCAGTCGATCGGCGTCGATCCCGGTCAACGCCTTGACCAGTGCGGTCTTCCCGTGGTCGATGTGCCCTGCGGTACCGACAATGGCGGACTTCATCGGAAGGGAATCATACTAGAAGAGGGTGCTCTCGAGCTCGGGAGCGATCCCTTCCCGAAGCACGAGGGCGCTGTCCCAACGATTCTAAAATTCTGAATCCATCCCCCGCCCGCCATGCGAAAATAGAATTTCCCATGGAAACCCTTGTCGCCCCAGCCATCACCCCGGAACTGGTTCAGGAACACGATCTCACGCCGGAAGAATACGAAAAGGTCAAACAACTGCTTGGCGGTCGCGAGCCTACCCTCACCGAGCTCGGCATCTTCAGCGTGATGTGGAGCGAGCACTGCTCCTACAAGTCCTCCCGCGTTCACCTCCGGCGTTTGCCCACGCACAGCCGGCGCGTCGTGCAGGGTCCGGGAGAAAATGCAGGGATCATCGACATCGGGGATGGTTGGGCGTGCGCTTTCAAGATCGAATCCCACAATCATCCCTCGTTCATTGAACCATTTCAGGGGGCGGCTACCGGAGTGGGCGGCATTTTGAGGGACATCTTCACCATGGGGGCAAGGCCGGTCGCGGTGATGGACTCGCTGCGCTTCGGCCCCATCGAGGCGGCGAGCGCGGGTACCGGGCCCTCCGAGATCCGCAAGAACCAGGCTCTTCTCGAAGGAGTGGTGAGTGGCATCGCCTCCTACGGGAACTGTTTTGGGGTGCCGAACCTCGGCGGCGAGACCAAGTTTGAATCCTGCTACTCGGCCAATCCCTTGGTGAATGTCTTTGCCCTGGGGCTGGTCCGGCGAGAGCAAATCTTCTATGCCCGAGCCGCCGGAGAAGGGAATCCGGTCATCTATGTGGGCGCCAAGACCGGCCGCGACGGTATTCACGGGGCCACCATGGCGAGCGCGGAATTCAGCGAAGCCGCGGAGGCCAAACGCCCCAACGTGCAAGTGGGAGATCCCTTTCTCGAAAAGCTTTTGCTCGAAGCTTGCCTCGAGGCCATGCAGACCGGCGCGGTCATCGGCATTCAGGACATGGGCGCGGCCGGTTTGACCTGCTCCACCTCGGAAATGGGGGCGCGCGGACAAGTCGGCATCGAGATCGAACTCGATCGCGTGCCGCAACGCGAAACCGGCATGAGTGCTTACGAGATCATGCTCAGCGAATCGCAGGAGCGCATGCTGCTGGTGGCCGAAAAGGGCCGGGAGCAGGAAGTCTTCCACATTTTTGAAAAGTGGGGGCTGGATGCGGTCGAGATCGGACGTGTCACGAGCGATGGCAACTTGCGGGTACTGGAACACGGAAAGATGGTGGCGCAGATCCCTAATGCGGCGCTCACCGACGATGCGCCGGCGTATCGTCGCCCCATGGCGCGCTGGGAACCGCCCGTGGCGCGAGAAATGCCGTCCGCCGTCACTCTGAACCAGAAGGCCGATCTTACGGGCGATCTGAAGCAACTGCTGGCCAGCTCGAATATTTCAAGCAAACGCTGGGTGTGGCAGCAATACGACCACATGGTGCAAACCAACACGGTCGAGGGGCCGGGCGCAGGCGACGCGGGCGTGATTCGCATCAAAGGGTCGAGTCGCGGTCTGGCCATGGCGCTCGACGGAAATAGTCGCTGGTGTTATCTCGATCCGCAACTGGGTGCGATGCACGCGGTGGTCGAGGCCGCTCGCAACCTGGCATGCGTCGGGGCGACTCCCGCCGGGGCCACCAATTGCCTGAACTTCGGCAATCCCGAGAAGGCGGAAATCATGTGGCAGTTCTCGCAAGTCATAGGTGGGATCAGCAAAGCCTGCGAGGAGCTGGATATACCGATCACAGGAGGCAATGTCAGCTTCTACAACGAGACGCTGGGGGAAGCAATCTACCCCACCCCCGTTCTGGGGGTGGTAGGAATTCTCGATGATGTTCACCAAGCCGTATTCCCCCACTTTCGCGAGCCCGGGCGGGCGGTGGTCCTGTTGAGGGCCTCCGAAGCCGGGGATCTCACCGATGCGCAATCGGAGTTTGGTTCTTCCGAATATGCCAAAGAGGTGCTGGGCGAGGTGTGGGGCTTTCCTCCTGCTCTCGAACTCGAGCGAGAGGCAGCGCTTCAGAAGGCGATCCTCGAGATGATTCACTCCGGCTTGGTCGACTCTGCCCATGACTGCTCGGAGGGCGGAATCGCAGTCGCTTTGACCGAATCCACCTTCGCCCGTGAGGTCGGGGCGGCAATCGAGCTGAACTCGGAGGGGTTAGCTCCGGAATTCGTTTTGTTCGGAGAAGATGCCAGCCGGATTGTTATCTCCTGCGACCACGCCAACGTTCCCCGAATCAAAACTTTGGCGGGCAAATACGGAATCTCCGCGGAGCCGATCGGCGAGACCGTCGGTGAACAACTGCAGATCACGGTTGATCACCGAGTGGTGGTATCGTCCTCGGTGGGGGCGCTCCGGGAGCGCTATGAGAGCGCGTTCGAAGCAGGGTTGCACAGCGACCCGGAAGCACACGCTACGGCGTCAGCCTGATTCAGGTCAACCCAGCCAGGGCTCAGGGTGCTTGGAAAAGGACGATGGCGGAATGCTGAAGCCTGACAAATTCCGGGAAGAATGCGGGGTGGTGGCCATCCATGCCCACCCGGAAGCGGAGAAGCTCGCCTATTTGGGGCTGCACGCTTTGCAACACCGCGGCCAGGAGTCGGCGGGCATCGCTACTTCCAATGGCGAGGCCCTGCACCTGCACAAGGGTATGGGCCTGGTGGCAGACATCTTTAGCGAGGAAGTTCTCAGCCAGCTCCACGGAAAATTGGCCATCGGACATACGCGTTATTCGACCGCGGGCGATTCCGCCTTGCTCAATGCGCAGCCGATCCGGGTACAGTCCAACAAAGGTACGATCGCCCTGGCCCACAACGGCAACCTCGTCAATGCCGGCGACATCCGCAGGCGGCTGGAGAGCCAGGGGTCCATCTTTCAGACCAACAGCGATACGGAAGTGATCGTGCACTTGATTGCCCGGTCGAAAGAGCCAACCTTGCCGGAAGCCATGGCGGACGCGCTGCGGCAGGTAGAGGGTGCTTTCTCGCTCGTCATGATCAGTCCCGATCGAATCTATGCCGCCCGCGACCCTCGCGGCTTCCGGCCGCTCGCCTTAGGCAGAATTCCCCCGGGCGCGGGACACAAGCAGGACACCATCGTGTTCGCCTCGGAAACCTGTGCCTTTGACCTGATTGGCGCCACTTTTGAACGCGATGTGAAGGCGGGAGAACTGCTGGTGGTCGGTCCCTCGGGCATGACCTCGCACTGTTACGCTCCCGCCCTGCCGCAGGCCAGCTGCATTTTCGAGCATGTGTATTTTTCCCGCCCCGACAGCCTGGTGTTTGGCCGCGCAGTCGAGGAAAGCCGGGCGGAGCTCGGTCGAGAACTGGCGCGCGAGGCGCCCGCCGAAGCGGATATCGTGGTGCCGGTGCCCGATTCCGGAGTCAGCGCGGCCATGGGTTATGCCGCCGAAAGCGGAATTCCGTTTCGTTTCGGACTGATCCGCAATCATTATGTGGGCCGCACCTTCATCGAGCCGAAGCAAGCGGTACGTGACTTCGGGGTCAAATTGAAGCTGAATCCGGTGCGCAGCCTGCTCGAAGGCAAGCGGGTGGTTTTGATCGACGATTCCATCGTGCGCGGCACCACCAGCCGCAAGATCGTACGCATGGTTCGCAGTGCGGGTGCCCGGGAAGTGCACATGCGCATTTCCTGCCCGCCGACCATCTCCCCCTGCTTTTACGGTGTGGACACTCCTTCCATGCGGGAGTTGATCGCCGCCAATAAGTCCATCGAAGAGATTCGTGAGTTTATCGGGGCCGACTCGCTGGCCTATCTCTCGGTCGAGGGCTTGAAGAAAGCCTGCGGTGATGGCCAGAAAACCACCTACTGTACGGCCTGCTATACGGGTTGTTACCCAACCGATGGGGTGGATGTCGAAGAGATTCAGCCGGCCGGGACGCGGCGCTAGCCGAGGAGACCACCGCCAGCTTCAGGAGAGCCGGGAGCTCTTGCTCTGGATCAACTGCTGAATCTTGTCGACGAACTGTTCGCTGGGCATGTCCTCGGTTCCCTCTTTCCCGCGGATGCGGACGTTGACCTTGCCGGATTCGGCCTCTTTATCCCCAACCACCAGCAGGAACGGCACTTTGGCCAGCGAATGTTCGCGAATCTTGGCGTTCATCTTTTCGTTGCGCGCGTCAATCTCGACACGTACGCCTGCCGCCTTGAGCTTGTCTCCCACCTGGTTCGCGTAGGCAACGTGGCGCTCGGCAATCGGGATCACGGTGGTCTGCACCGGAGAGAGCCAGACGGGAAACGCTCCCGCATAGTGCTCGATCAACACGCCAAAGAATCGTTCGACCGATCCGTACAGGGCCCGGTGCACCATGAGCGGTTGCTTGCGGGTGCCGTCTTCCGCGACGTATTCCAGTTGAAAACGCTGGGGCAGGTTGAAATCGAATTGAATCGTCGAAAGCTGCCACAGGCGCCCGATGGCGTCGACCAGCTTGATGTCAATCTTCGGCCCGTAAAACGCGGCTTCTCCCGCAATGGTTTTGAATTCGATGCCGCGGCGGGTTAGCACGCGCTCGAGCGACTGCGTGGCCATCGTCCACTGCTCTTCGCTGCCGACGAAATTCTCCCGGTCGTGCGGATTCCAGGTCGAAAGCTCGGTTTGAAACTCCTCGAAGCCGAAGTCCTTGAGCACGTCCAAGGCAAAATCAAGGCAGGCTTCGATCTCGCCCTCCATTTGTTCCGGGGTGCAGAAGATATGGGCGTCGTCTTGCGTGAACCCGCGCACGCGCAGCAATCCGTGCATGACCCCGGAGCGCTCGTAGCGGTATACCGTGCCCAATTCTCCCAAGCGCACCGGCAGGTCACGATACGACTTGAGCGAATCCTTGTAGATCAGAATGTGACCGGGGCAGTTCATGGGCTTCAGGCGGTATTCGGCATCATCGAGCTCCATCACGTCGAACATGTTCTGGGCGTAATAGCCTTCGTGGCCCGAGGTTTGCCACAGCTGTTTGCGCATGACATGCGGGGTGTACACCAGCGAGTAGCCGCGCTTGATGTACTCGTTGCGCATCCAATCTTCCATCTCTTTGCGGATGATGGCCCCCTTGGGATGCCAGAAAATCAGACCCGGCCCGGCCAATTCCTGAATCGAGAACAGGTCCAGCTGCTGTCCCAGCACCCGATGGTCGCGCTTCTTGGCCTCTTCCTGCTGGTGGAGATGAGCCTCTAAATCCTTCTTGGAGAAGAAGGAGGTTCCGTAGATGCGCTGCAGTTGCGGGTTCTTTTCATCGCCCAGCCAGTAGGCGCCGGCAATATTCGTCAGCTTAAAGGCTTTGATCTTTCCCGTGGACGGAATATGGGGGCCGCGGCAGAAGTCGAGGAACGTGCCGGTGCGATAGAGGGAGATCTTTTCGTCGGGCTTGGTGAATTGCTCGATGAAATGACATTTCATGAAATCGCCTTCTTTTTTGAACTGGGCCAGGCCTTGCTCCCGGGGCAGAAACTCGTGCACGTAGGGGAG
>Ga0187778_10000748_pt1 | contig 23160 bp, 13 predicted proteins | sample 1015_Q2_SP5_20_M_FD_132418 | JGI IMG/M metagenome (GOLD analysis project Ga0187778, IMG submission 132418) | Tropical peat soil microbial communities from peatlands in Department of Meta, Colombia - 1015_Q2_SP5_20_MG | ecosystem: Environmental > Terrestrial > Soil > Wetlands > Peat | place... | reverse complement strand
TACATGGCCATCCAAACAACGGCACACGTTATGGTCCAGCAGGACTGTTGTATTGCCCAAAACGGTCCAAAGGTTTCGCGAATCCAAACGTAGTAGCCGCCTTCCTCCGGCATCAGAGTGGTCAGCTCAGCAGCCATCAACGCCGTCGGTAAACTCCACACGAGGGGCGTGACCAGGATCAACGCGATGGCCCAGGCCGGACCGATCGCTCCGATCAGGGGCTCCAGTCCGTACGCACCTCCGCATGTGGTAAAAAAAATTAGCCAAGTGAGCCCAACCATCGTGACACGGCGCTCTTTGGACAGCTGAGCGAGCACGCGGTCAACTCCCGGATGCGTAGAACTCAACGGGGCCGCCGAAGGGTTGGTCACAGGCAAGGTCCTCGAAATGAGGAAGACTAAAGCCTAGGGCCCCGGAAAGTCACGTTAAATGATTCGATGCCTCCGCCCGGATGCACCGGCGGCCAACTAAAGGCACAAAGATTGGGTCCTTATAAGGTCGGTGAATCACTCTGGTTCTGCCAGCAGCAGGGTGTCTTCCTTATACCCACGCGTGGATAAGCGGACGGGGGCGGGCCCGGCTTGGTCTGGTCGTTGGAGGGCCGACTACCAATTCTGCCAGTTCCCCATAGTGACGTTTTTGGTTAGGCTAGGCGGGAACGCGGAGGTTCCGTTGGGTGCCAGCCCCGGCCACTACCAGAGACGAAATCCGGGAGCTAATTGAGGCTCAGACTAAGATAATCGAGTAGACAACATCATTGACGGCCTGATAACTAAGTGAGTATCACTACCGCCGAAAGTATCAGTTACTTGGTTCAGGTAGCTCAACCGAATCGGCACGATGGCGATTCTAGAGAAACGGTTCGAGTGGTGAGGTGGGCAATATCGGACAGGAACGGTCATCATGATTTTGTACGCAACATTCCCCAGGTATGGTCTTAGATCGCGCCTCAGCGGTCTCGCGACAGTTTGTGCCACTGTCATATTCGTGGCCTCGGTAGCATATTCGTTCGCCCAGATGCCCGCATCGGCCGCACCTTCGCCAGCAAAGGCTGCGCCTACAACACCAACTGACTTGCTGGGACGTGAGACTCCGCGTCGGGCACTCTTGGGATTTCTAAAATTCGCCGAAGCGGAAGACTTCGAGACCGCTGCCCGTTATTTGCAGCCATCCCAACACCAAAATGCGGACATGGCACAGCTGGCTAAAGAGTTCCAGGCTTTGCAGGGAGATTTCCAAGGCAATATCGGTTTGCTGAGCGATGATCCCAACGGCACGGTTGAACCTGGACTTCCGCCAGGCCAGGTCCGAGCCGGCGAGTTGACGGTTGGCGACGCCACCGTGGACGTTATCCTCGTGCAAGTGGACGATCCCGCTTCGGGCAAAATTTGGCTGATTTCGAAAGAGACAGTTGCGAGCATCCCTAATCTCTACGCCCAAATGCAAAGCGAAGCACCGACGCTAGTTGATCGGATCATGCCTGCCAAGCTCACGGGCCGACGCGTGCTCGGAATGTCTCAGGCAAAATGGCTGGGATGGTTGCTTTCGATTCCGCTCTCCTGGTTTTTGGCTTACTTGCTGGCCTTCTTGGTTAGTTTGCCTGCTAGGATCACTGGCCAACTCCGAAAACATCCTCTCCGAACAGTCTGGAAGACACGAGTCGGCCTGCCCCTCCAATGCATGGTTGCCCTTGCCATCCATGCCATCTTCATTTATCTGCTTGCGCCTCCGTTGTTGTATCGCCTCTACTACGCTCGTTTCCTGGGCGCTCTGTTTGTTGGCTGCTTCCTGTGGTTCGTGAGCAGGATCTCGGACCAAGGCTATGAACACGTAGCGAACCGGATGCGAGCACAAGGAAAAGGCGGGGAGGCGATCATCATCCTGATGCGACGGCTCAACCGCATCGTGCTGATGATAGTCGGATTGCTCTGCGCCCTTGCCTTATTTGGGTTGAACGTGAAGACGACACTAGCGGGCCTTGGTATCGGAGGCCTTGCGATCGCGCTGGCGGCTCAGAAATCACTGGAGAACCTGATTGGCGGGATCTCCTTGTTGATGGACAAAGCTGTGCGTGTCGGGGACTTTTGCCAAATCGGTGATCACCTCGGTACGGTGGAGGACATCGGCCTGCGTTCTGTGAAGCTGAGAACACCGGACCAGAATCTGTTAGTAGTTCCTAACGGAGCGCTGGCGCAGATGCAATTCCAAAACATGGCGCGTCGCGGGAAATTACTGATCAACCAAACTTTCCTATTGCGAATTGAAACCGAAGTCGAGCAATTGCGCTTCGTGTTAGATCATGCGCAAGGCATGCTGGAACAGCACCCCGCGATTGAACACGACACCTGCAGAGTTCGAGTAATGAGTTTTGCCGGGGCTGCTTACCAACTGGAGTTGTTCGCCTATGTCAAGACCGGCGACTGGACCCAATTCACCACAATTCGCCAAGACGTGATCTTGAAGATTGCTGAAATCGTCGAAGCCTCAGGTACGAGGTTTGCGGCTTCGACCCACCTGGCCTACCTGTCCGTAGACAAAGGAGTTGATGCGAAGAGCGCAAGTGATATTACGCGTCGTGTAAGTGGGCAACGCTCCGGTGATATGTCCCGATTTCCCAGCGAAGCCCGAACCGGCACGGAATGACAGTTGGTGCGACTGACAGACTAGCCGCTGGGCGCTATAATCCTGTGCTACTGAATTCTAAGACTGCTTTGTGGGGTTGGCAGTGCGCTGGGTATTCGTGTGTATTTCGCGCCGTTCGCACGCCCAGACGAGCGCTAGGAACCGAAGCCCGATCACACCTTTCGTCCGGAGCAAGCCAAATCTGATACGGGTGGCATGCCTTGAGGGCTTATGACGACGGTGCAACGAGGGTGCGAACCTTCTCGCTGGTATGACGTCAGCGGGCGCTCTGCGCATCCCTGGCTTCCCGTTCTTGGTTTCTTATTGTTAGTCCTGACTCCTTGTGCTTCAGCGGCAGCGCTCGCGACTGAGAAGAACGTGCTGGCGTTGGAGAGCTTTTCCGATCGTCGCGAGCCCGTTGATTCCTTGGAATCTGCACTGCGAGCTGTTGCCCCCTGGCCGGTCAACTTCTATGTCGAGTACTTCGAAGGCCGTCGCTTCGATGACCAGGGTTACGAGAGAAGCGAATTCGAGATGTTAAAGCACAAGTACCTCGGGCAAAAGCTGGACATCGTGATCGCCCGAGCATCTCCCGCACTCCAATTTGCTCTCAGACATCGTGAGGAGTTGTTTCCTGGCGTGCCCATTGTCTTCTGGGATGTCGACGCCAGGAGGGTCGGACAGAGGATCCCCGGCGTAACGGGTGTGACGATATCGCTGGATGTTCGAGGCACGCTCGACCTCGCCCTGCATCTTCACCCCGACACCAATACCGTCGCCATCATCACTGAGAATTCGGAGTTCGAGAAGTACTGGTTGGATGCGGTCCGTGCCGAGCTTGTTCGCCGTCAAGACCAAGTGAAGGAGATTGATCTCGTCGGGCTCCCAACGAGCCAGCTACTGGAACGCGTTTCTGCGCTTCCGCGTCGGACCGTCCTTTTATTTCAGGAAGCTCCGCAAGCGTCCGTTCAGCCCGAGATGGGAACCTACGATGTGCTGGCCTGGGTCGGACAACGACTGCCGACCTATTGCATCTTGCCGGAACTCTGTTTGGGCCACGGTGGCATTGGTGGAGTTGGCGCTGACATCTATGGGAGAGAAGCTCCATTGGCAGCGGCTCTGGCGAAACGAGTGTTATCTGGTGAGTCGCCCGAGAGTATGCCGGTAGTGGACGGAACCGTGCAACAAGTCCGGGTGGACTGGCGGCAACTTCGTCGTTGGAACATTGCGGAGTCGAAACTGCCGCCGGGCAGCCTGGTTTTGTACCGAGAACCCACTTTCGGAGAGCATTACCGGAGATACATCGTGGCTGCCATCCTGGTGGTCGCCATTCAATCACTCCTGATTATTGGATTCTTGTGGCAACGAAGACGAAAACGTCAGGCCGAAGCCAACCTTCGCGAGAGCGAAAAACAGTTCCGAGTGATGGCAGATACCACGCCTGGTCTGATTTGGATGTGCGACCAAGAGGGGAAGATCACCTATCAGAATGAGCGACGACTCGCCTTTACTGGTCGGGAGCCGAATACCTGGACCGAATGCGTTCATCCCGAGGACCTGCAACCGGTATTGGATGCTATTGCACGATCCTTAAAAAGTCATGAGTCGTTTTCCAAGGAGTACCGCCTTCGTCGTTACGATGGCGTCTACCGTTGGATGTTCGATGTCGTAACCCAAAGAGTCCAGGGAGACGGTTCGTTTGCCGGCTTTATTGGTTGGGCGATCGATATCACGGACCAAAAGCTGGCCCAGGCTGCGCTCGAAAAGGTAAGTGGTCGACTCATCGAAGCGCAGGAGAGAGAGCGCAGCCGAATCGCCCGCGATCTGCATGACGACATCTCTCAGAAACTTGCCCTGCTGTCGATTGAGCTTGAACAAGCGAATTGCAGCACGGATGGACTACCGGCCCCCACCAAAGAGCGCTTGGAGGAAATTCAAAGACATTGTTTGGAGATTGCGGACGACGTTCAATCACTGTCCCACCGACTCCACTATTCGAAGCTGGATTATCTGGGCATTGTGGTCGCCATTCGCGGTTTCTGCAACGAGTTAGCCCAACATGGGCAAGTAAGTGTTGACTTCAGGGACGTGAACGTACCTGAACACTTGCCCAAGGACGTTTCCCTTTGCCTTTTTCGAGTTGTTCAGGAAGCCTTGCACAACGCACTCAAGTACAGCGGGGTACAGCACTACTCCGTACAATTGCGCGCTACATCGGCTGGGGTTCAGCTCGTGGTAAGCGACGCCGGGGCAGGCTTCGACCTGGAGGAGGCGGCAAAACATCACGGGCTGGGACTTGTCAGCATGCAGGAACGGGTACATCTGGTCCATGGTCGGTTCAGCGTCGAATCGAGCCCAGGAGAGGGTACGACCATTACCGCTACCGTGCCGGTGATGACTGAGGAAGCTCCAGCGAAAGAGGAGAGTCAGACGGCTAATATCGAGGGGGGTGCGTGAGAGGAGCCCGGGCTCACCGACGATCCACGCCACTGGTTGCGAACCGCCTCCTCCTATTGGAGACGCGCGGATCTCAGTCACGAACACTAAAGGCTGGCCACACGTGAATAAATGCGACCGAACAAGGCCGCAACCAAGCTTGATCAATTTGAATCGGAGGCTTCGTTGAGCAGTTTCCCGGAGTTTATTAAGAAACGATTCCCGTCGAACCCCGAGATGGGGCTAAAATTTCCTTCTTGGTTGGCGGCGCTAATCGGAATTGTCGCCATCAAAGCCGTCCTTTCGCTGGCTGTGAAGCCAGGCTCTCTCTTCCTTTCCTTTGGCGGGATCGGTAACTTGCTTCTCCTGATCTTGGCGACCGGTTTCGCTGTCCGAAATGCAATTCAGCGCACGCACACCGGAAGTCGGCTATTCTGGACGTTCCTGGCAATTGCCTACGGCCTCTGGGGGTTAGACTACTGCTTCGGTTTGTACAGCCAACTCGTTCTCCGTGCCCAGGAATCCGACAATTGGATGGCGGATTCATTACTGTTTCTGCACATCGTGCCGCTGATGGCGGCGGTAGCAGCGGTCCCGCATAAGAACATCGCAGACTCCAAGCGGTATCGAGTGCTTTGTACCGCTCTGTTCCTATTATTTTTTTGGACCGTTCTTTCGGGGTACACGATCTTTCCCCATCGGTACTCGACTTCGAGCTACGGCCTGCGCTTTGACATTCTTTACCTGATCGAAAACATGGCGCTGGTCTTGGCTGTGGGTTACGTGACACTACGGGCGCGAGGCGATTGGAGGTCAACCTATCTTCACTTGTTGGGTGCGTCCAGCCTCTACGCCGTGAGTTCCGCTGTCGCCAACCTTGCCATGGACTCGGGCGCGTACGTCAACGGCAAGCTATATGAACTGGGAGTGGCTGCTTCGCTGTGCTGGTTTGTGTGGATACCTCTGCGCATCCAGGAGGTGCCGGAAGCCGGACTAGGAGCGAGACCATCGGATGGGGACCACGGCTCGCGGGCCTCGGTCTGGGCGATGCTCGCTGTCGTGATGATCTCCATTCCGGTTGGGTGGGAGCTTTTCGCGCGGAATGAGAACGTTGGTGCGCGCACAGTCCGCCTTCTTGTCGCCATCGCTACCATCGCGTGCCTCGCAAGCCTGGGCTACATGAAGGAATACCTCGCCAAACGCGATCTGACTTTTCATTTCGGTTTGGCTAGAGACCGGCTTCGTCTGGCAATGCAATCCAGCGCATCGGTCGGCTGGGACTTGGATCTAGAGAGCGGACGAGATGTTTGGTTCGGTGACTTGCAGACAATTTTTGGAATCCCTTCCAATAGGCATGACACGACCGCGGATGAGTTCATGCTCTATGTACATCCTGACGATCGACAGCGTGTTTCGGACGCTCTCGCTGCTGCACGGCAGAATCATACCCCGTATGCGGAAGAATTTCGTATCATCCGTCGGCCAGACGGCACGATCCGGTGGCTTGCAGCTCGAGGGAAGTTCTACTTCTCTACCAACGGTTGTGCGGAACGGATGGTCGGCATTTCGATGGATATAACCGAACGCAAGTTGGCCGAAGAGAGGGTGCGAGAATACGAGAAGGCGGTCGAAGGGTCGGAAGAGATGATCGCGGTGGTTGACCGAGAGTATCGCTTCTTGATTGCGAATCGTAAGTTCCTGCGCATGCGCAATATGACGAGAGAGCAAGTCATTGGCCGTTATGCCCATGAAGTACTGAACCCGGGGGTGTTTCAAGACGTCAAACCAAAACTGGATGAGTCTTTTCAAGGGAAAGTCGTCAGATTCGAAATGAAATATACATATCCGGAAGTTGGGCAACGAGATGTATTGATCTCGTACTTTCCCATCGAAGGCCCGACGGGTGTTGATCGAGTGGCCAGTATTGTGCAGGACGTCACCGACCGTAAGAGGCTGGAAAAGGTGCTCACCGGCATGAGCCGAAAGTTGATTGAGGCGCAGGAGCAAGAACGTGCCCGAATCGCGCGAGAACTCCACGACGATATCAACCAACGCCTCGCATTGTTGGCGGTCGAAGTCGAACAAGTCCAGCTACATCTTTCGGCACTGCCCTTAGAAGTTCGCAATCGCATGCGCGCTCTACAAAAACATACCGCACAAATATCGAGCGATCTTGACACTATGGCGTGCGAGTTGCACTCCCCAAATCTGGAGTATTTGGGCATCCTTGATGCGTTGAGGAACCTTTGTAGAGATTTCGCCGTACAGCATATGGTGAAGATTGACTTTACCCATGACGACATCCCACAGCCTGTGTCGCACGAGATCACCTTGTGTCTGTTCCGAATTTTGCAGGAAGCACTCCGTAACGCGGCACGCCACAGCAACGTACGGCACTTCGAAGTGAAATTGGGGTACGCGTCGAATGAGTTGCATCTTGTTGTGACCGATCAGGGAATTGGTTTTGATACCGATGCGGCAATGATCAAGGGAGGACTGGGGCTTCTCAGCATGCGCGAACGCGTTCGACTGGTCCATGGAACGATCGAGATCGAATCGAAGCTGATGGACGGAACAACGGTTCGCGTTCGCGTACCCGTCGGTTCAGACCGTGATCGTGCGGAACACGGTCCTACGAACCGGTTTCTGCAAACTGGGGATTGATCCCCCAGTTCAGCTTTGGGAATCTCTCGAATCTGCGGCGAAAGTGACCGGCAGTAACCGCCCGTTTCGGCCCGTTCCATCGATCTGCTAGACCCTCAATACCGTCCATATCGTCCGCGCACCGATTCCAGCAACTTCGGCGAGTCGTACCCCACGCCATCCTTGAACACGATCTCCACATTCTCCACATCCGAGATCTGCTTCGAGGGATCGCCCTTGATCACCACCAGGTCCGCGTTCTTCCCTGCTGCAATCGACCCAATCTGCTCATCTCTTCTCAGATAGGTCGCGCCATTCAAAGTAGCGACCTTGATGGCCTCCACTGGAGAAAATCCTGCCTGAACGAGCAGCTCGATTTCGCGCTGATCACCGAATCCCGGCACAACGTCACCCGCTCCGGTCGGATCCGGTCCAGCAATCAGCAGGCCGCCGCTTTGCGCAAACTCGTGCTCCAGCCCCATGTCATTCTTGAACAGCTGAACCCAATCCGTCTTGGGCTTGGGTAGGGATGCCGGCCGCTCGCGAAGCAGGAAAAAATCCTGTCTCGCCTCGGGCGTCATCGCGTCCAGAACCGCTTGCCGAATGGGCGTTTTCTCTCCCGCCGGCATCCCCGATGCTTCAAATACCGGCAGCGTCGAGGTGATCGTCACATGGTGCTTCACCAGCGTCGCAATCAGGTTTTTCGCCTCCGCACTTCCTGGTGTCATTCGTTCTAGGGTGTACTCGCCCTCGCTCTGGCTGCACACATCCGGCTTTTTGTCTGGATCCAGTTGCGTGTTGACGTAGAAGCCGTGTTCCAGATCATCGATACCTAACTCGGCAGCCTCGGGATAGGTCACCGAACATAAATGCCCGGTGATTTTGATTCCTCGCTTGTGCGCCGCTTCAATCGCGGCCTTCAGTTCATCCTGGGTGATATTCATGTACGCCTTGAAGGACGTTACCCCACGGTCAGCCCAGTAGTTTACCGTCTCCCGCGCATCGTCGGCGTTCCTCAGATGCGGCATCTGGATGAAATAACTGGTCGCTCCCTCCAGGTACGGTCCCGTGACATCGATATGAGGTCCTGGCAGCTTGCCCGCATCAACGTCGTGCTTTAGATTCAGGTCGGCGTACGGCTCAACGCTTCCCGTCGTGCGCATCGTGGTCACGCCACCACCCAAATAAAGACGTGGTGCAGAAAACGTCATCTGCGGCACTAGCAGTGGCGGATCGTCCTTCCACTCCGCCGTTAGATTCGGCCGGGCAACGTAGAAAAGATGGTTGTGCATGCCGACGATCCCCGGCATCACGGAATGTCCGCGCAGGTCGAGTACGGTAACGCCCGCGCTCGCATTCACATCAGCGCCCTTTTCGACCGCTGTGATCTTTCCGCCTTCAATCACCACATTCTGGTCCTCTAGGGCCGGAGCGCCTGTACCATCAATCACGCGCACGTGTGCCAGCACCGTCTTCACAGTGTCCACTTTGACGAATGCCTTGACTTCTTTGGAAAGCTCGGAACTTTGACCCGCGAGAGAACCGACGAAGCAACACCAGGCGAAAATCGCCGCCAAAATACGCCTTGCCATAGCACCTCCCGATGACGCGCCATTGTAGCTGAACGGCGATTGTAGACGCGCTACCTCTCCCGTTTTGTGCTGAACCTGTGTGCTGGCTGCACCGCCGGGTTCGCATTTTCTGTGAGAAAATCATGCGGTCACTAACCAGCCTGTATCATGACCACCGCGAACAAAGTTCCAACCATCGATGAATACTTGCGTCAGAGGCTCATGCCGGTCGAGGGCGCGATTCCACACCTACCCGGCATTGAGATGTACGGAAATTCCATCCCCGCCGGAACTGTCGGCGGTGACCTGTTTGAGTACATCAATTTTCAACAGCGCTACGACATCGACGCACGCATTCAGCAGGCTCTCCGACTATCCCAGCAGTTTCTCGAACCGCTAGCGCTGGGTGAACCTCCGCGTAACTCGGTGGACGATCACGTGGCATGGCTGAAAACGATGCAGGGCTACGGGCCAGAGGTGGAGTCCGAATACAGGCGCGCAAGGAGCTCAGAGCAGATCCGAGTCGCCGAAGACTTGCATGAGCTTTATACGACAGCCGGAGTTCTGTTGGTGGACGCGCAGGGGCACGGAGTGATCTCAGCCAAGATTGCCTCTACGGTACATGACACTTTCCACGCGTTAATACTGTCCGAACTCGACAGATTTGGAAAGACAACGCCCGAGTTATTCGAAAACCTCAACCTTCGATTGGCGCTGTCGGTCACTGCTCGCAATGCCTTGGGGATAAGCGAAAAGGAAAATGCGCGTGAGATCGCGACCATGTTATATGGCGAAGTGACTCCTCGCGGCCATTTTCGGTTCGTGAACTTCGGGCATCCCCCGCCACTGGTGTTCTGTGCCGAGCAGCGCAAGTTCATGAAGATCGATGCCAGCAAAATGGTGCAATTCCTTCCGCTTGGCTTACAGATCCCTGCCGACCACCCAGACCGCAATAAGTATTACTCGATGAAGTTTCGATCGATGGAGCTGAGCTCCTCGGATATCTCTGAAATCACATTGATGAATCCAGGAGATGTCCTTTTTCTTTACACGGATGGAGTTTACGACGGTAGCGATGAACAAGTGCGGGACCAACTTCAAGAGGTACTGCACGAACACTACACGCAACCGGCAAGGGACATTTGCAATGCATTGTTGGATTACGCGGTGAAGCAAGACGAACATCTGCGGCAGAACGGCGACGAAGCCCTTATCGACGACAAAACCGTGTTCATCATCAAGCGATCTTGAAAAGGTCGGGAAGGCCTCAACTATTCGACGTGCCCTTAGGGAAACATTCCCCGCAGTTATAATCGCCCGACTTATGGCAGATACAAGGCTTGGTCCCTGCGAAATCGGTGCCCTGTTGGGTGCGGGTTCTACTGGGATAGGTTATACCTTTCCCTGGCGAAGCTCACCGGCAGCTGAAACTTGACAAGCAATCGCATGCTGTCGCACCCTGCTCTTGCTCATCTTATTCGTGTTACGATTTCTTTTGATGGGAGGTCGCTATGAAGTTCGACCTCGATCAGTTTATCTCCGATTGTCGCAGCGCCATTCAGCTAGACGCATCCCATAAGTTTGTGCGCGAGGTCGTTGCCCGAGCGGTTTCCGACCCACTAGCAGTGCTTAACGGATTGGGCGAGCCAAAGCAGGGGGAGATTAGACCGCTCTACCGTTCGAACGATCTCACAATCTTGAACGTTATTTGGGCACCCTGGATGACTCTGCTGCCTCATAATCATCAAATGTGGGCCGTCATTGGAATCTACACCGGGCGCGAAGACAACATTTTCTGGCGTCGTGTAGACGGTGGCGGGCACGTGTGGGTGGAAGCTGCAGGGGCAAGAGCGTTGTCGGAAAGGGATGCCGTACCACTGGGGCAGGATGTCATTCACTCCGTAACCAACCCAATCCCACGCTTGACGGGTGCTATTCACATCTATGGCGGCGACTTTTTTGGTGTGGCACGCAGCGAGTGGGATGCAGAGACTCTGTTGGAGCAACAAAGCGATGGGGCGAAGATGGCTCGACGGTTCGAGGAAGCCAATACGCTCTGGAGGCTGAAGGTGTCTCATGATAATCCCGGCTCTTCCGCACCAGAATCCGTGAGGCATGCGTCCTCGAGTTCGAGGCCGGGCACTCGCTAGCGACACAACTGACCACGATGGGCGGCCGCAATTCACCGCTGGCGCTTGACTGGTGGCTCACTGTTTCCGTTGGAAGCAAAATCATTCCTGATCAACTCGCCACCCTTCATCACAAAGCGGACACGCTCTACCTCGGTGACATCGGCAACCGGATCGCCGGCGACGGCGATGAGATCGCCGAACTTCCCAGGCTCAACTGTACCGATGCGGTCCGCCCAGCCCAGCATTTCGGCTGCGTTGATGGTGACGGCGCGAATCACATCTAGAGATGGCATTCCGGCCTGACGCAACTGAACAAAGGTCGCAGTGCTCGCTTGCCCACGCGTCTTTCCTGGATAAGACCAGCACATGTCCGATCCAGCGGCAAATTTGACACCCGAGTTCAACACCCGCTGAACCAACTGATCATATCGTTGCTGGCGGCGCGCATCGGAGCCGGCATTCGCAGCCTGGAAGACACGTGACATCACTATGCTTGGTTCGGTGATCTTGAGGAAGAATCCGCCATACCAGGTTGGCGTCAGATCGAGGAAGATGCCTTTATCGCGCATCTGCTTGAGTTGCTCGTCCGTCACATCGTTGCCGTGCTCGATAGAATCTGCTCCGGCATCGATCGCGGTTTGTATGCTCGCGGCATCGATTGCGTGGACGGCAACCTTGAGGTGCTGGCGGTGTGCCTCTTCTACAATTGCCGCTAGTTCAGCAAGTGAGAGGTCCTCACCGGTCGTAACCTTGATTACGTCGACGTTGTGAAAAACGTTCTGTCGAACCGCTTGCCGCCCCTGGTCGGCCCCGTTTACGACTAAGAATTCCTGCGCCATGATGGCGTCGGCGAGCGCAGGATTGAGATTCTGCAGGTAAGAACCGGGGGCGATCAGCTTGCGTCCGGCAGCCAGGATCCTCGGGCCGAGGACGCGGCCTGCGTTGATCGCGTCCCGCAGTTCAGTGTCGCCGTCAACACCCGAATGGCCAAGGTTGCGAACGGTTGTAATGCCGCTCTCCAGGTCCTCACGTGCCAACTGTGCACCCAGAAAAGCTCGCTTGGTCGGAGATTCCACGATGGCCAGCAGGAGTCCAGGCGCAAACTCCCCGTTGGAATGGCGCTGAATCTCCGCTTCGGGCGGCACAATGATGTCGAGAAATAGGTGCGTGTGGCCGTCAATCAACCCTGGCAATAAAGTGGCGTTTCCGAGATCTATGGTGTTGACGCCCGTGGGCGAATCGACTAGTACCCGCGCCGGAGACCCGACTTCCTTGATCTTGCCGCCTTCCACCAGAACGGCGGCAGGCGAGAGAACGTTGCCTGTCCGCGGATCGAGCAGGCGGCTAGCTTTGACCAAAATGGGCGGAAGCGGCGAGTATCGCACTTGGGCGCTCGACGTGCGTACGAAAAACAGAGCCGCCAGAGCTAGGAGCTCGGCGCGCAACCGGTGGTTGAGCAATTGCCTAGTATTGATCACGCACCAGCCCGTCGCGGTACTTCGCGTGGAGCAGATTCCTAGCTTTCAGCGCTGCTCGAGAATGCGGGTCTCAGCCTTGCTGAGGCGCGTCTTGCGTCTACTACTTTATACGTTTATTCTACTACATGATGAGTAGAGAGTCAAAATGGTGCGTCGCGGGGGCAAAAGAGTCCGATCTCGGGATTGGTGAGGAGATCTGCTACTTACAGGTCTCCCAGTTCGAGCGTAACGTCTGCGTTTTTCCAAGCGGCCTCAAATTCTTTTCGAACCCCCTCCACGTTGGCACTCTTGTTCTGAGCTTCCAAGGCTCTGAGTAGCCCAAAAAGCGACCGGGGATTTCGGGGGTTCTGTTCGAGGTCGGCGCGAAACACGGCTTCCGCTCGCTCCGCTTGGCCGCTCCGCAGCAATGCGGCTCCTAGAGATTCGCGGACTGGATAAAACCATTCGGGCGGCTCGCCGTAATACAATGTGTCCTCGATTTCTACCCCCTTCTCCCAATCTTTGATTGCCTGCTCATGATCACCCTTCGCGGTAGCGATCCGGGCATCCAAGATAGTTTCGGCGAGCTCCAGAAAGGTTCGGGCCTTATTGAAAAACATGCTGAACTCCCGGTCGGCGGGCGTTTGTTCGCGCTTAGTTTCGAGAATTGTTCGTTCAGCCTCTGCCATCGCGATTTGCTTCTTTGCGGCAAAGGCAGATCCGCGTGCGAAATGCCAAAAGGCTGTCGTCATGGACAGACTCGGGTTCGGTAGAGGCAATTGCAACACTTCCTCCCAACGATGGAAGCGCACGAGTACAAAAATCGGATAGGGCACGTACGTCTCGGCGACCGGCATGTCGTGGAGCATCGGACCGACGTGAGCAGCCAGTTCATCGGCAGCTTGCTTGGCGTGCGCGAAATCGCCACCCATGCTGTAGCTGGCGGAGAGGAAGTGAAGATTGTGGCAGTAATACTGCATGTCGTACATGCTCCCCGTTGTGCCGCTCTCCCGGAGATAGGTGCGATCGGCTTCGGCTCCAGCCGCGTTGCTTTGGGCGGCTGCCGAGTAGTCTCCTAGGCGCATGTAGACGTGCGCAGGCATGTGCACCAGGTGACCTGCAGCCGGAGCGAGAATTTCTAAACGATGTGCGCTCGCGAAGGCCCACTCAGGATGGGACGATGCTTCGGTGGCGTGAATGTAATAGTGATTTGCACCAAGGTGATTGGGATCACGCCGCAACACGGCTTCGAGTGCGGCAAGGATTTCTGCCGTGCCTTCGGTCGGACGACCATCGAGGCTCCATAGCTTCCAAGGATGAAGATCCATTAAGCTCTCCGCAAAGAGTGTCTTCGCATCTAAATCATCAGGGTAATGCCTGGACAGTTCTCGCATCGCGTTGGCGTACTCTGCATCGAGCCTCCTCGGGTCGACCGTCGGATCCGATGAATAGCGATAAGCAAGAGCTTGAATGTAGGCGCGCTCACGTTCTGTGGCGCCCGGCGCGAGTGACAATGCTTTCTGTACGGCTTCGTAAGCAGCCTTTTCGTGCGCTGGATCGACATCAAGATTGATGCAAGGACCAAGCGCCAATGCGATGCCCCAAAACGCCATAGCCGACCGCGGGTCTAGCTCCGATACTCGTCGAAATGCGCGGGCGGCTTCCTCGTGGTTGAACGCGAAGACCAGTGTCAGTCCCTGATCGAAGAATCGCTGCGCCTCAGGATTCCTCGTGGAGATGGTGTGGTGATGTTGGCCCAAGCCCGGCAATAGGACTGCCGACCCCGGCTGGGCAAACGATGAGTGACCCACAAGAAATACAAATACAAGCGCGAGGAGTTCCATTGGGATTCTCTAAGCGTTCAAGGGAGGGTAGCAAACTTCCTGAATCCAAAAACTGCCTGGAATGCTTATATCACGTATGTGCTCAACTGCAGCCAAGAACGATTCCTGGCGCCCATTTTGATCCGCGAGCTGATGGTGATGCGTGGGAGGTCGAACTTGACAGTATGTCCCATCGAATCACTCGCCCAATCGGAGAATCTCAGGCTCGGACTCTGAGCCAAGAACTGCGGAGCCGCAGGTATCGTGAGTAGCGGAAGCTGGCGTTTCGAGCAAGAGGAATGGAGTCTTGGGCATGGACGCAGAAGGCTGACGCAGAGGACACTTGCGCTTGGTTGAGGTAGGCAGGAAGAGCACACCATGACATGAAGCCCGGCCCGGCCTTTTGGGTTAAATGCCGCGCGCTCTCGCCGGGATTGCTCTGGTCGCTTGGACCGTGTACGCCAAGCTCGGCCTGGCCATTGCTGCCCTTGCCTGGTTGAATCCAGATCTGGTCTGGGATCATCAGGACAGAGGCAACTGAACGGTCATTCCTGACCCAGCCGCCTCGCTTGGCAGGATTAAACTTTCGCACAGGGAGGGAGATATGGACCGCTACTTGATCGAGACGCCTCACACAGGCTCGCAATGCCTTGCTTTGATCAAACAGCTCAACGCTCAAGGCTATCTCTGGAATTTTAACTGGGGATGCGAAGCTGGCACCCATAGCGGGTGGGCCATCATTGAGGCGGAAAATCAGGCACAGGCTCGGCTGGCGGTACCGCCCCTAGTACGCAGTCAGGCGCGCGTTGTTAAGCTGAACAAGTTCGACGCCACAACGATTGCGTATTACGAGAAGCAAAGGGAGGCCGTTCCCTCTCAGGGTTAGGCTGGGTGGGCAGTGCAAGCGATGACCAATAAGCAGCCACCCCTAATACCCTCTTCCAGCGGCGCAGGCTCTCGCCTGTTTTCAGCTCATGGATGTGGCCGGGATCGTTGAGGCTTGAGATGGCTCTGGTCGTGAACCGCTGGGTTTAACCTTGATTCACCATGGGTCCGAGCATTGGGTTGCAACCCTGCGACCGTCCCGCTCGGCTACCCTCCAAAAGCCTCGAGTCAGCGGTCTGAGCAAGCCACGATCGCAGGCACTGCGGAATACCGCCAGACCAAGGGAGATGAAAATCTGACCCCTGGTGCTTACCAAGGGGTCGATCGCGGTCTGCTGTACTTTACGGTCATCGGCTCAGACGAGCATCGGTCAGTCCGAACAGACGATTCTCGAACTGCCTATTCGCCCCAACCATAGAATCTCGGCCGGAGATCCTAACCTCAGGTTCGCACTGCGATCACTTCCAGATACTCGGATGAGACCACGGTGAGCTCATCTCCTCCGCGATTATGAGCGGACCACAACGCCTCCAGCTCTTTACGGAGCCTCTGCGCGGCAGTTGTATCCAACGATGCGAAGGCGCGATTGCTGGGACCGTAGTACTGACGAAAGAACTCTACCACTTCCGCTGGCGGGAAGGGGTAGGTGAAGCTGTACTGGCGTCGCGTCATCCTAAGATCCGAGACCCCGTGGCCCAATCGCTCGCGCACCACAGCTTCATCGCCCCACAGCACTGGCGCTGGCATACCTGAGGGAGCGATGAACTGGGCAAAGGTTGTGAACATTTGTCCAACAAATCCTTCGCGCGTCCAATTTCCCATGGCGATCGTGCCTCCTGGACTGCACACTCGCAACAGCTCGCGGGCTACGAGTTCCGGCCGCGGAGCAAACATAGCCCCGACCAGACTGGTCACGACGTCAAAGCTGGCGTCATTCACGGGGAGCGCTTCGGCGTCACCTTCTATGAAGCGAGCGTTGAGACCTTCCGCCCTGGCGCGTGCCTGTGCACGCTGCACCAGGTTCGGCGCGATGTCCACGCCGGTAACGCGGACTCCATCCCGTGCCGCCCACAACGCGACTTGACCCGATCCGCAAGCCACATCGAGCAGCTGGCATCCCGCCGGAACATCGAGTTGTTCGTAGAAACTTCGCGCGCCTTGCTCCATATAGCGCGAGAAGCGGTCGTAGTCTCCAGCCATCCAGGTCTCTTTCAGCTTTATCTTCAGACTGTCGATTTCCGGTGCGATTGTAGTGGTGCTCATGGTTTCCTCCTCTTCAGTGCTACACCGAGGCTTACTATGCCCCACGATGGCTGCCGCTTACTTACCCGAACGTCCGGTTTTCTTGCTCGCGGCACTGTTACCGTGTGATGATTTGCTCAAGAGTCCGGAAAGGTTTACCGGGAGTCCTTGTGGATGTGCTTTCCGAAGTGTTGAAGGTAGTGAAGCTTCATGGGGCGATGTTTTACAACGGAGAATTCTCTTCCCCCTGGAGTGTCTGCTCACCGGCGTCTCGTACGGTTGCACCCTATCTGGCGCCCGGCGCGGGGCATGTCATCATCTATCATTTGCTCACCGAAGGCCACGCCTCGGCCCGGCTGGTCGATGGGGAACGCATAGCGCTCGACGCCGGGGAGCTGGTGATCTTTCCCCATGGTGATTCCCACATCATCGAGAACGGCCCTCCCACCAAAACTGTGGATCTGGCGAAGGAATTGGCTCGAATTGTTGCTCAGGGACTGAAGCTGTCGCGTCTCGGCGGCGGTGGAGAGATCACGAAATTCATTTGTGGCTTCATGGCATGCGACCCGCAACTGAGCCAGGTCTTTCTTAGCGGATTGCCACCTGTGTTCAAAGTGAACATTCGCACCAACGCCGCGGGTAGATGGTTAGAAAATTCGATCCGCTTTTCCGTGAATGAGGCTGACGCTTCTCGTGCTGGGGGAGAAGCAGTCTTGGCCAAACTCTCAGAGGTATTGTTCGTAGAAACACTGCGGATCTACATCGCGCGCCTTCCCCCTGACCAAACAGGGTGGCTAGCCTGCGCTCGCGACGCGGAGGTCGGAACAACGCTGGCACTCATGCACCGGAATCCTGCGCATCCGTGGACCATTGCTTCCTTGGCCAAAGAGGCGGGAGTGTCACGCTCGGTGCTCGCCGAGCGCTTTCGCCGCTACCTCAACGAGGCTCCTATGGCTTACCTCACGCGCTGGCGACTTCAGTTGGGAGCTCAGATGTTGGACTCCACCAGTTTTTCGGTGGCACAGATCGCAGCCGAAGTGGGCTATGAGTCCGAAGCTGCTTTCAACCGTGCCTTCAAACGTGCGTTCCTCGTGCCTCCCGCACGTTTTCGCAGCCAATCGAGATCGGCTCATGCGACCAAGCGTGCAGCAAGGCCCGTCAGACACTAGTTGGCAGCGGGAAGATGGCCACCACTAGAACCTGCGATTCCAACCTATCTATGTAGGGCCTGCGGCCGGCGAAATCTCAGGCAGACAAATCATGCACCGATGGCAACAGCGCTCGCATCGAATCGCACTAGGGGGTAGCGTTATGAAAGCCGCGGTCGTTCCCGCTGTGAGCAGTTCGTGGCAGGTCAAAGAGGTTCCGCAACCTCAACCCGGAACTAATCAAGTGCTGGTGAAGATGCATGCCAGTGGCATCTGCTACACCGACGTGCACGAAACACTCGGACACATTCCCGGCCAATTTCCTCGCATTCTAGGCCACGAGCCGGTTGGCGAGATCGTTGCCGTGGCTCCCGATGTCACCACACGGAAAGTGGGCGACCGCGTGGGCACGGCCTGGATTCAATCCACGTGTGGACGTTGCGAATGGTGCCAGCGCGGCCGCAGGATGTTCTGCCCGTATCTGAGGGGCACAGGGCTGGATGTGCAGGGCGGTCACGCCGAGTACATGTTGATGAATGCCGACGTCACCTACCTGATTCCCGAAAAGGTTTCTTACGAGCAAGCAGCCCCGATCTTTTGCGCCGGTTATACCGTCTATAGCGGGCTCCGCTGGGCCGATCCCCAGCCGCACGAGCGCGTCGCCGTGCTCGGGATCGGGGGGCTTGGGCACTTGGCAGTGCAATACGCGAAAGCTGCGGGCTTCGTGACGATCGCCATTTCTCGCTCCCCCGATAAAGACAAGATGATCCGCGATCTCGGTGCGGATGAGGTTGTCCGCGATGGCAAGAGCTTGGCTGCGGCGGGTGGTGCGGACGTGATCCTGAGCACCTCCAATTCAACCAGGTCGATGATAGACAGCATTCAGGGGTTGCGGCCGGACGGCCGACTCGTCGCTATGGGCGTTGACGCAGAGCCGCTTTCCGTTTCGTTGACGGATCTTATCTTGAAGCGCATTCGGATCATCGGCAGCCAGCAAAACGGCCCTGAGTATCTCTTCGAAGCGCTGGATTTCGTAGCGCAGGGAAAAGTTAAGACGATGACCGAGACGTACCCATTGGCAGAGGCACCGAAGGCGTACGAGCGGGTTGCGGAGGGCAAGGCCCGGTTCCGCGCCGTCCTCACCATGTAACCGCCGATTCCGTGGGCATTACTTAATCCTAGCGTGCACGGCAAGCGCGACAGGCAAGTTCAGAACTCAACGAGATCACGGTACCTTCTGTCTCCCCACGCAATGAGGCGAGGTACGTCGTCCTCAGACCACCACACCGAGCGAGATTTCCGAGATCATCACGCATCTCGCGTTTTACTCGGGCTGGGGGAATGCGATATCGGCCGCGGCCGGTGCGAAAGATGTCTTCGCCCGGCGCAAGATCGGAACCGACCGACTGCCAGTAGCTTCGCCCACGCCTCTTCCACTCGATGAGGCAGCCGAGGCCAAACGCGTCGCCAGTGTCGAGCAACAGTTCGGCACCGTGGCCCCAGGAATCCTCGAGTACACCACCGACGTCTTGTTCCGCGACTTGTGGCTTCGTCCGGACTTTGCGCCGCGGGATCGAGCTTAGTGACGGTCAGCGCGCTCATTGCATGCGGCCAAGCCGCGCAAATCATTTACCACCTCAAGCGAGCGATGGATTGCGGACTGACACAGCAGCAGGCTGCGGAAGTTATCACGCATCTGGCCTTCTACGCCGGGTGGCCAAACGCCTTCTCAGCCCTGCCGGTAGCAAAGGATGTGTTCGAAAAGCGCTCTCGCTAGCCTGCGGTTGGAGAGATCCAAATACCGGCCATTACCACGGACACTCAAACCTATTCAGACAGTGTAAGTTGCTTAATATAATGATGTTTGATATGGCCCAAAATGAGGACACAGGAGCGGACATCTCCAAGGCCAAGGATGGGGGCGAGCCGGTCTCCCAGATGGAGCCGCTGTTGGTCGGTGCCCGCCATCGGGGAAAGCTGACAGACCTAGCTCTCGAGTTGGCCTTGAAGGCAGCGGGCTTCCGGCGCAGCCTGCCCGAGAGCATGCTGAGATCGCTGGTCGACCTGGTGCGGGTGGCGAACAGTTACTACAGCAATCTGATCGAAGGCCACGACACGCAACCCATCGATATTGAGCGGGCGTTAAGAAATGATTACAGCCAGGATCGCTACAAACGCGACCTTCAGTTGGAAGCCAAGGCGCATATCGCCGTTCAGGAGTGGATCGATCTAGGTGGGTTGCGAGGACGTGTCACGAGCACCGACGGCATCCTCGAGATACAACGGCGTTTTTGCAGCCTTTTGCCCGAAAATCTTCTTTGGGTTGGGGATCCCGAAACGAAGGAACGGTTCCGGGTCCAGGCCGGAGAAACCCGCAAGCGAGATGTGCTGGGGACGACGCGCTTTGCCGTCAGTGCCGGCGCGGTACCTCGCTTTCTCGCTCGCTTCGCAGAGGTGTACGGGGCGGTGAACAAAACCGATTCCGTCCTTGCGGCGGCGACAGCGCACCACCGATTGCTCTGGATTCAACCATTTCTAGATGGAAATGGTCGCGTGGCACGTCTCATGTCTCATGCCATGTTGCTCGAAAGTTTGGACACGGGCGCCGTTTGGTCGGTGGCGAGAGGGTTGGCGCGGAGTGTCGACACCTACAAACGTCACCTCGAAGCGTGCGACCAGCCGCGTCGCAATGATCTGGACGGCCGCGGTCAACTGAGCGAGGAAGCTCTGGCGGCCTTTGCAGAGTTTTTCTTCGGTATCTGTATCGACCAGGTCGACTTCATGGAAGGGTTGTTTCAGCCGGATCGCCTGCGCACGCGCATCCGGGTGTGGGCTGAGGAAGAAATTCGTCTGGGTAAGCTCCCGGCGAAATCGGAGAGCATTCTGGAAGCCATTCTGTCCCGAGGGGAATTGCTCCGCCGTGACGCGGCAGTCGTTGTGAATACGAGCGATCGACAGGCGAGGAGGATTGTCTCCGTGCTGCTCGATCACGGCGTGCTGACGTCGGAAAGTCCGCGCTCGCCGCTGCGGCTCGTGTTTCCCGCTCATCTGGCTTCCCTCTGGATGCCAGGATTGTTTCCGGAGCGGAAGGCTTCGTAAGAGAAGGAAATTGCGGCATTGCACCCGAGCGTTGGCCTGGCCCTTCTGCGAAAACGAGCTGCGGCTTCGTCGAGGTCGCGCGGCTTTTCATAGATCCCACCATCCCTTGAAACCACGGCGCCCGGGCAATCGGCGGCAACTTTCCAGGCTTTGGCTTCAGCGAGCTGGCGAGTGAGCTCGACGGGATTATCGTGGCGAATGGATTTTTCATGATGCAGCTGGGACGGGTTTCGTATCTGAGGCCGAGGAGGTCGAGGGCGCGTTTGCGAAAGGGAGATTCTGAGGCAAGGACAAGTCTCATGGCGGCGCCTGTCCGGAAGGGATCAGTGAGGATAAATTTTGCTCTAAAACGCAACGGGCAAGAGAGGTTCAAATCGACAGGCCCGCGGTTGCAGGACCGAACGCGCGAGAAGAGTCCTAGGCCTGCTTGATTTGGAATGATCGGTTGGGAAGTGATCAGCCACGACCACAAATGCGGTCGCCACTTAACCTTCAACTAACCCTGGGGCCGGCTCTAATGTTTGCACTGACACAAAATGAAAGTTGGGCGTCCGAAATTTTTAACGAGGATTTGCCGACCCTACCGGGGAAACTCGCAGTGGCATTTAACTTAGCAAACCTCTGGGGGAGTTCGTAGGTGGGAGCTTCCGACTGCGGATCTTGCCTTGTCGAACCGGGTCCTCAAACCACTGCATGTACCTGAAGCCTCCAAGGATCCGTCGGGCAATGGTGTCACTTGGACTCTATTAAGCGATGTTGGGGCCGCGGCAGTTGTGTCAAGCGAGATGCCAAGCTCGTAGCCAGCTCATCACCCGGCCTTCAAGTCACTGCTCCAGGCCGATTCCGTCTCGACAATCGCGGCCTTCACACCGAGTTCGATCACCTCTTGTGCGGTGGTGGTGGCAAACGTGTGCAGCACGCGGGCAACGATGCCTGTCCAGCCGGTTTGATGGCTCGCTCCAATCCCAGCTCCGTTGTCCCCGTGGAAATATTCATAAAAGAGCACCAGATCACGCCAGTGCGGGTCTTCCTGAAACTTCCGTGTGCCCCCGTGAACCGGGCGCCGACCATTGCTGTCCTTGAGAAAGATAGTCACCAAGCGTCGCGCGATCTCCTCGGCGACTTGATAGAGGTTCATGCGCCGCCCGGAGCCCGTCGGACATTCAACGGTTAAAGCATCGCCATAGTAGGTGTAATAATTCACCAGAGCACGCAGGATCAGTATGTTGACCGGCATCCAGACCGGCCCGCGCCAGTTCGAGTTACCACCGAACATGCCGGTATCGGACTCCGCCGGTAGATAGGAAACCTTATATTCGTGGTCGCCCGTGCGGAACACATAGGGATGTTCGGCGTGGTAGCGCGACAGGGAGCGAATACCGTGAGGACTCAGAAACTCGTTTTCGTCCAGCATGATCTTGAGAACCCGGCGAAGCTTGCTTTCGTCCAGAACAGAAAAGAGGCGGCGGCCGCCAACTCCGACTTCGGTCGGGTCATGAAACGCGGCACACAGCTCGGGACGAGCATCCATGAACCGCTGGAAACGCTCAGTGACTTGAGGAAGTTTGTCGAACAGTCTTGGTTCAAAAGGTGTGGCCGCGCACAGGGGCAGCAAGCCCACCATCGACCGAACCTTAAGGCGCTCGACCTCGCCGTTGGGCAGCCGTAGCACATCATAGAAAAAGCCGTCCTCCTCGTCCCACATGCCGCCCCCACCTACTTGCACGAGCGATGACGTGATCCACGCGTCGTGTTCCAGGAACTTGAGGACCATGTCCGCATAGTCGTCATCAATCATCGCGAGTTCGCTGGTGATTTCCAGCATGTTGTCGGCGAAGAGCGCCATCCAGGCGGTTCCATCGGCCTGTTCCAGGTAACCCCCGGTGGGCAGTGATTTGCTGCGATCAAACACACCTATGTTGTCCAATCCCAGAAAACCACCCTCGAAGACGTTGCGCCCGGTTCGGTCTTTGCGGTTAACCCACCAGGTGAAGTTCATGACTAGCTTTCGAAAACACTTCTTCAGCCATCTGACGTCCCCCACCCCATGCTTCAACTTCTCAATGCGATACAAGGAGATGATGGCCCAAGCATGCACGGGT
>Ga0187778_10000747_pt1 | contig 23161 bp, 19 predicted proteins | sample 1015_Q2_SP5_20_M_FD_132418 | JGI IMG/M metagenome (GOLD analysis project Ga0187778, IMG submission 132418) | Tropical peat soil microbial communities from peatlands in Department of Meta, Colombia - 1015_Q2_SP5_20_MG | ecosystem: Environmental > Terrestrial > Soil > Wetlands > Peat | place... | reverse complement strand
TTATGGAGCGGGCGATGGGAATCGAACCCACGTCCGAAGCTTGGGAAGCTTCTATACTGCCATTGTACGACGCCCGCTCGGCTTCCTCATTTTACTCACTCTCGCCACCGAGTTACAACCTTCTGTTTCCGGAAAGGACTAGCGGCAGGAAGGTCGAAGTTTTGAGCCGCGTCTCCTCAAGGCGGGGAGTCGCAGAAAAACTAAAAACATCGCGGCGTGGATCTTTGAAAAGTTTCACGTGCGAGCCACGCTGACTTTTTAGTGCCGGACGCGGCTCATCGAACCGATCAGTGTATGCGGATGATTGTGACAAGTAAGGCCGCAGGAATTCGTGGCCCGCGAATACGAGACGGGGTTTCCCCCATTGGGTGCGACGAGATTGATGTCGAAGTTCACGAGCCGCTCTCCGGAAATGGTTCCGCTCACGCTGCCCATGCCATGCGCCGTGTGGCAAGCCGAACAGGAAAACCCATCGTTGATGTGGCGAGCGTGTTCGCTGAAGCTGGTATTGGCGATGATCTTGGTTAAGTCGTGGCACTTCCCGCAAAGCGCGTAAGGGCCGTTCACGCTCAGATCGGGGAACGGGAAAAGATTGCTGATCAACTGGCCGGGACCCGGCGCCTGGCTGAATTCATACCGGCGCTCCAGAATGTGTGTCCACCTCGAGCCGTGCGGGCCGTTCGGTCCGACTCCCCCAAACTCTCGGTTGTCATCGCTGTTGTGGCAGTCGGTACAAAGGATTTGCGTCCCCATGCTGCGGCCTTGCGTCACTCCATCCAGATTCAACATGTTGGCAAGCAGACTAGGCTGCGGCAAGGCGCTGCTCCGAACATGCGTTACCGGATGACTGGACGTACTGGTGAAGGCAAATTGAGGAATGACGTTCAGGAAATCGCCCGCTGCGACGGCTCGCGCGGGAAGATATCCGAAAATCGGGTTGACTGCTTTCCCGGCACTAGTTCCATGGCAACGCAGGCAGTTTTCAAATTGATTGACGGACGGATTCACCGCCGATACGCCGTCGGAGGCGTTCACACCCGCCACTCCGTTTTGCGAGACGCGAGTCAGGGGAGGCGGCGGAAAAGTGGTGACCTGATTGGCAGCGTGGCCGTTGTGGCAGTCCGCGCAGGTGGCGTGCCGATTGTTGTTCAGCACGAGACTTTCTGCGGCGTCGTGGGTATTCACACCGGAAGGAAATGGATGGCCGACCTTCGCAAATTCCGCGAACACATTGGCAATCCCCGGAGACAGGTTTGACCCGCCGCCGTGGCACGCCAGACAATCCTGCTCATTGGGTCCACGCAACAGCCGGGCGGCGCCAGCGGCGTTATGAGGTGTATGGCAAGAGAGACAAGCATTCTGCGCGACCGTGGAATAGCTGCCGATGTTTGCTTGCGCAATCGTTTTATTTGTCGCAGTCGTGTGGACCCCGGTGGGCCAACCGGCGAGCAGATTCACCTTTCCCGACATCGTGCGGTTCGGATCATGACAGGCCAGGCAAAGCTGGCCGTTCGAGCTGTCGCGAACCAGAAAGTTCTGCGAAATCGTATCCCTCGCCTGAACGTGTGGATCGTGGCAGGAGGTGCATTCAATGTTTCCCAAGATGAGTTTCACCGCCCCAGTCGGGTCGGCCGTCTTCCCCTGAGAAACAAGAGACGACGTGAGGTCCACGGAATCTTTCATCGGCAGAATCAAGCTGAAGGGGTGCGAGTTTTGAAGATTTGTTCCAAACACGTCAGCGGAATTCATCGAGCCGGTCATCGTCACCGTGCCATACACAACGGTCTGCCCTGGGGCGACTGTGCCATCATGGCAGCTCAAACACAGGCTGCTGTCGCGTCCCAGCGGCGGCTGCGCGTTGCCCGTTTCGGGGGAAGTGGTGCTGGAGTACGGTGTGTAAGTCTGAACAGAAAGAGTCTGGTTCCAGAGCGGTGCATTGCCGATGCCGGAGTGCGGCGCATGACAGTATTGGCATGACCCCGCACGGACGCCGGTCACGGGAGACTTGCTGCCTGTAGTGAGGTCATGTACGCCGATCACGTCGCCAGGAACTTGCGCTTGCGTTGCGCCCGCCATCCAGAAAGCGATTGCGGTACCTACTAGGAAGCGCAGTTTCATCTGCTACCTCCTGCTGCATGATGCGCGGGCAAGCCAAAGTAGTGAAACACTTGCACGCGCCGGTTAAGCGTATCCACTACGTAAATTCGATCGTCGCGATCGATGAAAAGGCCCGCGGGCAACTGGAACTGTCCCGCATTGCTGCCTTTCTGCCCGAAATAGTAGAGAAGATCACCCTGGCGGTTGAATACCTGAACGATGCTGTACAAACCGTCGACGACATAAAGGTCGCCTTCGGAGTCCACGCCAATCCCCTTGGGACGAAACATCGATCCCGTCGTGTCTCCAATCTTCCCCAGCGCATACTTGAACGTGCCCGAGCGGTCCAGAACCTGCACGCGGAAATTCATCGCGTCCACTACGATCAGGTCGGAGCCGTCCAGGCGCAATTCCGTCGGGAAGTTGAATTCGCCGTCCCCGGTGCCCGCTTTGCCGATCGTTTGCAGCACGCTTCCCTGCATGTCGGTCACGTAAATCTTGTTCCGCAAGGTATCGGAAACATAGATTCGAGCGGCCGCGGAATCGATCGCAATTCCGGTAGGACGCTTGAAGAAACCTTCACCATATTTCAAGCTTCCGATCGTACGGCTGAATTTGCCATTGGCATCGAAGACGAAGACTTTCCCGGTCTCCGAATCCGTCACGTAAATATTGTCTTTGGAATCCACGGCCACGCATTGCGGAGCAACAAGCGACTCCACTCCCTTTTCGCGTCGAGACAGAAACTTGTATTTTTTCTGAGCAAAGTCAAAAACGTGGACGCCAAGTGCTCCGGGATCCGTAACAATGATCCGTCCGCGCGAATCGGTTGCGATACTGTACGGGCGAACCATGGAATGAAACTCCGGCTCCCCCGCTACCACATCCACTAATTTCGTCCAGAAGCCGCGCTTGGGTTTTACTTCTCTTTCCCAACTGAAATTGCGCTCATAGGTGAGCTTGCGGCCACCTTCCAACAAAAGATCGGGGACATTCTGATCCGCAGCCTTTTTCTTGGGTTTCTGGTCTCCCAAAATGAGGACTGGCAGGAGAAAAGAAGTGGCCGCAGCCGTTATCAGCAGTGTGAACCGTGGAACCCAGGTTAGAAGACGTTGAACCAACGGGAGACTCCCAGATAATACGATGATACCGTGGCAGGCGGTTTCGGCGATGCGCTGAAACCCTGCGACAAGGTTGCGTACCCCCCGTTCAAATACATTTTCCGAAATTGATACTGGAAATAGGCGTTAAGTTGCTTGTTGTTGTTCCAAGAGCCAATCCCAGCGTTGGTGGTGTTGCTGGTCGCCCTCGAATAGCTTGCCGCGATGGTCAACCGGCGAAATGGAGAGCTGCCAAGCGCAGCGGAATAGCTATGTCCGCCATAGAGAATAAAGAGTGATGGAAGAGGCAGAGGGGTCGGTGGCGGCGGCGCCACAAGCCCGCCGCCCGTTGGAAGTGCAATTCCGCTGGAGGTCGCGTAACCGCCGCTTGCTGAAATCCATTGCGACCAGCTGAATCCGGTGGTCACGCTTTCGCTGTGGTTTTCTGTTCCCGGAAGAGCGGTAAACCCGGTGCGCGAAGCTCCGATGCCTCCATTCCAAGAAATCTTTCTAAATCGCCGCCTCACGTGCCCTGAATAGTTGAAAAATGACGTTGTGTAGCTGACCAACAAAGTTTGCACGTTTTGGGCGTAGCTGAACGATCCGTTCACCACCCACAAGTCGATTTGCCGGTTGTAATTGACAGCGGTCGTCAGACCGACCGTGCTCAGATTGGAATTGTCAAGGCGATTGTCGGTGACAAAAAGCGACCCGTTGAATGTTCCGCCCAGCAGTCCGCGCGTATAAATTGCTCCGCCGCCGAAACTGGTTTCACCAAAACTCTCACCAAGAAAATACTGATCCCGGCGCTCAACGTCGCCTTGCGCTTGCAGATTTGGCAAAATCACGTAGCTCGCTGCCGCCAGAGTATCCACAGAGTGAGACTTCTCATTTTCGCTCACCGGAGGAATGATAATTCCGGACGGAGAAAGCGCCTGGTACAACGAGCCGGTCAAGTTATCCGAATAGTTCGAGCTCACCGAGAAATGCAATTTTTGTGTCGGCTGAATCCCTGCGGTGACGGTGAGCAAATCCACTGTCCCGCTGTAATTGTTCCCTTGGTCTTCCGTTCCAAAATCCGTCCTGCTGAAGCTGGCGGAAACGCCACCGTGTAGTGGCAGAGGGTGCGAAGCGCTAAAACCGTAGCCATCGGAGTTGGACTTGACGCTGAGTGGCTGCTCCAAGTTCGAGAATACTTCGGGAATCAACGAGTGGGCTGTTCCATTCTGATAGTAGGCGCTCAGGGAGAAACCGTCGACGAGGTATCCCGAATGCAGCGTAAACGAATGATACCCGGTATTCCCCGTATTGTTCGTTCCATATACCGAATAATCGTTGCCGCCTGTTTGGAAACCGGCCGAAAGGCTGGGCAGCCCGGGCACTTTCTCTGTCCAATTGATGCCGAAGGAATCGCTGTTCCCATGGGTGGTGTAGTTCGGCAAGCCGGGCAAGGAAAAGTTGCCCTCGCTGTTGTAAGCCCGGGAATAACTGATGGAACCCGGAAAATTACTGCCGCTGAAAATTCCGGAGCTGAAGTTCAAGCCCGTGCTGTCGGTGATCGATTGGTAGTCGGAATTGGCCCGTGATTGGTTGTAATAAGGTGAGAGATTGAACGAAAGAAAATTTGGACTGTAATAAAAACCCGAAAGCGTGCCCGTTCCACCAAACCCCAGATTGTGGGACGACCCAGTTTCATTCCCGTAATCGGCCGAGTACCCTGCGGAAATCGTGCCATTCATGTTCATGCTGGTGTCGCCCACTTGAACTTGAGCGGAAGCTGCGTTACCGAACAACAAAAGCAGCCCCAATCCCACTAAGCCCGCTACTCGATGATTCCCTAGCACAGGAGCCAACCTCCCGCTGGCCTACAACACATCCACCTTCGCTTTGCTCCGCAGTGCCTTATCCAGCGCGGCGCGGAGTTCCTCGGTTTTCTTCGCTTCCAGTTGCTTCTGCAACTTGTCCTTGATGTCCGTAAATTTGGATTTCCCGGCCAGCACGTGCTTGTTTAGCCGCACGATCGTATAAGCCTGTTCAATCTGGATAATGTCGCTGACCTGTCCTGGTTGCATTGCCAACAGCGCCTGCACGACTTGAGGCGCAAGCTTGGCGCGGTCCACGAACTTGTGGTCACCCATCACCACGCGATAATCGTCATCGGAAATCTTTTCGGCCAGCATTCCGAATTCTTCGTAACTCTTCGTCGCTTTGGCCTGCTTCAGCGCATCCTCGGCTCGCTTGCGGCCTTCCGGTAATTGCTTCGCGGTGGCTTTCTCCGGAGGCAGCACGGAAATCGTCTGGAAGGCGAAGGATTCCGGGTATTCGAACGGGGCCGGGTTCTTATCGAAATAGGCCTTGACTTCAGCCAAAGTCACTTTGGATTTATTCGCCACCTCGATGTCCAACAGCGCATCAATCAAGAGAGACCGTCGAATCTTTTCCCGTAGCGCCTGCACCGACCCGTTAAACTCAGCCTTCAGGTATTCCTGGTATATCTCGGGAGTGGCAAACTGCTTTCTAAACTCGGTTTCCGCGTCTTGCAATTTCGCTGGAGCGATCGTCATTTTTCGCCGCAGCGCTTCCTGATAAACCAATTCTTCGAAAACGATCATCTGCAGCGCGCCTTTGCGAATCTGGGGTTCCATTTCTTTTGGGAATGTCCCGTTGTGCTGCTGCGCATACGGAAAAATCAGATACATCTCGCGGAGCAGGTCGCGATCCGTCAACACCGTTCCGTTCACTCGCGCCACCGGCTTGCCGAGAGCTTGCACATTTGGAGTCGCATGAGCCGCCACCGCCATCGAGTCGTGGGACGCCGCCACTTGCGCTCTCGCCGGCTGCAGCACCGCCAGGACCATTCCGCAGATTAGAATCACTCGCTTCATGACGCCTCCTCACAGCAACGGCCCAAGGGATGGAGGGGAGAGATTGCTCTCTCCCCTCGCCGAGTTCAGAAGATGGTCACGGCTGTGCCGTTGTTCATCTCGTTGGATTCGCCACCATGGCACTGGCGGCAGAATTGCGCGTCTTGATTCGAACCCACAGTCCCGCTCCCTGGGTTGTAAGGCGCGCGGATGAAGAACATGGTCTGGTAGTAGCCCGGGGTCAGACCGCTGTTGGCAGCAGTAACTTTGACCACGTTCATCAGGTGCTGGTTGTGGCAGGTCGTGCAAACCACCACGGGCTGGTTGTTGTACACGCCCGGGGACACGAAGAAACCATAGTTCTGCACGAATTTTGAAGAAAACGGGCCGGTCATCTGCACTTTGCCCGTTGCGCTGATTGTGCAATCCCAACCATAGGGGCCGCCGCAGCTCATCACGGCGTTCAATCCCACTGGGTGGTCGTTGAGGTAGTTCCCTACCGTCGTGCCGTCGTTGCCGAGCAGCGTCGGAATCTTGTTAAAGGTTCCGTACGTCGGGGGCAGCGTCTCATAGACTTGATTCTTCATCATTGCGCCTTGCGCATAGTTGCCGTCATGGCAGCTCAGGCAAGTCAGTAGGCCGGTCACGTCAGGCGTGCCGGCGTTCATGCTGGTTGGAAGGGTTTCTGGGAAGTTCCCGCCAGCCGTTCCGCCGGTGGTGATGGTTTTGCCATAGAGCGACCCAACGTCCTGGCCCCACAGGGCCACGTTGCCGGACGTGGGGTCAGCGGTCTTGGCATTCCCGTTGCCATATGCGCCGCTGTGCGGGGCATGGCAAGCGGGACAGCCGCGGCCGTAGTTGAGGTGAGCACCGAGGACGTCCGTCGACGGCGAGTAGTTCTGCGCCGCAGCGAAATTTGCTGCCGCGAGAACCACGATGAGGATGAACAAGACTTTTCTCATTACTAAAACCTCCTGTTGGTATTGCCGAACTTCACTTGTGTTTCGTTCGAAAGTTCACTTCTACTGATAAGGTGATAAGCAAGCCGTTCATGTGCATCAATGTCCTGGCCACTTACTTCCGGCCAGAACTCCCTCTCAGCTTGCGGTAATGTGAGACTCTCTTTTTGGACTTGTTCACCACCTTTCTGCGACGTCGAATCGCTTGCTTTCGGCGCCGTCTTTTCTTGCTCCGCCTCGCGGCGGGATTTCTCCGCTGCTGCCTCCGCATCGGTCACGTACCGGAACATTTGCATGCGGCCCGGGTACTGCTCCGTCGTGAACACATGGTTTTCCTTGTCGATAGCAATGCCGGTTAACGCTTCGAACTGCCCTGGGAAATGTCCGTGGCCTCCCAAATAGGTCAGGAGCTGGCCTTCACGGTTAAAAACTTGCACGCGGTCCTGGTACGAGTCCGCAATCCAGATGTGCCCATCGCAATCGATGGCAATGCCTTTCGGCCGCGCCAGATAGCCTGGCCCATCTCCATGCTTGCCGAACTGACTCAGGAAGTTGCCGTCAGCGTCGAAAATTTCCACGCGGTTGTTCATCGTGTCGGTCACGTAGACGTTTCCGTCCCTGTCCAACGCGACGTTGGAAGGCGCGCCAAAATCACCCGGCGTGGTCAACCAGTGATTTTTCCCGGTGGTTCCGATCCTCCGCAGCAGCTTCAGACTGTCCGCGTCGTAGACGATGACTTGGTCCAGTTCCGTATCCACGACATACAAGAAGCGGTTTTGCCTATCGATGGCCAGCCCGACCGGATCTGCAAGTACTTCGCTAATCTGCCCCACAACTTCATGTTTCGAATCGAAAATCAGGACCCGGTGCATTCTTCCGTCGGACACGAACAACCGGTCGTCATCGTCAATGGCTAAACCATTGATCAGACCGAAATGCGCTTCATAGCCGTTGCGGATGAGCCGAACGTCCCTAGTGTCGGTATTAAAAATGAAGATTGCGCCCACCTTCTGGTCGGCCACATACACCAAATTCTTTGAATCAATCGCAATCCCGTAAGGCCCAAGCAGTTGAAAGGGATAGTCCTTGATGTTGAACTTCTCGCTCTCCGATTGCGCACCCGCCAGCCGGTCCATCCAACTCTTTTTTTTCTTCTTGGTTTGTACCGTGTAATCAATCTTCATTCCGGCGTAGTAATTCAGGTATCGTACCCGGGCGATCGAAGGCGGGCTCGGCCATACGAGCTTCGAGATATCGATCTGCGGTTTCGGGGCCGGCTGCTGCTCCGTGGCGTCGGACTTTTTCTTCTTTTTCTTGTCGCCGTCGGCAAAGGCCGGTGCCGCCATCGTCAACGTCAGCAGCATCGCCAGAACCGCAGCCCCTTTGTGTTTGTGAATCGAAATTGTCGAGGTTTGCTGCATTTCATTTCTCCACTTTATCGGCTCATCTCGATCCGGTTCTTGTGGCAGGTGTCGCAGAACGCCATGTTGTTTTCCTGATCCTTCGTCAGCAGCCCGTTCTTCGTTGACGCGTGCGGCTGGTGGCACGTCAGGCAGTTCATCGCGAACCGAACCTTTGTGACGTCTTTCGGGTCCGGCACATCCGAAACCGGGTGGCCGTCCACCGGGTGGCCAAATCCAAATCGCAGAGGGAGAACCGGCACTTTGTTCTTTCGGAAGTAATCGTCCGGCAATTTCACCGTCCCATTGAAAATCGTGAACACGTGCTCCGCTTCCAGCTTTTGCGGCACTGAATCCGGCCCATGGCATTCGAGGCAAAGAACATTTCCCTCGGCGCGCAGCAGTTTCGGGTTGTCGTTTCCGTGCGGGTTATGGCAGGTCCCGCAGCCCTGCTGGAAAGCGGGCTGATGCAAAACGTGCTTCTTGACTTCCTCGGCTCGGTCCGTGTGGCAATTCAGGCAAACTGTCACTCCATCCGGCTTCGGAAAAGCCGGCAGTTTCCCCGCATGCGGGCTGTGGCAATCCGTGCAATCGCCCATCGCGCCGGGGTGTTGCACCTTGGCGCTCTCAATTTTCTGCGCCTGCTCCGCGTGGCAGGTCACGCACACTTCCTTGGCGCTCGCTTGCGTCAGCACGACCTTGCCGTCTTTGGCCGGTTGGTGGCACACCTCGCACTGCTTCTCGCCAAATGGCACGTGGACAAATCTCTGCATCAACTTCGGTCGGTCGGACTGGTGCGGATCGTGGCACGTCAGGCAATCCGCTTTTTCGAATGGCTGGTTCTGATGCGCCTGCTTCAGCGCGCTGTCTTTCACATCGTGACAGTCCAGGCACAAAGCCGGAGAGGCTTTTGTCAGGTGGTACCGGAATTCCCGTTCGGGACTGGCTCCGGTCTTGTGCGTTACATGGCAGGTATCGCAGCCAGTATCGAGCGCCAAGTGCCGGCTGCCTTTCTCCGGGACGTCCACGCCGATTCGGTGGCACGTCAGACACAAATTTGTCTTTTGGTCGCCGGAGGTCGCTTTCACCAACTGATATTTATTATCTGATGTGTGCGGATCGTGGCACTTCAAGCAATCGCGCACTGCTGGGCTGTGGACTGTTCCTTTTATTTCAGCCGCGTTTTTGTCCGCGTGGCAGGTCAAGCACAACCCCGCCGGAGTCGTGGCAATCAGCTTTACGCGTGTAACGTCCTTGTTGACGCGGACTTCGTGGCAGACATTGCAACCGAGGGGAATCGCGGAGTGCACGAACTTCCCTTTTGTCTTGCTTTCGTGGCACTGCGCACACTTTGCAGGATCGGTGTTCTTGTCGAGGGGGACCGGGTGCACATCAGCTCGGGCCGAAAGGCCCAGAAGTAGCACCAGACTCGCCAGCACTACTGTTTGCCGTGGTACACACTCCACGTGACCGCGCCGCTTGAGAGGGAACCGTGTCATGGCGACCCACATTGTGACATGCAACCAACGGCCCGGAACGGCACCAAGATCGCTATCTTCTCGTAATGCTCCTAACCCGTTGAACCGCAAGGTGTTGCGATTCTCTACAGAACGTTGAAAATCCCTACACTGCTTCCCTGCCGTTCCAACTTGGGCCTTCCTCCTCAGCCCATTGCGCTAAATCACCCAGGCACGCCCACCCCGGTTTTGTGGCATTTTCATACACTGCTACATATACTCCTGTCCGGCGCTCCCTCTTTTTCACATTTGCGCTAAACTCTTCCGATGAGTATTCTGCGGCGGCTTTCGCGCTGGATAGGACTAGAGAACCCGATGACCCACATCGTAGCCGGAAATGTTGCACCGAACTTCTCGTTAAAATCTCTCGACCAGCGGGAATTCTCTCTGAACAGCCTGTTGCAACGCGGCCCGGTCCTGGCCGCCTTCTTCAAGATTTCTTGTCCTGTTTGCCAATTCGCGTTTCCTTTCCTCGAGCGCCTCTACCAGCGCTATGGCTCCGCTGAAGTCTCTTTCCTGGGCATTTCACAGGACGATTCCAGCGGCACCCGGGAATTCGCCTCCGAGTACGGCGTCACTTTCCCCATGCTTCTCGACGACAACGGCTACCCGGCCTCCAACGCCTACGGCCTGACCAACGTGCCCACCCTTTTCTTGATCGACACGGATGGCACGGTCAAAGTCAGCTCCGTGGGGTTCGACAAAAAGGACCTCGAGACCGTGGCTGCCCAGCTAGCCGAGCGCCGCAAAATCGCGCTTGCCCCGCTGTTTCGCCCAGACGAGGTCATTCCTGCCAACAAACCTGGATGAAGCTCAAAAAACTAGGTCCGGTCCGGACCTCTGAAGAGCTTGCGGAATAGCTCCCGCAAACACAAGCCGCCTTACTCCACTTCTTCCAGCCACTGCTTCTTGTGCTTGGGAGGTCGCCTCCGTTTGTCGGGAATCACGCGGGTAACGCCGGGCGCAATCCCTGATTTCCGCGCTACGCGCCGCGCCTCTTTTCCAACGTCCAGCACTTTCTTTTTCCGTTTCTTCATTGCGCTGGAGAGGTTAGCGCAAGTCTCTTAGAAATTGAACAGGAGCTGCAGGTCGATTCGCCGGTTTGCTGTGGCGGAAGAATACGGCTGCCCAGCCAGCGCGTTCGACTCGCCAAAAAGCGGTGAACTCAAATTGCCAATCCGATTCACGACGTTCACGTTATTGAAGATGTTTCGCGCATTGACGCTGAGCGTCAGGTTGTAGCGATTGTTCGATGGCGTGCCGCCTCCAAACATGCCTCCGCCACGGTCCCCTCCGCCGCCACCTCCCCGCGGTCCGCCGCCGCCCGGCCCCCGGCCGAATGTTCCGCCTCCACCTGGCCCGCCTTGGCCTCCGCCTCCCGCGGTTTCTTTCTTTTCGCCAAACCCAAACGTCTTGCTCAACCGCAGGTTAAGGGTGAATCTTCCCGGCCCCGTCGCATCATTAATCGGAATGACGGTTTGACCCACCTGCGTCACCTCATTGAAGCAACCGTATGTGGTGTCCTTCACTCCCGGTGCGCCGCACGTTCCAATGGTCGGCCGCGTGTTGAACGCGGCGATTCCATACAAGTCTTGGCCTGTCGAGATGTTGAAAGGGATTCCGGAACTCGCGATCATGAAGGGGCTCGCACGAAAACCCCAAGGCATCCCAATCGTTCCCCCCATGAACACGCGGTGCCGAATGTCGAAACTCGCTCGCCCGTAGTCCTGCAAGATGTCGGCTGGGTTCGAGGGGACATAGTTGGGGCCGGACGTATCGCTGTTGGCGTAATTGAGCGTGTAGTAGCCGAAAAGCGAAAGCTTCTGGCCCATCCGAATGCTGCTGTTCACGATCAATTGGTTCTGTTTGAAAATTCCCCCTGCCTGATACTCGTAAAGAATTTCCGGGTTGCTGCTCGAACCGGGCGGAGTCGCCTCGGTATAGTACTGGTGCACTCCCCGCGAATTCAGATAGGTCACAGAAAGGTTTGCGTATTTTGTAAGCTGCCGTTCCAGGCTCACGCCGGTTTGCATGGTGTATGGAGCCCGCAGGTTCGGATTGACCACGTAACTGGTCTGCGGCGCGCCACTCGAACCTTGATTGAATTGCGAAGGCGGCACCACCTTGTTGGGGTCGAAAAAAGTAGGATTTTGCACTAAATACTGCTGTTGGATCACACCGTTCTGCAGTTCTTGTTGGAGCACCAAGTCCGTCGTAAACCGGTCGTAGAAAATCCCGAATCCCGCCCGCAGCACGGTTTTCGGCGATTTGTTTTTCGCGTTTCCATCCAGAGCCCAGGCAATGCCAACCCGTGGTGCAAAGTCCGCATGATCCGCCAAATTATTTTGCGTCTCAAAGCGCAGCCCCGAGCTCAGCGTCACATTGGTACGGATGCGCCAATCATCCTGCATAAATAGCGCGCCATCGAACCAGTTTTCGTTTGCAGCAGCTACTCCGGTCGCATTTGAGCTCAGCGAGTAAAAGCTCGCTCCGCCGCCATTCGCGATGATCGTGGTCATTGGAATGTCTTGCGCCAGGCAGTTCAAAGTAATCTGGTAGGCCTGAATGCCGGTTAGCTGCGTCGTGCCCGCCGGGGTAATCATTGCACAGGGGATAGTCGCGCCGGGATTCGTCCGCGAACCAAACGAATAATTCCCATTGAACCGCGCATCCGAAGAATTGTCCTCCGTCGTGGACCGCAATCTGCCCCCATACTTGACGGAATGTTTGCCGAAGGTCATATACGTAATGTTTTGCAACTCGTAGCGGTTCTGCGTGTCGCGATACACGCCGCTGCTGTTTCCCCCGTTCGTAAACGCCCCTTGGACGGATATCGTTGGCGTCGTGCCCAGCGGATTTTGATTGCTGTTCTCGCGCACGAATTGAAATCGCGTTTCGTTGATCGTCCGGGCGCTCAGCACCTGCGTGTCGGTTGTTTGAAACGTTTGCTCGGTGCTTAGCGAGTTGTAGCCCACAGCAGGCAAGTTGAACGAGCCGATACCGTCACCGCTCTCGTTGTTCCGCCAATACTGATAGCGGGCCGTCAACGTGTTGCTCTGCGTCACTTGGTAATCGAACCGCTGGCTCACGTTGGTTCGCGTTCGCGGGTTAGGAATAGCTTCATTGATCTGCGTGAGTTGCAGGGTCGTGGGATCGACAAACGGAGTATCAACCACACTCAGCTCGTTTAAGTTTCGCCGCTCGATGTTGAAGAAAAACGACGCCTTCTTGGTGATCGATCCGCCGAGGTTCCCGCTGAATTGCGTTGAATCGTAGCCCGGCGTCTCCCCGGTTCCCTCGAAAGGATTCCTTGAATTAAACGCCTCGGTATTTCCCGTTACCGAAAACTGCCCATGCAATTGATCGGTTCCCGGCTTCGTCAAGATCTCCACTCGGCCGTAACCGAGCTTGTCGTATTCGGATGAAAACGGGTTCTGATTTATGCGGATCTCGCGAATCGACGCTTTCGGGGGCAGTTGTCCGGCCGTAAATCCATCAATATAGATTTGTCCCCCGTTCGGCCCGGCTGACGGCCCGGCCAGTGCTTGCAGTTCCGACTGCAACTCGTCCGGATCGTCCGACAGCGCTTCCAGGTCCTTTCCTTTCATCACCACCATGCCGGCATTGTTCGAGGGATCGAGGTCTATCTTCGTCGTTTGATCCGTCACCTCTACCTTTTGTTCCTCGATCTGAATCTGCATGCCAATGTTCACCTGCTTGACCTGCCCCGCGACAATCTCGACATTTTCCTGCGTGAAGAGCGAGAACCCCTTCGTTGCGGCTTTCAGCGTGTAGATTCCTGGTGCAAGATTCTTGAACTCATAGATGCCTTCGCGGTTGGTTATCGTGTCCTGCGACGTTCCCTTCGCATCGATCAATCGGACCGCCGCTTTCGCGATCACGCTCCCCGAAGGATCGGTCACCATTCCGGTCAACCCGCCCGTTGGCGCTTGCGCACTGACTCCACCGCTGAGGCAAAATGCTGCCAATAAAATCCCACACACTAATCTATTTCGGACGAACCATAAACTCATCACATCTCCTAAACTATTTGTTATGACTTCCTCTTAGCGCCATCAAGGATTTCCTGCGTCACCGCCGGGCGCGGCGCCCAGGCTCCACGGCGAGATAATGCTTGCAGCACTGCTTTGCGGCGATGCTTGCAGGATGGGCTCGACTCCGCCAAGTAACGTAATCACCGAAGGCACGCCGTTCGCTCCGCCCTCCGTGGCTACAATCATCAAGGCATCGCCCTTCTGAAAATCAGCAAGCGTCGCCGGCGGCATGCGGTTGAGGGCCTGCTGCAAATCTCCCCCGCCACCGCCGTTCCTTGCAGCTCCTCCCGGTCCGCCTGCTCCTGCGCCTCCACTTGGCGGCCCTGCAGGTCTCGCCTCTTGACCAGAACCCGCGCCCCCGCTCGGGTTGGCCCCTCCCGCTCCACCGCTGCCATTCGCAGCCTGCCCCTCCGGTGGCGTTCCCTTTAGCCGCGCCGCGATTCGCTGCGCCATTTGCTGCGGCAGCTTGCGCACCTGCGAATCGCTGGTAATTTTCACAGTGACTGCTTTCTTCGTCGCCAGGTCTTGCACCGTGATGGTGTTCGCTGAAGCATCAATCGACGAAATTGTTCCTGCAATGTTGCGGAACGTCCCCGTAACAACTTCAACCGCCGCGAGTTCGCTGCCGTCCGCGCTTCTCGTCCCGCGCGCGCGGAGCTGATCTCCCGTCTTGATTTGCTCGAGCGGCGCCGGCTTCGCGTCATCGAACTTCACCGAATCCGGAGCGTACCGCCGCAGAATCGTGTCTTTGGCCAGGTGAATCGTCACGCTCTTCTTCTCGCCTAGCGTCGGCAATGAAATCGTAATCGCGCTTCCTCCCGCATCCACTCCATTCACCAAACCTCCCACTCCGTGCCTCTGCCACTCTTCCCGCTCGCGCGCTTGCTTCGCGGCGATATCTTCTTTCTTCATGGCGATCACAGAAGTGGCCATGAACGATTTTCCATCTGCACTCGCCTCGCCCAGAACCAATATGCGGTCCCCAGCCACGAGTTCCGGCAGCGACATAGCAACCGCCCCTTTTAAGCTGGTCTGTCCTGGCTCCACGCGAAGCAACTTTGTGGTCTCTTGAACGACCACCGTCAGATCGGTTCCCGCGTTCGTCGTCAGCGTGATGGTGTTCCCGGAAATTGCCTTGATTGTGCCTGCCGGTCTATTTGCCGCCGCGCTCTGTCCCGCCGCCGTTTGCGCAACTGTTGCCGTCGCAGCAAGCCCGCCCCCCACCGCTACGCAGCCCCAGCAGACCAGCACCGTTCGCGCAATTCTTTCGCACCTCGACATACAAAACCGCATTTCTTTGTCCTCATTCCCCCCAAGTAAGGATGACCTGATGGAGCGCTGCTTTAATCTGCGCCCTGGGCTTTCCACACCGTCACTTTTCGTGACATCTCCAGGTTAGACGTAGCCAGCGGCCCGAACCGTTTCAGTGCTGGTTCCTAGCTTCTGCCATTCCGGCTAGCGCTAGCCCCTCCCAGCTTGCCAGACTTCGTGACCTTGGTCACGTCCTGTCGTATCCGGAGTCACGGCATTCTCGTCCATCCTACCCTCAGACTCGTGACCATGGAGGCGTCCATGCCAGCCGACAATCGCGACCTCTTGGATCTGCTCAAGTTCGAGCTCCGCTTTCTCGAAGAGGGTGGTTACGGCCGCTCTCCCCATTCTCCCCGCCGTCCGCCAAAGATTTTCGAGGATTCCCTTTCCTGCATGAATTTCAACACTCAGGACGATCGAATGCCCTGCACTGTCTGCCAGCTCATGCAATTCGTCCCGGAAAATCGCGCTTCGGAACCAATTCCCTGCCGCCATATCCCGCTTGACGCGTCCGGCAGAACGCTTGCTTCTCTGTACGAGTCCGCAACCCAGCAGGAGATTGAAGAGGTCCTGGGCAATTGGCTCAGAGCCGCCATCCAGCGCCTGGAGCGCGAACGCGCCGGTGCGACAACTTCTCAAAGCCAGAGCCGCGTCGCATCCAATTAATGTCCGGGAGTGCCCATCACGACTCGCTTTTCGGCGGGGGATCCTCCGGTTTCTAGCCCCTAGTCCCCAATCCCTATTCCGTCTCCCCCAAGTGTCCTTTCCTTCGCCCTTTTCAATAAATTCAATTGATTCAATACATTCGATTTCATGCTAGAATTCGCGTATTGAGCCGTTACCAAAGGGCAACGACCGTGAGAGCGTGGCCAAGGTAAGGAGCCTGACCATCGGCGACAATACGTAGCGCGTTTGGGGCACTTCGTACTGCGCAGTCTCCCCCGGATCCAAGTTGTCCTTCAGAAAGGGGGCTCTTCTCAATGCATCGGATCCCCGTTTCCTCGGTTGACATTACTCAGGTTGGGTACCAGGAAGATTCTGAAACGCTCGAAATCCAGTTTTCTCGCGGTGAAGTTTGCCAGTATTATAATGTGCCGCCGACGGTTTACGACGAGCTGATGCATTCAGCGGCCAAGGAAGAGTACTACCACTCGAAAATCGGTGAGCGGTTCCCCTGCCACCGTATTCGTTAGCCAACCGGTAGCGGCCCCTCAACTCTGAGCGTCGCCAGCGCTGTCTCTTTCAGCGCCCCGTTCTTTGTATAGCCACGCACTTTCCTCTTCTAATCCCTGGCCCTGGTCCCCTAGTCCCAATTCCCCAGACCTGTGATATAGACTCGTTGCACCAATACACGGGGGAAACCAATTTCTCGCAAGCGCAAACGTCCACAAGGGCAAACAGAAAAGAGCACTTCCCTTTCCGTTCCCTCAAGCACAGTGCAGGCGCTCGATACGCTCTGGCCGTCAAAGCACTCGGGCTCCCTTGGCCTCGCCGGCTTCTCCTTCATTCTGCTCTGCACTATCCTGATCTATGGTCAAACCCTCCGCGTTCCGCCCATCGACTACGAAGACTCTTTCTACTTGGTGCACAGTCCTTATGTGCGCGTGACTCCCGCGTTTTCGCGTCTCGACGCCGTTTGGACCGAGCCTTACTTCGCGAACTTCCATCCCGTCACCACAACCACTTGGCTTTTGGATCGAGCTTTTTCCGACCAGACGCAGCTCTTTGGCGCCTTGCCCTTCCGCATCACTCATCTTCTTTACGCCATCATTGGCGCGTCGCTCGTCATCCCGCTCTTTCGCCGCTTGGGAATTCCAGTCATTCTCGCCGGTCTCGGTGCAGTCGTCTACGCGGTCCATCCCGCCCATACCGAAGTCGTGGCCTGGCTCTCGGCGCGCAAAGACTTGATTTCTCTCATTTTTATTTTGTTGTCTTTTCTCGCTTGGCTTTGGGCGCGCGCAGCCGCAACTCCCAATCAATGGAGAATTCGTCACTCCGTTACAATCATCTTCGTTCTCCTCGCTGTTCTCTCCAAGCCCGTCGCGGTAATTCTTCCTGCCCTCTTCGTCGCGTACGAATTCTGCTCGCAATCGCATAACGGCATTTTTGCTTGGCGCTGGGCAGAACGCGCTCGGCACCCGCTCGTTACCCGCGCCCTCTTGCTTACAACAATTTTCCTTGGCGTCGGCGGTTTGTCTTCTGTTCTTTTCCGCAACTTGCTCATGCGCGACGCTCAGCACGGCGGCTGGCTCATCCTCGTTCCCATCTTGCTCTTGCTCTCCGCGCTCGCCGTTGCACCATCCGCATCCGAGTTGCAAGCCGTCCGCGACAGCAGCTCAGCCGGTTTCCGCGTGTTCGCTCCACCGTTCCTCATTCTGAGCACTGTTTTCGGCGCCGCTTCCGCCTGGACCTTCTGAGCGCAGGGCCAAATCGGCGCCATCAAGGGCGGCCTGACGCTTCTTCCCACGCTCAATCTCACCTTCGACGCCATGCTCGGCTACATCGGAAAAGCCCTTGTTCCGGCTCGCCTCAGCGTCTCGTACTACTGGAGCGAATATCCCTACGTTAGCATCAACGGATTTCTCGGCGCGGTCTTCATCTTCGCAGCGGTCTGGATCGCGCTGCGCTTCGCCGGTTCCTCCGACCGCAACCTCCGCCTCATTGCCTTGGGCATTTTTTGGTTCCTCATCGCGCTGCTGCCCGTCTCGAACCTCGTGCCAACGAGCACAAAAATGGCCGACCGTTATCTGTTCGTCCCCACGGTCGGCTCCATTCTGGTCCTGCTCGCATTGGCCGCGCGCTTTCTTTCTGCCTCACGCACTTCCCGCATCGCCGCTTGCACTGCGCTTCTGCTCTTGGGGGCTGCTTACGCCGCTTGGTCTTACTCGCGCACGGGAGTCTGGTGCGGCACGACCACGCCTTGGAATGGCCGTCCTCAACCCGACCTCAGTCTCTGGACTGCCGCTGTCGAAACCAATCCCGGCGACACGTTTGCGCTCACGAACCTCGGTCTCGCGTACCTTCGCCTCGCTCCGCCCGAAGCCGGCCGCGCCCTCGATGCGCTGAACCGCGCGCTGCAAATCGGCGAAGCAAACCAGTCCAAAATCGCCGGCGACAAGCACCTCGACCTCACGCCCGTTTACGAAGCCTTGGGCGACGGCTACATCACGCGCGCGTCGCAACTCGCCGCGGACAATCCCGCCGCCCCGCAATGGCAACAGAAAAAGGACGCTTTCCTCAGCGCCACGCATTTTTTCCGCCTCGCTTCGCAAACTCCTTCCGGCTTTGCCTCCTCAGACGCGCGCGTCCTCGGACGCCTCGCCGAAGCGTCTGAAGGCCAAGCACAAATGGACGCCCAAGAGCTCTCCGCTGTCCCGGCCGCAGCTCTCGAGCAGCGCGCAGCGCTGCTTCGCGAGCGCGACCAGCTCCGCCGCGACTCCGACGACGCCATGCGCCCCGCCACCGAACTTCTCGCTGCCGCGCGCATTTCTCCCCTCGATCCCAACTTCCAACGTGTGACCATCGAAAGCGGCAATCTCGTCTTCGGCCGCGAAGCCGGCGCCGCCAACGAAGAAAAAGCCGCTATTTATAAGGAAGCGCTGCGACGTTACGAGCGAGCAGCCGCCGTTTTGCCCGGCGATCCTCGCCCGCTTCTTTATGAAGGACTCTGCTACCAGCGCCTCACTGGCATTACTTCGTCCGCCGATGAAAAGCGCCGGCAATTCGCGCTGGGCGAGGCGCTCTTGCGCAAAGCGCTCACGCTGCGCATCGATTCGCCCGACTACAGCCCCGCTCTTCCCTACCGCGCGCTCGCTTCGCTTTACGTCAACATGGGCGACTATCGCTCCGCGCTCGATTCGCTAAAGTCCGCCCGCCAAGCTGACCCGGGCTCCGCCGACGCCGCCCAAATTGACGCCGATATCCGCAATCTCGAGCAGTTCCTCGCAAACCAGCACTCGGCCACGCATCCATGAAAAGATTCCTCCAAGTTGCCGCAGCCTCGATGGTCTTGGCACTCCTGATCGTCGCAGCTCTCAGCCGCATGCCTCTGCATATCTACGACGGCTTTGAGTCCTCTCGATTGAGCTGGCTACGTTGGTCTCGTGATCGGTTTGCGCCAGGAGCAGTAGTCAGCCAGGAAATTGTGGTTCGCTCTGGCAAGAGAGCGCTCGCTATCACTGTGCATTCCGGCGATCGCTTTGAACAAGGCATCGATGGCAGCGCCTCCACGGAACGCGCCGAACTCATGGAAGCGTGGTGGCTTTTCTCGCGCACGGGACGAACTTATGTGTATTCCTTCAGTCTTTTCCTCCCGGGCGAGTTTCCGCAAACTTCCCAGCGCCTCGTCCTCGCGCAGTGGAGGCAATTATGTGAAGCACGCCGCTGCCGGCCCGATCGCCCCATCTTCGCGATTCGCTATGAGGACGGCCATCTCCAAGTGACGCGCCAGGATCAGGACGACAAAGTAGTTCTCTATCAAGGTGCGGAAGAAGTGCGCGGCCGCTGGCTGGACTTTCGCTTCGTGACGCGTTTCGACGCCACCGCGAATGGCCGCATTGACGGCACGCTCAACGGTCAGCAAATCGTGCATTACCGGGGTCCGACGGTCTTTCCGCCCGCTCCGGGTTATCCGCGCCGCGGACTTGTCTACTTTAAGACTGGCCTCTATCGGGATGCTCTGCACGAACCGCCGTGGACCATCTACGTCGATGAATACCGCAAAGACCAGTGCGCCAGCGACACCTGTCCGTGACGCTACTCGTTCCATTTCGCACGACTCCCCGAGCCGCATCTTCCTCCAAGCGGGAGACGGCGTCTTTCCTATTTTCTAATTTCGATTTCTCGAGTTTCCGGGCGAGGGCTTTCGTCTTCTCTATTTTCCAGTTCCAACTGTCAAGTTTCCGACTTGTTCCAAGTCGCGTTTGCGGCTGTAGCGGTAGGCCATGGCAATGCCGACGGTCATGAAGCCGGCGGGCGGCACGAGTAGCAGGAGCACTCCTTTGTTCACGGCCTTCTGCCCTTCTTTGGAACTCGCCTCAACATAATGGGCGCACATCGCGCAGCCCTGGCTGAAGGCCGGGGCGGCCCACAGGGTCAGGATCGCGGCGAGAAGGATGAAGCGGAGTTTCATTTTGGTTTCGAACATCCTAGCACGTCAGAGGGCAGGATATATCTTGCCCTTACAAAAGTGAAAACGAAAGGAACAGGTATGAAGACCGGGCACCACAACTACTTTACTCCAAGATGCACGATTCGGAACGCGTCCGGGAAAAAGAAAATCGTCATCAAGATCAAGCACGCCACCACCGAACACATGGTCAGCCACTTCATCCGCGAAATTTCATATCGCAAGTGCATGAAGAAGCCGATGATCATCGCTGCTTTGATGAGCGACAAGCCCATCAGAATCGTCAACATCTTGGCGGGCTGCAAGTTCTGGTAGGTGAGGTAGACCTCGATGGCCGTCAGCACTAGCAGCACGCCCCAAACCCAAAAGAATTGCGCCTTCGCGTGATGCAGATGCGATTCCCTGACGCGTTCTTCGATTGCAAGTTGCGTTTCGTCCATTGCGCTCAGCTCCTAACTTGGAAGGATCCTGGCCGACATCAAATACACGAGCGGGAAAATGAACATCCAAACGAGGTCGACGAAATGCCAGTAGAGCCCGGCAACTTCGACGTCCGAGGAGTCATAAACTTTGGGTTTGAGCCACAAGATTATGGAAATCACGATGGTCGCCAGCAGCAGAACGTGCGCGCCATAGTGGAACGGGCTGTAAGAGGGCGTGGCCAGCCAGGCAATCAGCCAAAGTGCGGCCAGAACCGGGATGAACTTGCGGCGCAGCGCCACGACACCGAGATAGACGATGCCGAGCGTGACGTGCAGCATGTGCATGCCGGTCAAGGTGAAAAACGTGGAAGGAAACTGCGGCACTTGCTTTACGACATTGGCGAATTCGGGATTCCCTTGGGCTCCCGGCACCGCGGGAAACATGGGCAACGTGAGGCCAGAGGCGATGAGATTGCTCCACTCGCGTCCGTGCAAGATGACGAAACCGGCGCCGCAAGCCATGGTGGCGAGGAGCCAGAGCGTCTGCGCTTTAGGCCGCTTATCGGCGGACGCGCGAACGGCCAGCACCATGGTGAGCGAACTAGTGAGGAGAAACGCGGTCATGATGGTGGCGTTGACGATGCTTTCCGAATGGAACGGCGTCTGCCAGGAAGTGCCGACCGAGATGCGGCCGTAGCTGTAGGCGTAAAGGAGCGCGCCAAAGGTCAGCGAGTCCGACATCAGGAAGAGCCACATCCCGATTTTTTTGGAGTATGTTCCAAACAGCGACGGCTCGTACACTGACGGCACGTCATGCGGAACTACGGTATCAGCCATGCGCCCGGCCTCCTCGCCAACGGTGATTCGTTATTTTGAGAACTCGAGCAAACAGAAAATGTAAACCCACAGCACCGCCATGAAATGCCAATACCAAGCCGCGATGTCGACCACGATGCTTTGCGTCGTGAGCCGACGATGCAGCAGTGCGAGCACGCCCGCGGCCAGCAGCGCGACGACACCACCCATCAAGTGCACCGCGTGCGCTCCCGTCAGCAAATAGACGAACGAACTGCTCGGCGTTGTCGAGACGTAGAAACCACTCGTTTGCAATTGCTTCCAGGCCATCCACTGACCGAACAGAAATATCAGTCCGAGCGCAATGGTGACCTGCAGCCACGGCATTTTTTCGGAAGAAGAAACAGCAGATTCCTCGCTCCGCTCGGAATGACAAGCTGTTGCGTTGTCCGTTTGTGCTACAAGCTCAGCTTCAGCGGCGAACTTGGCTTGGCGGCGCGCGAGTTCCATTCCGCCACTGCTGAGCAGCAACACGCACGTGTTCACTAACAGCAGCGCCGGCAGCTTGATGGGAACCCAGTCGCGCACGAGTTGATTCGTTCGCGAGTCGAGCGTCGGCAGCCCTTGCCGCACGACGTACGCGCTGGTGAAGGAAACAAACAGCATCAGCACGGGGATGACGGCAACGAATAGGCCGACGCGCGCGCGGCGCAATCGGGTGGCGTAGTCGGGCAAGCCCGGCTGGTTCGAGCCGTCGTCGCCCCCGCCGCCGCGAACCGGTGGCAGTCCGCCTTCACCGCCGCGGGAAACTTGCGGCTCGTCGAGCGTTGCAGTTGTGCTGAAGCTAGCCATGGCCGAGTTAGTGCGATGCCTCAACCGCAGGATCGCTCTGCATCACGAAGTCGCGAGGCGCGCCGGGCACGCTGTATTCGTAAGGTCCGTTGTGCACCACGGGGGTGAGCCCGCCAAAATTGTCGTGGGGCGGCGGCGTCGCAGTAGTCCATTCCAGGGTGGTGGCTTCCCACGGATTATCGCTAATGGCTTTCTGCCCTCTGAACATGCTCCAGAAAAGATTGATGAGGAAAATAAATTGGCTGGCGATGGTGATGAAGGCCGCAAAAGTGATGAATTGCTGGATGGGTGTCAATTTGCTAATCCAGGCCACTTCGGTGCCCTGCGAGTAGCGGCGCAGACCCGCGGCCATGCCGTAATAATGCATGGGCATGAAGATCGCGTAAGCGCCAATGAAGGTGAGCCAGAAGTGGGCCTTGGCGAGTGTTTCATTCATCATGCGGCCGAACATTTTCGGGAACCAGTAGTAGGTTGCAGCGAAAATCCCGAAGATCGACGCGACGCCCATGATTAAGTGGAAATGGGCGATGACGAAGTAGGTTTCATGTAGATAAATATCGAGCACTGGCTGAGCGAGGAACGGCCCGCTGATTCCACCGGTTACGAAGAGCGAAACGAAGCCCAATGCGAAAAGCATCGGTGAAGTGAAGCGTATTCGACC
>Ga0187778_10000746_pt1 | contig 23169 bp, 19 predicted proteins | sample 1015_Q2_SP5_20_M_FD_132418 | JGI IMG/M metagenome (GOLD analysis project Ga0187778, IMG submission 132418) | Tropical peat soil microbial communities from peatlands in Department of Meta, Colombia - 1015_Q2_SP5_20_MG | ecosystem: Environmental > Terrestrial > Soil > Wetlands > Peat | place... | reverse complement strand
TATTGCCGCATGTCTTGCTGCGCGTTGCGTGCCGGTGTGCCGTGGGCCTTGGTGCGACAAGTATAGCGAGGCGCGCCACCGAAAATTGCTCTGGGCACGGACCGATCGACGCAACGCGGGACGGGCGCCCTTTGCAACGACCTCATGCCGGCACCGCCGCGCCCTTTGCGCGCGAAAGCGCTCAGCTCGTCAGCAAGCTTCGCGCAACACCGGTTGCCGCATCCACAAAGATCACCGCAAAAGCGGTCAACGAAATGCCATAGCCCGATCCTCGCTTGGTCGGGTCCTTGCGGTACGCATTCGAGTACAGGATGCGCGCGCGAGTCCGGACCGGGCCGACAGCGGCAACGATCGTCGTTGCGCCGAACAGGGCTGCCACCCATAGCGCCGGCAGGAAGATCACGGTGTTCTCGATCGTGTTCATCTAAACGCGAAACGTGCGCTCGAACATGGGCTCGCCGCTCGTCGTCAGAGCGACGATGCGGTACTTGCTCCGCGCCCGCCCGACCAACGTGCCGAGCGACAACGGCAAGACGACATTGCGCAGCGTGATGATCGCGGGCAAGGGATACGAAAACATGCGCGGCTTCGGTCAAGTCAAGGAAAGCACCGTGTGCGGCGCGCCGTGCGTACGCGGCCCGGTGCGCGCGTTTACGAGGAGGGGGGCTCACCGAACGTCGGCTCGCCCAGGCGAACGATGCGATCGACGTCGCGAACCGTCTCCGGCCGGTGACTCACGATGACGATGGCGATGCCCAGTTTTCGCAGCCGTTCGCTGATTTCCTGTTCGCGAGCCAGGTCGAGCTGGTCGAATGCCTCGTCGAGAAACAGCACCTGCGGTTTGCGGTACAAGGCGCGCGCAAGCAAGACCCTCTGCTTCTGACCGCCCGACAGCGCCACTCCCAGGCTGCCAACGATTGTGTTGTACTGCATGGGCATGGCCATGATGTCGGCATCGATTCCGGCGACATTGGCGGCCGCGCGCACCACGGCGGGCTGGTGCTGCGGATCAAAAAAACTGATGTTGTCCTCGATCGAGCCGACAAACAGGGGATCGTCCTGCATCACCACTCCCAGGCGCGCGCGATAGACGCTTTGGTCCCAGTCGCGTAGGTCCCGGCCGTTGGCTTCCAGCGCTCCCTCCGTGCGATCGAGGAGGCCGACCAGCACCTTGACCAGTGTAGTTTTGCCGGCTCCGGATGGGCCGACGATGGCCACGACCTCGCCGGGTCGAATGGAAAAATCGATGTTGCGAAAGGCAAATCCCTCAACGCCGTAGGCAAACCCGAGGCCGCGCCCCACGAGGGCCAGGGGAGCGTCCGGTGCTGGCGCGGTGGGGGCGCGCGTTTGTTCGGGCGGCGCGAGCGCGATGTCGGCAATGCGTTCGGCATGCAGGTCGAGCATGCGAAACTCGATCCACCGGTCCACGAGGTTGTTCACCCGCGTCAGAAAGAGCAGCTTGAAGGACAAAAATCCGAACAACATGCCGACCGAAAAGCCTCCACCGATGACCAGCTTGGCCGCCAGCCAGACGACCGCAACGTTTTCCAGGCCAAAGAGCAATCCGTTGGCCGCGCGGTTGAAGATCGCGAGGCGCTGTACCAGAACGCCGGCGTTGGTCTGTTCGATCACGAGGTTTTGATAAGCCGACCGGCGCTCGCGCTCGCGCAAGTTGAGCTTGATGGCCATCATGCCGCGCAGGGTCTCGATGAAATGCGTGCCGGCCTTGCCCTCGTGCACGAGTTGCTCATCGAGCGCGCGGCGCTGCGCGCCGTAAAACAGCCAGCGGGTTGCCCCGTAGGCCAGGGCGGCGGCCAATACCACGAAGGCCAGGACGGCGCTGTACCACAGCATCACGATGAAGGTCAGGACCACCATCACGCCGTCGATGAGGGTCTCCAGAAACGTGACGCTCAATGTGCGCTGAATGGCGTCGACGCTGCGAAACCGCGACACGATGTCGCCAATGTGGCGCTTTTCAAACCAGGACAGCGGAAGGCGCAGCAGCTGTCCGAACAGCGCATCGAGCAAGCGCACGTTGAGCATTGTCGAGAGGTAAACGCCCAGCCAGGAGCGCACCGCAGTGACCGCCACCTGCATGAGGACGAGCAGGCCAAAACCTACGCCAAGGACCGTCAGGAGGTCTTCGTCGCGTCCGACAACGACTCGGTCGACCACGATTTGCACGAAAAAGGGCGATGCGATCGCAAAGACTTCGAGTGCGACCGAAAGAATCAGCACCTGGGCGATGGCTCCGTGCAGCCCCTGGGCCGAGCCAAACAGCTGGCGCACCGAGGTCTTCTCCCGCTCGTCGCGAGCGACAAATCCGGGTGCCGGTTCCAGTTCCGCGGCGACCCCGGTGTAATGGCGCGAAACCTCATCGAGCGCGAGGATGCGTTTGCCGCGCGCCGGGTCCATCACCGTGATTTTGTTGCCGTCGACGCTCGCGAGAACCACAAAGTGATTCAGGTCCCAGTGCAAGATCGCCGGAAGGCGCAGCTTGCCAAGCGCCGACATCGGCGCCTGCACGCCGCGAAAGGACATCTTGAGCGTATCGGCGATGGCCGCAATGTGTTGCAGCGTGACGCCCTTCATCGAAGGCGACAGCCGCAGGCGCATCGACGAGAGGTCGGTACGCAGACCGTGGTAGCTGGCAATCATGGCCACGCAGGCGATTCCGCACTCGGGCGCTTCGCTCTGCAGGATCATGGGCACGCGGCGCCCGAACAAGCTGGCGAACATGTTCAACGCAGGCGCTCGCGCAATGCCAATACGGGTTCGAAGACCCACTCGAAGACGGTGCGCTTTTCCAAAAGAATGTCGGCGCTGACGAGCATTCCGGGCCGCAGCGGAAACTCCTGCGCCCCGGTGCGAACGGTCTGGTGATTCAGCGCCACTTCGATTCGATAAACGGGTTCGCGCACCGTCAGCGGACCGACGTGTTCGCCCGCCGACCATACGGTGCGACCGACGCTGGTTACCTTTCCCTGATACTGGCCGAAGCGCTGAAAAGGGAACGCATCGTATCGCAAAACGACTTGATTGCCGGTTTCGATGAACCCGATAGCGCGCGTTGGCACGAGCAGCTGCGCGTGCAAGCCGCTGCCCTTGGGCATGATCGTGGCCAAGGTCGCATCGGCGGCGAGCGACGCGCCGCGCGTAGCTGCGATGTTGGTGACGATGCCGGCGATTGGCGCACGGATCTCGAGCTCTGTGTGGGCTTCTTCCTGGACCAGGTTTTGCTGCAGCTCGCTTTTGCGTTGCTCGATCTGCTGCAACTGGGTGCGCGTGCGGATCTCGATCAGGGGCAATTCGGCCTGTGCCGCGCGCAGCTCCCGCTCGATGGCCGCCTGACTGCCCCGCAGACTTTCGAGCTTCGTGGTCTGGTCCAGAAGATCATTGCGCCGATCGCGCGCCATGGCTTCCGAAGCAAAACCCTCTTTCACGAGCTGTGCGAAGCGTTGGGACTCCAATTGCGCCGAGGCCAGACGCTGCTGTTGCGCACGCACTTCGGCCGCGGCCTGATCGGATTCCTTTTTTAGATCATCGACGCGCTTGCGGGCCTGCGCGCTTTGTTGCTCGCCCAGCATGGCCGCCTGGGCCAGCTCGGAGCTTAGCGAGCGCAGCCGTCCGGTCAGCTCCCGGTGCACCAACTCCGAAGCGTTGACGCCGCCGGCGGTCGTGCGTTCCTGCGACAGGCGGGCGATCGGCTGCCCAGCGGCGATCTCATCGCCTTCCTTGACCATCAGATCGGCCACCACACCGGCTTCGGGCGCGCTGACCCGCGCCGTGCCCACGTCCAGCTCCAGGTAGCCGTCGACGCGTTCGCGGCGCGTGTACTCGCCGACAAACGCAAAAATCACCAGCGTTGCCGCGATGACCGCCGCCAGCAGGGTGAAGACCCACGTGGGCACGGGCCGCGCCCTGGATACCTCGCCCAGCAGCTTTTCCCGCTGGGCATCGATCGCCTCTTGGCGAAACAACGAGCGAACCGGCGGCGGGCTCAACGTGGATCCGCCGTGCTGTCGACGGAAAGGCGGCTGCGTCTTGCCGCGAGCATCACTCCGTCATCCCGGCCACCACGCGGCTGAAACCGGCATCCACGTACGTGATCTCTCCCGTAATGCCGGCCGCCAGATCCGAAAGAAGGAAGGCAGCAACATTGCCGACGTCGTCGATGGAGACGTTGCGCCGCAATGGCGCGTTGCGCTCGACCAGATCCAAAATCTTGCCGAAATCCTTGATGCCGGCGGCCGCGAGTGTGCGAATCGGGCCCGCGGAAATGCCATTGACGCGGATCGAGCGCGGACCGAGCGTCGCAGCCAGATACCGCACCGAGGCTTCGAGTGACGCCTTGGCCAATCCCATCGTGTTGTAGTTGGGAACAACGCGTTCGGCGCCCAGATAGGTCAGGGTCAGTAGTGCGCTCGGCCGGCCTTGCATTAAGGGCAAAGCCGCCTTGGCAAGCGCCGGAAAGCTGTAGGAGGATATGTCGTGGGCGACGCGAAAGCCTTCGCGCGAGAGCCCGTCGAGAAAATCCCCGGCGATGGCCTCGCGTGGCGCGAAACCGATCGCGTGCACGAGGCCATCGAGTCCGTCCCAGACGCTTGCCAAGTCGGCAAATACGGCGGCGATCTGACCGTCATCGCCGACATCGCACGGAAACACGAGCGCCGAGCCGAATTCCTGCGCGATATCGGTGATCCGTTCCTTGAATCGATCCCCGACGTACGTGAAGGCGAGCTCCGCGCCTTCGCGCCGGCACGCTCGGGCAATGCCATAGGCGATGGATCGATTGGAAAGAACCCCGGTGACGAGGATGCGTTTGCCCGATAAAAATGCCATGTGCCCGTCCGTGTCAGCTGCCGCGTTGGGTGGAACCGGATTATGCGGCCCAAGCTCGGAAGGGCGCATCGTGCGCAATTATGCCGTTCGACGCCCTGCGGGCGTCGCCGGGTTACTTACATGCGCGAGGTGGCAGCAACGACCGAGGCGGGCGCCGCAGGGGTCGCCGCGCTGGTGGCATTGGCAGGCACGGTCTTCTTGGCGACCTTGTGCGCGCTGGCGGCCGCGGGACGGACCACCGTGAGGTTTAAACGCTGACCGGCAAAAAGCGTCGTCGAGTGCAGCTGGTTCCAGGCGACGATATCGTCGGCCTGCACGTGCCAGCGACGCGCCACCGAATCTAGGGTGTCGCCGCGGCGCACGCGGTACGTGACCTGACGCAGGTTGCCGCTTTCGGGAACCAGGGAAAACGAGGCAGAAATGTAGCCAGGCGCCACATCGTCGCTCATCGTCTCATCGCGTGGGATGAGGATGGTCGAACCGACCGCGGGTCGGTATCGCGGCGGGATGCGATTGGCCTCGCGCAGTTGCGCTTCCGTGAGACCCGCCCGCTCGGCAATCTTCGCCAAAGCGTCACCCGTCTGCAGGGTGTAGGCCGTCCAGCTGGCCAATGGCTGCCCGGTGGCATCCCAAGCCGCGAGGTTTGCCTCAAAGGCCTCCGCGCGGTCGGCGGGAATCAGAATCGTGGGCGACGAGGCCCCCAGGATGAGGGGCCGATTAAATGCGGGATTTAGCGCACGGAATTCATCGATCGGCATGTTCGCCAGGCGAGCCGCGGTGACCACATCCATATCGCGCGTCTTGTTCATCGCGACGAAGTACGGCTCGTTGCGGATGTCGGGCAGCTCGATACCGAAACGCTGCGGATCGGCGATGATGTTCTTTATCGCCTGCAGCTTGGGCACGTAGTACTGGGTCTCTCGGGGCAGCCGCAGATCCTTGTATGCCAGCGAACGATGCGCCGCGCGGGCCCGCGCCAACGCATGCTCGACGCCCGCTTCGCCGCAGTTGTATGCGGCCAGCGCCAGCTGCCAATCGCCAAACTCCGCGTAGAGCTTTTGCAGATAGTCGAGGGCGGCTCGCGTCGACTCGATCACACCGAAGCGCTCGTCTTTCCAGAGGTTTTGTTCCAGCGAGTAGAGCCGGCCGGTCGACGGAATGAACTGCCAAAGCCCTGCGGCCTGCGCAAAGGAAATGGCCTCGGGTTGCATCGCGCTTTCCACAAACGGCAACAGCGCAAGTTCCGTGGGCATGCCGCGCTTTTCGATTTCCTCGACGATGTGATACAGGTACATGCTGGCGCGGCTCGTCATGCGCGCGATGTAATCGGGCTGCGCCGCATACCAGCGGGTGCTGGCCTGCGCGCGCTTGGTATCGAGGTCCGGCATCTTGAAGCCGCGCCGGATGCGGTTCCATAGGTCCTTGTCGTCGGGCGGCGCGGCCGGCGGATTCGGGCCCAGCGCTTCCACGGCGCTCGCTTCGGTTGCACTTGCCGCGGCCCCGCTCGGCGCGACGACGTGATCGGCGACCGAGCTCGCCGGGACTTCGGCCGGGGCCGGTGCCGGTGCCGCAGCGTTTAGGGAGCTTGTCGCCGCGGGCGACGTCGCATCGGTTGTCGCCGGCCGCACGGCCGCACTTGGCGCGGCGGCTTGAACTGCCGCCAATCCCCATGGCGAGGCCGCGAGCCAGCCGGGCGGGCGCGCCGCCACGGCAGGCGAGTTCGTATCGGTCGCAGAGTCGGCACCGGTTTTGCCGGGCGCCGCAGCGAGCGTCTCTTGTCCGGTGGACGGATTCGCCGGGGCCGGGGCCGCTTGTGATGGGCAAATGGCAACGTGCGCCAAGGCAAACACCGCAGCGCACGGCAGCAAACGGGTTTTTGGAAAAAAACCTGTCACGGAATGTAATACCATCATCGAACGAAGGATGTAGCCAGTGTAGGGTGTGCCTCCGAGCCGTGCAAGCGGCCCGATTCGACGGAAAGAGCCGAAAAAGCGCTGCGCCGTGCGGTCCGGCTCGCTCGCCGCGCGGGATCCGTAGTCTAAAACACGTCTTTCCAAGAACGCAGTGCAGCAAAAACTGCCGCCCCGTCGCCGTTCGCACCCGACCGGTGGCGGGCGACGGCTTGCCGGACCGTCGCTTGCGCGCAACGAAGGAACGGATTTGTCGCCTTTTCCAGGGCCAAGGTCGAAGGAACGGTGGGCTGCTGGCGGCTGCGCGCGCTCGCGCAGGCCTGGCTGCGGCTCACCAGTTCCGAGTTGTCCGGTTCCACCGCGAGCGCAAAGCGGATATTTGCGCTCGTGTATTCGTGGGCGCAATAGATTTTCGTCTGCTCTGGCAATTGCGCGATTTTGGTCAGCGAAGCGAACATCTGCGCCGCGGTTCCCTCAAACAGCCGCCCGCAGCCGCAGCCAAACAGTGTGTCGCCGCAAAACAAGGCCGCCAGCGCGGGGCACCAGTACGCGATGTGATCGAGCGTATGTCCCGGGACCTCCAGGACGGAAAAATTCTCGCCGAGCACCGCGACCTGATCGCCTTCGTGAAGCCGCACGCGGATGTCCGCAAACGGCGAATCTGCCGGCCCGAAGACTTGCGCGGGGTGGGCGGCCAGCAGTTCGGTTACGCCGCCGACATGATCGGGGTGATGGTGCGTGAGTAAAATGGCATCGAGTTTTCGCGGGGCACGGGCCAAGAGGCGCAGCACGGGCTGCGCGTCGCCGGGATCGACGACAACGGCGTGATTTGCACGTTCCAGCAGCCAGATATAGTTGTCCTGGAATGCCGGAACGGGTGTAATTTCGATTTCGTCGCGAAAGCCGTTTTCGGTCGAATGGGCCATTGCTTCGTTGTCGGATGTCCGCTTTGAACTTATGGATTTTTGTCGGATGAGCCTTCGATGAGCGAATCACAGTCTATCGTGAACTTTTCCGACTTCCTTGCGTCGGCGCCGGGGCGATACCTGCTCGAGTGGGAGCAGCGCGTACTGGATAGTGCGGTTGCGGATATCTTCGGCTACCACGCAATGCAGCTTGGGATGCCCCAGATCGATGCCTTGCGCGAAAACCGCATGCCGCTTCGGTGTATTGCTCTGGACGGATCCTCGGGTCGCCCGGTTTGGACCGAGCAGCACATCGATGGCCGTCGCGAAGCCACGGTGGTGGCGCGGTTTGACGAGTTGCCCTTTGCCGCCGCTTCGATCGATTTGCTGGTTTTGCCGCACGTCTTGGAGTTTGCGCAGGAGCCCCACCGCGTGTTGCGCGAGGTGGATCGAGTACTCGTGCCCGAGGGACACCTGGTGCTCACAGGCTTTAATCCGGCGAGTTTGTGGGGCGCGCATCACTGGATGCGGCGCATTGGCTTGCGTCCCTTTCTGCCGCACTCGAGCCAGCTGATCGCGCTGCCGCGCCTCAAGGACTGGCTCAAGTTGCTGTCTTTCGAGGTAAATCGGGGCCGCTTTGGCTGTTACGTGCCCTGGGTGCGCACGGAATCGTGGATCACTCGACTGTCATTTCTTGAGAAAGCGGGAGATCGGTGGTGGCCGGTTCTGGGTGGCATTTACGCGCTTACGGCAGTCAAGCGTGTTCACGGTATGCGGCTCGTGGGGCTGGTGAAAAAGTGGCGCGAGGAGCGGCGTGCCGCGCTCGCGCCGGCAACTCCCGTGGCACAACTTGCCTATCGCACCGACGAAGCAGTGACCGTGCGCGTCGGCGTGACCGCGGAGGCGGCCAACGACCGGGCGATCAAAGCGGCGCAAGGATGAGACATGCGCGTTCCGTCGACTTAAGTCCCAGGGGCGCGGAGGCAGCGACCGAGCACCGCCCGTCGCCGCTCGTCGAGATCTGGACCGATGGTGCTTGCAAGGGCAACCCGGGTCCGGGTGGCTGGGGAGCGCTTTTGCGGACCGGCGACAGGGAGCGCGAACTCTACGGCGGCGAAGCCCGCACGACGAATAACCGCATGGAGCTCACAGCCGTGATCGAGGCGCTTTGCGCGCTAAAGCGGCCGTGCGAAGTCATCGTTCACACCGATTCGCAGTACGTCAAACTCGGAATGACGGAGTGGCTCAAGCAGTGGGAGCGGCGCGGCTGGAAGACCGCCGATCGAAAGCCCGTCAAGAACGTCGAGTTGTGGCAGCGACTCGATCAGCAGGTGCGCCGGCACCGAGTTCAGTGGCGCTGGGTGCGCGGTCATTCGGGCAATCCGGGCAATGAGCGGGCCGATGCCCTGGCCAACCGTGGCATCGACGAACTGCGGAGAGTCTGAACCATGCGCCAGATCGTGCTGGACACGGAAACGACCGGTCTAGAGGCCGGCGATGGGCATCGCATTATTGAGATCGGCGCGATTGAGTTGATTGGGCGGCGCCTCTCCGAGCATCGTCTGCATCGCTACTGCAACCCCGAGCGTGACAGCGACCCGGCCGCTCTTGCGGTTCACGGTCTCACACGCGAGTTTTTATCGGACAAGCCGCTTTTTGCGGAGGTCATTGCGGACCTGATCGATTTTATCGATGGGGCCGAAGTCATTATCCATAACGCGCCCTTTGACCTGTCGTTTCTCGATGCGGAGTTCGCGCGCATAGGGCGTGCGGCCTTTGCGGAGCATTGCGAGAAAGTTACGGACTCGTTGCGAATGGCCCGCGAGCTTCATCCGGGCAAACGCAATTCGCTCGACGCGCTGTGCGAGCGATACAACATTTCGAACCGACATCGGACGTTGCATGGAGCACTGCTCGACGCCGGTTTGTTGGCCGAGGTGTACCTGGCAATGACGCGCGGGCAAGACAGCCTCGTGATGCAATTGGCGCCTCCCGACCAAAGCGAAGAGGCCGCACCGGCGGCCGACAAGGATCTGATCGTTCTTTTGGCCGACGACAGCGAATCCTGCGCACACGAGGCTTTGCTCGATTCCATTGAAAAGGAAACGCGCGCAACGGCGGTTTGGCGCGCAGGGTAGTTCTGTTCATCGCTATGCCCTTGCGCGCCGACGCCGAATGGCCTGCGCTAAGATTTCGGCCTCCGGTCGCAGTCCCGGGCGGTTAGCTCAGCGGTAGAGCACTGCCTTCACACGGCAGGGGTCACAGGTTCGAACCCTGTACCGCCCACCAGCAAAATTCGACACGTACGGGCAAAAGTCGTGCGCGGCCGTTTCGCGTCCTCGAAAAGTCGCATCACAAGGCGCGCGTCCACATCTGCAGCGACTTGGCGCACGGGTGCGACAGCGTCCGACGGTGCCGAAGACAGGGTCGTCGCGTGTCTTCTTCGGAAGGCAACGCGTTCGCGTTGGTGTTGAAGGCCGGATTCGACGCTTCATCATCACCTTTTTTTGGCGCGAGCCTTGCGTCATGGCCTGCGCTTACGTGCGAACGATCGCGGTAGGGTCTTGAGGCAACCTACACGGCATTTCGCGCCCTGCCGGAGCCCCTCCTAACCGGCCGATTTCGTTACATTGTTGCTTTGCAAAATCGAAAACTTAAGAAGTCTTAAATTTTTACTTGACGCCGTTCTTTCGCGCGCGGATATTGAGACGCGTTTCCTCCCAATCGATTCTCTTTTAGCGGATTTGGGCGAAAACGAGATCTGGGCATCGATCCAACTCACGGGCTGACGGCGGACGGAGATACCGATATGGACAAGACCGATTTGGAGTACGACATCGCCATCGTCTTGATGGTCCTCGTTTCGCTTGCGATTGCCTTTTGGGCGCAGCTGGCGGTCGGAGGGTAGGAAGTGGAGCTTCCATAGGCGAGCAGAACGGGAGCGATTGCGCGAACATCGCGCATGGGCTTTTCTGCAAAGGGCGGCCGCAAGGCCGCCTTTTGTGTTTGGCGCGAGGCAAAAGAGGACTTATTCGAAAAAAGCGCCGCGCAAACGGATCGGATTTGGCGCACCGCTCTTGACCAACGAATCGAACGACCGGCGCGCGGGTCGACGGGTAGCTTGCATCCGGGTCTTTCCGCGGAAGGGTCACCAGAGTTTCCTTGTCCGTGGCTCGATCCGCGGCACGCAGCCCACGCAAAGACGGAAAAAAACCTCCTGGACGGTGAGGGACGGCGGTGTGAGGAGGGGCAAACGAGAACGGACTTCGCCGCCCTCGGGTCGCCCACACTGGCTTTTTTTGTCGGTTCGCAAGAACCCAAAGCGGAGCGAATTGGACGCCACGCCCTAGCGTCGAAGCGAATCGCTTACCTCCTGCACTACCGCGAGCGCGCGCCAAGGGTACCCGCTGGGGTCGCGCTCGAGCCGGGCCGCGAACAGAACGTCGATCAGGTTTCCGTCACAACGCACCATGCGCAAGGCCACTTCCGAACAGCGACCCGTACGCAACAAATGGGGAAGAATCTCCTGCTGCAGCATATGCCTTGAGACGGGCGCAAGAAATTCGCTGAAAGGACGATCCAAAACTTCGCTGCGCACAAATCCCAGGTGGGCAAGCCAGGCGTCGCTGACACTCAGGATCCGCCCTTCCACATCCATCGAATGGAGCATGGCGGGGGTTGCCTCGTACAACTCCCGATTCTGGCGCTCGCCCGCGACCAAAGTTCGCTCCAGGCGCTTGCGTTCGCTTACGTCGCGCGCAATTTGCGAAACCCCGACGATCTTGCCGCCCGCGTCGCGAATCGGCGATAGCGTCAGCGCAACTTCGATCAGTTTCTCGTTGCGACGCAGGCGAATGGTTTGAAATTCGACGATCGACTCGCCGCCGCGGACCCGCTGCATCAGCATCCGCTCTTCGCTTTGCCGATCGGCCGGTACGATCAGCCCGACGGGCCGGCCGATGGCCTCCTGCGCGGCACGTCCGAACAACCGCTCGGCTGCGGGATTCCAGGACGTAATTTCATCATTCAAATTTGTCGAAAGGATGGCGTCGGCCGTTGAATCGACGATGGCCGCCAAGCGCGACACCGCCTCCCGCCCGCGTACCTCGTCGGTAATATCCCGGCCCACCGAGTGAATGGATAGAGTGCTGCCCAGGGCATCGAGAAGCGGTCGGTGGGTCCAGGCAACCCAAGGGTCCGTCCCTGCGGCCGATTTGAGACGGCTCTCCCCGTGCTCGACCGTTTTGTGATGTCGCACCTTACGCATCTGGGCTGCCACCAGATCCCGCTGTTCGTCGGCGACGAAATCCAGCAGATTGCGGCCGATCATCTTTTCGGGCGGCAGTCCGCAGTGCGCGGCGTACGTCGAGTTTACGTACGCGAGTGTCAGATCGGGCTGCGAAAGTGAAACGAGCTCGGTTTGGTCCTCGACCATCGCCCGATACTTTGCTTCGCTTGCCGCCAGGTCCTTGGCGAAGCGATCAAGCTGCTCGCGCAGGCGATAGGCCTCGATGCTGCGTGTAATAGCGCGGCAGAGGTTGTCGGGCGACAGGCGGTTCTTGGGCAAGTAGTCGGAAGCGCCCGAGCGCATCACCTCGGCAGCAAGCTCCTCGTCGCCAGCACCCGTCACCATGATCACCGGACAGCGAGGTCCGAAATCGGCGCGCAGCGCGCGCAGCAGTTCGGCGCCGCTCCCATCGGGCAGCTGGTTGTCCAGCACGACGCAGTCAAATGGCCGGCTTTTGAGAAGCGCGATGGCCTCGTTACTCGAAGCCGCCTGTGTCGTCTCCGCGCTCAACGGCGAGTTTGCAGCGAGGCGCACCACGCGCTCCCGATCCACATCATCGTCGTCGATTACGAGTAGGCGCACGCGATCGGCGCCGTGGTCCACGGTCGGTGTCAGCGCGCTCACGGCAGGCACACCGCCTCCTGGTACGCAAGCAGCAGACCTGCAAGCTTTGCAAATTGCGGGCCAACCGCCGACTTGACCATGTAACCGGCGATCTGCTCTCGATAGGCCCGCGCCCGATCTTCCTCGGCATCGGACGTCGTGAGCACGAAAACGACTTCTTCCCGCAACGCGCTATCGGCCCGCAGCGCGCTTAAAAATTCGATGCCGTTCATGCCCGGCATATTCAAGTCCAGCAACACGATTCGGGGTCGCTTGATGGGGCCCTTCGGGGCCTCGCCCCGCAACACGGCCAGCCCCATCAGACCATCCTGGACCCAGACAATGGGACAGTGCACGCCGTGTCGTGTCAAGCTGCGGCGCACCGCCTCGGCGGCAACGTCGTCGTCCTCGATCAGGAGAATGGAAATGGCTGCGCTAGGCATGATCGGTCATCCTGGGGATTCTCGGCCACCAGAGGCGAAAATTGGATCCGCGTCCCTCGAGCAGCGGGGACACCAGCTCCATGCGGCCACCGTGAACTTCGACCAGGCGCTTCGATAGCGCCAGCCCGAGACCGAGACCGGATCGCTTGGTAGAGGCCGTGGTTTGAAAGAGCCGGAACACTCGGTCCTTCGCATGTTGCGGAAAACCTGGTCCGTCGTCCATCACCGATACACGACAATAACCTTCGTCGTCACGGACATCGACGGCGATTCGGCCGGTTTTTCGATCATGGTGCTTCACAGCGTTCCCAATGAGGTTGCGCAAGACGGTCTCAAGCGGTGTCCAGGGCGCCCAGATCGGCTCGGCGTTTACCGTAACGTCGATCCGAAAGCCATCGGGAAGCGGATCGATTCGCAGGATGTCCCGTACGAGAGCCGCAAAATCCACCTGCACACATTCCGCATCAACCTGCTCGGATCGCGCGTACCGCAGGAGATCCGATATCAGATGCTCTAAGCGGGATACTCGATCGGCAATCCGTTCCAGGTTGTGCGCAACTTCCGGCTTCGGTTGATCGCCCAAATCTTCGCGTACCCACTGGACCAGGTCGGCAATACCGCGCAACGGGGATCGCAGATCGTGCGACGCGACACGGGTAAATTCCCGCAGGTTCTCGTTGGCCTGTTTGAGTTCCATCTCGATGCGCCGGCGCACGGAGATGTCGATGACCGTCACAAGGGTCATGGGTTGCCCTTGCCATCGCACTTGGCTCAGGCCGATCTCGACGGGAAGGTCGGCACCACTGGCATGTCGCGCGGTAAGGTCCCGTCCCACTCCCATGCGCCGGGTGGTCGGGGCTTGGTGAAACGAGCGCATCAATTCGCCGTGATGGGCTCGATAGCGCTCGGGCAATAGGATCTCTACGCGCTGGCCGGTCAGGTCTGCGGCGGTGTATCCAAGCATCGTCGCGAGGTGTTCGTTGAGCAGTGCAATGCGTCCTTCGTCATCTACCAGCGCCATTCCGTGGGTCGCCGACGCAAAGGTGGGACCAAGGGTGCCTTCGGACGGACCGCGTGATGGGTGCTCGACGATCGATGCCACGACCATTTTGCCCTGCGGCGTCGTCATCGGACGAAAGCGGATTTGAACGGGAAACTCGCTCCCGTCGGCGCGACGCGCTAACACTTCCAGGCCATTCTCGATCGTGGCCGAACGAGGGGACAACGGTATGACTTCGCCCAAGTACTGCCGAAGGTCCTGCGCGTGTTTGGGAGCGAGAAGTTCGATGGATTTGCCGATGGAATCGGCGCTTTGATAGCCAAAGGTACGCAGCAACGCCAAGTTGCTCGCAAGGATAACGGCGTGCGAATCGATCAGTGCCAGGCCGACGGGAGAAGCCTCAAACGCCTGTCCCAGAACAGTCGCCGGCAATGCCGGAGCGAAGCCACCGGAGGCAGAGCGCTCCTGATCTTGCCGCCTTTGGTCCAAGTCAGCCCCCGCCTGATGCCACAGCGAAATGCGCGACTCTTACATGCCCATGCCATGCTTAGCCCGAGTTCTTTTTTAATCGCCTCCGTGTCTTTTACCGTGGGACAAAAGATTGCACTGTCCGACAGAGGGCCATCGATGCGGGCTAAAAGCGGCGCGGAACGCTCGGTCCCGGACCGCACAAAGTCGCTGTGCGGCGCGGAACCTCTCCGGCCTCCGGTTGTTAGCGTAACTTTCGAAACTGCAAACAACAACCATGGACTAGTAAGGGTTGTCGACGCAGCGCGTTTTGCCATCACCAGTGCGCCGCGTTCGCGCGCGTCTTGCATCCCGGGAATGGGGCACCACCTAAATCGTCGATAGCAGGCTTTGCGGCGTCTGCGGATCCGGGGCGGGCGTTGCGTATCTGTGCGAGGCCAGTCGATTGCTGTTTTCGCAAGAACCTCACAGACGACGCTCGACGCGGCGCCGGCCCCGACCGTATCAACCTAATACGCGGGAAATTCTTAACGCAGCATCAGTGTGCCGGGGCGGCATAGATCTGCTGCCATGGGGAAGCGCAACTGCGCACGAATGGGTAATACGCCCTGGCATCGGGGCAGTAGTACCAGTATGTCGGAGCCGGTGGGATGTTGGCCCCCGGAATCGGCGGAGTCAGGTCAGTACCGTACGGAACGTCGTTTGGATCGCCGTAACCATAATCGAGCCACAAATACGAATCCCAAAACGGGTCCACGACATCGACCCCCCCGATTCCCCAACCGCAACAGCCGTAACCGTGGTGGTAGTGTCCGTTTGCCCCGCCGCCACCTCTTCCGTGGCCACCCCAATTGCCTCCGTGATTTCCCCCTCCGTCGGACGCGTGGGCGGATCCTGTTCCAAAGCCGCCGCCGTGACCGCCGCCCCCGCTCGCGCCAAAACCGCTGCCGCCACCCAAACCGCCTCCGCCACCGGCCCCGGCGTGGGCAAGGGCGGACGCGCTGCCGCAGGCGAACCCAAACAAAAAGACAATCCCGCTAACGATCGACGCGAAGCGTCCCAGACCGACTTTCATCCTCCCAGTCCTTTCGCCCCGCCGCGCAACGGTTCGCTGCGAACCGAGAAAACGACGCCAACACAGCGTGCGGCAAAGCAAGTGATCGGAACAACACTTAGATTCCCGAGCAACTCCGTTTGTTCCAATTTCGATTCCGGGGCCGCCCGGGCGGCATTCGCAGCGAGCGGAGCTGGGCGGTGGAGTTTGTCTCAAACACGAGGGCGCGCGTTTGCCCGTGTCCGATTCGCCGTCGCGCGGCTCCTCGGGCTAGTCTGTAGCATCAAACTTTCTTCGCTTGGGGGCGGGCTCGCCAGCGGAGATGGCAACGACGCGACGCAGCTCGACGGTCGCGGGAATTTCTTGATTGTCGGTTCGCCAATTCCACAGCGAGCCTTGACGTGCCCCGCCGCGCGCCGCGGATTTTTGAAGCGATGCGAAAAGTCGGCGAACCGGCTGGGCACATTACCTCGTTGGTGCCGCTTTTGTACGTGTCGCGCCCTCTCGGGTTTTCGGACGATTGTTCTTCGCCCGCAACGCGTTTTTTGTGAGCTCGCCGTTTAGTATCCTCCAAACCGTCCACCGACCCGCGCTCACCCTATCGATGATTGCTCGTGCTGATGTGCCGGCCACGCCGCGATCCATCCTGTCCCATCTTTTTGCGGGATCGGCGGACGCGACACCCTCGCAAATGTTGGAAGAAGCGGCGGCCCGGGCTCGCTCGGACGGTTTTGTGGTGCTTTCGCTCGGTTGGCAGGCGGGTGCCGATATTCGCGAGCTTGCGAGCTTTCATGCCGCCATTGCCTTGCAGTGCGTGCGTCATGGAGCTCCGATGGTTCCTACCGCGATTGTCTCCGGCGGGCCGGTATCGGAATCTGCGGGACTCGCATCGCCGGCCGACTTTCTTCTTGCTCTTGCGTTAGCGCTCAATGCACAGCAATCGATTTACGCCTACGCCTGTGGCCCGGATGCGCGGGCCGATCGATCGTCGAGCTTTGGCGTATATATCGACCCCGATACGCTCGCAAGGGGTCGAACGCTCGCCATCGACCTTGCGAAGTGCCTGACAACCGGCGAAGCCCGATCCGTGTTTGAACGTCTGGGCGATTACCGTTTGTTGACAGCGGCACCGGTCGATGCGAGCGTGCTGCGGGCAATTCTCATCACGCAACCGTAGCGGCAAAAAAAGCGCAACCGGCCGTGGATTGGCCGCGGGCTCGTCAACGATTGCGTACAATTGCGCGTTATCGGATGCACGCAGAAAAGCCTGCGGGTCCTCTCGATTCGTACGATTCGTGCAACGCGCTGCCGGCACCGGCAATCGCGCGTGGCGCCGCCTCCCTTTAAGAAGAGAAGCGAAATCCTATGCGCAGAAAACGGAACGCCAAGATCGTCGCCACTCTCGGCCCCTCGAGTTCCTCGGAGGAAGTGATCCGCGATTTGTTTCTCGCCGGCGTCGACATGTTCCGCCTGAATTTCAGTCACGGAACCCATGCCGAGCATAAGGAGCGGTTTGAAACGGTCCGGCGTATCGGCCGCCAATTTAACCGCCCGATCGGCATCCTGGGAGATCTGCAGGGCCCGAAGCTGCGCGTTGGCAAGTTCGCGGACGGCAGTATCACGCTGGAGCCCGGCGCTATGTTCCGCCTGGATCTCAGTTCCGCCGAGGGAGACGTCCACCGCGTCAGTCTGCCCCATCCGGAAATTTTTGCGGCGCTGGTACGCGGCGCGACCCTCCTGCTCGATGATGGCCGGTTGGCGCTGCGCGTGGAGGATTTTGGGCGGGACTTTGCGGTCACGCGCGTAGTGGTCGGCGGCCGCCTTTCCGACCGAAAAGGCGTGAACGTTCCCGGTGTCGTGCTACCCATTTCTCCGCTGACCGATAAAGACCGACGCGACCTACACTATGCGCTGGAGCTGGGTGTCGATTGGATTGCCCTGTCGTTTGTCCAGCGGCCGGAAGATATTGCCGAAGCCCGAGCGCTTATTGGCGATCGAGCCGCGGTGATGACCAAGCTCGAAAAGCCTTCGGCCATCGATCGGCTGGACGACATCGTGCGGATTTCCGATTCCGTCATGGTGGCGCGGGGTGATTTGGGCGTGGAGGTTCCGCCCGAGCGCGTGCCGATTTTGCAGCGCGCGATCGTCCGTGCGTGCCGTCGGGAAGGCAAGCCGGTCGTGGTGGCGACGCAGATGCTCGAGTCGATGACCGCCAGTCCGGTGCCTACGCGCGCGGAAGCATCCGACGTCGCAAGCGCCATCTTCCAGGGCGCCGACGCGGTGATGCTGTCAGCCGAATCGGCCGCGGGCAAATACCCCGTGGAGGCAGTGACGATGATGGACCGGATCATCGCTCAGGTCGAAGGCGATCCGTATTACCGAGCGCTGCTCGAGGCCAATCACGAGGAGGCCCGCTCGACCGTCGCCGATGCCGTCTGCGCAGCTTTGCGCCAGACCGCACACATTGTTTCCGCCAAAGCAACAATCACATATACCTCTTCGGGAGCCTCCGCGCTGCGTGCGGCGCGCGAGCGACCCGAGGCGCCGATTCTTTCGCTGACTCCCAGCGCCCGAACCGCCTGCCGTCTGGCGGTCGTCTGGGGTGTGCATTCGGTGCACACGACCGAAGCGCCCGACGTCAACACGATGACCGATCTTGCCTGTCGCGCCGCCTTGCACGAAGACTTTGCCGCAGCGGGCGATTTTGTGGTGATCGCTGCAGGGGTGCCGTTCGGCCACTCGGGCACCACGAATCTCTTGCGCATCGCCAGGGTCGGTACAAACGGTGCCGACGATGGCGTTCCGACACGAAGGTAACCGCGCGGCTCCTCCCGACCCGGCCGGCGGCGGTGCGGCGCGCGCCGTCGCCGAGGGACGTTGATCGAAAGCGGCATGGAACCCAAGATTCGAACGCGCATTGCGCCCAGCCCGACAGGTATGTTGCACCTGGGAACGGCACGAACAGCGCTGTTTTGCTGGGCCTTTGCGCGCCGAAACGCGGGAACATTCATCCTGCGCGTTGAGGACACCGACCGCGAGCGCTCGACGGAAGAGGCGGTGCGCGTCATCCTCGATAGCATGGCGTGGTTAAACCTCGACTACGACGAGGGGCCGTTTCGCCAGTCGGATCGATTTCCGCGGTACCAGGAGTGCATCGCTCGGTTGCTTGACGAAGGCAAAGCCTACCGCTGCTTTGCCTCGCGCGAGGAGCTCGAGGCGCTGCGTGCCGAACAAGTGGCCCGCGGGGAGAAGCCTCGCTATGACGGACGATGGCGACCGGAGCGAGCCGCCGGAAGGTCGCCGCCGACGGGCATAGCGCCCGTTATTCGCTTTCGCAATCCGGATATGGGTGAGGTCTGGTGGAACGATCTCGTAAAAGGGCCGATCAGCATTGCCAACGCGGAGCTCGACGACCTCGTGATCGCGCGCGCGGACGGCGTTCCGACCTACAACTTCGCGGTCGTTGTCGATGACATTGACATGCGGATCACGCATGTGCTGCGAGGCGATGACCACGTCAACAACACGCCGCGCCAGATCAACATCTACCGGGCGCTTCTCGGCGAAGATGCGCCGCTTCCCCGTTTTGGGCATTTGCCCATGATTCTTGGTCCGGACGGGCAAAAACTCTCCAAGCGACACGGCGCGGTCAGTGTTCTGCAGTACGAGGAAGATGGATTTTTGCCCGAGGCGATGTTCAATTACCTCGCGCGCCTCGGCTGGAGTCACGGTGATTCGGAAAAGTTCACCCGCGAGCAGCTCGTTCAGTGGTTCGATCTCAAGCACGTCAATCGCGCACCGGCGCAGTACGACATAAACAAGCTCCTGTGGCTCAACGGCGAGTACCTGAAGGAGGTGGACGATTCGCGATTGGCGGCGTTAGTCAAACCGCGCATGCTGGCGCGGGGCGTGCAGATCATCGAACCAGAACTCTCTCGGGTCATTGCCTTATATAAGGAGCGAGTAAAGACGCTCAACGAACTCGCGGACGAAGCGATGCTGTTTTACATCGACCCTCAAGTCCACGTGGATCTGCTGCGCGAACACATCCGGGGAACGGCGCGCTCCGCGTTGGTGGCTTTTACAACCCAGGCGGAGGGGGCGGTCGACTGGCATCGCGCGTCCATAGGCGCATTGTTGAAGGGAGTACTGAGCGAGTTTGGACTCAAGATGGCCCAGCTCGCGATCCCATTGCGGGTGGCGGTCAGCGGTCGTACGCAGACGCCCTCGATTGACGCTGTACTGGAGCTTTTGGGTCGCGAAACCGTGGTGCGTCGTACTCGAAGCGCACTCTTGGCCATCGCGCCTTGAACTCCCGTCCGATAAGTTCTTTTGCAGCGATGTGGGCGCTGCGTATAATGCCGGGTTCCCGCGTGGGGGTATAGCTCAGCTGGGAGAGCGCTTGCATGGCATGCAAGAGGTCAGCGGTTCGATCCCGCTTACCTCCACCACATAGGTCCCCATCGTCTAGAGGCCTAGGACACGACCCTTTCACGGTTGTAACAGGGGTTCGAATCCCCTTGGGGACGCCACTACCATCTTTTCCACAAGTGCACACGAGCGCTCATCAGTGAACGTTGTTCGCTGATTTGAAAGGGGAAACATCCCCTTCGATACTTCGCAAAGTGCACTTCAGATTCCGCTTCGTGTGGTCCGACGCAGCCCAATTTCGGTGAAAGGGCGGTGAACGGAAATCGTCGCCGACCGTGGAAAAGAGATTGCAATGGCGCAGCACATTTTGAGTGCTCGTGAAGTACAGGTTGCCAGGGAGGGTCAACACGCCGACGGTGGTGGCCTATTTCTGCGCGTTGCGGGTTTAAACGCAAGCTGGGTCTTTCGATACACCGCGCCGGCCGGCCAGCGCCGCGATATGGGACTTGGCAGCGCCGAGCGGTCAACGATTACAGCGGCCGGTGCGACTCTTACGCGTGCGCGCGAGCTCGCGCAGGTCCAGCGCCAATTGCTTGAAAAGGGCAGGGACCCGCTGGACGAACGACGGGCGGTGCGGGTCGCCGCCGAAGCCGAGTTTGCGCAAAAAAGAGAGCAAGCCAGAGTGGCTTCGTTAACCCTTTGCCGCGCTGCGCGCGATTATCACGAGCGGGTCATCGAGCCGCGGTTTTCCGACAAGCACAGCAGGCTGTGGATCGCGAGCTTGGAAAACAACGTTCCCGATGAGATCTGGCTCAAGCCGCTCGACCGGATCACACCGGTTGAGCTCTTCGAGGCGATCGCAAAACTCCGCAGGCGCATTCCCGATACAGCTGACAAAGTGCGCCAGCGGCTCGACAAGGTATTCGACGACGCGGCCTTCTTCGGGCGCTGCGCGACGAACCCCGCCAGGATGATCCGAAACAAGGTGGCGGAAACACCCCGGGGCCGTAAGGAAGGCCATTACGCCGCCTTGCCCTTCACCGAGGTTCCCGCGTTTCTGGACGCTTTGCACAAGCAGCGGGGAACCGGCGCAAGGGCACTGGAATTCGCGCTGCTGGCAGCCGCGCGCACCGGGGAGGTACTGGGGGCCGTCTGGGAGGAAATCGACGAGCAGGCTGGCGCCTGGCGCATTCCAGCGGAGCGAATGAAGGGCGGGGAAGCGCACGTCGTTTTCCTGTCGCCGCCAGCATTGAAAATTTTGGACGACATGCGGCGCTTGGGGGGCATATATCTTTTCCCGTCACCTTTGGATCCGCGCCGCCCCATGTCGAGCATGGCAATGCTCGAGGTCTTAAAGCGCATGGGGTACCACAAGCGTACGACAGTCCACGGTGTGTGCCGGGCGAGCTTTTCGACCTGGGCGAACGAGACCAGTGCCGGCCGGCCGGACGTGATCGAAGCGTGTTTGGCGCACAAGGAAGTGGATCGTGTTCGCGCGGCGTACAACCGTGCGTCGTTTGACGCCGAGAGGAGGATGCTGCTCGTCGCCTGGGCCGGTTTCGTCCACAGTTGCTTAACAGTGTTGAACACCCTGGCCGAGGACTTACATACTCCCGTGAACGCGGAACGGCGCTACCCGCTGGGCGTTGCGTAGACTTTTTTTTAAGGTCACGTTGGACGGCCGTCGACAGCACGTAGGCCGGGCATTGAACGTCGGTCATTTTTTCGTTGAAAGGTTTGACGAATTTAAATGCAGTTGCGGCACGTGCCAAGTGGTTTGGCGCATACTTCCCCAAAACTTGCCAAGTCGGAGCTACTGTGCGGACGGCAGGTCGTACCCGGGCAGTTGCCACGGCCCCTAGGTCGCGCGAGCAGATGCGGAATGGTCGACAGAAAATTGCCACTCCAAACCCATAAAAGAAAATCGCAGCGGCGGAAAGCCGGCCGCAATCCAGTAATGAACTTTGGCGCGGCAATATCTTCACTGCTCGCCCGGCCGCTGAAAAATCACAACACGACAAAATCGCATACGACTCTGCCGGCTGGACGAAAGAACGCACGGTCGCCTCGTGAGGGTTGGGTCACTTTGCGAGAGGCTATGGCGCTCTCGAATGACTTGGCGCAACTCGCTAACCGAGCGAAGTGCACTGTAGTGGAAGTCGAGAAAGCCATCCGGGGACGGACGATTACCCCAACAACGATCACATTATTTCTCGCGATACTTCGTGCCGATTTTAAAAAACGGGAGCGTGCCGAACTCTCGAAACAGGCTCGAGAACGTGCTAAGCGCCTGAGGAAGGCAAGGGTATGGGATGCAAGCGCACTGCTGGCGTTTAAAGAGAAACATGCCAGAAAGCACGGGACGGCACGGGGATGGCAAAAGGCCGTGGCCGCGGAGTCGGATCTGTCCGTGAGAACCGTCCAAAGGCGGTTGAAACGACAAAATCACGACGTAGCGTGATCTGTCGGCGTGACTTAGCTCGCTGCGTCGCACTCCTGGATCGCGGAAAGTGCGACGATGACTTCATAGGGTACCTATGGAGTGAACATGCAGTCCAAGATTCTTGTTGACGCCGTTGCCGCGGCGGCGATGCTCTCAATAAGCGAGCGGGGATTTTTCTTGCTTCTTAGAAAGTATCCCGAATTGGCGCAACGGGCGCGAGTAGTGCTTGGGCCCCGAGCCGTTCGGTACCGCGTTGAAGAGATACGCGACTTTGTTGCAAACCTTCCTGTGTCCGAGCCATTGCCCGAGCCGGATCGCCTCCGGCGTGCGAAGGAATCAAAGTGCATCCGGGCCGACGTGGCGGCCGCCTGGATTAAGCCTTCTTAGCTCCCAGAACGAGTGCGCGTCACGCCCTCGCGACGCCCCGACTACTCCACCTTTGCTACGGCCTCGGCCTTTTGCCTGCGCCGCTGGCGCTCGCGCGCTGCCAGGCCGCCCGCTGTGGCAGTGAAGAGCTCGAGGTTCGCGACATCGCTCGGCCGCATGCGGGCGATGGGCAGGTCCGAGTACGGCCGCATATCGTTCATTACGCGGCGCAGCGTGCGGCGGTAGCGAAGATAGAACGGCACAAAGCGCACGTGCTTGGACGCGATCTCCCACCCGTACTTCGCGTAGAAGACGAGCGGGTTCTCGAGTGGGAGTCCCGGGCGCCGGTCGCGCCGGTACTTGCGGCGGAAGATTCCACCCTCGAGCGGATGCACGTTCTCGAAGATCGGTTGCGCGTGGAAGGAGATGAGCTTCCACATCATGTTGCGGGGATCGTAGCCGCGCGCCTTCGC
>Ga0187778_10000745_pt1 | contig 23187 bp, 22 predicted proteins | sample 1015_Q2_SP5_20_M_FD_132418 | JGI IMG/M metagenome (GOLD analysis project Ga0187778, IMG submission 132418) | Tropical peat soil microbial communities from peatlands in Department of Meta, Colombia - 1015_Q2_SP5_20_MG | ecosystem: Environmental > Terrestrial > Soil > Wetlands > Peat | place... | reverse complement strand
TCGCCCGCGACTATCCGACGGTGCAGGCAGTGATCCTGCTCTTCTCGATGGTCTACGTCCTTCTGAACCTGGCCGTCGACGTGACTTACACGTTCCTCGATCCGCGGATCCGCTACTGAACACCGCCGCCGACACGCTGGCAGTCGAAGCCGCGACGCCACGGACCGTCGAGGGCGTCGCGCACAGGCTCGCCCGCAATCCAACCGTGGTGTTCGGCGTCGTCATCCTGGCGCTGGTGGGCGCAATGGCGCTTTCCGCGCCGTGGCTCACGAGCTTCGACCCCGCGGCGATCAACCCGGGCTTTCGTAATAAGACCTCCGGTGCAGTGGAAATGGTGCGCGCCGACGACGGCACCAGGGCCGAGGTGCGCCACTGGATGGGCACCGATTCGCTCGGCCGCGACATCGGCGCCCGGGTCATCTACGGGGCGCGCGCTTCGCTCGTCGTCGGCGTGTCGGTCGCGGTGCTCGCGGTGGCGATCGGCCTGGCGATCGGACTCGCCGCAGGCTACCTGCGCTGGCTCGACGGCATCGTGATGCGCGTGATGGACGGGTTGATGGCGATCCCCGCAATCCTGCTGGCGATCGCGCTCGTATCGCTCTCATCGGCTGGACTCGTCGCGGTCATTGTCGCGATCGTCGTACCCGAGGTGCCGCGTGTGGTGCGCCTGGTGCGTTCGGTCGTGCTGTCGGTGCGCGAGGAGCCGTACGTCGAGGCAGCGATCTCAGTGGGCACGCCGACGCTGCCGCTGCTGCTGCGGCATGTCCTGCCCAACACGCTGCCGCCGCTGATCGTGCAGGCGACGTACATCTGCGCCTTCGCCATCCTGATCGAGGCGATTCTCTCGTTCCTCGGCGTCGGCATCCCGCCCGAGATTCCGACCTGGGGCAACATCATGGCCGAGGGGCGCACGCTGTTCCGCGTCTACCCGCACAACGTCTTCTACCCCGGCATCTTTCTCGCCCTGACCGTGCTGGCGGTCAATCTCCTCGGCGACGGCATGCACGACACCCTCGATCCGCGGATGCGCAAGAGGATATGAGCCCGCCGTGCTCGACATTCGCGGCCTGACCGTCTCGCTGCCCGCCGGCGCCGAGCGCGAGCTCGCAGTCACCAACGCGAGTCTCACCGTCGCTCCGGGCGAGATGGTATGCCTGGTCGGCGAATCGGGCTCGGGCAAGTCGGTGATCGCACAGGCGGTCATGGGACTGCTGCCGACCACACTGCGCGCGTCCGGCGGACACATCCTGCTCGAGGGCGAGGACGTCCTCGCTGCCAGCGAGGCGCGGCTGCGGGAGCTGCGCTGCACGCGCATGTCGATGATCTTCCAGGAGCCTATGACGGCGCTTAATCCCGTGCTCCGCTGCGGCGAGCAGATCGACGAAGTGCTGGCGACGCACACTTCGCTCTCGCCCTCCGAGCGCCACGCGCGCATCGTAAACATCGTGCGCAATGTGCAGTTGACCGACCCGGAGCGGATGATCGCGTCGTATCCGCACCAGCTCTCGGGCGGCCAGCGCCAGCGCATCATGATCGCCATGGCTCTGGTGCTCAATCCGCGACTGCTGATCGCCGACGAGCCGACCACCGCGCTCGACGTGACCACGCAGGCGCAGATCCTGGCACTGATCAAGACGCTGCAGCGCGAGCACAGCACAGGCGTGCTGTTCATCACCCACGATTTCGGCGTCGTCGCCGAGATCGCCGATCGCGTCGCAGTGCTGCGGCGAGGCGAGGTGGTCGAGTTCGGACCGGCGCGCGAGCTGCTCGCGCATCCTCAGCACGACTACGCCCGCATGCTGATCGCCGCGGTGCCGAGCCTCACTCCACGGCACCGCGCAGTCTCGACCGCGGCGCGGACAGTGGTCGCCACCAAGGGGCTCGCCAAGACCTACAGCCGCAGCGGCTGGTGGCGGCGCCGCGGCCCCGACGTTCCCGCGGCAGTCGATGTGTCTCTCGAGATCCGTCGCGGCGAGACGCTGGGCATCGTCGGTGAATCGGGCTCCGGCAAGTCGACGGTGGCGCGTTGCATCGCGCGGCTCATCGAACCGACCGCGGGCCAGATCACGCTCGACGGTGTCGACATTGCCACGCTCGGAGCAAGCGCCTTGCGACCGCTACGGCGCCGCGTGCAGATCGTCTTCCAGGATCCGTACCGTTCGCTCAACCCGCGCCGCACAGTCGGCGAAGCGATCATCGAGGGGCCGATGAATTACGGCGCCAGCCGCGAAGAAGCGCTCGCCGCGGCGCGCCGGCTGCTCGAACTGGTGCGTCTCGATCCCGGGTCGATCGACCGCTACCCGCACCAGTTCTCGGGAGGACAGCGCCAGCGCGTGTGCATTGCCCGGGCGCTGGCGATCGAGCCGGATCTGCTGATCGCCGACGAAGCCGTCTCCGCGCTCGACGTCTCGGTGCAGGCGCAGGTGCTGGAGCTCCTCGACGAGATCCGTGGGCGGCTCGACCTCGCCATGCTGTTCATCACCCACGATCTGCGCGTCGCCGCGCAGGTCTGCGACCGTGTCGCGGTGATGCAGCACGGGCGGATCGTCGAAGCGGGGCCGATCGCTGAGGTCTACGCCAACCCGAAGCACGAATACACGCGCGCCTTGTTCGCCGCGGCGCCGGGAAGGCGCTGGAGCTTCTAGGAGCGCCCGCTAGCGCAGATGTAGGTTGGCGGCGGCAGTCGCGGCGCGCTGCTCGTAGTCGGCCGGGAAGACCCAGCGTCTCAAGCCGTCCTGCCTCGTCGCCTCCAACCCTCGCGTGGCCGGCGGCGCGTGGTAGGTGAATTCGAGCAGAACGTCGCTGCTCACCCATCGGCGCTCGAACCAGAAAACGTGCCCGCCTGGATCGCCAGCGCGATCGGAGGTCACGTCGACGATGTCGAGTCGCGACTCCGTCACCCATTCCCGAAGCAATGCCCGCTCCGCGTCGCTCAGGTCGTTAAAGTTCGGCCGGCCGGCGCGAGACTTTCCCGACGCCAACGCGAGGATCGCCAGCACCGGGTCGCTACGGTTTGCCTGCAGCGTGACGCGCAGCGGCAGGTCCACATAGTCGCGCAAGTCGCGCACGAAGGTCTTCATCTCGAGGTCGGCGGCGGCGTAATAGATTTCGCCCAGCCGCATGCGCGCGTGCCAGCGTTCCCGCTCCGCCGGCGCGCTGCCTATCGCCGCGAGAGCCGCGCTTACGATGCGCACGCCCGCGCTGTGAGCCAGGATGTTGATGTGCTCCGCCCTGGTATGCCTCGCCAGCAGCTCTATCAACTGGGCAAACGCGGGCACGCTGCGCTTGGCGTTGCGCACGTCCGTGGCGTAGCTCAGATAGTAGTCGACGGTGGGCCACGCGAAGGCCACCACGACCGAGCCGCGTCCGGTGAATTGGCGATACTGCGCGGCTTGCGCGGCGGTGCGATAGACGCTGTTGTTGCCGCCGTGGACGTAGAGGAACACGTCCTTGTCCACGCTCGCCGAGAGGGCGTCGTCCACCTCGGCAAAGAAGCTCGCGGCTTCCGGGGACAGAAAGTCGAGGTCTGCGCCGGTGCCGACCACCGCCTGCTCGTCGAGGTTCTCCAGTTCTAGCGTGGGCCGCTCCTGAACCGAAAGCGGGGGAAGTGCGCGGGTTTCGCGCGCGGTCGCGGTCCCTTCGTCGACGCGCAAGGTCGCGACCCCGAGCCGCAATTCTTCGCCAAAGTCCTCGCCGTAGCGGCGAGACGCAGCCGGACCGTGCGGCTGCCGCGTGGTCGCGTAGAACAGTGTGATCAGATCGCGGGAGTCGGAAGCCCCCGTCACCGTGGACGCGTTCGCCTTGCCGACAGCCATTGCCAGCGGCGTCGACATCAGATACGCCGTGGGTTGGCAACCTGTCAGACAAGAAGCCTGTGCAGCAAACGCAACCGCAGCGAGGGTCAGCCTGGGCATGAGTCCTGGAAACGTTCGAGCCAGCCGCGGCGCCGCATCGGCCGACGCGCAAGTCTACCGGAAAGCCGAGACGCTGCGCGGCGGCTTCCCGGTCCCTCACCCCTTCCCCTCTCCCCGAGGGAGAGGGGTTTGCTTGTGTTGCCTCTGCTTCCGGGAGAGGCCGACGCGCGGAGCGCGTCGGGTGAGGGAATGCGGCGCCACTCAACCGATTGAACCTGTCGCCGCTTCCTCGATCAAGCGACAGGTGTCCTCGACGGCGGAATTGTCCTGGAAGCGGCGCGCGGCGGCGGCGAGCTTGTCATCGAGGCCGGGGCGGGCGAGGAGCTTTCGCAACACCCGGGCGAGTTGCGCTCCGCGGGGTTCGCGGCGCGTCACGACGGCTGCCACGCCCAGGCGCTCGAGCCGCGCAGCGTTGTCCGTCTGGTCGTATGCCAGCGGTATCACCACCTGTGCAATGCCAGCGCGCAGCGCCTGCGCGGAAGTGCCGATGCCACCGTGATGCACGATCGCCTTCGCGCGGGGCAGGAGCACGCCGAACGGGGCGTAGCTGAACGCCTTGACGCTCGGCGGCGTCTGCGCAGGAAGCTGTCCGGCGGAGGCGGAGATGAGCACGCCCCGCAGCGAGAGTACCGTGCACGCCTCGACGGCGGCGCGAAAGAAACGCTCGGCGTGGCGCATTCCCGTTCCCGCCGTGAAGACGATCGGCGGCTCGCCTTGCTCGAGGAATCGCTCGAGGTCGGGCAGCAACGTGCGCGGCCCCGGCCCGTCGTAGAGTGGAAATCCGGTGAGCCGCACCTGCGGTGGCCAGTCGGCGGCGGGCGCTGCGAACCAGGACGGGAATAGCCCGATGACGCGCATCGGGGAATGCAACCAATCGTGCAACGGACGGCGCACGGGCGGCAATCCGAGCTCGGTGCGCATCTGATTCAAGCCCCGCCCCAGGACTTCATCGGCGATGAAGCGGTCGAAATACCAGTAGAGCAGGCGCTTGGTCGACCGGGGCAATCGCGGGAAGTGGCGAATGTTAGCGACATGCGGCGTCGCTTCGATGCTGCGAATCGCTGCGGGTGCAAGATGAACGGACACGAGCGGCGCCTTCAGCTTTTCACAAGCGATCCGCGCGCCGAGCGCGAGGGTCGAGCCGACGACGACGGTGCTTCCCGGCTCGTACAGCGATTCGATGGCGGCGATCTGCGGGCGCAAGCTCGGAACGACCACGCGCTCGCTGATGCGGCGGATTCCGCGCGTGGGACGCCAGAAATTGGGATGCCCGAGTGCGGCGGCATCCGCTTCCGCGCCGATGCTCTCGATCAGCTGGAGGCCGGCGGCCTCGACGGCGCTGCGATGAGCGCCGCTCGCAACCATCACCACGCGGTGCCCGCGCGACTTCAGAGCCACCCCGATGGCGATGAAGGGAAGCACGTCGCCGGAGGTCCCGACCGGCACCAGGATCGCCTGCAATGGCATCGAAGCTGCTCTGTGACCGGCGTGTCTGCCCGTGAGGCCGGCCATTGTATCGCCTGCGACTGCCCGCGCTGTCGGTGGACCCATCGCATGGCACAATCCGCCTCTCGGAACAAACGATGGAACGGACGCGGACCAGCGAATCGCAGGCGAGCACCCCGCGGGAACGCCAGGCCTCGCATGGTGCGGAATCCGCTTACGCCTGGATGCGTCTGGTGGTCACGCTTCTGCTGTCGACCATCGGCGGCGTGGGCATGTGGTCCGTGGTGGTTGCGCTGCCTGCAGTACAGGCTGAATTCGGCGTGGCTCGCGCCGAAGCGTCGTTCCCCTACACGCTGACCATGATTGGCTTCGGCGTGTCCAGCATCGCCATGGGTCGACTGGGCGACCGCTTCGGCATCATGGTGCCGGTCGTCGCCGGAACAATCGCGCTGGCGCTCGGCTACGCTGCTGCCGGCTCGGCGGCAAGCCTGTGGGAGTACGCGCTCGCTCAGGGCTTGCTGATCGGCGTCGGCAGCGCCTCGACCTTCGCGCCGCTTCTCGCCCACACGTCGCTGTGGTTCGTGCGGCGGCGCGGCATCGCGGTGGCGATCTTCGCCAGCGGCAATTACCTCGCCGGCACGGTGTGGCCGCCTATTGTCCAGCACTTCATCCAGAGCGCGGGCTGGCGCTCGACGTACTTCGGCATCGCGGCGTTTTGCGTCCTGACCATGCTGCCGCTCGCGCTCATGCTGAGAAGGCCGCCCCCGTTGATCGAGCTCGAGCCGACTGGCGCGCGCGCGTCGTCACCGTTTCCGGAACGCCCGCTCGGGATCTCCCGGGGCGCACTGCAAACGCTGCTGATCGTCGCCGGGCTGAGCTGCTGCGTCGCCATGTCGATGCCGCAAGTGCATCTCGTCGCCTACTGCGCCGATCTCGGTTACGGCCCGGCGCGCGGCGCGCAGATGCTCTCGCTCATGCTTGCCTGCGGCATCGTGAGCAGGTTGAGCTTCGGTTTCATCTGCGACCGCATCGGGGGCTTGCGCACGCTGCTTCTCGGATCGGGCCTGCAGGGCGTGGCGCTGCTGCTGTTCCTGCCCTTTGACGGCCTCGCGTCCCTGTACGTGATCTCGGCTCTGTTCGGTCTGTTCCAGGGCGGGATCGTGCCTTCCTACGCCATCATCGTGCGCGAGCACTTCCCTCCGGCGGAGGCCGGCGCTCGCGTGGGCGCGGTGATCACGGCCACGCTTTTCGGCATGGCGCTGGGCGGCTGGATGTCTGGCGCGGTTTTCGATCTCACCGGTTCCTACAGGGCGGCGTTCGTCAACGGGCTCGCGTGGAATCTGATCAACGTGTCGATCGCGCTGTGGCTGCTGCGGCAGGCGATGCTGCGAGCTGCGCCGGCCTGATGCGTCGCCGCCTTCGTGCGGGCGAGGCGTTTACGCGCTAACATGGCAAGCACCTTCGACCGATCTCCAGGCATGGGAATCGCCAATCTGCTGGACAGCACACTGACTCCCAGCGCTATCGTCGGGCAGCTCGACGAGTACGTGGTCGGTCAGGAAGACGCCAAGAAGACGATTGCCGTCGCCGTCTACGCGCATTTCAAGAAGATCGCCAAGTCGCACCGGGACAGCACGTCGATCGTCAAGAGCAACATCCTGCTGGTTGGTTCGACCGGCACCGGCAAGACGCTCGTGTGTTCCACGCTTTCGCGAATCTTGGGCGTGCCGTTCGTGACGGCCGAAGCCACTTCGCTCGCACAGACCCGCTACGTGAACGAGGAAATCGAGGCGATCCTGCAGCGGCTCGTCGACAAGGCGGGCGGCGACATCGCCAAGGCGCAGAACGGCATCGTCTTCATCGACGAGATCGACAAGCTCAAGGCGCGCGATTCCGAAGCGCAGAGCATCTCCGGCGAGGGCGTGCAGCATGCGCTGCTCAAGATCATGGAAGGCTCTCCGGTGAAGCTGGATGGCGGGCGCTACATCGACACCACCGACATCCTGTTCATCTGCGGCGGAGCCTTCGTCGGCCTCGACGAGATCATGGCGCGTTCGCACGCCTACAAGTACATCTCGGTAACCAAGGACTACAACAAGCAGATGATGGATCGGCTGAATTCCCGCGTGAAGCCGACCGATCTGTTCAGCTATGGACTGATCCCGGAATTCACCGGCCGGTTGCCCATCGTCGCCCATTTCCACGACCTGACACGCAAGATGCTCGTCCGGGTCATGGTCGAGCCAAAGGACTCGATCTACGGCCAGTTCCGGGACATATTCTCCAACGAGGGCGTCGAGCTGACAGTCGAGCAGAAGGTCTTCGAGCAAATCGCGGAGCTCGCCTTCGAGTACAAGATCGGCGCGCGCAGCCTGCGCGGCATCTTCGAGGAGATGATCACGCCTATCCTGTTCGTCGTTCCCGATCGTCGCGACATCGAAAAGGTGGTCGTCACCTCGCTGTTCACTGAACCGACGTTCGTGAACAGGAAGTGAATTCCTGCCCTGGGGAGAGGGGCGGCGATGAGGGAAGGCTGTTAGCCGATCGCCAAGGCTCAGCGGATGCGCTTTTCGTAGAACGCGCTGAGCGGATCGTCCCAGTAGTCCGCGAACGGTGCGATGCGGCGGAAGCCGAAGCCCTCGTACAGCGCGATGGCCTCGGTCTGGTAGATGCCCGTCTCCAGCCTGAGCAGTGCCAAGCCCTGGCGACGGGCATGTTCTTCCAGGTGATTGAGCATCAACCTGCCAAAGCCCAGACGGCGGAACCGCGGCCTCACGTACATGCGCTTGATCTCTCCGTACTCGTTGCCACAGATCTGCACGCCGCCGCATCCGGCAGGCGCGCCGTCGTGCCTGACCACGTAGAAGGCGACGCGCTCGCGCAGCAGCTTCTCGACGCTGTATCCGTGATGGCTCCGGGGCGGATAGTACGGAACGAGCTCGCCATCGAGCTCGGCGATGAGTTGCGTCGCTTCCGGCGAATCGGGGCGCTCTTCGGTGATGGTCGTCACGTCCAGCGTCAGCGCGTCAGCAGCGATCGAGTTTGCAGCGCGGATCAATCCGCAGCAGGCTCTTTTTTTGCTCCTGCGCGGGACCGCCGTGCCGCGCTGCCGCTTCGAAACGCCAGCGCCAGCTCGAAGGCCTGCGTCATGAAAGTCAGCAAAGCAGCGAAATGCTCGTCGGACAGCTCGCGCGCGGCGTTGCTCCCGCGATAGATGTTCGCGAACTCGCGCTCGCGCCCCGCCTGCACGACGAGGCGCCCGATGCCCAGACGCTCGAGCGTGCGCCAGACGTCGGGATTGTACGAGCGTGTGTAATGCATGATGAAAGGGATCGGATCGTTGCGTCCCAAAACCGAGGCGAGTCGCAGAATGATTTCGAATGGCAGAGCGATTTTCCCGTTCTCGACCAGATCGAGGAGCGCGGGATCCTTGAGGTTGATCGCGTCACCCAGTTCACGCACGCTGAACCCCGCCGCCTCGCGTGTCGCGCGCAACGCAGCGCCCGCCTTCTCCAGCGCGGCGCGCTGCTCGGGCTTGACCAGCACCGCCTTGGCAGCACTCATCGACAGGTCGGCCGCCGCCCCGGCAATGCCGAGCACCGAGTCGGTCCAGCCACGGACCTGCTGAGCAAGCCCGATCAGCGGCGAGCCTCCAAGCGCATTACCAGCGGCCGATGCATGAGGGCGCGGGTTTGCCGCGGGCGATTTCCTGGCTTTCGGATGTCTTCGGGCGGAGGGCATGCGTGACTCCGTGCGGGTGAACGTGGCCATCTTAGCAACCTTCAGCCTGCATGGGCGGCACGCTCCAGGTCCGCAGTTTCCGCCGGAACGCACGTCGGCGAATGACGTGAGCCACCGGTCGGGGGTATTCTGACCCCCCCTCGTCGGGAACAACGGTGGGGCGTGAGATGTTCTTCACGCCGGCAGCCTTGGCTGGCGGACTTGACCCGCGTTCGAGTCGAGCACACACCAGGAGGAGACGCGATGAGCAAGACCTTGCATGCATGCGTTGCTGCATTGTGTGGCGTTATTGCGGTTGGAGCCGGCGTCGCGCAGGCGCAACAGTCCGCCATGACCTTCTTCGTCACCAGCGTCGGGGCGTGGAAGGGAGCGGACTTCGGGGGAATCGAAGGCGCCGACCGTCACTGCCAGACGCTGGCTGAGGCTGCGGGAGCCGGTGGCAAGACCTGGCACGCGTATCTGAGCACTCAAGGGCCGGGGGCCGTAAACGCCAAGGATCGCATCGGCAAGGGCCCATGGACGAACGCCAAGGGGGTGGTCATCGCCAAGGACGTCGGCGAGCTCCACGGCAACAACAATCTGACCAAGCAGACTGCGCTCACGGAGAAGGGTGCGGTGGTCAACGGCCGCGGCGACACCCCCAACATGCACGACATCCTGACCGGCACGCAGCCCGACGGAACGGCGTTCCCTCCTGGCGATGACAAGACCTGCGGCAACTGGACCAAGAGCGGAGCCGGCACAGCGATCGTCGGCCACGCTGACCGCACGGGGCTCGACGAAAGCGCGCCAGCAAAATCCTGGAACTCGTCGCACCCGTCGAACGGCTGCAGCCTGGACAATCTCAAGAGCACCGGCGGAGCCGGGCTTCTGTACTGCTTCGCGATCAACTGACGGTCGAGCCGTCAGATACACGCTTTAATAGCGAGCGTTCCCTGGTGTCCGCGGAAAGGGGATGACGTCGCGCACGTTGGATAGCCCCGTCACGTAGGCCACTGTGCGCTCGAAGCCCAACCCGAATCCCGCGTGTGGTACGGTGCCGTAGCGGCGCAGGTCGCGGTACCAGCCGTAGTGCTGCTTGTCGAGCCCGACTTCGGCGAGACGGGCATCGAGCACGTCGAGGCGTTCCTCGCGCTGGCTGCCGCCGACGATCTCGCCGATGCCGGGGGCGAGAACGTCCATCGCCGCGACCGTCTTGGCATCGTCGTTCACGCGCATGTAGAACGCCTTGATCTCGCGCGGGTAGTTCATCACGACCACCGGCTTGCCGGCGTGCTTCTCGGTCAAGTAGCGCTCGTGCTCCGATTGCAGGTCAACGCCCCATTTGACGGCGAACTCGAAAGCCTGCTTGGCGCCCTCGAGCACACGAATCGCCTCGGAGTAGTCCATGTGCGCGAAATCTGATTCGACGATGCCCTCGAGCCTGGCGATCACGCCCTTTTCGATGCGTTCCTCGAAAAACGCCATGTCGTCGGCTCGCTCGCTCAGCACCGCCCTGAAGATGTGTTTGATCAGCGCCTCGGCCAGCGCGGCGTTGTCGGCCAGGCTCGCAAAGGCGATCTCGGGCTCGATCATCCAGAACTCCGCGAGGTGCCGGCTGGTATTCGAATTCTCCGCTCGGAACGTCGGCCCGAAGGTGTAGACCTTGGTCAGCGCCAGGCAATAGGCCTCGACGTTTAACTGCCCCGAGACCGTGAGGTAGGTGTCGCGTCCGAAGAAATCCCGCGTGAAATCGATCTTGCCTTCGGGCGTCCGCGGCAGGTTCATCAAGTCGAGCGTCGACACGCGGAAGAGTTCGCCCGCCCCTTCGGCGTCCGAGGAGGTGATGATCGGCGTGTTCACCCAGACGAAGCCGTGGTCGTGGAAGAAGCGGTGGATCGACTGCGCGATTGTGTGGCGCACGCGAGTCACGGCGCCGATGACGTTGGTGCGCGGCCGCAAGTGCGCGACTTCGCGCAGGAACTAGAGCGTGTGCGGCTTAGGCTGAATCGGGTACGTGTCGGGATCGTCGACCCAGCCGACGACCTTGATCGCGCTTGCCTGCATCTCGAAGGGTTGTCCTCTGGCGGGTGAAGGCACGATCGCGCCGGTCGCTTCCACGGCGCAGCCTGCGGTCAAGTGCAGGATCTCGTCCGCGTAGTTGGCAAGGGTGCTTGGCGCGACGATCTGCACCGGGTGGAAGCACGAACCGTCGGAGATATTCACGAACGAGATGCCGGCGCCCTTGGCGTCGCGTCGCGTGCGCACCCAGCCTTTGACGGTTACGGGTGCATCCTTCGGCGCGCGGCCCGACAGGATTTCGGCGCAGGTGAGCGAGTTCATGCGGTATGCGGTGGGCCACTCACTTGAGCAGCCGCTCCTGGAAGAACACGATCATCGCATAGAACAGGTAGTCCACATTCGCCTTGCGCGCGAAGCCGTGCCCCTCGTTGTCGGCGAGAAGGTACCACACGGGCACGTCGTTCTTGCGCGCCGCGGCGACGATCTGCTCGGCTTCGGTGTAGCGCACGCGCGGATCGTTGCGGCCCGCGACGACGAACAGCGGCGCCTTGATCTTGTGTGCATTGTTGACCGGAGAAATCCGAGTCAGGAACGCCCGCATCGCAGGATCGCGCTCGTCGCCGTATTCGACGCGCCGGAGGTCGCGCCGGTAGCTCTCGGTGCTCTCCAGGAAGGTCACGAAGTTGGCAATCCCCACGATGTCGACGGCGCAGACGAAGCGGTCCGGGAAGTTGGTGGCCACGCCGAGCACCATGTAGCCGCCGTAGCTGCCGCCCTCGAGTGCGACTCGGTCGGCGTCGAGATCGGGCTGCATCCGAATCCAGTCGAACAGAGCGCCGATGTCCTTGACGGAATCCTCGCGCTTCATTCCGTTATCGAGCTTGACGAAGGTCTTGCCGTAACCGGTCGATCCGCGGACGTTGGGTTCGATCACGGCGATGCCGAGCTCGTCGATGAAGTAGTTCCAGCGGCCCAGGTAGCCGGGCCGCGCCTGGCCCTCGGGGCCTCCGTGAATAACCACGATGACCGGTCGCTTGCCGGTGAAGCGCGCGGGCGGCCGGGTCAGGAAACCGCGGATGGTCAGCCCGTCGAAGCTCTTCCAGGAAATGGGCTCCGAGCTGCGAAAGCTCGCGGCATCGAGGCCCGGCACCTTGGTTTCGGTCCAGCGCTCCACGCGACTGCTGCGGGTGTCGATTACATACGCATCCCCGGGGCTCTGTGCGCTCGACACTGTGACCGCGAGATCACGCGAATTCTGGTGCCAGACGGCGCCGCTCACGGTTCCCACCGGCAAGGGTGGTCGAGGCAGCGCGCGACGCGTATCGGCCTCGTACAGGCGCAACACGCCGATCCCCGCTTCGTTGGTGATCACGGCGAGCGTGCGGCCGTCCGGCGAGAGCGCGATGCCTTCGACGTCCCAGTCTCCGCCTTCGCCGAAATACTCGAGCTTTCCGCTGGCGAGATCGAGGTAGGCGAGCTTGCGAAACTCGCCGTCGCGATCGGTGGCCAGGAAGATCCCCTTGCCGTCGCGCGAAAAGTTGAGATCGCCCGAGGCGATGGGCTGTGCCGGCTTTTCGCCGCCGGCCGGCAAGACGCGCTTGCGCTCGCCGGTGGCTACGTCCATGACCCAGACATAGGTTTCGTTCACCGACTTGTACTCGAGCAACGCCAGACGCTTGTCGTCAAAGGAAAACGAAAAGCCAAACCAGCCGGTTCCGGGCAGCGCGGCGATCTTGTGCGCTTTCGCGGGGTCGAGTGGGTCGAGCAGGCTGAGCTCGGTGACGGGGTTCTCGCGCTTGCCTGCAGTATCGACTTCGGTGGTGCTGACGAGCAGGCGGTCTCGTGCATGGGTGAAGCCGCCGGCGTCGTGCTTTCGGGCAGGGTCGGTCAGCAGCACGGGAGCAGCGTCGGGGCCATCGAGCCGGTAGACTTGGCGCTGCTCGTTGCCGCCGGTATCGCGAGCGAACAGCAGCACGTCCGGCTTCTTCGCCAGATATGTTCCGAACCGCACTGGCTCGGCAAACGAGGTGAGCTGTCTGGGCTCGGCACCCGGCGCGATCACCAGGTGCAGCTGCGTCACATTGGCGGCCCTGCGCGCGACGATCAGCTCGCGCTTCTCGGGATGCCATGCTACGGCCGCCGGCGGCTTGAATTCGGTGTAAGGCGCGACCTTCACGGCAAGTTCCGCGGGAATCGGCGGGATGCCCACTGCCTTCAGGTTGGCGTTAGGCTCGACGACCTCGGCCGCAAGCGCGAACGAGGAAGCGGCGAGCGCGGCGGCTAAGCCGATCAACAGGGGAGCGCGGTGCATGCGCAGGGGAACCCGAACGCGGCCGGCGAAGCCGGCATTGTAGCGACAGGCGCGCACATCCGCCGGAAGACACTGTCCGTGGCTTGCCTCCGCGCGGCGGAGTTGCGGCCGCGCCATCATTGATTACGCGGTCAAGCGCCGTCGGCGGGCCGTCGCGATACTACCAGCTTCGCCATCAGGGTCTGTACGACTTCGTCGCGCTGATTCAGCGTCTCGCTGCGAATGCTGACCATTCCCCGGTCGGGACGCGAACGCGACGGTACGACGTCCATAACTTCGCTCTCCACACGAAGCACGTCGCCAGGCCGGGTAGGCTTGGGCCAGGCGATCTCTCCACCCGCGCCGATGATGCCGCCGGCGATCGGGACGCCTCCGTCGACCATGAGGCGCATGGTGATCGCCGCGGTATGCCAGCCGCTCGCCGCCAGGCCCGAGAATAGCGAAGCTCTCGCCGCTGCTTCGTCGAGATGGAACGGCTGTGGGTCGAATTGAGCCGCGAAGGCCTTGATCTGCGCTTCGTCGATCGCGTGCGAGCCGCTGCGAAAACGCTGTCCCGCGTGGAAGTCTTCGAGAAAAAGAGCGCCGTTGGCGTGCAGCTTGTCAGGTTTGTTCACGATCCCTCCTCCGGAGGTTCAGTAGATCGGGGCGGGGCGCGGCAGCACCGGCACCTCGGTCGGCAGGTTGTGATCGCGGCCGCTTACGAAGTCGACGATGACTTCGACCACTGCGCGATCGCGCAGGATGCGGTTGTGCCCCAGGCCGTAAGTCTTGACCAATCGCGCCCCAGGCAGATGGCCCGACAATCGAATCGCGTGCTCGAAAGGCACTTCCGTGTCGCTCGCGTCGTGCACGAACAGCGCGGGAAGCCGAAGCTGTTCGAGGTCAGCGATGCGATCGATCTCGGCGAAGCGCAGGCCGTATCGACGCTCGAGACGGCTGCGCAACGCTTCGCGGATCGTCGGTGTGATCCCCAGCCAGCGTGCGAAGTTGCGCGTGTGTTCGGTGATCGAAGCGGGAGCGCTGACGAACGCGACGCGTCCAAGCCGAACGCCGCGGCGAAGCGCGACTCCGATTGCTGCCGCCCCCAGCGAATGACCGATCGCTGCAGCGAAGGGTCCGTGGGTGAGGGCGATCGCTTCCAGCGCGCGCACGAAGTCCGGAAGGGCGACGGCTGCTCGCCCGCTCTCGCCGTGCCCGGGATGATCGAACCAGACCACCCGGAATCCCTTGGCCAGGAGCGGAGCGACGAAGCTGCCCATCTGTACGCCCCGTCCGCCCCACCCGTGCACCAGCAGCACGCCCGCGGCACCGGGCGGCCCCGCCTGCCACACCGGGAGCGAGTGCTTGCCGGCGACGACCGTTTCGCGCCGCGCGTCGGCGGCGTAATTGTTGCGACCCGCGTAGCGAGGCGGCGTCGTAAACAGACGCTCGGCGTGGCGCCGGGCCAAGTCGGGCAGCAGGCGCGACGCGACCGCAAAATAGGCCCGGAAAACGGCCCACGCCGGCCTCGTAAAACGAACGATCGTGCTATTAACAGGCGATGCCAACGTTGCGTTCATGTCGATTGCTCCCTCACAAGTTTGTGATCAGGCCACCGGAGATGCGGCGACGATCAGCCGCTCAAAGGCCTTTCGAGCCTGCCCCTCGGCTCGCGCTACGTCGAAAAGGCGAGCCCCGTGGTAGTACGCCAGGATGATGCCCAGGGTGTCGAAAGCAAACTGCGCCACGTCCAGATCCGAGCGCAGATGCCGCTGCTCGACGGCCATGCTCACCGTGCGGCGCAGCTCCCGATCCAGCCTCGCGAAGTGATCGATCACTGCGTCGCGAACCGGGCCGGGCCGATCGTCGAACTCGATCGCGGCGGCTTGCATGGGGCAGCCGTGGGCGAGCCCGCTTCGCCTCGTCCACTCGATCCAATTGTCGAACAGAGCATGCAGGCGTGGTAGCCCGCGAGGCCTCTTGAACGCAGGCAGAAAGACCGTCTCGGTGAAGCGCGCCGCTGCGGCCTCGATGGCGGCGATCTGCAGCTCCTCTCGCGAGCCAAAATGGGCGAACAGCCCGCTCTTGGACAAATGCGCCCGCTCGGCCAGTGAGCCGATGGTAAGCGACTCGAAGCCGCTCTCGCTGGCCTGCTCAAGAGCGGCCGCGAGAATCGCGGAACGGGTTTGCTCGCCTTTGCCCATGACGCGAACTATACGAACGATCGTGCTTTTTGTCAAGGGAGGGTCCAACGGGTGAGGGAAGGGCGACGAGCTGCCCGCCGGGCCATTGTCCCCGGTCGCGAGCGCTGCCGAGCTTCGCCCCGTCAGCGGCCGGTTGCGGACGAGGGCTTGGCCTTGGCCGGCTTTGGGGGGGCGACGGATGCGGTCTCGCCCGCGTTCGGAGCGCGACACTTACCGCCCGAAGAGGTCACTTGAAGGAACGTCGCCTCCGCGTCCCTGGGACGCCCCTCGCGTTGGGCCAGGAAAGCCGCGGCGCAGAGCGCGTCGGCATCGCCAGGAGCTAGCGCAAGCGCCTTGGCGAGCGCGACCTTGGCCGCGGAGAGGGCTCCGATCTGCATGTTGAGGACTCCGACCTGCACCAGGCTCGCGGCGTCCTGGGGGTCCGCTTCCACCGCTTTTTCATAGGCTGCGATCGCTGCGGGCGCATCGTCCATCGCCGCGTTGACCTGACCGAGGTTCCGCCACATCGCTGCATCCTTGGGCGCGATCTCGACGGCCCTGGTGGCGGCCTCGACTGCGTCGCTGAATTGGCGCAGCTTGAGATAACCCCCGCTGAGCTCCTTCCACGCATCGGGATTGTTGGGCTGGCTGCGAGTCCATTCCGCGGCGTAGAGAACCACGACGTTCCAATTGCCGGCTTCGTTGAGCTCCCGCACGCGGGCAGCATAGTCCCGCCGCGGAATGGTCGCCTCGGACGCATCGGTGGAGGTGGCCTTCGCAGGTGTCGCCGAGGCGGCTTCGGAAGCAGACCGGACCGGGCCCGCCGCGTTGGTTCGTTGCGGGGCTTCGCTTCCTGACCGGAAGGCAATCAGCCCTGCAGCGACAATCAGAAACGAGAGAGTGCCAGTGAGCCAGGCGAGCTGTTTCCGGGTGAGACCGGTGATCCCGTACTTCGGGCTGCTCGGCTTCGAGAGCGTGCCATTGGCGACGGACATTGCGCGGGCGCGGCGTGCCAGCCTAACTGCGCGCTGGTTTCGCTTTTCCACGCGGAGCGCCGCCGCCCGGAAACGCACATAAGACTGGGCGGCGAGCTTTTCGTCGCCAGCGGCCTTTACCACCGCCCTCGCCCAGAGCGGCTGGTCGATATAGCCCTCCTGGAACTCGCGCTCCGCCTCGGCGAGAAAGCGGTCGATCGCAGGACTCCCATCGGCGGCGCCAACGGGAGGCGCAAAATCCCCCGCCGCCGCGGGCGAGTCCGTGGCAGGGTTAGCCATCTCGACTAGGCTGAGATCGGAGGCCCTCACGCCCTTTGCATACTTGCCCATTACCGGAGCGTTGCAAGCTTCGTACCAACAAAAAGGACGCCCACACGCCGTGGGCTACAAGCCAAAAACCGCACTTCGCGCCGCCTGCGCTTCCCGCTTTCGGGTTGCGGAATCTCGGGCGGTTGACCAACGAGCGCAATCCCGAAATACTCCGGGTCCCCTACTGCATCATCGGCTCATGAGCGAAGCAATCAAAGAGACTCCCAACGAAGAAACAAAGAAGCGGCTGCGCGAAAAGATCGACAAACTGCTTGCCGCCGAGCCACGCAAGAGCGAGGGGAGCATCACATTCGACGGCCGGGCGATGAAGTATAGCGCGGTCGCCGACTTCATTCCGGTAACCGCCGGAGGTCTCGACGACAAGCGTGGCGAACCGGAAGCCGCCGTATTCACGACGTCCTACTTTGTCGAAGGTGCGCAGCCGCAGAAGCGGCCTGTGTGCTTCGTGTTCAACGGCGGTCCGGGTTCGTCGTCGATCTGGCTCCACCTCGGTGCGCTTGGCCCCAAGCGCGTGGTCATCCGGGAGGATGGAACGATGCCTCCTCCTCCCTACACGGTCACCGACAATCAGGAGTCTTGGTTCGAGCATTTCGACCTGGTGTTCATCGACCCGCCGCACACGGGCTATTCGCTCACCGCGAGCGAGGACGCCCGCAAGAGAATGCTCAGTGTCGACGGCGACGTCGACGCGCTCGCCGAGTGCATACGCGCCTGGCTGGGCCGTCACAAGCGCTGGAGCTCGCCCGTATACCTTGCAGGCGAGAGCTACGGCACGACGCGCGGAGCAGCGCTTGCCGACAAGCTGCAGGACATCGGCGTCGCCCTGTCGGGTTTGGTCCTCGTGTCGTGCGCAATGGACCTACAGAGCATCGTTTTCGCGCCGCGCAACGACCTGCCGTACGCGCTGTTCCTGCCGGGATTCGCCTGCGCGGCTCAGTATCACGGGAAGCTCTCCGGGAGCCTGGCCGCCTCGCCGGATTCGGCGCGGACTGCCGCAGAAGAGTTCGTGGCCCAGGAATATCTTGCCGCGCTCCATGCCGGGGCGCGCCTTTCCAAGGCAACGCGACGCCGCATCGTCAAGCGAGTAGCGCAGCTTACCGGACTTGCCGAATCGCTCGTGGACGAGAAGAACCTCAGGATCAGCGATAGCACCTTCTTCTTCGAGCTGTTGCGCGACCGTGGACGGATCGTCGGCCGGCTCGAGGCGAGAGTCACCGGCCCGATGGCGGCGAGCCGGACGCGCGACTGGGAATTCGATCCGGGCGTCGAAGCGATCGCCGCGCCGTACACCATGGCGGCGCATGCCTACATGAGCGAGCGCCTCGGAGTCGACACCCAGGCGCGCTACGAGGTGCTGTCGATGGACACGCACAAACAGTGGAACTGGAACCGCGGTGAGCAAAAAGGCAACGGCTTCGCCAGCACCAGCCAGGATCTGTCGCGCGCGCTGCGACGCAATCCGCACCTCAGGGTGTTCGTCGCCAGCGGTCGCTACGACCTCGGAACTCCCTACAGCGCCACTGACTGGTCGCTCGCTCAGCTCGACGCGCCGCCGGAGGTGCTGACGCGTGTGACGCATCACTACTACGACGCCGGCCACATGATGTATACGCGGGAGGCCGACATGCTCAAGCTCAAGCGCGACCTGGAGGGCTGGCTCTCCGAGTAGCGGTTCGTCGAAATGGCGGCTTGTCTCCGGGAAGCGGCAAATTCCTGGAGCACGGCGGGGCCGTTGAAGCGGAGGTTTCGAGATGACGAGCAACGAACCATTCTCATGCGAGGGCGGTTGCACTTGCCGCGCGGTGCGCTATCGGATGACCAGCAGGCCGCTGTTCGTTCACTGCTGTCACTGCCGGTGGTGCCAGCGCGAGACGGGGTCCGCGTTCGTGATCAACGCGTTGATCGAGGCTGACCGCGTCGTATTGCTGAGCGGCTCGCCCGAAGTCGTGAACACGCCGTCGAACAGCGGCAAGGGGCAGAACATCGTCCGCTGCCCGGTCTGCCGCGTCGCCGTCTGGAGCAACTACGCTGGGGCGGGCGACAAGGTGCGCTTCGTGCGCGTCGGTACGCTGGACGAGCCCGACCGCTTACCGCCCGACATCCACATATACACCATGTCGAAGCAGCCATGGGTCGTGCTTCCACCGGGCGTGCCGGCGGTCGAGGAATACTACGATAGCAAGAAGTATTGGCCGGCAGAGAGCCTCGAGCGCCGCAAGGCGCTTTTTGGCCGGTGAGGCTCTCGACTTGGCCGTTGGACGGATCCGGTGATTGATGCCCCCGTGCCCGAGAGCCTCGACACCACTATCTAAATCTGGTGCCCAAGGGCCGCGACGAGCGCGGTCGCGGGCCGTTCTGGGTGCGGCGGCACGACGAGTACGGCCGCTGATATCGCGCTGCTTCGCGGGTTCGCCGATGGCCCGTGCGCGGCGTGGACGCTCAGCGCTCGACACTGACGACGTGCGCCTGAATCTTGCCGTCGACTGCGCCGGGGCCGAATCGAGCGGCAATCGCCGCAGCCACGCGATCGACCGCTTCGTCGACCCGCGCGGGATCGCGGGCGGTGATGTCGTTTAGCAGAGGCGTTCCGCGACAGTACGCGGTGGCGGGGATCCGCGGCGACGACGCGCGGCTGCGCGCCGTGACCGTCGCGACCTGCGGCTTCGCCGTGAAGCCCGCGCCTTTGAGCTGGGCACGGATCAGCTCGGTGTCGAAATAGCCGTGCGGCGTCCGCTGCAAGAAAAGCGGTGGGTCTCCGGGAAACATCTCCCGCAGCGCTGCGGTCGCGGTGTCCGCGAACTCGTTGTGCTCGATCCTATCCCAGACGTTGAACAGCAGCGATCCGACGGGGCGAAGGACGCGGCGCGCCTCGGAATACGCCTTGATTTTGTCCGGAAAGAACATCGCGCCGAACTGGCAGACGACGGCGTCGAACTGGGCGTCCGGGAACGGCAGCTGCAACGCGTCCGCCTGCCGCCACTCGACCGGACGCCGGGTTCCGATGGCAGATGCATAATCGAGCATCGGCTGATTCAAGTCGGTGGCGACGATCGAGACGCGATCGGACAACATCGCTGCCATGGCCCTGGTGACGACACCGGTTCCGGCGGCGATTTCGAGCACGCGCTCGAGGCGCAGCGATGCGAGCCTGTTGGCCAGATCGGCGGCGTAGGGCTCGAAGATAAGCGGAACCAGGAGCTCGTCGTAGAGCTTCGGAATCGAACCGGCGAATACGCTGTCGGAGCGTTGGTTTGCCATTGTCTGGACCTGTCGTATCGCTGCCGCGCTTGAGCGAGTCGAAACGATGATAACCCAGGTTCTGCATGCGCGATGAGCGAGACGGCGACTCAACCCATCGCTGCGGCGATCGACGGGATATACCGCACCGAGTCCCGCCGCGTCTTCGCAACACTCATCCGCTTGCTCGGCGACTTCGAACTCGCCGAGGAGGGGTTGCACGAAGCCTTCCGAGCCGCGCTCGAGCACTGGCCACGCGAAGGCGTACCCGCCAACCCGCGTGCGTGGCTGGTGTCGGCGGGACGCTACAAGGCCATCGACAGCATACGCCGCCGCGCGCGCTTCGACCGCTACGACGATGTCGCCGAGCAGGTCGAGTCCATCGCCGACGAATCCGCGCTTCAGGCCGACTCGGCCATCGAGGACGACCGGCTGCGTCTCATCTTCACTTGTTGCCATCCCGCCTTGCAGCCGGACGCGCAGGTGGCACTTACGCTGCGCGAAGTCTGTGGCCTCACGACCGAGGAGATCGCGCAGGCATTCTTGAGCGCGGCGCCGACGCTGGCGCAACGCATCGTGCGCGCCAAGGCGAAGATCCGCGACGCGCGCATTCCGTACCAGGTGCCTGAGCCGGAGGAGCTGCCGCAGCGTCTCGACAGCGTGCTGCGCGTGGTCTATCTGGTCTTCAACGAGGGTTATTCGGCATCGTCCGGCAGCAGCCTTACTCGAGTCGATCTGTCCGCCGAGGCGATACGGCTGGGGCGCCTGCTGGTCGAGCTTCTCCCCGAGCCCGAGGCGATCGGGCTGCTGGGCTTGATGCTGCTGCACGAATCGCGGCGCGCGGCGCGAACCTCGTCCGACGGCGAGCTCATTCTGCTGAGCGATCAGGATCGCTCGCTCTGGAACCGCGATCAGATCGGGGAAGGCGTGGTACTCGTGGAGAAGGCGCTCGCCTCGCGCAGTTTCGGCCCCTACTCGCTGCAGGCGGCGATCGCGGCGGTGCACGCGGAGGCTCGCACCGCCGATGCTACCGACTGGCGCGAGATCTTGGGTCTCTACGACGTGCTGCTGCGTATCGAGGCCTCGCCGGTCGTCGAGCTCAACCGTGCCGTGGCCGTGGCGATGCGCGACGGGCCCGCAGCCGGGCTCGCGCTCATCGAAGCGATCCTGGCCCGGGGCGATCTCGACGACTATCACCTGGCGCACGCAGCGCAGGCCGATCTGCTGCGCCGCCTGGGGAAATTCGCGCCGGCTCGGGCCGCGTACGAGCGCGCGCTCGCGCTCGCTCGCCAGGAGCCCGAACGGCGGTTCCTCGAGCGACGTCTGTCCGAATTGCCGCACTAAGGACGGGGTCTTCTCGTCTCCGTCGGCCCCGGTCGGTCCGGTGCAGCGCCAATGCGCTCATCTCTCTCTTTTCTGTCTGTCGATTTGCGGCCCGCCCGTTCGACTAGTGGGCGTAAAGGAGATAATCATGAGCGTTCTGGCAATGCTTGGCAGGCTCGGCCAAAGGCTGGGTCCCTATCTGATCATCGAGCTGCTGTTGCCCGGCGGTTCCCTGTTGGCCTTGTTGTTTTTCCTGCGCGAGCGCGGCTGGCTCCTTCGGGCCAGGCGTGCGCTTTGGGCGGGGTTCGCTGCGAACCGGGCTATCCCGGGCTTCGAGCCCGCACTCCGGCCGTGTTGCGTGCGGTCATCTCAAGAATCCAATTCGGTACGGAGAAAACCGTGAAATACTTGTGTCTCGTTTACCTCGACGAGCAGAAGCTCGATCAGATTCCCGACAGCGATTGCATGGAGTTCAGCGAAGCGCTGCGCCAGAGCGGGCACTCACTCGCGGCGGAGGCGCTGCAAGCGGTTCATACCGCAACGACGGTGCGCGTTCGCAACGGCAAGATGTCCGTGACCGATGGTCCATTCGCGGAGACCAAGGAGCAACTCGCCGGGTTCTACCTGATCGATGCCCGCGACCTGAACGAAGCCATCCAGCTCGCCTCCAGAATCCCTCCTGCAAAAGTGGGGAGCATAGAAGTACGGCCTGTCCGGCAACTCGGACACCGCTAGCGCTGAACCAACGGTCGCGCGAAGCGCCCAATTGGAGGTATCGCAGCCGCAACGTGTCGATTTCGCGGTACCTCATTCGTCTAACAAGCGGGTAGCCTCGGCACCGGAAGCGCAGCGGGCGGGCCGAGCGCTCATACCCCAACTGGAAAGGAGACTGCAATGCGATTCATGGTGACAGTCAGGGCGACCAGGAATACCGAGGCGGGCGCGATGCCAAGCCAGCAGCTGCTGGCGGACATGGGCAGGTTCAACGAGGAGCTGGCCAAGGCGGGCGTGCTGCTCGCAGGCGAAGGGCTGCATCCAAGTTCGAAAGGCGCGCGCGTGCGCTTCTCCGGGAACAAGCGCACCGTCGTCGACGGCCCCTTCGCCGAGACCAAGGAACTGATCGCCGGTTTCTGGCTGTGGCAACTGAAGTCGAAGCAAGAGGCGATCGAATGGGTCAAGCGCTGCCCTCATCCGATGCCGGGCGAAGACGCTGAGATCGAGATCCGTCAGGTCTTCGAAGCCGAGGATTTCGGCGCCGAATTCACCCCCGAGATGCGCAAGCAGGAGGAGCTCTTGCGGCCGCAAGGAGCGCGCCTCGCCAAGGCAACGCAACGCTGACGCGGAAACGAACGAAGGAGCAGACATGCCTCCACTCGATGCCTACCTCATATTCAACGGCAACTGCGCCGAAGCGATGCGCTTCTACCAGCGCACGCTTGGCGGCAAGCTAGACATGATGACGCATGCCGAGTCGCCCCTGGCCGGTCAGGGCGCGTCGGCGGCCAACGCCGACCGGATCATGCACGCGCGCCTGAGTTTGGAAGGCCGCAGCCTGATGGCCTCCGATTGCATGATCGGCCAGCCCTATTCGGGCATGCACGGATTCTCGCTGTCGCTGATCTATCCGACGGTCGCAGAGGCGAAGCGCATTTTCGGCGCGCTCTCCGCGGGCGGCCGGATTACGATGCCTTTCGACAAGGCGTTCTGGGCCGAAGGCTTCGGCATGC